>Ga0207667_10000070_pt1 | contig 180479 bp, 148 predicted proteins | sample KBSCornC52_FD_184301 | JGI IMG/M metagenome (GOLD analysis project Ga0207667, IMG submission 184301) | Corn rhizosphere microbial communities from Kellogg Biological Station, Michigan, USA - KBS Corn C5-2 (SPAdes) (version 2) | ecosystem: Host-associated > Plants > Roots > Rhizosphere > Soil ... | reverse complement strand
AGGAGCGCACACCTGGGAAGTGATGACCAGCATTGCCGCTACCGCCAATCAGCAGCAGCAGAGTTTCCAAAAGATCGTCGCACAAAGTATTTCCATCAACCGATAATGCCCCACGCTAAACACATACCTCTCCAAAGGAGAGGGTTCCAAAAAGAGGCAGGAATGATTTTTTTAAAGTCCTCTCCTTTGGAGAGGACGAGTGAAGGCTTCGCCGTTTAGGTGAGGCAAAACAACCGGTATATGATAACAGCACTCCACAACCTGCAGCTCATTTCTGATGGCAGCATCACTCCCGGCAAAGCCGTTTTAGTTACGGGGGAAGCCATTACCGCCATAGTTGACGAACACGCTATCCCGGCGGATGCGAACAAGATCGATCTTAACGGCGCTTTCCTGGGCCCGGGTTTAATCGATTTGCAGATATACGGAAGCGGGGGCAAATTGCTCAGCATAGATATTGAACCCGCCGCCTTGCTGCAAATGGAGAATGACCTGGTCAAACAAGGCACCACGGGTTTTTTTGCTACAATTTCGACCAACACGGATCGTGTGATCGAGCAAACCATTGAAGTAGCGCGCGATTACCGGCAAAATTGCAGAGGTAACTTTTTAGGTCTGCACCTCGAGGGCCCATTTATTAACCCGTTGCGCAACGGCGCGCACAACAGGGAATATATCAAAAAAGCATCGCTGCCCCTTGTACAGAAATGGATGGAAATGGCCGACGGCGTGATCAAAATGATGACCATCGCCCCTGAACTGCAGGACCAGGAAGTAATCGACTACCTGCACGATCATGGGGTGGTCCTTTCGTCGGGGCACAGCAACGCCACCTATGCCGAAGGCAAGTCATTTTTAAATAAACCCATCCCGGCCGTTACCCACTTGTACAATGCCATGCCGCAAATGCATCACAGGGAGCCAGGCTACATACCCGCTATTTTTGAAGAGAAACCCTATACAAGCATTGTTCCTGATGGCATTCACGTGGATTTTGTAATGGGGCGGCTGGCTAAACGCGAGCTCGGCGACAAACTCTTTTTTATAACCGATGCCGTTACTGAAACTCATCACGGCCCTTATCAGCATCAGCTTAGGGGCGACAGGTATGTTTTGCCCAATGGCACTTTATCGGGGTCGTGCCTTACCATGCTAAAAGCGGCCGAAAATGGTGTAAAACACTTTGGCATTGGTCTGGCCGAGGCCATTAACATGGCTTCATTGTACCCCGCGCAGCTTGCCAAAATGAACAAAAAGGGGAAAATAGCAGCAGGCTTTGATGCAAATATGGTTGTGTTTAATGAGGATTTTGAAGTACAGGGCACCGTGTTCAGGGGCGAATATTTAACAAAATCGGCATAAAATTTTAACAGTAATTTTATTTGCATATTTTTGGTAAATCCCACATTAATGAAGCTGGCATTATCAAACGCTACCGTACCCGATGATAAAACAAATGCCTCTTCCCGCTATTTTAATATAATAACAAAATTACCCTATGAAATACAAAAGGATCCTGCTAAAGCTTAGCGGCGAATCGCTGATGGGCGAAAAACAGTATGGCATTGATAACAACCAGGTTCTGCAATATGCGCAGGATATTAAGGCGGTTTTTGAAACCGGGGTTGAAATTGCCATAGTTGTTGGCGGCGGGAATATTTTCAGGGGCTTAAGCGCCGAAAAATCGGGCATGGAGCGGTCGCAGGCAGACTATATGGGCATGCTGGCCACGGTGATCAACTGTATGGCCCTGCAAAATGCGCTGGAAAGCATTGGCCTGGATACCCGCCTGCAATCGGCCATAAAAATGGAACAGATATGCGAGCCTTATATCCGTCGCCGGGCTGTGCATCACCTGGAGGTTGGTAAGATAGTGATCTTCGGCGCCGGCACGGGCAATCCTTATTTTACTACAGATACGGCCGCTTCCCTGCGCGCCATTGAAATAAAAGCCGATGTTGTGCTCAAAGGGACACGCGTCGACGGCGTTTACACTGCCGATCCTGAAAAAGACCCGACCGCGACCCGTTTTGACAAAATTTCTTTCCAGGAAGTATATGACAAAGGCCTCAACGTAATGGATATGACGGCGATCACGCTTTGCCAGGAAAACAATCTCCCCATTATTGTTTTTGACATGAACATCCCCGGGAACCTGATGAAAATAGTAAAGGGCGACGGAATCGGTACGCTGGTGAGTTAGTTTTAAGTCTTTAGTCTAAAGCCTTAAGTTCTGAGTCAGGAAAAGGAGAATCCGACTTAAAGATATCCGGCTAAGACCTGGTACTTAAGCGTTTTAAGTATTGAGGTGTAAAGTTCCAAGGCAGAGAAAAGGAAAATCCGACTTAAGGCTTTAGACTCAAGACTACTGACTTAACACTAATGCTGCATCGTTTGAATCAGTTCTACATAAGTGACACCATTGTACACGTAAAAATCGCTGACGTTCATCACCAGCTTATACTCGCTCAGGTAGGTAATAACAGCCCTCACTTTATCCGTATTATTGTCATTAACGTTAACCAACAGGTTCGAGCCGCTTAGCGTCCAGGTAAGGCCGTTTGCGGTAAGGCCGTTGGGGTCATTTGATTCTACAGCTGTTCCGTTAGCAAAAAACGTGACATCGCCCAGCAATATAGTGCCAAAGAAGGGGTCGTTGCCGGGCAGTGTAATAGAAGTACTGTCTGCCGCCACCAGCGTACCGCCGGTTGTGACCCACTTACCGGCTTGTACCAGAATTTCGGCCTTTGTGGGTTGGGTAACCGGGCCATTGTCAGCCTTTTTTGAGCAGGCGCCAACAATAGTTGCCAGGGCCACTATGATCATTCCTTTTGCCGGTGAAAATGCGCGATGCTTTGATCCCATTTTTTTGACGCAGATAAAAAGCTTTACTGATATCTTACGTTAAGTTTTAAGCAAACGTTGCCCGAAGAAAAATTTGGATAGTTATAGGCAAATGCGCTGATCCCGTTTTAGGCTTAAATAAACACGGGGTAGCTTTTTTGACGCAGGCCTCCCGTGTTTAGCTATTGCAAAGCAAACAATTTGAGTTTCGGTAATAAATGTCGTTACCACCAACGCCGCCGGTAGAAACGCCGGCGGTTAACTAACAGGCTATAAACCAGCAAGATAACCGCTATTATGATGATGGCGTGCATTGCATCCTTGCTGATGTGAAAGCTGAACCATCCCAGCAGCCAGGCAATTATAAGCACTACTACCGCCACATAAATTAAAGTTCTCATAATTAAAAAACCGTAATTTACACCAGATTGTTTCGCGATATTTTTCTTTTGGAAAAAGCAAATAGCGTTGAAATAACGCAGAATACCCTGCTACCAGCCTCGCCGGTACCCGCCGCCATTGCCAAATAGATTGAATAGTAGCAGGATAACAGCTATTACAATGATAATATGTATGGCATCGCCGCCGATGTGGAAGGCAAAGCCTCCGAGCAGCCAACTGATTACCAGTATCACCACTATTATGTAAATTAAACTTCTCATGCTTGTACAACTTGAATAGGGGGCGAATGTTTTGATTAGTTTTGGGGAGAGCAACGCGTGGCCCGCGTAAATGCCGTGTTATAACAAAACACCCGGGGCTTCTACATTGCCAGCTTAGACAATAGCGCGCAAACGCCTTCAATGAAAAGCAGAAATTTACTTATCTTTACAAAATAATAAACAAATACAGTCATGCTTACCACTATAAAGGGATATTACGATCATGGGCAGATCATCCTTGAGGAAACTCTGCCGGTAAAAACCAAAACCGGGGTTATAGTCACCTTTCTCACCGAAGAAAAGCCATCACAATCTCCCAAAAGGAAATTAGGTGGATTAGAAGGAAAAGTAAATATTCCTGATGATTTTAATGAGCCGCTGTACGATTGCATAATTAAGATGTGATAAATCACTAGGCAGCCCGGTTGGGCATCTCTCTATAAATTTCACCATCAAGTTGACAACCACCTTTAGCATGCTGTGGATGATCAGATATTATGGTAGGGTCTTCAGGATTAACATTAAACTTAGATTTACCCCATTGCTTAAAAAAGAAAGCAGCACCTTTTTTATCACATTCCGTTTTTATGAAATCAATCCATTCCTTTTTTATTGGCCTTGCTTTATGACCGGATTCGCCACCCACTATAACCCAATCAATTTTTTTAAGATTTAGTGTTTTAACTGGCGCTATTAATGGTTCAATTGATAGGAACTTAGTTTTTGCTTTAGTTTTTGACAGTTCATTTATCCTGTAAGTATATTCCTCGCTTTCAACCGACACTCCCATCCAGACGTTTTCTGTCCAGTTCAACTCGTTCGATAGTTCAAGCAATCTCTCTGAACGCTTGGTAAGCACCTGGTAAATATGCTGAGGAGTTTTATTCATCACCGCAAAGACGGATTTAATAAATTCCACAGGCACATCAGGGTGAAAAAGATCGCTCATCGAATTGACAAAAACGATTTTAGGCTTTTTCCATGTGAACGGGACGTTCAAAGTATCAGCATGCGTTCTAATATTAAATCCATCCTTGTATTTTTCAATACCCATAGCTTTTAAGCGCTTGGACATCACTTCCGCGTAGCAAAACTTGCAGCCAGGGCTGATTTTAGTGCAGCCGGTTACCGGATTCCAGGTTAATTCTGTCCACTCTATATTTGACTGTGCCATTATAATTTATATTTAGGCTTTATCACATCATTTGCAATGGTTAAAGCAGCTTTATTATTAGTCGCCATCATAAAATGATACATGATCGAATTAGTCGCGTTCCGCATAACAAAGGAATCAGAAACATAGTCGAATACACTTCGTAATCTTTGTTTGTATAATTCTCCAATTTTATTGACAACGTTCTTTTCTTTACTAATATACGTTTCTTCACCAAATAATGTATTAACGCTATTATCCTTGTAAAAATGTTCGATAATGGCCTGGCGTGGTAAGCCTAAAAAATGTTCAAGTTTTTTTAACCAGGCTTCTGGTATATTCATATCTTTTTTAAGCAGTCGGTTAACACCTAGCCCCGTTGGTACTAAAATCCATAAATCTATGCCTAAACCTTTTAGCGCTTCAATTGAAGTCCAATTAACGGTCATTCCATACGGATCGATGAAGGCAAGTGCTCTGAACTTTTTATTGCCTCTTAAAAACTCCGCCATGTCTTTTAATTTGATATTACAATCCGCCTGTACGACGTGAGCGTTCTTGCCAAAATAATTCTGCTCAATTTTTTCCTCTAATGATAATCTGTTTCTTTCATCCTTTTCCACAAAATAATAAATATCAAACGGTCTCGGCTCTTGGATATCTAAAATCCGCAATGCTGTACCTCTAACAGTTTCTTCGCTTTCTTTAGCCCCAATTAATCCGGAGCCGGCAAAACCATCAAAATATAACGTTTTTACCCAATTCTGCTTATTCATAATGATCAAATATGCTTTTGCATAATCTACCACAATTTCCATTTTAGCTTCTGTCCAATTACCCCCAAACTGATTCATAATTACTTTTTTAGTAAATATACTAAAAAAATTAGTAAATATCCAAGCTCGTTTTCTATTATTATTTATGAATAAATTCTCACCGAGACAAATTGCATTTCCCAACTTGAAAAACTACAATTCCTTCCCGGTAATCTTTATTGCTTGTTCGACACACCGCTGACGTTAACTCGTAGCCGCTCTCTACCTCCCCACCCAATCTCTAACCTCCAATCTCCAACCACTTTTTTTCATCCTTTTTACTATTTTTGTCAAAAATCTGCGAAACGATGAGCGAACTCATTAAAAAACAAGTGAATGATGCCAGGGCCTTAATGGACAAAGCAATTGACCATTGCGAAGGTGAACTGCAAAAAATACGCGCCGGCAAGGCAAGCCCTGCCATGCTGGATGATATTATGGTTGAATATTATGGTTCGCCTACGCCATTGAACCAGGTGGCCAGTGTGAATACCCCTGATGCACGCACCATTGTTATACAGCCCTGGGAAAAATCAATGCTCAGCCCTATCGAAAAAGCGATTATGGAGGCCAACCTTGGCGTTAACCCGCAAAATGATGGCGTGATCATACGGATAAATGTTCCGCCGCTGACTGAAGAGCGCCGCCGCGACCTTGTTAAAAAAGCTAAAGCCGAAGCTGAAACCGGCAAGATAGCGATCCGCAATATCCGCAAGGATGCTAATGAAAAGATCAGGAAATTGAAAACCGAAGGCGTATCGGAAGACGAGATGAAGGTTGGCGAGCATGAGATACAGAAGCTCACCGATAGCTATATCATCAAAGTCGACCAGCATTCAGAAGCCAAGGAAAAAGATATCATGACGGTATAGCTTTAAGGCAAACGTCTTAGCCGGAAGTTCTAAGTCGGATTTTACTCTCTTCGTTACCTAATGTTTTACCACAAGGGGCACAAGGGTTTCACCAGGTTCACTATGTTCGCTCGCTCATTTCTTTGTGGCCTTTGCGCATTCTCCGTGTACCTGGTGGTAAAAAATCAGCGACAGCAGTAAAAATAGTCATAATGTCAAATTAAGGGGAACGGGCTTGTTAGCCGTTCCCTTTTTTTATTTTTGTTAAAAACAAGCATAGTCTGTACATGAAAATATTGTTATCATATCTTAAAAAGCATCGTTGGGTAGTTGCGCTTGCCCTGCTTATGGCAGCGCTGAACATCGGGTTTTCCCTGCTCGATCCTTATATTACGGGGCGAATTGTCGATGTAGTTATTGAGCAGCGCAGCAAACTGCAATATGCCGAATATTTGCACCGCGTATTAACACTTGTGAGCTATGCCATCGGCGTGGCCATGGTGTCGCGCATAGCAAAAAACTTCCAGGATTATTTCACTAATATCATTACCCAAAAAACGGGCGCCGAAATGTATGCCGATGGCCTCAAGCATTCGCTCGAGCTGCCTTACCAGGTTTTTGAAGACCAGCGCAGCGGCGAAACGCTGGGCATATTGCAAAAAGTAAGGCTGGATAACGAAAAGTTTATTACCTCGTTTATCGGGATATTATTTGTAAGCCTTATCGGGATGGTGTTTGTGATCATCTACTCGCTAAAAGTTAGCTACATGGTAACCCTGGTTTATTTTGGCGCCATCCCTATAATAGCGTTCGTAAGTATGGCCATGAGCCGCCGGATAAAGAGGATCCAGAAAACTATCGTTTCTGAAACTACTGCCCTGGCGGGGTCGACAACCGAATCGCTGCGGAATATTGAGCTGGTAAAGAGCCTTGGACTGGCTAAACAGGAGATCGAGCGGCTTAATAACACCACCTACAAAATATTGGGCCTCGAGCTTAAAAAGGTAAAATTTGTGCGCAGCATGAGCTTTGTGCAGGGTACTACCGTAAACTTTGTGCGCAGTACTATGGTGGTTGTATTGCTGCTGCTTATTTTTAAGCAAACTATATCACCCGGGCAATATTTCAGTTTTTTATTTTACTCTTTCTTTTTGTTCAACCCGTTGCAGGAGCTTGGCAACGTGATCGTTTCGTGGCGTGAGGCGGAGGTTTCGCTCGGTAATTTCCACAATATCCTCAGCACCCCGATCGATCCAAAACCTGAGAAGCCTGTACTATTGGACAAAGTAAATACGCTCACCTTCGATAACGTAAGCTTTAAACATTTAACGGCCAACCGCAATGCGCTTAACCATATCAGCTTTGAAACCAACAGCGGCGAAACCATTGCCTTTGTAGGGCCGTCGGGATCGGGTAAAACTACGCTGGTTAAGTTGCTGGTCGGATTATACCAGCCCCTGGAAGGTGATATTTTGTATAATAATATCCTGAGTAAGGACATCGACCTTGACCAGCTGCGCGAAAAAATAGGTTTCGTTACACAGGATACCCAGTTGTTTTCGGGTACCATTCGCGAAAACTTGTTGTTCGTACGCCCGGGCGCTACTGATGAAGAATGTATGGAAGTATTGCAGCGCGCCGCCTGCCAAAGCCTGCTGGCCCGTGCCAGCAACGGGCTCAGCACCGTGATCGGCGAAGGCGGCGTGAAAGTATCGGGCGGCGAAAAACAGCGTTTGTCCATAGCCCGCGCCCTGCTGCGCCGGCCGGATATCCTGGTGTTTGATGAAGCCACCTCCTCGCTTGATTCCATCACCGAAGAGGAAATCACCGAAACCATCCGCGACGTTTCTGAATATGAAAATCATATCACTATCCTGATAGCCCATCGTTTGTCGACCATTATGCATGCCGACCATATTTATGTATTGGAGAAAGGCCGCATTATCGAGTCGGGCAGGCATTTTGACCTGATTGCGCAAAAAGGCCTCTATTATGCCATGTGGCGGCAGCAGATCGGCGAGAAAATTACCGAGGAAGTTTAAGGTAAGTCTGAAGTCCGGAGTTTTAAGTCTTAAGTCGGTTTAGGGGGTGGATTTAAAATTGCTTACCTAATTGCCATTAGGCCACGCGGGAAGCTTAAATTTAAGTCTGAAGTAAGCCTAGGGCGGATACCTGGTTTACTTAGTTAACCATCCTTTATTGTTCGGCGAAGGCGAGATCGGCATTTTTACAGGCACGTTTTTGCAGCTGTACCTTTATGTTCCTGAAAATTTTCAGGGGGCCTTCGGTGGCAAACATATTTACCAGCCAGGCCGGCAGTGAGCCTCCGGGATCAACATGGATGGTATATTCAACGCCTATTTGACCGCCGCCCAGGGGGCTGATCACCCATTTGCCTTTCGATTCGCTCACCCTGACGATGCCATCCTTTACGGGAACCAGGCCGTTTACCGCGGGGCCGTCAATGGTAACTGATTTTGTAACCGGGTCTTGACTTACCGTTAAATGGGCTACAAAATCCCTGTTGGTAGCCGGCCACGGCAGGCTGATCTCCGAGTAATAATAAAGTTCCGACGGTGAAACCTGTTTAACAAGCACAGACGATTTGGTATGGTACACCCAATCGGTAGCTGAATTGACATCCATGATGAGCGCAACCAACTGCGACGGATTGGCATTAAAAGAGGCTTTAACTTTAATGGCTTTTATCTTTGAGCCGGGCACCGGGCATGTATAAACCTTTATGCCATCCTTTTCCGCAGTCAATTTCCAATTATTTTGTGCCCATGAGGGGCTCACCTTTAATATAAAAAGAAACGCTATAAGAAATACTTTGTACATCCTGACTTTAATTTTTGATGCGGACATGAAATTTACGTTTTTAATTTGATATTGGTTTTCTTGTGCTTATTGAACAATCAATGTCGTTTAGTTAAGGGTTCACCTGGCATTTTGGCCTCACCTAAACGGCGAAGCCCTCACTCATCCTCTCCAAAGGAGAGGACTTTAGCTGCGCTCTTCGCTACGCCTTTTCAGAACCCTCTCCTTTGGAGAGGGCAGGGTGAGGCCACCGGCGCGTTTGAGAGCACTTGGGCTTAACCAAACGACATTGATCGAACAATGACGAGGGAGCCAGCCGCTCGCCCCGTCATTGTATTTACATTGGCAGATTTACTTGGTATCAAAAGCATAAGCTACGCGCAGGCCAACGAAATTCACTGTGCTGCCGTCTATATTGCTGTTGAACTTGGTTGTCGCCTCATAACGCACTCCTGCATCCAGGTAACTCTTACCGCCCAGGGGAAACTGAACGCCGATTTGCGGTGCATATACGAAGGCAGCGCTGTTATCAAAACCCAGGTCGGATTTGTTTAATGAAAAAGCCGCTCCCGCTTCTCCCTGGATGTAGAAATTAGCTACCGGGAAAAATTTTAAGCCGGCTTTAACTGGCAGCAACTGGATATTGGTTGCATCCAGGCCGGTGCCCGCAATATTTGTTTTGCCAAAAAAGTTATTGTAACCGGCATTAACCGTTACAAACAATTGGTGCTGCACTACCGGAATATCGGCCTGTACCGAACCGCCAAGGTTCCAATCGTACGAATTATTTAGATTACCTGTAGGGATGCCCGCATCGGCGCCGATGCTTAAAATTACCCCGTTTGATGAATTTGATTTACTTGTGGCCGAAGTGGTCTGTGCTTTTGCGCCAAATGCAAACCCGGCAAAAGCTACTGCTAAGACTGAAATTTTTAATGAACTTTTCATGATGTTATAAGTTAAATTATTGTTAGTGATTTGAATCACGCAGCAAATTAACATCACAAAAAACGCTCGCCGTTTCATCTAAATGTCACATTCATTCAATCGATTGATTAACAGTTGTTTATTTTTTGACTTTTTTGGTATTTAAGTCAGGATAGTGTCATGGAGATGATCTGGCCGTTAAAATAACAGCCTTCGGCACAAAAAAAGACAAGATATATTAGAAAAAAACCAGCCAAAAAAAAGCCGCCAACCTTTCAAAGGTTAACGGCTCAAAATTTATCGGTTTAAAACAATTACTTCAGCTTTCCCAGCGCCTCTTTTATCCTCGGTATCAATTCCTTGATATCCTGCAGGGTGCTTGCGCCGACAGATACCCTGAACCAGTTTATTTCCTCACCCGTACCGAAGGCCGAAAATGGCACAAACGCCACCTTTGCTTCTTTGATCAGGTAAAAGTTGATGTCGGTTGCAGTTTTCAGCACCTTGCCATCGGGCGTGGTTTTGCCGCTGTAGTCAATTTTTATGGTAAGGTAAATGGCCCCCATCGGTTCAATGGCATCTACCATAAACCCTTCTGCTTTTAGCTGCTGAAAGCCTTCGTAAAGCGTGGTTAAGCTGTTTTGTATATTTTCTTTTAGCTTACCCAGGTAGCCGTTAACCTCATCGTCGTTTTTCAGGAACTTTGCCATTGCCACTTGCTCAGCCTTTGGCGCCCATGCACCCATATGGCCAACAATGGCTTTCATATGGTTGATCACATGCGCGGGGCCAAATCCCCAGCCTACGCGCACGCCCGTTGAAGCAAAGCACTTTGATGCCCCATCGACGAAAATAACCACGTCTTTTAGCTCAGGGCGCAGGCTTACCGGGTCGTAATGCCGGTGATTGCCGAAGGTTAGCTGTGAATATATCTGGTCATACAGAATATAAAGCGGTTTTTCGCCTGGCTTGCGGGTTTTGTTTTCGGCGATAACCAGGTCGCAAATTTCTTCCAGGTCCTTTTTGCTGAACATGGTACCGGTCGGGTTTAGCGGCGAGCACAGGGCCAACAGCGTGGCGCCTTTGATATGCGGCCGGATATCATCCGCCGTAGGCATAAAATTATGTTCGGGGCCTGTCGGGATGATCACGGCCCGGGCCCGGGTAAGGTCACAGTAATGGTTGTTATTCCATGACGGGGTTGGAAAAACCACCTTATCACCGGGGTCGACAATAGCCATGTAAATAGAATATATCAAAGGCCTTGACCCGCCCGAAATCAATACCTGGTTTGGCGCATAATCCAGATCATACCGGCTTTTTAAAAATGCCGAAACACTTTCGCGCAGGCCAAGCATGCCGTCGGCCGGGGGGTAATTGGTTTGGTTGTGGCCATAGGCTTCAACAATACCGTCTTTCAGTTGGTTGGGAATAGGATAAATTTCCGAATCGAAATCACCTATGGTTAAATTGGCAATGTTTTGCCCTTGCCGTTTTAACTCGTTGATCTCGCCTGCTATTTTAATAATTTCGGACCCATGCAGGTTTTGGGCTAATAAAGAAACGCTCATTATCGGGTTTGCAAATTTTGGATGTGCAAATGTGCGGATTTTAATTGGAATCAGGACAATCCCACAGCAGAAAGACATTGTTATAAGACACTTTTGAGAGAGCGGATTCGGAATAATAATCTGTCGATTGAAATTTATGATTATATTTGATAATGGACGCTACGCACGTTACTGATTTCAAATTTTGGTTCATTGTAATTGTACAAGTAGTCGGTTCGTCCTTGTGTGCATTAAACTTTTTGCAAAATCTTACAGCAGTGAAAAAGGGAAAAATTTAGCCACTAAAGAAGATATAGGAGAAATAACCCAGATCGTCGAGAGCATAAAAACTTCGTTAGCTATAAAGACGGAAGAACTAAGATCAGATTTATCATACAAAAATGAGCATCTGATTCATTTAAGAGCGGCAGAAAGGTCTTCTATCATAAATTATTATAAAGCAACTTGGGTATTGGTTTTAAATTTTACAAAGACGGACCTTATAAAAAATGAGATTGATTATTTTGATGATAATGGTGAAATATCTGATTTAGAATTACGAAGATACGTTTCAGAGTCCGAATCGATTTTAAACAAAATAAAAGAAGAATTGTCCAATCTAAAATACCTCAGAGATATTTCAGAATCCGAATTAATGTTTTTTTACGATGAACAGGATTTAGGCTCCATAATAAGAGAATTAAATTTATCATTGTCTGAATTTGAAAGAAATTTAATCGGCTCAATTAATTCTTTATTACAAGTTTTTACAGAAATGATCGTTAAAATAAATGCCGGACAGTTGCCGAGGGGAATTATTATAGAAGCTAAGAGAAAACGAAGTGATATCCTAACAAAATGGTATGAAAACAAATATAATAGCTTGTCTTTTGTTCGTACATTTAATGAGAATCTAAAAAAGATATTACACAATAGATTAAAGAATTTAACATCTTAACATATACGATATGCCAATTCTAGTTTTATATGCAAAAGTTAAGTTGCCTACCGGATCAGTAGCTACGGGACCGGTTACAACCTTGGATTTTCAAGAATTTCATTTTAAAAATACCGGATCAGACCTAGATCTATACTTTCATCTTAAAAAAAATGATTCTGGTTGGTATTTCTCAGGTGGGCCAAGTATACCAATACCTGCGTCGCTCATTGAACAGGTGGGCCAACAAATTGACCAAGAGCTTGTTACTCGTTGATCTCACCTGCGGTTTCTTATGATTTCAGGCCGAAAGGCATGGCAAAAAGGCCGGCTTTACGCCGGTATGTTGACATAAGACAGATAATTTATAGCGGCTTATGCAAATTTGCGCCGAAGTCTCCGGAGTCTTTACTTTATCCCGTAATGGTCGTTCATTAATTTCTCGAACAAGCCGCCGGGCAATATATGTTTCAATGTAACTGCGATGGTTTGGCCAAAAGCGCCTACCAGGTACCGGTGCGCCGGGCTTGACGAATCAACTATCTGGCATACTTTTTTACCGATTACATCCGGGTTTGCGCCTACGCTCTCGTCCTTTTCCATGCTGGCAACGGCGGTATTAAATTCCTTTTCCAATTGTTCGTTTTTTAAAGGGAAAGGAACTTTTTCGCGGCTTTGGGTAAAGTCGGTTTTAAAATCGCCGGGGTTTAATACCACAACTTTAACGCCGGTATTCCGCAACTCCATCCGCATGCTTTGTGAGTAACCCTCGATAGCATATTTCGACGCGCTGTACATGCCCTGGTAGGGTAAACCAAATAAACCTGCCAGCGAGCTGAGGTTGATCACCAGGCCTTGCTTAGCCTCTATCATTTTTGGGATAACCGCGCTGCTTACCCGCACCACGCCAAAAAAATTGACCTCGAATTGTTTTTTTGCATAGTCAACGGGCATTGCATAAGCCGGGCCGGTAACGCCATTGCCGGCATTGTTTACCAGCACGTCGATTTTCCCTTCTGCGGCGATAATTTTATCAACCGCGGCTTTTACCGATGCATCGTCGGTAACATCCAGTTGGACCGGCTTAAAGGAAACCGATTTAAGACGGTTTATATCGCGCGATGAGCCATAAACTGTATGCCCCTTGGCCTGCAATGCGGTAGCAACGGCTAAACCTATACCGGACGAAGCGCCGGTTACAAGAATTACTTTTCCCATTTTTTTATGAATAGTGATCTATTTAGTATGATGAATTTTAATAGTTCGGGCTATAAAAATGCGAATTAATATGAAAGCAAAGAAATTGTTTTTCAATTAGCAGCCAGCGAATTTAATAATATCGCCCGATCATCTTATCGTCCACAATCGCTTTTTTTACCCCGGCGGGATCAATGGCGCCTTGCTTTGCATAAACAACTTTTCCGCCCGGCTCAACCAGTAATGTATAAGGCAGCGTTCCCTGCGACTTCATGCCTAAAGCGGTATTCAATTTGTCCTTATCGTTGCTGTTGAATATAAAATTTACGGCCGATGCCTGCGACTGCATTAAAAATTTAAGTGCGTTGCCGCTGTCGGCAGGGCTGTCTGTGCTGATGGAGATAAATTGGAAGTCACGGCGGCGGTACATCCGGTTCATATCGACAAACTCCCGGAAGGCGGTTTTGCTGGGGCCGCTCGTAACCGACCACACGGTAATTAGCCGCAGGCTGTCCGAATTATTTTGCATTAGCTTTTTTACGCCCCAGGCGCCGATGGTATCTATTTTAACCGGCTCTTTTGCCCACTCATCCCGCGCCCGCTGCTTCCAGTCCTCCTTTTCGGCCCACTTTATCGAGCAGCCGAATACTTTGGTAGTCGCCACCGATGGCTTTTTGCCGGCAAGCACGGCATCCAGTGCATTCCGCGTGTCCTGCACATGCGGCGTTTTGCCCGGCTTTTCTACATCATCAATACGGCCGGAGTAACGAAGCCGCCTGTCTTTATCAAAAATAAACACATGGGGCGTTGCTATGGGGCCATAAGCTTTTGCTACCGATTGGGTGGCGCCATCGTACAGGTACGGAAAATTAAAGTGCTTCTGCGCTGCGCGCAGCTTCATTTCGTCAAAGCTGTCACTCATGTCGGTATAGCCCAGCTCGTCGAGGCGGATTGCCTGCGGATCGTTGGGCATAATGGCTACAACGGCCACGCCTTTGCTGCTGTAGTCGCTGGTCAGCTGGATGATCCTATCTTCGTAAGCCTGTGCGGTGGGGCAGTGGTTGCAGGTAAATACGATCATCAATACGGGCGAACTTTTAAACGAGCTGAGGGTATACGTTTTACCGTCGACGCCCGGCAGGTTGAAATCAGGCGCCTTTGCCCCGATGGCTAATGTTGGATGATCGTCCGAAAGCTTAAACGAACAGACAGCGATTAAAAACAGCAATGCCAATACGGCAAAGGAAATGGCAGATTTTTTCATGATGATTTAAAAAGTACAGGAATGTAACTTAGGGAAAGTTAGATAAATTTTCATGATGAAAAAAAGAAATATCTAAAATTGGATATTCGACGCTAAGCGGCCATCACATAACAATTCAAATTATGCGGCTTACTAAAGGTATTTTCCTGATCAGGGAAACCATCAAAAAGGTCGATGCCACTGCGGAAGGGGCTACCACAAGCAGCTTAAGCACCGGGTCGACCGCCCAGGATTGTACCAGCAGCGATAAAGAGATAAGCACTAGCGGGTGAAAAATATAGGCGCCGAAAGCGCTGGTTGATAAGCGCTCCATAAAGGCCGAGGGATTGTTCCATTTAAATTTGCTGATGCAGAGCAAGGCGGTCATGATCATAACACCGGTTAGCTGTTCCCAAAAGGCATAGGAGAATACAAACCAGTTCCATCCGCCGTTAAAGTACGAGCCCGGTACTTTCGCCATTAAAAATGCGATGAATATGAGCGGCAAAACTAGCAGCACCATAAAAAGGGCCATCCCGCGCATGGCTGTTCCCTGTTTTAAATTTCCCTGGGCCAGCCAGTTATTTTTCGAAGCAATAAGCCCCATGATGAAAAGCGCGATATACTGCGGGAAATATCCCAGCTGAAACCCAAGCGGCTTTAATGTCCAGCCGGTTGGAAATACCAGCCTGGTTAAAAAAGAAGCCAGCCCCAAACACAGGGCGCCGATCAGCAATTGTTTGTTTGAGGGGAAGCCGATCTTAATATTCCAATTTAATGCCGGGATTTTTTTAAAAAGCACATATACAAGATTAAATATCAGCAAGGCCGCTACAAACCACATTACCCCAAAATCTATCCAGTGATGATAGCCCGACATGTATTCGATAAAAGAATGGTGCCGGCCATAGCCATAATGCTCGACAATATAATTTAGAATGGGTGAAAGTACCAACGAATAGAACGCCAGCGGTATGCCCAATCGTTTTAGCCGGTCGGCCAGGAATTTAGCGGCGCCCTTTTTTTGGTAAGAGGGGCCGATAAACAGCGCCGAAAGAAAAAAGAAAAATCCCATAAAAAACGACTGGTTGGTGGCTACAAAAACCGTCATGGGGAACAGCGCCGCCATGTGGGTGGTTTTTTGCATATAGTACCAGCTGCCGGGGGCGCCGTAGGTAATAAATGCATGGTGAAGGATAACCAATATGGTCATCAATACCTTAAGATTATTGATATAGTTTATTTTGCCCGGCGACGGCTTTTCCACTAATGCCGGCGCGATGGTTTCGGTTTTTTCTGCTAACATGGCGATTGTAACGCTTGATTTTCGACTTATGAATAAATTGACAGCCAAATTGTTATGACATTACAATATTAGGCATGAAAATCGGAAAATAGATTTCCGTCCGTCAAAGGAATTCGACCGTTGGTCAAAAAAATAGGGGCTATTAGGTATCATCGCAACATTTGTCATTATCCGCCCCTCAATTTGTCACTTTTACCTGCCGTAAAATCCCGGAATGCTTCCATCTTTGTATTGTGAATAAAATCAATAACCTAAATAACGTCTTATGAAACGAGTATTTAAAGGAAATGACTTTCCCAAACCGGCATTAATAGTCGCCATGCTTTTTTTTACCATATTGCAATCAAACGGGCAACAGCTTAAACCTGCCGACAGCGGTTATGTACCCGTTAACGGCATTAAAGTTTATTATGAAGTATATGGCGAGGGCAGGCCCATCGTTTTACTGCACGGCGCTTTTTATACCATTCAGATGAACTGGGGACAATTAATACCTGAGTTATCAAAAACAAGAAAAGTAATTGCCATTGAAATGCAGGGACATGGGCACACGCCCTTTTCGGACAGAAAATTAGACCTTGCTACCATAGCCAGCGATGTGGCCGGCGTAATGGACCACTTAAAAATTGACAGCGCCGATATTGCCGGGTATAGCATGGGCGGCTCCGTGGCTTACCAGTTTGCCATACAGAACCCCAAAAGGGTAACTAAATTAGTGATCATTTCCTCCACCTATAAAAGTACCGGCTGGCTGCCCCAGGTAAGGAGTGCGTTTAAAGCATTGAAACCCGAATTTTTAACCAATACCCCCCTGCACACGGGATATGACGCCGTGGCGCCCGATAAAACAAAATGGACGAAGTTTTTAGAACAGATGATCGCTTTTGCCGGCACGCCGTTCGACATGGGCGATAGCAATATCGCGAAGCTTACTATGCCGGTACTGATCATCTCGGGCGACAATGACGGCCTGGATAAAGTTGAGCTGATGAAAACCTATCAATTACTGGGCGGCGGCATATCAGCCGATATGGCGCCCATGCCGAAATCGCACCTGGCCATTGTTCCTTCGCAGAGCCACGTAGGCCTGATGATGCAAACGAACACGATATTTGGTTATTTGGATGGCTTTTTAAAGTAAACATAATCATATCCTACGCCGGTTCAAGCGCCCCCTTCGCCGGTTCAAGCGCCCCGCTTGAACCCAAACTGCCCGTCGGCGTCCCGCTGACATTACCGGTGATCTTCAGCGTACCCGCAGGATTTGCGCTGCTGTACCAATATTCATGTGCAGGCCCTTCGGTTGAGCATAACGCAGCATGGTATAATATGCTGACTATTTCCCGGCATTGCAAGGCATTATCGTAAGCGGGACGCTTATATTTCTTTGGGGTTCAAGCGTCCCGCTTGAACCGGCGAAAGGCATTGCAGAGCGAAAAAAAAACCAACTATTTATAAAGCAATCTTTTTCTTGCTAACTAATAATTAATGTTTTGTTTATTATTGCGTAATGCCTGGAATAACCAAAGAATAAACTGGCGGAAGGCGCGGCAGCCTCACCTCAATCCTCTCCAAAGAGGGGACTTTGAAGAGCAATGCCGTTAATTTTAACTCCCTCTCCTTGCGCCAACGCTAAGGCGGCACGCGGCTGGAGACGGCCGGGGTGAGGCGTAACGGGCTTATATGGAACTTCTTAAAGCGGCAATTTTAGACAAATCGATAAATGGACCTCTCAGTTTTATTTTTTCTGAACAAAATAGCGGCATCGGGCGGTAGTGCGGGCGCGCTGATCGGAATGTTTGCTGAGAATCCTTTGCTGCGAGGCGGCCCGATATTTTTTTGTATTTGTTACCTGTGGTTCTCAACAAATGATGTTAACCTGCGGGTGAGGATGATAATGGGCGGCCTTGCCTGCATTTTGGGCGTGTTGATCAGCGTATTTTGCCAGTCGCACGTGCCGGTACATGTCCGCCCGGTTTTTGATAACAGGCTCGGGATAGTCAATATTTTAAAATGGAGCCTGGATTCGGCCGATAAGCGGATCTATTCATTTCCGAGCGACACCGCAACCTTGTACTTTGCCCTGGTAACTATCGTGTTTTTGGAGAACAAGAATATGGGCTTGCTGTCATTTTTGTGGGCTATGCTTACTGTCGGCGTGTGCAGGGTGGCCGTTGGCGTACATTATCCGAGCGATATTTTAGCCGGGATGATAGTTGGAACAACCTTAGTGCTGCTGGTGTCAAATATCCGGGGGTTAAATAAATGGCTGTCGGGCAAAATTCTGAAACATGACCCGGGCCAGCGGTACCTGAATGTTTTTTTTGTTTTTCTCTGCCTCGAAGCTTACGGTTTATTTCCGGGCCTTTCGCAGATCTTTTACTTCCTGGTGGAGCTTGTAAAGGGCGGCCGCGGGGGGTGATGGGCAAATCAAAACACCAATTTCTGCCTTTCAAACTATGTGGTTGAATCGGATATTACCTTAGGCCACTTTAACGGAAGCGGCATACATGCCCCCCGCGACCATGGTAAAAACGTACTCCTCAACGCAGTTTATTATAGCATGGGCGGCTGCCAGGGTTGTCACGGCGCTACGCAGTTAACGCAGGGGACCGACTTTTCTTTCCTGCTCGATGCCGTTGGTAAACCTGTTTATGAACCCGAGAATGCTAACAATGGGGTCAATGTTACCAAACTACGGCGGTACATTTCTACATTCCGGACGGCAAACCGCAGGATCGCGCGGATAAAATTGGCGGCCGCCAAATCGAAAGCGAAATGACGGGGTGACAGGTAACTAACTATGCCGGTACCAATGGCCTAAAAATATGTTCTTAATTACTTCATTCAAAAAATCACAAACGGTTGTGGCGACTACTTGTAAGCGGGCACGAGAATTTGGCGCTCATGGCATTGGCGGTGCATTCGCGCCAGGGTGGGTGATCTTGCGCTTTTGATAGACATATTACGCGAAAACGGATTTACATTTTAAGACAAAGAATGCCGTCACGACCGATTAGAACAACGATACCTGGTCAGACGATCCAGATTGCTGATTTTGGTAATTTCGTACCAGTCTTAGCACCTCCGCTCCAAATTGCTTGGCTTTTTGAGGGCCGACGCCTTTTAATGCACTAAGCGCTTTCAGGCTGGCCGGCAATTTTTGTCCGATTACGCTGAGGGTCTGATCGCTGAAAATCATAGAAGGGATGACTTTGTTCCGGGCCGCTATTTCTTTTCTCCAGTTAAGCAGCTCACTGACCAATTCCTCATGTGGGTGCGCGCTGAGTGCTTTGCTAAAAGCTTTGAAACGTTGCCGGTCTTTTCTTTTAAATGATAAATATCCTTCAGTTGAAAATGCCTCTTCGCTGAAATGCGCCATAAAGTCGGCTTTTTTCAGCAACTCGTCCATTAACGTGTCGGCCTTTTTAGCCTGCGTCTTCGAACCGTCGGCGGCTGTACGAAGCTGCGGTTCTATCGCGCTGACCGCATTTCGCAGCTTTTCATTGAAATACGCTGCAGCTTTTTTGATCCGGTCGGAAGTGTAGCTCGCCAACAACGGCTTTGTTTTAACAGCGATGCCTATGATATCCTGTTCCAACGATGAATAGAGAGTTGGGAGTTTTCCCAAGGCATTGTCAAGGGCTGAAAAATTGAACAATTCCTGGAGTAGAAACTGCCGGTAATATTCTTCATCCGACGCTAATGTGTTTGCATTGGGCGTCAGCACCGACGCACCTGCGTCGAAATTTTTGACATAAGGGTCAGCGATGATGTTCGCCTTGGCCACCGGTTGTCTTAAAAGCAGTCCTTCAAGGCTTCGGCAACGGCTAAGCGCTACGTAGGTTTGTCCTGGCGCGAATGCTTCACTCACGTCGATGATCGCTTTATCAAAGGTTAAACCCTGGCTTTTGTGAATCGTGATCGCCCATGCTAGTTTTAGCGGTATTTGCACAAAACTTCCTGCCATGCTTTCACCGATCTGTTCGTCTTCCAGTTTATATTTGATGTTAGACCATTCCAGCGCCTGAACGCTGATCTCCCGGTCTTCATTACCGCACTGTACAAAAACGGTGTCGCTGGCCATCCGAACGACCTGCCCGATCTTACCGTTGAAGAACAATTTCTCAGCAGAATTATCATTTTTAACGAACATCACTTGGGCACCAACCTTAAGCTGCAAATTTATTTCTGTGGGATGCGCGTCTGCCGGAAATTCACCGCGGATGATTGCTTTAAATTCTATTAAATCTCCCTGCAAATCGTTAAGCCGTGAGCTATTAATGTCTTGAACGATACGGTTATGGGTGGTGAGAATGATATGATCTTTGGCCTCATCTAATATAGGCCGATAACATTCATTCAATCGTTTCAGTGAATCGTCAGTTATGTGCTGTTCACGGACCTGGTTGAGGATGTCAACGAATATGGGATCTGTTTGCCTGAATACTTCTTGTAACTCAATACGCACAAACCCTGCTTTAGCCAGAACAAGGCTACTGAAAAAATAGGGTGTAGCATAAAAATTCCGTAGCAGTGACCAATCTTCGTCGCGCACAATGGGACTTAATTGGGAAAGATCGCCGATCAGCAGTAATTGCACACCACCAAAAGGATGATCTGAATCTTTTATGTGACGAAGCAGTAAGTCGATACGGTCAAGGACATCGGGCCTGACCATGCTGATCTCATCGATGATCAGCAGTTCCAGGGCCTGCAGCAAATCTCGTTTTTCCGGCGCAAAAAAAGTTTCTGTCCGTTCCGTAGTATTAGGCTGTAATGGACCGAACGGCAACTGAAAAAATGAATGTATGGTCATACCACCGGCGTTGATTGCCGCTACACCAGTGGGCGCAATTACAACTAATTTTTTAGACGAATTTTCACGAAGCCGTCGCAGAAATGTAGTCTTCCCCGTACCGGCTTTTCCGGTGAGGAATATGATACGGTTGGTACGGTGAATGTAGTCGTCAGCGAGTTTCAACGGCTGATTCATGTCTTTATAGAAATAATACTGGCCAATGCCCGCTGTTCCCATTCATTGTAATTGCCAGGAGCACGTTCGAACTCTTGCCAGGCGGTATGGATAAGCCCTATCCAACCGTGGGGCTCACTGGCGTAGTCAGCAAATTTGATGGGATCAGCTTCGGTGATCATATTATCGAGCGTTTCAGCTACATCATTTTCCCATTTAGTTTCGTAAAATCCATAGTATTCGACGGGGGTACCAAGTGCTGTAGCGATGGTCGACCATTCCTGTTCGAGTTCATCGGCTTCCTGTACCAAACCAAGCGCACGGCATCGCCGCGCGATAAACAAGATACGCAGTGCAGTTATCGGGTGACTGCTATTAAACAAGTCTTTTTCCGGGCGGTAAAAAGCAGAACGGCCTTGCATGCGCAGATAATAACTAAAGGCGCGTACGTAGGTCAGCCCGCCAATCTCTACTCCAACCGCATCACAAAAGAGTTCCTGTATCCATTCATACCAGGTTTCTACTTTTTGTCGTGCCCGGTCCGCTGCCGCTTCAGAATTGGCATCGTTCTTCCGGACAACCGGCGTGAGGTAACCGCTGAGTCTCTTTTGAAATTCGCGAACTAAGTCGTCCATTTCGGCGCGGTGGTGCTGGTAAAGATAATGTCCGAGTTCATGAAAAAACAGCGGCAGATATAATAAGCTTTGCTGGGCGGCTATAGGCAAATAATAGCTCACCGGATAGTCTACAGTGGGTAAGATAGCAAAATCGCCGTCCAGTACAAAAAATGGTTTTTGTTTAGTTTGAGGATGAGCGCCATGCAGCCAATGCAAAAGCTTTAGTGTCAGGCCGTCATTGCGATGGGTACGGTATAAGCCAGGCAAGTAGCGGGCGTCGAGTAGTCGGAACAGCTGCTGAAGGCTGGAAAATTCATTAAAAATATCGACATAGATATCTTCTTCATCCAAATCGGTCAGAAAGGCCAGATGCTTCAGCCCGGCACGGATGTCGGTGTAAAAAACTGACAACCAGCCTTGAAAAAGGGAAAGTTCAGCCGGAACGCTTTTTGCCGACACAATATCAATCGTCGCATCAAGTTCTCGTGCGAAATCTTTGATAGACTGGGTAAGTATTTTTTTCACTTTACAATTCGCCGATTAATTCCCGGGTATCAAATGAAAGGTGGTCTTCTAGAAGCGCCCGGAACTCCGTAAGCGATTCGATCAGCTTTTGTATGTCTTCGGTAACTGGCGAATCAAGCATTTCCAACACCGCTTGGGGGTTCTTTTTAAACAATGCTGATCGATAGCGGCTATTCCGGCTTTTAGCTTCCGCGAATTTACGCACGAGGCTACGGTAACGGATATCAACACCAGTCAGCGCGTTGGCATCCTGTTCGGCGGCTGCTACCAAAGTGCTTAATTTACTCAGAAAGGCTTTGATGACTTCTTTAGCCGCCTGAATTTCTTCAGCGGACTGTTGATCGCTGATCCCTTTTTGTGTCAGTTTAAGGTGGATCAATAATTTATTAAGCCGTTCAAGGAGGCTTTGCCCCCGTTCAAAACTTTGTATGGCTAGTTGCTTGGTTTCCATAATAATGTTGATTAACTGATCCGATGTATTTCCTGGGCCGCCCGGTCCTGCAGTTCTTCGTCAGCTCGCTTAGCGCAGTGAGTCAGCCTTTGTGCTACACCCGGACTGGCATAGTTGAGCTGCGAGGTGACAAATATATCCTGCAATACTTTCATCAAATCTGCCTGTGTGTGCTTGTTTTTGATCAGTAACGGTGAAGCTGTTCCTTGGTGCAAAGTTCCTTGCCCTGTAGTGGTCAAAACTACCGTGTTGCGATCTATTTTAAACCAACTACCCTCCAGTGCATTTTGGATTAATCCATTTTCCCGTTCCCAAATACGGACCTCTTTCAATGTAGATTTAAGATATTCTACAAAATCGAAGCGAAAGGTTTGCGGGAATACGCCTTCCGTCTTTAGTTCGGCAATGGCTTCCTTTATAGCGCTGAACTCCTGTTTACAGTCTTTGCCATCCCGGAGTATGAGTAAAGAATTCAGCGCGTAAGTGCTGATCGCCTCCTTATGCAGACCGAAAAGCTCTTTAAAATATTTTTTCAAAAAGAGCGGGTTGATGGTTTCCTGCTGTTTGGGATCGGTTTTCTTTTTTACCAGTGCATCGGAATGCGGCACGGTCATCTTCTGACCAAAGATAAACAGTGAAAAGGCTAAATGCGTATGGCGGGCGCTAACATCGATCATGAGCTGCATGTCATAGTTTAGTTTGACGTTAGGCACGTAAGCCAGACAACCCAACTGCTGTAGCACGTCGTAAGTTATCAATTCGATATAAGCGTTCCAGTTTCTTTCTCCGTTTTTGTTCCGGCCGTCTTTAAAATTGCTATACCCGCGGTATTTACGCCGTAATTCCTGTTCGGTCAGTCGTTTGATCTTCCAATCGGGCAGGCCGTAGCGGATCAGGTAATAATTAGCTGATTCATCGTTATCAAAGGTAAACACAACCATTCCGCCATCCAGATAGTTTCGTTTAAGGTCAGTAATTGCCTGTTCCTGATTAGTATAACCATCAATGACCGATTGCACATTTACGCCGGTTAGTTTGGTAATCTTGCTGCAAACATCCTCTGATAATTTTTCAGTGATTTTGGGATCGAGTCCCTGCGGCAGCAGGAAATTAATATCGCGCTCCATCCCCGGCGGCACATAAAAACAGCCGCATTCTTCCAGCATACGCTTGCGGTTGCGAAAATGGTCCTTATATTTTTGTGTGCTCTTTTCAGAAGGCGCTGGCAGCAATTTTCCGTCACCGAACCGGAGGCCGGGCATATCCAAGGTTCCGCAATTTTCCGGTTTTGGCGTAAAAAAACCGTTTTTAACGCCTGCGAAATTAGCCCCGAAAGGTTTACTACCTAATTCCGACCAAAGCTTAACCAACAACTCATCGCGTAGAGCGGGGGCGATTTTATCGACTTGGCTCATGTCATGATCAAGGGCCTCATTGGTCACACGTAAATACAGGCGATTCGCTGGTACCGGTACAGGTGCATTGTCCTCAGTGCCTGGAAAAGATACCATTGCCACCCGATCAGTCGGCTTTACATCAAATCGTGGGTGATTCTTCTGGTAATAGTCCCAAGCATGTTGATAGGTCATACCGTTGCCGATCTTTAATTTACGGGTCGTCGACAGCGTTACGTCGGTAAGGTATTTTACAAAGTAACATTTGACACGCCCGTTGGGTCCATCGTAAAACAAAGTCCCTTTGTTTTCTCCGTACCGTCCGGACAACTTGTAAAAGCGGCTTGCGTTTTTTGATGAGAAGTAATCGTCGACGGTCATGCTGGAAAAAAAAGCTGTGCCTACATTGATGGCAATGCCGAGACCTTCGTTTTCCAAAAGGACATCTGCCACTTCGTATTTACGGTACGCCTCAATATCCGCCACATGCTCAGAGCCACTAAGAAAATCGTTCTTCAAGAATGGTTCTTTTTCATAAAATATGCGCGGACTATCAAGCCGCCAAAAATCTGCTCTTGCTGAAAAATTCAACAGCAACCCTTTTTTATATAAATCTGCGACCAGCTGGCCCTGTTTTGGATCGCTTAGAGAAAGCACTATGTTGCCGTTGAGCGGTTTCAATTCGATCACCCAATTATCTACCGTAAATTCCTTGCGCGGAATATGGTCGTGGCATTCGGTCAAAATACCCTTTACCTGGCCGTTTTGCATATACGGTACTGCGGCTATACTAAAAGTTTTGCCAATATAAGTACAAAGGCGTTGCGCCTTTTCTTTGCATAGTTCATCGGTATCCAATTCATACTGCCGCACGATCAGTCGCAATTGTGCACCATGGTAGACCAGCTTGATATTCGTTTCTTTACTCATAACTTAACTTTTACTGCATATTTCCTGATAAGCGCACTGTGCGCAAACTTTTGGCTGACCGCAAGCACTGAATGCCTCCACCATACCCGCATCGCCGAATTCTTCCATTTCTTTTAGTAATTCTACGTCCTGCAATATTCTGGCCCTTGCCCGCCGGAGTTCCTGCGCGGAAAATAGCAACGGCTCTAAAACACCCTCCTGAAGGAAAGCTTTATATAAACTTATTGCCTCTAGCGGTATGCTGAATTCCTCGTGTGCCCACAGCGCATAAGTGAGGAGCTGCAGACTGCTTTCCTCCGAATCATTTTGGCCGGTCTTCCAGTCCGCGATTATCCAGCCTTCATCAGTAGGAAACATCAGGTCTATCGCTCCCTCGATAAGGATGCCTTCATATTCTAGCACAATCTTTCTTTCAATAAGGCTATCTGCGTTAAGCGCACCATCGCGTAGCGGTTTGAAATCATCCAGCAAATAGAAATGCTCCAAACTCAAACGCAATTTTTCACGCAGTTCATCCCGCAGATCATCGACCGTGACCGAACCGTAATAGAGTTCCTGAATAATTGCCGGCGCACGAAAATCATATTCCCGCACCGCGCCAGCGGTAACTTCACTGGTGTGGCGGATGCTGTCGTCTAGCAGTTTGTAAGCAAAACTTACCATCTGCGACATTTTCCAAATCTGGCCATCCCGTGCATTAGTCAAATAAGCCTTAATAGCGCGGTGGGCGATTTCACCGGCAACCAGCTGACCAGTCGACAAATCCTTTAGAAATTGTATCCTTTCTTTATGGGGTTCCGTTTTCGCCTTCCGCTTGCTGCCGCCGAAATAATGGTAATAACCTTTACGCGGGCAAGAAGCAAAAGCTCCCAGTCGTGAAAACGACCAGCGTACCTTCAGTGGTTTTACGGCAGGCACCGCTGCCGTAGCGGCATGTATAGGATTTCCAAAAAGATCGAATTGCTCCATTATCTCAATTTCTTTAAATTGGTGATCAGTCGGTCCCATTCATGATCCGTCAGCCGCATGTTTGTTACCTCATTCATAAACTTAATCGCCGACTGACTGGACGAGATGGCATCACTGATCTCGCCGGTAATCTTCCCGGACTTCGACAACAGTAGTTCCGTCGAAATCTTTAGCACCTCGCATATTTTCTGAATCGTATCCGCTGCCGGCGGCGCCATCCGGTCATTTTCGACTTTACTGATATAGGAAAAATCAATACCTACCTTGTCCGCCAGCTCCCGCTGACTCACCCCTTTTTCACGGCGAATAGCCTTTAATGTTTGTCCAAAAGTCTGATCCATATGCAAATATACAAATGTTGAGTTGAATGTCAACATCTATTTTTAAATTTTTTATTTATTTAAAAATTGTACAAGGCAAGTTTCCACGAATGGCGGTCATTTATTATTACCTTGCATCTTAATCCCGCTGTTCGTATGTCTACGAATAAGCTATGAACGTAGTCTTTCACTACCCCTAAACTGCTAAAAAATCTTTAACCTATTGCAGTAACCCCATCAAAACGAGAGCAAGGTTTCGGGCAGCATATTCAGGCCTTTAATTTTTTCGCCATAGTAAATGTTAATGGCCTCTTCCGGTTCAACACTTCCGAAACCCTGCTCCTGCTTCCAAAGTAGGGAATAGGGCTGGCGGCTTAAGGTTGTTTTCTTCCATTTTGTATTTAATGGCGTCGATTGGGTCCGGCGGGCTGATGGGGGCAATTTACAAGTGTTGGAAGAGTTTTTAAAAGCAGTGGCCAGGTGCGGTTCCCCGCTTGAGCGTAATGTTGCTAACTTAAAGGAATTTAATATCGAATAACGAATGATGAATGAAGAAGTGCCATTTCGATATTCTACATTCAATATTCATTATTCGATATTATTTTAATTTTCTATTTTCTATTTAAGTTCTGCCATTACTCTTGAGAGCGGTGCAGGGGTGTGTTTTTTTGCAGGTTGAATAACTTTGCACTTGTCACCGCATAAAAACCATGTCGCCTGCTGAAACTGTTCTCACCGGCACGACACACCCCTGCCCCTCTCAAGAGGGGAGCCTTGCACACATGGCCTTTGAGTGTTTTGAACAACTTAATTTCCTCAGTTGGCCGGGATTGGCAATCGATGACGTTCGATATGAGCATAGTTTTTGGATGGGAGACTAAAGATCCTCCTCCTCATCCTCTCTCCAAAGTTTAATTACTATAATATTGGGGGCAAGCGGCTCCGGTTGCAGGTCTTTGATCTTGTTGATAAAAACCGCGTCATTTTCGTTGGCCCATAGCTCGTACTCCAGTTCGCCGGGTATTTCGCCGTATAGCACCTTGCCGGGCGGTATGTCAAAGTGCCGCATAAACATCAGGATATCGCGTTCTGCTTCCTTCATATCGGCCAGCGTTTTATCCATTTTCGCTTTAGCGGCCTGCGCCTCGCGGTAATAGCTAACGATGGCGTCTATTTCGCTTAAACTAATTTGCCCGCTATAAAACGGTGCATTGTCCAGCAGGTTTTTTAAGCGGTCCTGGCGCTTTAAAAACAGCATTTTGAGTTGGTAGTAATGGCTGCAATGGGCTGTAAATTCGTTTGTCATGAGTTTGTGGATTAAATTCAGTTGGTCCGCGGGACCCTTTTGGAGCATTTTTAAGTCCCGATAGCCCTGATAGCTACCGGGGGCAGGGTGCAGTTAAATGCACGACTGGTGGTAATTGGATATTAGGCCCTTTCAGGGCTGGAAAATTGCTATAGCTTTATTACAGGGCTTCGCCCGTGCTAGAGGGGATGTTCCATTAAGTGTGTCAGAACAATTTCTAAAAGCTGCGGCCAGGTGGGGTTCCCCTCTTGAGCGTAATGTCGCTAACTTAAAGGAATTTAATATCGAATAACGAATGATGAATGAAGAAGTGCCATTTCGATATTCTACATTCATTATTCGATATTATTTTAATTTTCCATTTTCCATTAAAGGTAGTGTCATTACCCGTGAGAGGGGTGCAGGGGTGTGTTTTTTTGCAGGTTGAATAACTTTGCACTTATCACCGCATAAAACCATGTCGCCTGCTGAAATTGTTCTCACCCGGGCATGACACACCCCTGCCCCTCTCAAGAGGGGAACCCTGCGCGCACAGCCTTTTTAGTGTTTCGAACAACTTAGTTTCTCCGAAAGGAACCTAATCGAAAAAAGCCTTTTGACTTACGACTAAGGACTTTTAACTTCCTTCTCAGCCTTCAACACTTTATTCACCTTCCCCAAAGCCACATGTAACTGCCCGTTTATTTGCCGCTGGGTTTGGCCTTCGGCCGAGAGCTGCGCTATTTTTGCGCTTTGCTGTTGGCGCTCCACCTGGGCGCGGGTGAGCAGCAGCGGGGCTTCGGCGCTATGCCCCTCGAAGCGTAAGCGGAGAAAGTTGCGGTACCTGTGGATGCGGCAAAGGCATACGTTATCGTCGCCGTAAACCTGCGGGCCGCTGCGCTGTTTTACCTGTTTGAGGTAATGCAGGCTGCTATCGTTATTGCTTAGGCCGATGGTAAAGGCGCTGTCGGCAAAGTTCATGAGCAGCTTGCTGCCGAGCAGGTCGTCGGTGCTGAGGGGCTGTATGGCTTTGCGGCGTTTCGGCGTGTGCGCCAGCACCAGGATGGACAGCTTGTATTCGAGCTGCAGGGCTTTTAGCTTGCGCATGATGCGGAGCGCCCCGGCGGCATTGCCGGTGCCGCCGCCCAGGCAGCTGATGTTATCGATAATGAGCACTGTTGCTTTTAACTGCAATATGCGGCATTCGAGGCCGGCCATCAGCAGGTCGTCGTTGCTGTAGGTTTCGGCCGGGTCGGGGGCATAGGGGTCGGGCGCATAGCCGGGGTTGACCTCCGCGCGCATAAAATTTTCGGGGAACTGGTAGTTGCGCCCCTTTTCGCTGTAGCGCAGGTGAAACTGCAGGTTGCTGAGCTCAAAATCGGCATACAGCACCGTTGCAGCCGGGGCTTGGCAGGGGAAGGGGCCGGTTTTTGTGCCGCGGGCAATGGCCGTGCCTATTTGTACGGCCAGTATGGATTTGCCGGTGTTGGTGTTGGCAAAAAGGAAGCAAAGCTCGTGCTGGCGCCAGAATTCGCCGAAGAGCATTTTGGCCGGGGGCTGGCGGTCGCCGAGGTCCATCCAGCGGTTGCCCGAGCAAACGGTGAACATGCGGCCGGTTGCCTCGAGGTCGAGCGGCGGCGGCGTTCTTTTTTTTCTTTTGGCAGGCCGGTAGGTTTCGCCGCGGGTCTCGGCGCGCAATTGGTCGATGATTGGGGGGCGTTCGGAAGTGTGGTAGCGGAGCATGGTGGGTGGGTGTTAGTTCATGGTTGATGGTTCATAGTTCATGGCAGGAAGCATGTTTTAGTCCATGGTTGATGGTTCATAGTTCATGGCAGGAAATTTTTTAGTTCATGGCAGGAAGTCCATAGTCGATGGTCCATGGTAGGAAGCTTGTTGGTTCATAGTTCATAGTTCACTGTTTGCACACTGAAACAACTCAAGCAAATATTCAACTGCATAATTCGGGGACAATAGCGGCGAAGACCTTGTTAGGCTAACTGCGAACTGCCTACTGCAAACCGCCTACTGGTTAACGGAGTTCTTCAGCGCCTTTTCCTGGTCCCTTTCCTCGCTCCTTAACCTGCGTTTTTCCTGGCGGATCTCTTTCCTGGTTTTACCGGCGGTATCTATCAGCAACTCCTTTGTTTTTTCATCGGCCCGCATTTTTTCAATATCAGCCTTTAATTTGGCTTTAGGGTCTATCGGCTTTGACTCCGGTTTTTTGGCCGCAGTGTCTTTCCGTCCGAATAAACGCTGTAAAAAATTTGGTTTTTTTGGTGGTTCAATTATAGTCACCGGCAGGGCGTCATTTTCCTCCTTATCGTGCTTTATCATACTGTCGGCCATGGTAGTGTCAACCGGGGCCTCTTTGCGCAAGCTCTCTTTCAGCCGTACGGTAAAGAAACCGTAATCGCTGCTGTCGCGCTGGGCCTTGCCGTGGCCGGCCATCAAATTCCCGATAAGGTTAAAGTAGCCGATAAGCCCCGGCCTTAGATTCCCGTCGGGCAAAAACGAGTACAACCCGGTTTTGGGGTGAGGGACGATACTGGCAAGATAAATGCTTTCGCCAAGTGTCAGTTCAGACGGCGTCTTGTTAAAATAGTATCGCGATGCCTCCCCGATGCCGTAAACATTCCGGCCCCATTCAATAATATTAAAATAAACCTCCAGCATCCGGTCCTTGGTCATCACCTGGTTGTTTTCGATTATCCACACAATCAACATCTCCTCAATTTTGCGTGCGAGCGTTTTTTCGCGGCTCAAAAACGCGTTTTTTACCAATTGCATCGAGATGGTACTGCCGCCGCGCTTAAACCGGCGTTCTTTATAGTCGGTAGCCAGCGATTTTCGGATCGACTCCTCAACAAAACCATGATGCCTGTAAAACGAAGGGTCTTCGGCGGTCATCACCGCATAGATGAGGTTGGGTGAGATCTGGTCGAGCGGGGTGAAATCCGGGTTTTGCGGCCCGATGACGCGCGACGGCATGGGCTGGCCTTTTTCGTAAGGCGTATACACAAAAACATTGTTCAATTTGCTGAAATCGGTTTTGCCAAACCTGATGATCCGGAACTCCTGTTTGTCAAGGCGCGAATCAAACTGCACGTCATCCGGGTGCGCCGAGTTCAAAAACACATTGAGCTTGTAATTTAATTTCCCGGCAACCTGTATGCCTTCCAGCGAATCAAATATACCGGATGGGAATGAATCGAAAAGGTCTTGGGCATCCAGCCAGCCTGTATTCAGCTTCGTCTCATAAATCTTCACCGGCCTCAGCGTGTATTTGATGTAGGGGTGCGCCGTTATTTTTTTAAGCCGGATGACCGACGAGCTATCAACCGATACATAATTCTCTCCTACAAAAACGTTCGCATCAATACTCGCATTGGGGATCACAATATCGCGCGATGACAGCCGCGGCTGGTTGATCACCAGGTTGCTTACGCCCCAGTAGCCAAAAATGCGGGTTTCGCCGCCGCCGTGTTCCACCTTGCTCAGGCGCGTGCTGATAGTGTCGAAAGTTATTTTTGCATGGTAGCGCTTTTGAATATAAGGCAACTCCACCTTTTGGCCGTCTGCATAAAGCTTAACATCAATATCCCTGTCAGACGGGTGCATGCGGCCCTCCAAATGCCAGGTAGCCGCGCCATTATTTACATTAATAGTTGAACTAAGCTGGCCGTTTTTAATGAGGGCCGTTTGTGTGAGGAGGCTGAAACTTGAACTATCTGTTTTTAATGATATAAGGAAGTTGTTTAAGCGGAGGTTATCGGGTATTTTATACAAAACCTGGTTAATGAGATTGTACGACAGGTCAGACAGATCGACTTTTGTCTTTTCCGTCGTATCCTTTGCTTTTTTAAACAGGAAATCGAAGTTACGTACATGGTTAATGTCGGTTAAGTTTAAGTGGCCGTCATGCAGCAGCACGTCGGCGAGTTTTACCTCGCCGTACAGTAAGGGAAATAGCTTAACGCTTACCTCAAACTTTTTCACACTCAATAGGCTGTCGCGCTGAGCCGGTACAATGGTAATATCGGTAAAGGCAACCGTGCTAAGCCCCGTAAAATGCGCCGAACCTATCTCAATATCCAGGTTATAATCGTGTTTGGCTTTCTCTTTGGCCTTTGTTATTTCATGCTGCAGGAAGGCCTCGCGTTTGGTGTAGGCGATATAGCCGCCTACGATAATTAAAACGATAATAGAAGCAAGGATGGAAGCTACAATACGGGCATGTTTTCGCTTAATACGAATACGCTTTGGGCTTACGAGAAGGTTTTTGACAGAGAGACGCGGCATTCAATAAATTTTATCCAAAACTAAACTAATTCTTATGGGATACAAACGCTAAGAATCGGGAAATGTTTCCCCGGGGACCGGGCGAATTAATGGGGAGTTTTTGACGACTAAAAAAATATAGAGGCGGCGGCATACCTAACGAACACATGAATGTTTAAGGACGGGCCAACGGGTTCAGTCCCGTATCAAACGCATGAGCGTCAACTTAGGGATTTTAATATCCAACACCGACTTTGAATAATGAAGTAAAAAAACGGAATTCGATAGTTAAATTCTTCCTTGTCTCCTTAGGTTCATGGTTATGCGGTCGAATCGGGGGGGTACAATAAAGGCCGTTTTTTTCACCGGGACTTTTCTTTTTTTTTGCCCATAAATCGCATCCCGAAGCAGGTGTAGCATGCTACACATGAAATCCCGTGCTACACCTGATACACATTTGACAGTCAACAACTTACGACTGACAAAATTTTGTCACTGACACGATCGTGGCACCATTTGGGCCATTTTTTGAGGTTGGATGCTACACCCCTAAAAGCGTATTTTTAACAATTCCTGGCAAAACAGTGCCACTATATTTCTTATTTCCATGCGATAGATTTATCGCCATTATCGTGGGTATCAGCAACGGTAATAAGTAAACAAAAAAGCAATCCAAAATAGTACTAATTGAAACAAAATATGTTAACAAATCAGGTTTACGCCCATACGTTCAAACGGGGCTCAAGGTAAATAAAACAGCCATTCATCCCCCGCATCCGGCACTTCGTCCGCTTTTCACTCCGCAGTTAAATTACCCGGGTTAAATTCATCCCATAAACCAACTGAAATGGAAACTCACCTGGCTGTTTTAATCGTTCACATTGCCTGCGGTTTTACTGCGCTTACCGTTGGCATAGCACCTATGGTTGCGCAAAAAAGCGGCCGGCTGCACCGTGCCGCCGGCAAAATATACGTATGGGCCATGTACGGCGTTTCGGCCACAACCGTCGCGCTGTTTTTGCTCCACCCCCAAAGGCCTTTTCTGCAATTTTTACTGGGTATTGCCGTGCTCGCTTTTTATTTCACCTTTACCGGGGTAAGGGCTATTGCGCTCAAACGCAGGCAGCTGAAATCACTTTTCGCCGACAGGCTCATTGCCTGGCTCACGCTTTGCGTATCGGCATCCATGTTTGTTTACGGCGCCTACGCATTTGTTTTTGCCCTGCAGCACCATACAGGTACATTCCTGGGCATTCTGTATCTTATCTTCGGGCCCACATTGGGCAGCGCCGCTTTTGCGGATGTAAAATATTTTTCATTAAAAAAACCTGCGGCAAAAATGCATTGGTTTTTTCAGCACTTTATCAGGATGCTGAGCGCTTATATCGCAACCTTTACTGCCTTTTGCGTTGTGAACGTTCATTTTTTACCGCCCCTGCTGGTGTGGACGCTTCCCGCCATCATCGGCGTCACCCTGATCACCCGTGTGGCTAAAAAGTACCGGGGGGAAGTCCGAAAGTCCGAAAGTCCGAAAGTCCGGAAAGTCCGAAAGCAGAAGAAACCGGATCGGCTTGAGATTTCCCGCTTTATCGGGATGTTACAATAACTGCAGCTTCTTTCGGAGTTTCCTGCTTTCGCCGGTTGGTTAAAAAGTACAGGGGGGAAGTCCGAAAGTCCGAAAGCAGAAGAAACCGGATTGCCTTGAGGTTCCCACTGTGTCAGCATGTTACTATTTGCAGCTTCTTTCGGACTTTACTGACTTTCCCGACTTTCGGACTCCCCCAAACCTTTTATCATTCAAATGACACAACATGCCTGCCTTTTGAGTATTTTTGTGTGAATTAGTGAATGGCTGAGTTAAACACGTTGTAATCCAACACAATCAACCATAACGACTGATCGAGGCAATACAAAATGGCAATCACGAAAGAACAAGTTTTACAAGCCCTGGGCAATGTAGAAGAACCCGACCTGAAAAAGGACCTGGTTACCCTTAATATGATACAAAATGTGCGTATAGACGGCAACCATGTTAGTTTTTCGGTGATACTCACAACGCCGGCCTGCCCGCTTAAAGCCATGATAGAAAATGCCTGCCGCAATGCTATTATGTATTTCGTAAGTAAGGAAGCTATCGTGCACATCGATATGACCTCGAAGGTTACCACGCAAAAAAATACCGGCGTACCCGGGGTTAAAAACATTATCGCCGTGGCATCGGGTAAAGGCGGCGTGGGAAAATCGACCATAGCGGTAAATTTAGCGCTGGGTTTGGCGCGGACGGGGGCCAAAGTGGGTTTGATAGATGCGGATATTTATGGCCCGAGCATCCCCATTATGTTTGGTTTGGAGGGCGTAAGGCCAAAAGCAAGGGACGTGGATGGCAAAACCCGAATTGAGCCTATTGAGAAATATGGAATAAAACTATTGTCTATAGGCTTTTTCACCGACCCCAACCAGCCAGTGCCATGGCGCGGGCCAATGGTATCGACGGCCGTAAAACAGCTGTTTAATGACGCCGACTGGGGCGAGTTGGATTATATGGTAGTGGACCTGCCGCCTGGTACCGGCGATATCCACATCACCGTGACGCAAACATTCCCGGTAACGGGCGCGGTAATTGTCACTACGCCGCAAAATGTTGCCCTGGCTGATGCTAAAAAAGGCATTGGTATGTTTATGATGAATGCCATTAATGTGCCCATTTTGGGCATCGTGGAAAATATGTCGTACTTCACCCCTGCCGAACTGCCGGATAACAAATATTATATTTTTGGCCGGGAAGGCGGAAAAAAACTTGCCGGGCAGTTAGGCGTCCCTTTTCTGGGCGAGATCCCGCTGGTAAAAAGCATCAGCGACTCGGGAGATGCCGGGAAACCGGTTGTGCTGGAGGAAGACGGCATCATGGCGGCAGCCTTTATTAATATGGCTAAAAAAGTTGCCCAGCAGGTAGCCATTTGTAACGCTAATGCTATAAATGATGCAACTATTGTAAATAATTAATAACTTTACTTATAAATTGGTACAGATGAGTTTATTAGAGCAGGTGGAAGCGGCGCTGGATACGATAAGGCCGTATTTGCTGACAGACGGGGGGAATGTTTCGGTGGAGGAGATCACCCCGGAACATGTGGTAAGACTTAAGCTGCTTGGCTCCTGCGGTTCGTGCCCGATGAGTATCATGACACTGAAGGCAGGCATTGAGGAAGCAATTAAAAAAGCCGTTCCCGAAATAACAGGCGTCGAAGCCATAAACTTAACCGACATTGATGACCCGAATGCAGTATTGCCGGAGAATTTGAGGTAATGTTAAGTTTTGTTAAATTGCCCGGTAGCTTAATGCAATAAGCTATTTTTGTATAGATAAAGCTAAATGGTTTTATTAAACCATAGAAATAAAGCCATTTGATTGGTATATGAAAAGAGTAATTGGCCTGTTATTGTTTGTATTTGCGGCGGCATCTGCTTTTGCCCAAAAGCAGGAAAGGCCATTGGTGCAATTTACCGGTATTATACACAATGCCGACAGCGCCAAAGTTATTGTGCCTTACGTGAGCATCGTAAACACCTCCTGGCATGGCGAAGTAAGCCAGTCGAACTATAAAGGTTACTTTTCATTCGTGGTACATGAACAGGATACCATCCGCTTTTCGTGTGTTGGCTATAACTCAATTAATGTAATTATACCGGCCAATATCGCTTCCAAAAGCTATACCGTACAGCTAATGCTGAAACCGCAGATAATCAACCTGCCGGTTTTCAGGGTCTTCCCATGGGCAACAACGGAAGAATTTACAAAAGAGTTTTTGTCGATGAAAGTTGCTGACGACGACCTGGCGATTGCCAGGAAGAACCTCAGCCATGCCTCGATTGTAACGATGGAGCAAACCTTACCGCGCGACGGGCCCGAAACAAGTGGCTTGCAGGATTTCCATAATGGCGTGCTCAACTCGCATTCAACCGTTAACCCCTTATTTAATCCGTTTGCCTGGGGCAGCCTGATAAAACAGATTTCGGAAGGGGATAAAGCGCGCGCAGCAGATAATAGCGGGAATTAGCGGGAGAACCAAGAACCAGGAGCCAGGAGCCAAGATGGAAGAGTTTAGGAGCTAACACGATTGAGCGATTTCCGTTCGTCTTGATTCTTGACTCTTGGTTCCTGGCTCTTCTTATCTCCCTTTTTTAACAGCAGGAAATTTCATTTTATATTCTACGTCAACAATTCCTTTCGAAATATCATTCAGTTTTTTCTCGATGAGGCGTTTGCGGAGGGGGCTCAGCTTGTCAACAAATAATTTTCCTTCTATATGGTCGTACTCATGCTGGATGATGCGTGCCGCCATGCCCGAAAATGTGTCTTCATGGTGTTTCCAATCCTCATCATAGTAGGATATTGTGATCATTTTTTTGCGATAAACGTCTTCCCTTATATCCGGGATGCTCAAGCAGCCTTCATTGAATGCCCAATCTTCGCCGTTTTCTTCTAAAATCGCAGCGTTTATAAAAACCTTTTTAAAGTCTTTCAATTCCGGTTCGGTATCTGCAAATACGCCCGCATCCACTACAAATAAACGCATTGACAAGCCTACCTGCGGGGCCGCCAAACCTACCCCATGGGCTGCATACATAGTTTCGAACATATTTTCGATAAGCGCTTTTATATGCGGGTATTCATCCGGCTCAATGGCCGTAGCTTTTTTCCGCAAAACAGGATCGCCGTAAGCTATTATAGGTAGTTTCATGCAGCAAAAATACGGGTTTATTGCTTAGGCTCAAATAGCAAGGTGATCATCCTGCGCTCATCAAAAATTTCATTGCTTATTTCAAGCAATTGTTCTGCGGTAACGGCATTTATTTTATCAAATATTTGCTGCAGGGTATCCACACAATTAAAATCGAGCAGGCTTTTGGCCATGGAAATGATCAGCCCCATGCGGTTTTCCTCGGCCAGCGCGATCTGGCCGATGAATTTTTCTTTAGCCTGGTGCAGCTGCAGTGTCCCGAGCTTGTTGTCGCGGAGTTTTTTTAATTCTTTATGTACAAGTTTGGCCGCTTTGCCGGCTTTCTCGCTGTCGGTACCAAAGTAGATCGAGAAAATGCCGGTATCGGTTAAAGGCGTATAATTTGATTCGATGGTATACGCGATGCCATATTTTTCCCTGATCTCCAGGTTCAGCCTGCTGCTCATCCCCATGCCGCCAAGCAGGTTGTTTAAAAGCAGCAGCGCATTTTTGTTTTTATGCGACGATGCATAAGCCTGGCTGCCCACAACGCAATGGGTTTGCGAAATAGGTTTCGTAAAAATGTGGCGCTCGCAGCTGTTTATTCCAGGCTTGATGCGCAGCTTTGCGGCATTATTCACCGGCACGGCGCCAAAGTACTTTTCGGATAATTTAACAACCTTCTTAAAATCGTAATTGCCGAAAACAGCGAAAACCATTTGGTGCGTATTGTAGTTAGTTGCTATAAATTGATTTATATCATCCGCATTCAGCCTGGCTACTGTTTCGGGCGTGCCTAAAATGTTTTGACCGATAGGATGTCCTTTAAACAAGAGCGCCTCAAAATCATCCTGGATCGCCTCTTCGGGCTGGTCGAGGTACGAGGCGATCTCATCCAGAATTACGCCCCGTTCCTTTTCCTGCTCATCTTCGGGAAAGGTGGAGTGGAATAAAATATCTTCAAATAAGTCGATGCTGCGTTCCAGGTGCTGGTTTAAAAACGAGGCGTGGATACAGGTATATTCCTTGGTGGTATAAGCATTCAAATCGGCGCCGACGAGCTCCAGCCGGTTAAGGATTTGGCTTGTATTGCGGCGTTCGGTTTCTTTAAATAGTAAATGTTCAATGAAATGGGCCAGGCCGGTTTGGTTTTCAAGCTCATCGCGCGAACCGGCGTTTATTATAAAAGCGCAGTGCGTAATGGTCGATGCAGCATGTTTAAAAAGTATCCTGATGCCGTTGGGCAGCGTATGAACCTGGTAATCTATCATTTTGAGCGGCAAAGATAGGGTTTTAAGTCGGGAAGTCCGAAAGCATGGAACGCCGGAAAAGGGCAGGTTCATCAAAATAGTTTTAAGTTTGTTGCGATTGGATTAGAAAACCGGGGCATTTGTGCTTTAACAAACGTACTGTTAACTCATCCGCTGGCTACCGGACTTCGCCGAACGGCCATTTGCTACACAAAGAGAGAACTGCGCGCACAGTTAACTCATCCCGACTGCTCCGCTAGCCAGCGGATGGTCACCCCCTCTGCTGCGCAAAGAGGGGAGCTGCGGTTTTTTTCTTTTTTTTCTTTCTTTCTTTTCTTCCCCTCTATACGAGGTAGGAGGGGAAAAGTAAAACCAGGGAAAAAGCGGGGCCTTGCAGCTCCTCTCTTTGCGCAGCAGAGAGGGGTGTCGGCGAAGCTCGACGGGGTGAGTCAACCGGGTCGCTTTCATAATCGAAGCGCCCCGAGGCAGCTTGATGATATTGCCGCTTCCATCCGTAGTTTTTCCCAGCTTTGGGACTTGCCCGACTTTCGGACTTTTTTATTTACATTAGTGACATGAAAATAAAAATAGCCGACTTAGAATTTGAGCCCCTTATAAAAGCTAAAGCTATTGACGAGCGCATAAAAACAATAGGCGAACAGCTTAATGCGGATTATAAACACACCGTCCCGGTTTTTGTGGGTGTTTTAAACGGCAGTTTTTTGTTCATTGCCGACCTTATAAAACAAATAGACATTCCCTGCGAGGTAACTTTTACCAAATTAGCATCCTACTACGGCGGTACAAAAAGCACGTTTAAGATTCGCGACGATATTGATTTCAGTGTGGATATTAAAGGCCGCGAGGTCGTGGTCATTGAGGATATTGTAGACACCGGCAATACCGCCCATTATTTGCTCGATAAGTTAAGGGTAAAACAACCGGCGTCGATAAAGCTTTGCTCCCTGCTGCTGAAACCCAAAGCATTACTAAAAAAGATCGACGAACTTAAATACATAGGCTTTGAGATTGAAAACGATTTTGTTGTTGGATACGGCCTCGATTACAAAGAGATGGGCCGGAATTTGAAAGATATTTATCGGAAAGTGAAGTAGAGAATTTCGGAAGCCGGAATCTGATCTTCGACATAACCGGCTGTGAGTAGCGCCGGCATATATCGCGCCGCTTAACTTTTTTTAAGTACTTTTAAGCATGAAAACTTTTCATAGGATATGGCTCGCCATTGCCTTAAGCGCTTGCACCATGGCCGCTTTGGCCCAGGAACCGACGGGGGCTAAGCTGCTGGTAAGGCAAGGGGTAACCTTGCATGATTCCGGAAAATACGCGGAAGCTATCATAAAATATAATGAAGCGTTAAAGGCTGACTCGACTTACGAAAATGCCTATTACGAAATGGCCTATACCTTGTTTACATCAGGCAGGGAAAATGAGGCGATTCCATTTCTCGAAAAGCTGTTAAAGTTAAACCCGAACACACCTGGCGCTTATGATATGCTGGGCAGCATTTACGACGATAATAAGCGGCCGGAAAAGGCCCTGGAATATTACGCAAGAGGAATAAAAGCCGACCCCACCTATCAAAGGCTGTATTTCAATTCGGCAATAACCTATTATACGATGGGTATGTATGAAAAAAGCGAGAAGTTTGCTATCGAAGCCATGAAGCTGGATCCGAAACACGCCAGCAGTCAACGAGTTTATGCCATGGCAACCTATAAGCTTCAAAAAAGGGCCTGTTCGCTGTTTGCGTGGTGCAGTTTTATCCTGCTCGAACCAAACACCAAACGCTCGGCGCTGGCTTATGACTATATTCACAGCATTTTAACCTACGGCATTAAAAAAACGGACGAGAAGCATGTAAATATTACCGTATCGCCTGATAACCCCGGCAACGCAATGATGCCCCTATCCATCATAGCAGCTACCGAGGATAAGAAAGGACTATCTGCCGTCGACTCGCTGCAATTACAGCTAACCAACCTCTTTAAGGTGTCACGTACCATAAGCGGTGATAAGGAGCCGCAGTCTATTTTAAGTTACTTTCCTGATTATTTTGAAAAATTGGGCAACTCGGACAATATGCCTGCCTTTGCCCGGCTGGTTAGCCTGACCGCCTACAAAGACGAGAACGTGAAATGGTTTAAGGATAACGACGATAAGCTAAAGGCATTGGATAGTTGGGTGGCAAGTACTAAAAGGGAGTTTTGAGAGATGAAATTAACCAGTGATCACTTTAAATCATTGCCGGAAAATTTATTTCTTGTTTTATTGGTTGCTAGCAATTTTACTGCGTTGTATTTCCTGGGCATAGGTCTTTTATTCAACGTGTTCCCTTTTAATAAATATACCAGGATAGAGATGTATCTTATTATGGCCGGGGGCGGTTTTATAATAAAGCTTATTTTTTTCACTTATATCATTCGGGTTAGGTCTTCTGTTTAAAAAATATTTTATTCCGGGATTAACCGGTCAGCTAAAATTCTTTTTTACTCAGTTAGGTTTCCTTTTTTTCGTATTCATGGCTGCATTATTTTTCATATTCATCTTGCCTGATTTAAATTTTAAACATTAAAGCGAAAGCCAAACATTATGAATAAAAAACAACGATTGGAATTTATACTATTAACCATCTTTTTAATATCGGGAATATGCACATTATTTAAAGTGCCGTTTTCCACCTGGATGGTGGCCTTGAGCGGGTTTTTCCTTGGATCGTTATATTTCTACGTTTCATATTGGTTGTTTTCCGATTTTTCAATACATCCGATAAGCAGAATCATCGCCGGCCTCTTATTCAGTGTGAATATCGTGGCCTGTATGTTTTGTTTCCTAAAGTGGCCAGGCTGGCAGTCTTACGGTATTATTAGCTATGGAGGGTTGGGGACGGTGGCAATAATAAGCCTGTTTAATTACAAAATACCAGGTTATACGCAGTTGTTTTACAGGTGCGTGTTTTTTATTTTTTTCCTTTCGCTGATATACGGCTATCGAAAGCTTTCGGCTTGATTTGCTACTGTTGGTAATGGCGCTGGTTTATTGCAAGGCGTACACTTTTTTGTAATTGTTTTTTTCAACGAAATACGCTTCATGCTCGCTAACGATTAATTTTAAGTTGTCAGTCAGCTTACTAAATGCAGCCTTCACGGTATCATCGGGCGTATCGCCGGTAAATCCGTCAAAATCCTTTAAAATATTCTAATTATTAAGCGCGTTACCAGTAATCTCCTCTTATTCATAATGGGTTTTTAATGTTTACCCTCAATATATCTGAACCGGGACTACCCTGTTCAGCCTCGTACCATCTCCTAATTCACCACTATAGTTGGCACCCCATCCCCATAGTTTGTGGTCGGCACTTAAAGCATACATCCGGGAATCAGTATTGGTAATGCTCAGCCACTTTTTATCGGCAAATAGCTGTATCGCCGGGTCGTCGCCTAATGCGATACCCATATCTTTACCCCAGCACCATAGCTGGCCCTCACTGTTAACGGCAAAAGCATGTATAGACGAACAGGACATACCCACCCAATTTGTTGCCGAACCAATTTGTTTGGGCACTGGCTGGTTTGTACCCTTCACGTCGCCTTTAAAGTTGTAAAAGTCGGCTCCCCAGGCCCAAAGACGGCCATCGGTTGTTAGTGCCATTGATATTGGCGCGCCACCGCATGCAACATTTTGCCAGTTATTTGCGGTACCCACTTGTACAGGCCGCAAATTTATTGTTGTAGTTCCATCGCCAATATCGTAGTTACCCCAGGCCCACAATTTGCCATCAGTAGTAATACCTATGGTATATTTATAGTCAGAAGATACCGTTAACCATTTTTTGTCCTTACTCAACAATTCGGGACCGTTTCTTTGGGTCGTAGTGCCATCTCCCAATTCGCCGTTCTGGTTATAACCCCAACCCCAAAGTTGGCCATCCTTATTGATGGCAAATGTTACGTTGGTACAGGCCAGCACGCTCACCCAATTGGCAGCCGTACCGATCTCTGTTGGTACCGATTTATCTTCTACAGACCCGTCGCCAATTGCGCCAAAATGATTTTCTCCCCATCCGTATAGTTTGCCATTGTTATCAATACCAAAAGATTGAAAATCGCCCACCGAAATACATTTCCATTTAATGTCACTTTCTATCGGGTAAGGCCTGTCTTTATCTCCGCCGCTGCCAATGCCCAGCTGCTCGCTTCCGTTTACTCCCCAGGTCCATAACTTTCCCTTGCTTAATAAAAGGGAGTGTTCATCGCCCACGCCAACCTGTTGTATGCTATCTGTTTTTAAAAGCGCTGTGTTGCCCCAAAAATGGCAGCCGGAGAAATTTATAATGGCATACCCGATTATAAAGAATGAGGCAATTTTAAGAAATAGCTTTTTCATCAGTTTAAAGGCATTAGTTTGTTATAAATGAACAATAATAACACCGTTTAAAAAATGTGATAAAAGTAGTAATTGTCGGCTCTCATTCAGGCGTGTCTGACGGCCTGGCTAAAAGCGCAAAGGCGACTCGTGCCCCGCTGACAGACAATAAGCTATGCAGATCATTGTACCATCAAGCCAACCAAAATTACATCAATCAAGCCTGGCAAATCACAAAGCGGGGGCGCGAGTATTCAGCGCTTTCAGCCTTCGCGTGGCATTCGCGCTTGGTTGAAGCTTGCTGTCCCCTGGAATATTATTGTGGGCTGTGATAATTCGAAATTCCGAAATCGAAATTCCGAAATCCGAAATCAAACCCTACCTTTGTCCCTGCAAAACACACATATTCCATGAGTTTCAGAACCGAACACGATACCATGGGCGAGGTACAGGTACCTGCCGATAAATACTGGGGCGCACAAACCGAAAGATCACGCAATAACTTTAAAATAGGCCCCGAAGCTTCGATGCCAAAAGAAATTATTGCCGCTTTTGCTTACCTTAAAAAAGCCGCCGCCTATACCAATACCGACCTAGGCGTTTTACCCGCCGAAAAGCGCGACGAGATAGCCCGGGTTTGCGACGAAATACTTGCGGGGCAGTTAGCAGGGGAGTTTCCGCTTGTGATATGGCAAACGGGCTCGGGCACGCAATCAAACATGAATGTGAACGAGGTGATCGCCAACCGGGCCCACGTGCTGGCAGGCAATAAACTGGGCGAGGGCAAAACTTTTATACACCCGAACGATGATGTAAATAAGTCGCAATCATCAAACGATACCTACCCCACCGCCATGCACATTGCCGCCTATAAAATGGTGACCGACGTGACCATACCGGGCGTCGAAAAACTTCGCGATACGCTGAAAGCAAAATCGGAAGCGTTTAAAGGCGTGGTAAAGATAGGCCGCACCCACCTGATGGACGCCACACCGCTCACTTTAGGGCAGGAATTCTCGGGTTACGTATCGCAGCTTGACCACGGCCTGAAAGCGCTGAGAAATACGCTGGACCATTTATCCGAACTTGCGCTGGGTGGTACTGCCGTGGGCACCGGGATAAATACCCCAAAAGGTTATGATGTAAAAGTGGCGGAGTATATAGCCAAGTTTACCGGGCTGCCCTTCCGCACGGCCGACAATAAGTTTGAAGCCCTTGCAGCGCACGATGCCATTGTTGAAAGTCACGGCGCGCTAAAGCAGATAGCGGTATCGTTAATGAAAATAGCAAATGATATCCGCATGCTGGCTTCGGGCCCGCGCTCGGGTATCGGCGAGATACATATACCGGATAATGAACCGGGCTCGTCAATTATGCCGGGAAAGGTAAACCCGACCCAAAACGAGGCCGTTACCATGGTAGCCGCACAGGTGATGGGTAATGACGTTACAGTTTCTATCGGCGGCTCCAACGGGCATTACGAGCTTAATGTATTTAAACCGGTTATGGCAGCCAACTTTTTACAGTCGGCCCGCCTGATTGGCGATGCCTGTACTTCTTTTAATGATCACTGCGCCATCGGCATTGAGCCGAATTATGCCGGCATTAAAAAGCACCTGGAGAATTCGCTGATGCTGGTTACGGCCTTAAATCCGCACATCGGTTATGAAAATGCGGCAAAAATTGCTAAAAAGGCGCTGAAAGAGAACAAATCATTGCGCGAGGCGGCAACAGAGCTGGGCCTGTTAACCAATGAGCAGTTTGACCAATGGGTCCGTCCGGAAGACATGATTGGAAGTTTGCCCCCCGACCCCCTAAAGGGGGAGAAGTGATGGATATGCAAAAGACCTTTCGCCCTTCGCCTTTACCCTTTTACCTTTCGGCTTTGGGCTTTCTGCTTTCCGCTTTCTGCTTAACAGCGTGCGAATTTAATCCCGCTATGCAGACGCCGGGCGAAAGCTACTTGCAGGGAGAATGGCAGCAGGACTCTGTAACAAAGCAGCGGGCTTTGCTTAGTTATTCGTTATATCATCTTAAATTTAACTGCGATTCGTTCTACGTAACCATCAATACCTTTAGCAAGGTAAATACCGGCGCTGATACCTGTATGAGCAAAGGCCATTGGACGGAATATTGCAAAGGCACATACGATGAAAAACAAGATACACTGCATTTAAAAGGCCAGTTTTGCAATGCTGATTTTACTTTAAAAGACGATAAAGGCTGTTTCCGGTTCGGTGACTATGAAGAATTTTTTAAGGTGACCCGGACATCAGACTCAGTGGTACGGTTTGCAAGCCTGACAAATGTTATCCCAATAAACGCACATCTCATAAAAAGAACATCCTGCCATCCCAAACCCATCTGATATGAAAACAAAAAAGTTACTGAAAAAGCTGCTGTTGATCGTCGGCTTGTTTTACATCCCGCTGCAATCCATCGCTTGGGGAACCCAGGGGCACCGTATTTGCGGGCAAATTGCCAGTACGTATTTAACGCCGAAGGCCCGCAAAGCAATTGAAGCCATTTTAGGCAATGAATCACTGGCGCTGGCCGGTAACTGGGCCGATTTTATAAAATCCGACCCCGACTACAGCTATTTATCATCATGGCATTATATTAATTTCGACAGGCAATTAACTTATCCCGAAATGGTTGAGTTTTTAAACCACGATAACAATGTCGATGCTTATACCAAACTGCAATTCCTGGTAAGGGAATTAAAAAAGGGGGGCCTTAGCCGCGCAAAACAATTGCTTTACGTGCACATGCTGATACATATTATGGAAGACATCCACCAGCCGATGCACACCGGGCATGCTGACGATAAAGGCGGCAATGATATTAAAGTGAACTGGTTTAGCAATCAAACCAATTTACATTCTGTTTGGGATTCGCAGCTGATAGATTTCCAGCAATTGAGCTATACTGAATACGCCGCGGCAATCAATCATAGCACACCCGCACAGCGCACAGAATGGCAAAAGGCCCCGATCAGTCAATGGATATTTGAATCGAGCCAGATCGCTGAAAAACTGTACACCGAAATAAAACCGGGCGAAACCCTTAATTATAAATATAATTTTACCCATATAAATACGCTCAACCAGCAACTGCTAAAAGCCGGCATAAGGTTGGCGGGGGTGTTGAACGTGATATTTGGTTGATTTTTTGCTGCGATGTTGTAAGGTTGGAATGTTGAAATGTTAAGAACAGAGGGTTTGCCGAGTGGCGGGCAACGACTGACAACATTGCAACAACAATTATCTACTTGTGCGATTCTGATAACTTTGCAACTTTACAACCTTTCAACATTACAACAACTCCACATGAAAATCCTAATGGTATGCCTTGGTAATATTTGCCGTTCGCCGCTGGCGGAGGGAGTGATGCAGCAACTGGCTAATGACTGTGGCCTCGATTGGCATATTGATTCCGCCGGGATGGGCAACTGGCATGTTGGCGAGCCGCCCGACCGCCGTTCTATTCGCGTAGCACGCAACCATGGCATCGACATTAGCAGTCAGGTTTGCCGATTGTTCAGAATCAGCGATTTTGAGGAGTTTGATATGATATTTGTGATGGATAAAAATAACCTGGGCGACGTGCTTTCGCTTGCCCGCCACGAGGATGATGCCCGCAAAGTAAAATTGCTATTGGGCGATAAGCCCGTGCCCGATCCTTATTACAACGACGACCAGTTTGAACCGGTTTTTAAAATGATAGAGGAAGGCTGTAAGGCTATCCTAAAGGATTTTACCTGAGAAGCACAAAAGCAGTCCCCTTTGGCACTTTTTTAGCGGCGATTTCTTTTTTAAATGACGGGCAGTGACAACGTTTCTGCCAATAATGAAAAGAACGTACAAACAAAAAAGCAGCAAAATGAAACAGCGAATAAATGTTTTGACAGTTGGTGTAGTCGACTTAAAAAAAGCCGTGAAATTTTACCAGGAGGGGCTGGGGTGGAAAACACAGGGAATTATAGGTACTGAATTTGAAAACGGCGAAGTAGCGCTTTTTGACCTCGATAATGGCATGAAGCTTAGCCTATATGAAAGAAAAAATCTGGCCTGGGACAGTAAACTGACCATACAAGCCCAAAGCGCGATAGAATTCTCCATGGGCTATTTCGTAAATAATAATCATGAGGTCGATGCGATTATGGCACAAGCTGAAAAGGCAGGGGCAAAAATTATCAAACCGGCACAACCCACTTTTTGGGGCGGCTATGCAGGGTACTTTCAAGACCCGGACGGGCACCTTTGGGAAATTGGCCATAACCCCGGATGGAGGATTGAAGAATAAACGCAACACGGTCCCGCGAGTTTTCAACTTGTGGTTGCGCATGGTTGCAGTTTTCAACTGCTCACTTCAACAAACCGGTACGACGCTTCTTTGCAACAGGGCGCCACCCGGACGCCTGACGAAGACAATTTATTTTCAACTTTGCCTCGCTTCAGAAAACCGGCACCTCGATATTCACCGTTGTGCCCCCGCCCAATACGGAATTATAACTTATAGAGCCTTTGAGATATTCTATGCGTGTTGCAATATTTTTTAATCCTATGCCTGTTGCCTGGCCTATCTGGGCGGTGTCGAAGCCGATGCCGTTATCCGCTATTTTTGCGCTTATGCCATCTTCATTCCTGGTCAGCAATATATCGAGGCGGGTAGCTTTTGCATGTTTTATTACATTGTTAATGGTTTCCTGTATAACCCGGTAAAGCATCGTTTCAACATTGCTTTCCAGCTTGTTTTTAAACCCGGTGGCCTCCAGTGTTACCTGCAGGCTGTCGGCATCAATTTTCTCGATAAAGCTTTTTAAATCCGACGCTATGCCCGACCGCAGCAGCATATTAGGCATCATCTGGTGCGAAATTGTGCGCACTTCCTTGCAGCTTTCATCCACCAGGGCCATCGTATTTTCTGCCAGGAACTGGTCTTCTTCCCTTTCCATCTTTATGCGCTCAAACAGGCCGGTAAGGTTCATTTTAACAGCCGAGAATAACTGGCCCACGCCATCGTGCAGGTCGCTTGCTATGCGTTTTCGCTCGTTTTCTTCGGCATCTACAATCGCTTTTGTAAGTATATCCTGCTGCTTTAACTGCTGCTCCTGCTGCAGGGCCTTTTGCTTTAGCTGGCGCCGGTTATAAAAAAGAGCTGCCAAAATCCCCGACAGCAAAAACAGGCCGGCTATAATGCTTATCGTCTTGTTGCGGCTGGCGATGGAAAGTTTTTGAATGGTATTCTCCTTATTCAGTAAGTTGATCTGCTGCTCTTTTTTTTCGGTTTCGTACTTCGCGGTTAACTCTGAAAGCTTGTCAAAATTGGTCCTCTTCGCTAAGGAGTCTTTCGCGTCCATCCATTTTTCATGGTAGGCGAGGCTCATATTCGCATTGCCCACCGTTTTGTAGTAATCATACAAATATTGGTACGACTCCATGATATGCTGCTCGTATTTTTCCGCAATTGCCGCGGCCAGTCCTTTTTCGAGGTAGGCTTTGGCTTTTGGATATTCTTTTAAATACATATATGAACGGCCAATACCTTTATATAGCGAGCCTAGTTCGCGTTTGTAATCGAGCTTGTTAAACCTGGCCTCGGCTTCCAGGAAATAAGTAAGGGCATTTTTATATTGATCCTGAAATAAGTAAGTTATCCCGATTTCTTTGTCGATAAGGGCAATATTCAAACGGTGATCGGCCTTGATAAATGCGTCCCTGGCCTTTAACATATAATATATCGCAAGCTTAAAATTCTTATCATCCGTACGGTTCAGTTGCTTATTGCGATAGGTTAGGCCAATCCCAGCAAGCGATTGCGCGGCCTTAACTTTGCTGTTGATTTTAACGCGAAGCTCATAGCTTTTTTGATACATTACCAGCGCCTTATCAAACAGGTTCAGCTGGTTATAATTATTGGCAAGAAGAACGAGGCAACCTGAGCTGCCTTCGAAATCGTTTATTTTTTCGAACAGGTCTGCAGCCTGTTGGAAATAAGTGATGCATTCAGCAAGCTTTCCCTGGATCCGCAACATCACGCCCATTTCGTTGTATGCCTCGGCAAGACCATGCAGATCGTTAATACTACGGTATACACTGATAGCCCTATTGAAGTCAGCTTTTGCTGAATCTGACTTTAATGTATTTTCTAAAATCAGGCCCCGGTCCACATAAGCATCTCCCTCGCCTTTCTTAAAATTAATTTGCCGGCTCAATGCTATGGCTTTGTTAGCATAAGCCATCCCTTTGCTTGCTTCGGCATTGGTATATTGTTCAGCCAGGTTGTTCAGCACATTTACTTTTTGCGTATCCGTTTTCGTTGTCCGGAGTGTTTTGACCAGGCTATCGATGACTTTTTTGTTTTGTGAAAAAACAAAAAGAGGCGCCAGGAAAATAAAGGGTAGCAGTCTCTTCATATTTGGTTTTAAAAGATAAAATGGCTTATGTTTTTGGTATCGAGGGGAATTGGTCCGCGTTCAGATTTTTCGTTGCGCGGTGATCGCGGTGAAAAACAATGAGCTAAAACCGATGCAATACCGCATTCAATTTACTAAATATAAGGCTCAAACCGGCCGGCCCATATACCGCGAAAAGGGTATTTTAATGCGCGGGCATACACTGAAAACCTTGTTTATAAGCCCCTAAGGCCATATTTCAGCAATCAAAACCTTGTATACTACATATGTAGTATTGATGTCCGTTGCTATTAGCTGTTGCTTAGCACTGTCAATTAATGACAGATAAACAATCATAAAATTAACCATTAATCAATCAAAAAAAATGAAAAAAATCTCTACACTGGTTATTTTGATGCTGGCAGCATTAACAACCTCAAAACTGTACGCACAGGAGTCTTCTGATTACAAAAAATTCGCCATAGGCATCGGGCTCGAAGGCGCACTGCCTGTAAGCGGCATTAATGCTGCCTACTCGGCGGGCGGCGGGGTCACCCTCAGGGCTACAATCGGGCTCGACAAGTCAAGCGCTATAACTTTAACATCAGGCGTTATTGCATTTGCACCAAAAAGTTTAGGCGGCGGTGTAAATCTTAAGGCTGAAATAAACATACCGGTTAAGGCAGGTTACAAGTATATGCTGGCCGACCACATTTATGCTATTGGCGAGGCAGGGATGACGTTTGCCAAAGTATATGCATCGGCGGGCAACGGACAGGTGGTTTCGGCAACCGGTTCCAACTTCACTTACGCCCCGGGTATTGGCGTACAGTTTGGCGGTTTTGATACTAGCATAAGGTACGAGGGCTACAGCGGCGCGGGCTTTATTGGGCTGCGCATAGGGTTTAATTTCTAATAGCATTAAAAAAAGTCGAAGGCGATCATGGGCCGTTTTATAAATAAAATTAAACCTATGATGACTTCGTCACCTTTAAAAATTATTGAAATGAAAAACTCAATCTATTTGCTGATAACAGTTTGTATAATGTGCCTGGGTGCATGTAAAAAAGATGCAAACAAAAAGAAGACAAACAGCAGCGTGCCCGCCGACGGATGGACATTGGGGACAACCGAGTTTAAGGAAGCCATTGGCGCCCGCACAGTCACCAATTCGGGCGGACATACGTATACGGTGGTGGTAGCATTTGATGCGCTTCCTTCTGGTTCGGATCCAACTACCAATACATTCCAGGCTGTGTTTGCAACAGCCCCAACCGCAAACGGAACGTACCACGTAGTTTTGTTCCCCGGGCCAACAGTATTGGCAGCCGATGAAATAGGTATTGTCGCCGCCGGACCCGATGCCAGCTACACCAGCACGGGTACAGGATCGGCAGATGCGGCGGTAACGGTAACCGGCGGAAAAATAAAAGTAGTAGTACCGGCGGTGCAGGTAAAGAAAACTACGTCATCAGACGCACTTAACGTAACCGGTACAATTACCGAAATGTAAAAACAGCCGTACGGTTTACGGGGCGGGAACCAGGGGTCGGGATAGAAAATTAAGGGAAATAATTTAAACAAAACCGGTTATTAACTAGATTTAATCGAATTTCTCACCGGTAATAAGGGTAAAACATTCTGGTGCGTTCACACTGCCATTACCCTTGTTCCCGGCTCCTGGTTTTCGGGCTAATCCATCAACCATAAATCAAATCACTATCTTTGCCCGATGATCATCGAAGTATTAAAATCAAAGATACACCGGGCTAAAGTAACGCAAGCCGAGCTTAACTACGTTGGAAGTATTACCATTGATGAGGACCTGCTGGACGCGGCGAATATGATCGCCAATGAAAAGGTGCAGATCGTAAATAACAACAACGGCGCCCGTTTTGAAACCTATGTCATTAGGGGCGAGCGCGGCAGCGGCACTATTTGTTTAAACGGAGCGGCCGCGCGACTAGCCCAGGTAGGGGATATTGTGATCATTATGTCGTATGCTTATATGGAAATGGACGAAGCCCGCAAATACGAGCCGCTTTTGGTGTTCCCGGATGCGGATAATAAATTGATAAAGTAAGGCTGTCACTTATTCGGAAATGCGCCAAGTCCCAAAATAATATGCAGGTGTGCATTTACATCGATATGATTGCGCAGCTGGTAAAGCATGCGTATCCGCACCTTAGGCTGCCGCACCTGTTCGTCTAAAAAGTTCGAATTGTCTATATCAAGCACGATGCTGTTGCCGACGCCGGGCGTTATATCGGTACGGGAGGCCACCAGGACTTCGTCGGTACTATCGGCTTTCGACATATAAACTTTTACCATGGTCAGGTTGCCGATATTGAAATCCACAGGGTCCCTTGACTCTATCCGGGCCGATACCATGCGCACTTCGCTTACTTTATCGGCGTTGTTGCCGTTTTTCTTAAAGTCCTGGTCAAAGCTGGTAGCTTCGCCAGTCGTTGTTAGTTCAACACCAACCGCCGAAGATTTTGGAATAAGCAAGGTTGTGGTGTACGGAAAAGTGGATTTTAGAATAGATTGCATCATCGCGCAACTGCCCAAAAGCAGCGCAAAGCTTAACGAAATAAATAATAAGCCCCTTTTCATATCAATTTACCGGCAGTTTTATCTCAAAACCTAAATATCGGTATATTCCTAAAATAAACTAATGTTAAATTTAAAGTAAAGTTGAAAGTTGTTAACGGAAATTTTTAGCACAAAAGAGAACGACAATTAACAAAGTAGTTGGGACGACCAGAAACTCGATAATGCCACTTTGTTTGGATTTATAATAAAGGTACTTTTAAAACCGGTAACTCACGGGGATAAAATATCGAGTTAAAAAAATAAAAAATGGCGGGGGCGGTACTCAACCCGTGTTGTTAACCGTTGCAAATACAAATAACACAAATACATGAGCATTCTCCATATCCTAAACGGCACTTCCACCCTTCGGGGTTTTGAACAAACCGGCCTCGAGGGCGATACACTGGTATGGCGCGAGGGTTTATCCCAGGGCCCTGTCGAAGAAAATATTTCGTCGGCATCGTTCTGGAAAAACCGGGAAGAGTGGATATCCCAAACATTTAATGAAACGCCGCAGGGATACCAGGAAGGCATACTGGAGGAGCTAACAAAATTAAGCGAACCTTACGACGAAATTAACCTTTGGTTTGAGTTCGATCTGCATTGCCAGGTGAATTTACTGGGGGTAATGAATTACCTGAAGCAAAAGACCGATCTTTCAGCACCGGCTGTTTTTCTCATTTGTCCGGCGGATTTTCCCGGTAAGGAATATTTTATGGGCATGGGCGAATTGACCGGCGAAGAGCTTGAGTATTTGTATGATAATATAAGGCAACAGCTAAGCGCGATGGACTTTGCAATAGCCGAAGAAGCCTGGAAGGTTTATGTAAGCGGCGACGCAACAAAATTAAAGGACTACCTTAACAAAACTGATTTTTGGGGCAGTATGCATTTGCTAAAGCCCGCGCTCGAAGCGCAGCTTTCGCGCTTGCAAACCAACGAGAAAGGGTTAAGCTATATTGAGCAAAAGCTGCTCGATATCTATAATAATGGCGCCAAAACTAGGCAGGAAATTTATTTGAGCTTCTGGAAAACGGAAAAGATATTTGGCATGGGCGATCTGGAAATCAATATTTATCTGCAGCGCCTGATCCAAAAAGGGTTGATAAGCCTTTAAAACAAGCGGCGGCAAGTGGGTGGAATGAACAATAACCGCTCAGCTCGGCCCCCTGATGTGAACCCTATACACCATGAACTATGATCCCTGCGTTGGCATTCTGTGACTTTGATGCTGTACGCCGATTGCCTCAACCTAAACGCAATACCGAACACTTACTAGACCTCAGCAATCACATCCGGCAGCGTCGAATGGAACTACAGATGTCGCGGGACGATCTTGCCCAATTACTTGACGTGACCAAAGATACTGTTGTCTATTGGGAAACCAAACAAATAGCGCCGAACATCATGCAATTGCCAAAGATCCTCGCATTTTTGGGGTATAACCCATTTGAGGATGAAACGGGTACGCTGGGAGGGAAAATAAAGGAGTATCGGTATCGGAATGGATTAAGCCAGCGTAAACTAGCGTCGCTGTTGGCAGTCAGTGTTTCAGCAATTAAGTCGTGGGAAGAAAATGCGTTTAAACCAACTAGTGAGCATCAAGAACGGTTGAAGGAATTGTTAGGGATATAATTATGACAGGCTGCGATCTTCGGATTGCAGTCTTTTTGTTATCAGACGATCTTTGAACTGCGAACCGCTTTGAATGACTGTACAGTATATGGCATTGCACTGTGTAAGCAACCGGCAGCAGCAAGCAGGGCAATCGTCAATAGCAGCACATGCCGTTAAAAAACAATTATACCTGTGCTGTTCATATACTATTGACGATTGTACTGCGGTGCTAGTTTTGCTGATGCCGTGCAGTGCCTAACGTGTAAAAAGTTCAAAAGGCGGGCGTATATCTGCGGAAATATCACCTAATGCTTGTCCCCCAAGGCATCAGTAACTGACTCGGCAATTGCACCCCTTTTGTGGTTCATTCTCTTGTTCGGGCGTCGCCTTATATGCAACTTTTACGCGATACTCATTATCCGCAACTCAGTTTGGGCGTCTTTATTGATGTCTGTGTAATCGAGCAAAATAAAAAGCTTGAGGCTGACGGGTATTTATAAAAAAATTTGACTAATAGTTTTGTGGCTCATTATTTTCGATCGTTTATATAGTATATTGCCTTTTATAGCTGATCGAAAATCTTTCTTAGCAGTAACGATTTATAAGTCAAGAAATCTTTGTAATCGAGAACAGCGTGAGAACTCCTTGGCTCTTCACCCTGATTTGAAGTACCACATCGCGCCCAATAGTTTACAAAAATATCCAAAAGTTCAATCAAGTCATTTTTTATCAATTCCTCGTCTTTTCGCGAATCACTACTGCTGATATAGATCGGATTGATTTTCCGCGACAACATCCGTCTATGGTAATAAATTCCGTCGTTGAAATTGATAAGCCGGTTAAAATCTTGATTTATTCTCATCAACGAATTAATATCCGCTTTATCAGTGGGTTCCAATTCCGCGACTATCTTTTCAAAAGACCTAATTGAACTGTTATCTATGCGCAAGAACAAATGCAGATGCTGGTTATGAAGTGTCCAATGTAATCGTGCAATAATGATACTATATTCATCAAAAGGCTCAATACGCCGGGAAATGTTTTTATCGATGTAATCTTCTATTTTTGGAATATCAGAAGTGGCCATTATTAGAAACATGTGCTTATGACCACCATTTTTTTTAAACACGTCTTTGAACTTATGGTCACCACTAGTATCTTGCTCTTTATCGTGATAAAAGTCGCCAAGGAGAAATTTAGAGCTTTTGGTGACCGAAAGCACCACGTTTGACTTTGGATCCCGAAGATATTCGTTTAAATGATTGTTATACCGTAAATCTGTATGCAGAAGACTCTTGTAATCTACTGTATTAAATTTCGTAAGACCATATTCTTGGAAGTTCGATTTAATATGCCATACAGGATTCTTTCCGAAATAGCGAAAATGGGTTTGTAGAGTTTTTTTGCCAACTTGATCGAATATATTGTTATTTAAAATATTTTTTGGGTGGAAATCTACCTTTAGTTCCCCTAGTAGAGATAACAACTTTACAATAATGCATTCTTGATAGGCGGATTCATCCTTTTTTTCATAAATGGCCTCATAGATAAACGTATCCTTGGCAAAACTTTTGTAGTTAACCATCTCAAAGGCTGTTATAAAGCAATGGATGTCCATTCGCTTCCTGCGCGGCGCGATCTGAGGGTCGTTTGTCTCAAAGGCTGTATACAACTGTAATAACAAGTTGTAATATTTATTCAGTGTGCTTTCCTTTAATTGATTAATATTGATCAAGCCATCGGCGTGGACTAATAGCAGAGCCATCTCTACGTAAATTTTGGCGATAAGATAAAATTCGCTTTCTGCCGCCCTAGGTTCGTTGGCAACATCCTTGCTTTTAAAAAGTTTAATTGGCTTTGAATTTTTATTTTGAAAAATTTGCGCTAATATCAGATGACGTCGGATATTCCGTACCACTTTCTTTGATGAGAACTGATGAAAAATGCTTACCCATAAACGGTAAAAATAGCTTTCCAGCCCATTATTTTCGACATCGCTATTGCTGGTGTCCAATGGAACTGGGTTTTTGTCTATTTCAATATAGGCTAATTTCTCGGCGAATTTATGTTTTGGGGTTTTGGCTTCATCTATTCCCACATCTTTAAAGAAGCCATTACTTTTCAGATTTTCAAAATACGTCGTTTCCGGAGCAGCATCAAAAACATAAAAATTACATCCGGCTTTTCCCGTCCTTACCTGCAACGCTTTTTTTAATATATAATTAAGGTCTATACTTTGCATGCCAAAACCTGTGCTGATGATGTTCAAATGCAAATGATCGTGCGGATCTTTTGTGTAACGCGCTTCGAACAGCACTTTCAACAGATCAGCTATTTTTTGTGGTAAGTGAAAATATTGTTTTCTGTCAAACCGCATACTGCTGGGGTGGCTTATGGTTCCATGAGGTTTTATGTAGATGGGTCTCTTTAACCTATGATTGATCATGATATTATCCAGTTCATCATCAATATCGCCATCGGATAAAACATAATGATACTCCGGCTCCTTCATTTCATCCTCAATGGCATTCGTTAAAATCTCATCAAAATTAAAATCAATAATAACGTCAATAAATCGATGCTTAAATAAATGCGCGGCAATCTCAAAGAATAAATTCGGGACGTGACGTAAGTCGTATTTTGTTTTCAATATGTCCAGTACCTTTTGATTATCGAAATGGGAACATGCCAGCATTTTTGTTTCAAATTCTTCTCTATTTAGACCATAAGCCCTTGCTAGAAAATCGAGTTCCCTCTGAAGCAGATTCTGACTCAGAAAGCCTTTCTTTTTAAATTGGCCTTCGAATTTCTTAATCAACTTATCGCCGAAGGTACTCGCCAACGGAATAGCAGGATTTGCATTAAATGAGACTCCAGCTCCGACAATTAGAATGTTCCTTGATAAGGCGTATTTATTATCAGGTTCTCCCAATTTGAATACTGGACTGGTGCCTGCGCCATTAGGGTCATCCACAGAATGACTAAAAGCATTTATCGCTAGGTACTTTGCTAATTCAATAACATCTGAATTAATTTCAGTGGGTGCCTGATCGCTCATTGAGATTTAGGAAAAATGAAATTGAATGATAAGATTAATTTAATCCGCTTAAGACTTGTAATCAACGTCTTGGATTTCTAAATATAAGCATGCGAAAACATAAATCAAAACTTTATTTGGAAATATAATCCAAGCCACAGTTCTGCATAATTAGCACGCAGTCATCGGGACAGGAATTTGAGGCTAGGTACTTTTCGTATTAAATGTATCAGTAACCGACTTTGCAATCGCATCCCTTTTGCGGTTCATCTCAATCTCCGGCACAGCTTCGTAATCAACTTTGACCCTATACCCCTTGATGCGCACTTCACTTGATGCTTCTTTGGCAATTTCGGCGTCGAGGAATAAAAATAATGAATCGGGGTTCAATACTAGTATTTTGTTGCGAACCGTCGCACTAAATTTTTCATCAATCTTCTGCAGCATCCGGCTTTGTACTTTGCTGTCGGCTGAACACGCGACCACAACGTCGTAGCCGGCAGCCAGGCATTTTTCAATGTTATGCAACTCCCAATCATCTTTCGAAGTATCATTAATTTCAACCGCAATCCGTTTGTTGTTTCGCTGCAGGCTCACATCAACTTTGCCCTTACCATCAGGTGTCGGTTCTTCAATTGAGGCTGTATATCCGCGTGATTCAGCCATTTTTTTAATAAGAGTTTGCAAATATCGGTGTTGGGTTTCTATCTTCTTTTCTTGCTGGTCCTGGATTGGGAAACGGATAAAAGGTTTTGTAGTCGAGGATATTGGCTTGGCCGGTACTAAAGGGGTTTGAATATCCATAGATTTTGGCACATCTTGTTCTTCCCGGTATTCATATACTGTTTGCAGATTCTTTAACAGACTTTCAACTTCTTGCTTTGGTGCACCATATGTCTGTCGTGAACAATCAATCACCATTTCTTTGACTTCTTGTGCAATATCCGGCTCCATTTCTTCAAATGGTATCGTCTGTAAATTGCAATCGTTCTCCGGCCGTTCAATGCGGATGATGGCTTGCCCAGTATCGAGGTTCTGTAAATCATTTGCATCAAATAATGAGAACCCTCCTTCAAACCGTTTCGCATCAGTGTCACCAAGCCGAAAGCATATCCGAGTGCCTGCATTGGCGGTCACCGAACTTGCAAGTTCCGCATCTTGTTTGTTTAACTGCTGCATATCCTGGTGAACTAAGATCAAGCCTAAATGGTATTTCCGGGCGCCGGAAAGAATGGCGGACATCGAGGGCGTTATGAAATTCTGGAATTCGTCAATATAAAGGTAAAAGTTACTGCGGTCGGTTTTCTGTTTGGCTTGCCGGGCCATAGCAGCTTGCTGAATTTTGGAAACGAGAAATGTTCCTAAGAGGTAGCTGTTCTCATTACCGATCAATCCTTGGGAAAGTTTAATGAGCAGGATTTTCCTTGTGTCTAATATCTGCTCAAAATCAAGGCTCTTGTTTTGGGCTACCATATTCCTGATTACTTTGGGTCGTAAAAACGAATCAAGCCGGGTTAAGATCGGGCCGATGGAACCTGATTTAAGAATGCGAAACTCCTGGCGCCAGTAGTAGACAATGCTCGGGTCGGTGACGGTTAAAAGGAATTGATCACGGAAACTTTTCTCGATTAAGAACCGCCGTAATTCAATGAGCGTCCCACCTTTGGTACTCTCCAAAAATGCAAGGATAGCGTTGGCAAAGACAGAATTCATTTGATCGCCCCAAGAGGTAGATAACCGATGGAATACGGCGACTAAATCAGATGACAGAATATCTTTTTCAATCTCGGAGTGGGCGGTTAAGATGTTAAAGCCAACCGGAAATTCAGCATCAGACGGGTCAATGACAATGACATCCTTGTGGCGGTCAGGATGTATCCACGACAAAACACTTTCTATTAAATCGCCGTGAGGGTCGATGACAGCAAAGCCTTCACCATTGGCAATATCTTGAATGATACTCGTTAATAGCAAGGTTGATTTGCCGGTACCGGTAGCGCCGATAATGTGAGTATGCTTTAAACGCTGTGATGGGCTAATCGTCACCTGTAGTTCGTTTCCCTGGTGGGTATTAATGCCAAGTATATGTTGATGGCCTACAAACACCGGTGGCGCTGCCTTAGTCTTTCTGGTATCGCGTTCAAGCTTGTGAGAGACGACAGAAACTGACGGAAAATGAACTAAGGTCGCAAGTTCCTTGCAGTTTAATATCATGCCTAACCGGTGCGATTGGCGCAATAAGACATCGTCCATCGCAGTATCTTCTTCATTATTTGGATAGATAGGTAGCAACCTGTTGTATCCCGATTGGGTAGCTTGCACAACAGCATCAGCCAACCGTTGGGTATTTACCGTATCGCCATTTGTATTGAACCCAATCACGCGAATAACGGCGGCATAGAGGGGCGACAGTGTTTTTTCCTGGGCAAGCTTTACCATCTCGGGTGCGTCAAGGAAAAATGATCCGCCGTCATTGTCCATCACCGAGCGAATCATGCTTTCAGCCCAGGGATTGACCACGCCTTGAAATAATATTTGGATTACAAGCTGCTCGTCTTTTTTGAGGTTCTCCAATATACCGAATATGCCGATGAGTGGGTCAAGGTCAAAGTTTTTGTACGTTGCAAAGGGCCGCATACATTCCTCCTGCAAGCCAAATTCAATGCTGAAGTAATATGGTTTGCCGTCGGGAATAATATGATCGACCGAAACTTCATGTATCCCGCTGTCAGGAAAATATGCCTTTACCTGGTTGTATACATACTCGGCATCCTGCTCTCTGCATACAAATTGAATGCGGATTAAATCACTCGTGCCAATGATCTCGAATGAAATCGGAAATTGGGTTTGTGACAGCATGAACAACAAGCGCTCCGTCTCATCAGGACGCACTTTTTGATCTTTCGGCAAGGAAACCGACAGGGCGACAAGCGGGGCATCATCGGTAAATGGAAATGGGCCGAGCTGTTCTTCGTTTGTTGTTTGGTTATCGGCCTGCGGCTCAGGGGCAAAAATAGATTTGAATAACCGATTGAGAAGCGTGGGGCGTACGCTATCATCGATTACGGGCGTTGGATTTGGAATGGCGTGATAGAAAAACGGCTCAAAAGTTGGTTCTAAATCAACCGGATATGCGTATGTCTCCCATCCCCGCAAACGTTGTTCCCAGGCATAAAAATGAGCAGTTAACGCTTCATACCTGTTCATGCACTAAAGGCCAGCCGTTCGGTTTCTGATAGTCCGCGAATGCCTTTGGACGTAGTGATCTGTTCAATGGCTTCGGTGATGGCGTCTTTAACGCATAGTTTAAACATGCTTGCCATATCTACTTTGTAATAAGTGGTGCCTTGCCATCCTTCCACGGCTGTACCGAGATATGGGACTTTCAGCGCCAAGTCACGCATCCCGTGTTTGGGTTCGCCCAGCCAATATGAGACAAAGAACCCGGTGCCAATAGGGGCCGCGCAAATATCAAACATATCCTCTTTGCGCATAATCCGCAGGTATTCGCGTTTGTTCGACAGCATGCCGCCCTCACTGTAATTTACACGGGATATTTTGACGTCCGGTATTTTACGTTCAGCTATGATCTGTTCGACTAAGGCATAGAATTCTTGGGCGGAAAATTGCAGCTTGTCGAAATAATGGCATTTGTTTGAATGAATGGCGCCGACTTTTTTGGGTTTCTTGAGGCCAAAATAGACACCGATAATAATGGCCAGGATGAGCAGTAAGATCATAATGTTTAGGTTTAAGTGGTTAATAAGGTTAGGAACAATAATTTAGGTGAGATAAAAATAAATAGTTGATTTGAAAAATCAAAAAATATTTGATACCATCTGTTTCCGTTTTGGGATGCCTTAATTAAAAAGCGTCTGTTGTTCTTCGACAACGGTATTTGAATATCTTTTCAACAACTCCCGTTCGACTTTCTCCCTGCTGCGCGCGTTCTGATGGCGGGAAACAGCAATTATATCCTGTTTAAAAGAAATATCATATGCTTTCAGCGGTACGGTGTCCGCGCTAAACGGCTGTGATGTTGCGCCGTCAATCATTAATTTCAGGTACATCGAATATCGCGGCAGGTTGACCAAGTCCGTTTCATTAAATACGGGATGAAATTCCTTTGCAAGATAGTGGGCGTCATTTGCGCCTACCCGGAATGAAATGAGGGTCCCGACGTTGCCGAAGATAGCAGCCCGAATTTCATCCTTTAACTGTTCAATATATTGATTGGCTAGAAACAGTCCCAACCCATATTTACGGCTCTCGGCTAATATGTCTGCAAAGGAGTCCGTCAGGAAAGAATGGCATTCGTCGACGTACAAATAGAAGGGCCTGCGGGTGTGTTCTGACTGCCGTGCCCGGTGCAGTGCGGCAAGTTGAATGGATGTAACCAGCATGCTGCCAAGCAGTGCTGAAACATCCTCTCCCAATGCACCTTTACTTACGTTGGCAATCAGTATTTTGCCTTCATCAAGCACTTTGGAAAGATGAAAGCTGCGGGTCTTCTGACCAACAATGTTTCTTAAGAGTGCGCTGCTAGAGAGAATTCCGACCTTGTTTAAGATCGGTGCAATCGCTTCTGCCCGCAGTGCATTCGAGTATTTGTCGAATTCATTGTGCCAAAAGGTAAGAAGCTGATGGGTGTGGATACGTGAAAGTATCTGGCTTCTGAATGATATATCCGTTAAAAGCGGCTGGATGTCAAGCAAGGTAGCGTCCTGGAATTCTAATAGGGTGAGCAATGTAAATCGAAGGATATGCTCTAGCCGCGGCCCCCAATTATCTGCCCAAATCTTTTTAAAAGTGCTCAACAGCCCGGAAGCGACTACATGATGATAGGTCGGGTGGACTTTTTTTAAAGGATTGAATGCAATTGGAAATTCAAGGTCTTGCGGGTTGAAATAGATCACATCTTCAATTCTCTCATACGGAACGTAATTGAGCAGGTTCTCTGCAACATCTCCGTGTGGGTCAATGACACAAAAGCCATTGCCGCGATTGATATCCGAAACAGCCATGCTTTGCAGCAGGGTAGATTTTCCGGTTCCGGTTTTACCAATGACGTACAGATGCCCTAACCGGTCTTTATCTTTTATGCCAAACGGGATATTGCTGTTCCGAAAATTGGTAATACCGATTGGAGTTATATGCGATGTATTTAAGGGATCGTATTCCATATACATATGGTATGGAAAATCGGAAGTGGAAAACAGCAGGGCAAAAATACCCTGCGCGCAAAAGTTACGCTCTTATCTATGCTTTCAAAATTGAGACAATGAGAGAGTGGAATTAACAGATGCACAACTGCAAAGTTTTATCGATATATATCACAAGAAGTTTGATATAATTCTCACTAAAAGCGAGGCGCAACAGAAGGCTTCAAGGCTGCTCCAATATGTACTCCTGTGTGTAAAGCCGCTTGCGAAAGTTGACGAAAGTGATATAAATAAAATGCCAGACTCGAATACATAGCATTGCATATTTTGTACCTAATGAGGGACATCCACTATTCGAGTCTGGCGACAAGAATGTTGTGGATGTCCCTCTTTGCGTTTCATATGGATAAAGAAAAGATTAGATATTTTGTATATGCCAGGAAATCAACCGAAAGTGATGGTCGGCAGGTTTTATCTATTGATGGACAATTGCAAGACAACCAGAAAATAATCCAACAACATAATTTAATGGTAGTTGATACGATAACCGATGAAGCATCAGCTTCCGTTCCATTTAACCGCCCCGGTTATTCAGCCATGGTCAAGCGTATTAAAAAGGGTGAGGCTGCCGGCATTGTCGTTTGGAATGTTGACCGGCTGCTCCGCAACCCATTAGAAGAAGGAGAATTTAAATGGTTGATGCAGACCGGTGTCATTAAATCTATCTGGACGCCATATAGAGAATATCGCGGCGAAGATAACGGGCTTTTATTTAGCATAGAAGCGAGCATGGCAACACAATATAGCCGGGATTTAGCGGTGAAGGTTCGAAGGGGCTTGCTTCAAAAATGTGACCTGGGTCTGTTTCCCGGTTTTGCGCCTTTGGGATATTTAAATACCAAATTCGCCGCTCATGGGACGAATTCTATTATTGAAGACCCTGAACGCTGGCATATTGTGCGCAAAGGGTTCGATTTGTTGTTGTCCAGGAAATACAATACGCCGGAAATCGCAGAGATTTTACGAAACGAATACGGGCTTCGGTCTCGTCCTGCGGGCAAAAAAAGCGGAGTGCCTTTGAACAAAAGTGTTCTGTACAACATTTTTACCAATCCCTTTTATTCAGGCTCATTTTATTACAATGGCAAGCTTTACAAAGGCAATCACAAGCCAATGGTGACTGTCGAAGAATTTGATACGGTACAAGAAATTCTGGGGCGTAAATTCAAGGACAAGCCACAGAAACATGAATTTGCGTTTACAGGGCTCATTAAATGCGGGATTTGCAATTGTGCCATCACTGCATCGGCAAAGACAAAGCAAGTGAAAACCACCGGGGAATATAAAACCTATGTGTTTTATCATTGTACCAAGCGGAAAGGAAACTGTACGGATAAACATTATACGAAGGTTGACGAGATAGAATCAATGATTGAAAAGGAATTGATGGCGTATCACCTTATGCCAGAATTCAGAGACTGGGCAGTGCGCATTGTCCTGGAAAATCATCAGAATGAGATTGACAAACAAAGTATCCTTTTAAAAGAACTTATGCAACGTGAGCAAAAAATGCTTCAGGAACTTGACGCTTTAATTGACATGCGGGTAAGCAACTATATAACGGAAGAAAAATACCTGCAAAAGAAAATCGAAAAAGAGGCCCAAGCTTCCCGGGTAAAAGAGAAGATAGATCAAATACAAAAAGGCACTTATGATTGGTTATCCCAATTTAAAGAAAAGCTTGATTTTGCTGTAAATGCGATAGAACGGTTTAAAACAAGAATCCCACAGGAGCAGAAGCAGGTATGTTTTACCTTCGGTTGGAACTGGACACTAAAACGCAATAAACTCATAATTGACAAGCTGGAATGGTTTGAAGCCGTTAAAGGATTTGAGAAAGCTGTTGAACACCATTTTGGTCGGTTGGAACCGCAAAAAGTATTTGATAGATATGGAGAAAATGCATCGTTTGAGATACTTCGTCCACTTGTGCGGAGACTGCTGGACGATGTTCGAACCAGAGATCCCTGATATGCACAGCATAGCATCGAAGTTGCTTTACCAGTAAATTTTTACTCCCAGCAGTCCAAAACGATCTTATTAATTACTGTCTCATTCGTATGGTTTTTGATTTATCAAATATTCAACTATCGCAAAGATGAGTTTGCGCCAAATCTTTATGAATTGATAAATTCTGTTGCTCCATTATTTCTGGCGGTGATATTAAATGTCAGAGAATAACAAAGGTAATTATTAGAATTTCAAAAAAATAGATCGCTTTAAGCGATCTATTTTTTTGTCTAATGCCGAAGTAAGGGAATATTTAGATTCCGTAATGGTAGTATTTGTTGGTTGGAACTGCCAAAACCCTCTGATTCATATGGACAAGGCGCTTCTTTTGACTTGCTTCGCCTCTGTTACGGGGGGCAGTTGAACGATGTCAGCGGCAAATTATCCCGATACGCACAATAAAGGACTGAGAATTTTCTTTATGATGATATAAACGCGCTCTAAATGAGACGTTTTGCTTTAGGACTCTTACCTACAACGAGGAGTGTTTCCTGATCAATAATTCTTCCGGAAGCAGCACAAACATATAACCTGCGCCAATCACTTCGAATTATGGGTTCCATATCATTGCCCAGTTTGTTACATGGATAAAATCCTGCAAGAATCGGAGCATTTTTGCAGATACAAATCCATGCTTTTGTATTACCGGCTTCATGGCTGATTTTTGCTATAGCCATTTCTATACCTGAAATATAACGCTGTTAAAGAATTTAGTCAATTGCTTGACAAAGAATGTCGCATTTGCTAGGCTATAGATACAAATGCCTTCGGGCTCGCCCTCTTTGAGGGAGATAAATACGGAAAAGCTGTTAGAGCAAGTCTTTGACGGCTTTTCTTACGACCTCAAATGTCTTTTGATCAATCACCGTTAGTTTATTTGTAAATCGTTTCGTGTCGATTAAACGCAACTGTGAAATAATGGCGAAGGCCTTCTTCCGCTCGATAATACCAACCGGGACATGATAAGGATTGGTTTTTAGTGAAGTGGTAAGTGGCACGATAAGGCATACTTCCTTACTGAATCCTCTAAGCACCAGCACTGGCCGTTGAAAGCCTATACTTGTACCATCTTCCTCAAACCCTACATTAACCCCTAATGAACACCACCATACCTCACGGGGATGATAAAATTTATGCTCTCCTGATTCTTGTAGAGCTTTTTTCTTTGTATTCCAGGTTTCGAAATCTTTAATCACAGGAATAATATATCACGAACTCAATCTCTTGCATACTTGTAATAAAGAACATGAGTTATCCCCACAACTTTAGTTTAGGATATTTTTAACTCTCTGCGATAAAATATTCGTGTTGGTAAAATAAATTCATGGAAGATGAACGTCGACATATTCCAAATAGATTACGGATGCATCGCAAGCTCATGCGGTACACACAGAAGCAGGTGGCAGCCCTCCTGGGCTTACACCCTGCGCAGCTGTCGCAGTGGGAAAACGGGGTGAAACTTCCAAGCACAATCAATCTCATCAAATTAAGTATCATCTACCGAACCTTACCAAATGATCTGTATTTCGAGTATTACCAGGATTTAAAAGAGGAAATCAAAGACAAAGAATGGGAACTGTTTGAGGCATAGCTACCCTCATAACGGTTCCGAAAACGCACTGCCACGTATGGCGGGGGTATTTGATGCGTCCTTAATTTCTCAATCTCTGGTATATATCGAACGAACGTAATCGAATCTTAATAATAATAACGTGCGAACGAATCGCACCATTACAAAATAATATGAATGAAATAAAAAGTACTATGTACAGTCCACAAGAAATACAGTTAGCGCAGGAAATGGCAAACAGCTTAAACGATCAAACGTCGATGAGCTTCTACCTTGCCTGCACCAAGAAATATTCGCACCGGCAATTGCGAAAAACGCTTGCTCATGTGCTTTCGATCCCTAAAGCAAGCATCAGGAAATCGCGCGGTGCGCTCTTTAATCATTTAGTCAGTCAGCTTGATCACATCGACCAGGAAGACTTTGATGAGTATGAGGATACTCGGGATTAGCTTAGGTACGCGCGACAGCGGGATTGCCCTTTTGTCGCATGGTCAGTTAATCCATTGGAAGATGCATTCGTTTCATGAACGATGGTCGAGTGAGAAACTCACCTATATGCTCTCCAAATATGACCGGTATATCGCACAATACCGGGTACGGCATGTGGTCATTAAGATTCCACCGGCTTCGCATCACTCAAAACCATTCCTGATGCTTCTTAAAAAGCTGTCGGAACTGGTGCAATTGCGGGGCTGTATGGTGGCCTGCCAGACGAAGGCGGATATTAAAAACATCGTGCCGGATGTGACGAATACCGAAACACTCATGGAGTACGTGACCCGGCACTATCCGATCCTATTACCTGAACAGGCCCGGGAACTTGCAAGCAGCCAAAAGTATCATATCAAGATGTTCGAAGCGGTGCTGGCGGCTCATGTGTATAAAGGAAAAATGAAGGCTGAGAAATAACAATACGGATTACCGCCTTTAATCGGGGCGGTAATCTGTTATCCACAAAAGTTACCCATAGGTTAATTTCCTCCTCCTTATCGGTGATTACTCACATTGCTATGATTTTCATAAACCGTGTCCTTTATGAAAACCAAGCAACAAACCTTCGCTTCCTTACTCAAAGAATTTGAGTACCGTTATCCGCTCCGTAGTGTCTTTGATGATTTCCTGACCTTAACAATCTGTGCCTGCTCACCAAATCCAATCACCGGACTATCCCACGACGAAGATTTGTATTTGCAGACGATTGCACCATACAAAGATGACAAGCTTCGGCATAACTTTCCTAAAATGTTCGCATCACTTACGTGTGAAATGGGAGATCGGATAGGTAGTGATATGGGTAACGATGTCTTAGGTGAATTTTACGAGCAGAATCTTTACAACAAAGGGGCGTCCCAATATTTCACGCCCTGGCCGGTCTGTTCGTTCATGGCCAAAGTGAATACCGGCCCCATTGATGCGTATGCAACCCGTGAACCATTGCGGATACTTGACGCCTGTTGTGGCAGTGGCCGGTTGCTGTTGGCCTCCGCACAAGAAAACGGGCCTGATCATGAATATTACGGGATAGACATCGACGATACATGTGTGAAAATGACGGCAATCAATATGTTTTTGAATGGGATGTTTCATTCTGAGGTCATGTGCGGCGATGCGCTCCGTCCAGACGATTTCAGGGGCAGTTACAAAATATCATTCCTGCCATTTGGGATATTCCGGGTTGGTGAAAAAGAGCACTCATGGCTATATATGCTTCATCGGAACTCGTTTCAGAATATGAAGCCGGAAGGCGAAAAACCGGAATTGGTGTTCCAGGGAAAGAACATTGGTAAAGCAACGCAGTTAAAATTATTTTAAAGTAACGGAGGCCGAAATTCGACCTCCGTTTTATGTCCATCACGGTTTGCGGGCATAGTGATACCAATAGCTGATGCGGCCATATTCGACGCCGTGAGAAGGCGAATAAAAGGCAATCAAGGAATCTTTGGTAATTGTTACATTCGTCAAACTGTCCAATAGCGGGTCGGTCAAAAAAATCACCTTCCCGTTATTTTTCAGTTTCCAATGGTTGGGAGAATAGGGCTTAAATTGTTCATACGTCAAGGGTGCGCATCGATAGCCATCATAATCCCGCACATACCTGCCATCAGCGAAAAACTGGTCAAAATCATCTGGCCCGCAGGAGGTAGTAGGTTGAGCCCCCCAACTGAATAAATGAGTGTCTTGCGGAGCACCTAATTTTGATTGATGGCTTGTCATCATCCAATTACCGATTAGTAAATTACTGAGGGAATCCAGCTGCTTTTTTGATAGCACATCCGTACATGTCACCCGGATTGTCTCGTTGGCCGATATGTTACTGACAGTGTAGGTAAGGGCACCATTTAACAATTTAATAAATGTTCCATTAACATACAAGGAATCGGTATGAAACGTAGGATTAGGTAGAAACGTAACGATAAGTGATCCGCCCAGCAGGGGTTGAGTTGACAATGTCGATATTCCATTTGTAACGACTACATTCATTTTTGCGATTGCCGAAAACGTCGCCTTAATTGTATGATTTGCGTCTACATTTAAAAACGTATAGAAACCTGGCGCGGGAATAACGGGCGCGCCGTCAACGCTGAGGCTAAGGGTACCGAAATTGGCATTTGGATTAATCGTGTAGGTCCAACTTGAACCCGGAGAAACCGAATTAACACCCGGCGGGTCAATGCTTCCTTCGCCAACGGTGGTGGCGGTGATCGTATATTTTTTGGATGTGTCAGGTGGAGGTTTAGGGGCTGACGTCTTTTTGCAGCTTTCGAAGATGAACAGCAGAAGCAAAATGTAGAGTAATAACTTTTTCATTGAGATTTAGATTGTCATGGTTGCCTGGATTTCTCCATACAAAGCTTGCTAAAGAGTCCTTGGATTCCTATTGATACTTTATCCCGATGGTTGCTAAATTATCCCGATATTTATACCTTTATCTCAAACCTCTTTAGTTATGGTACGTGGAAATATTATTGGACGAAAAATCCGGACACTTCGTGATCTGAAAGGCTATTCACAGGAATACATTGCGGGCAAACTTGATATTGCTCAAAATACGTATTCTAAACTCGAAGCTGACCCAAGTAAATTAAGTGTCGATACCCTTGAAAAAATTGCTGCCATTCTAGAGGTTTCGGTAAATGATCTGCTAAGCGAGGAACCGATGGTGCTCAATTTCAATGGCGTCAATCATGGCGCACAGGGAAATTTTGAAGTAATCGAAAATTTTCATTCAGGACAAAAAGAGCTTTACGAAAAGATTATCGCCGCGAAAGATGAAGAAATAGCGAGGCTTAACAAGATTATCGACGGAATATTGTCCAAAAAATAGTCATAGGAGCAAGATCGTTCCTGTAGCCATCGTCACGGACGCTCTTTTAAAAAAAGAAATCTTTTTATCCGGCGCGGACAAGCCGGCAATGAGGAATTGCAGCATCTTGCTGCGTTAGCCAGCCGACAGTAGCTAAACACAACGAGTGCCTAAAGATATTGATAGCCATTTTTCGTGACGATGAAAATAAATTTGTTTTTTATTTTTTTCTCCTTACCTTCATTCAACAATACAATAACCTGACCGAAACACAGATCACCTTGTTGTATTCCCGTATAGCGGATAACGATTAGTTACATATACAGTGGAAAGATTTAAGGTTCTATTCACATTTTTAGTTTTTCTTTTTTTTTGTTCTTGCTCTAACAACAGCGCTCTAATGCAAGTCGGTGATAAGGACCTGACGGTACAGTTGGCAAATATTTCCAAAAGTGTTGCGGGCGGTGATATCAGTTACGCGGCTCGTATAACGCCTGAAAAGGGATTAGTTACAGCGGCGGGAAAGAGTGCGAAAGAGAATTTGATGTATCGGATGGATAGTTGTTTTTACCTGCAAAGTGGAAGGACAAAAATCTATCCCCAGCTAACCCAACCCGTTTCAAACGGTTTGAAAAACACGTTCGAATATTTGTTGACATTTGATATGCCATCATTTGATGGAGATAAATGGTTTTTTGTGTATGAGGATAAGTACCTGAACCGGAAGAAATACATGCTGAACCTGAAGAATTAAGACCTTACGAACACAATTAACCTTGCTCTACTATGGCGATTTTTTTTATCCATAGAAAAAACATTGCAATAACCCTGCTCCTGATCCTGGGGTTCAATGTGCTGTTGCCTCTTTGCAGTTACGCCCTTACCAGTGGCCCTGCACAACCTGAAGCTAAAGGCTTCCAGGTTGCCACAGTGTCTGACATGGTGGACCTGGAGTCCGGCAGTATGAAATATAATATCCCATTGCTGGATATAGATGGTTATCCCATCAATCTTAGCTATCAATCGGGCTCAGGAATGGACGACGAGGCCAGTTGGGTGGGGCTCGGATGGAGTCTCAACCCCGGAGCGATCAATAGACAAGTGCGCGGGCTTCCGGATGATTATTCCGGTGACACAATAGAGACTGATCACTATGTCAAGCCGAAGGTAACGGTTGGTGGCCGTCTTACCGCCAAAACGGAGGCCTTTGGCCTGGCGCGTGTCGGGGGTTCTTTCTCATTTGGTATTTTCAACGACAATTACACCGGTATCGGCGCTGAGTTGGGTGTCAATGCCGGTATATCGCTTTCGTTGCTTAATGACGGATTAATGACCGCAGGTTTGGGAGCCGGTGTATTATCGAATACCCAATCCGGTGTCGATGCCAGCATTTCGCCCTATGTATCGATGTCCGTCAAAACCAAGCAAGACGATAATCAAACGGTAAACCCCGGGCTCTCCGCATCGTTCGGCTATAACACACGCTCCGGTGCTAAGGCCCTTACCCTCGGCACGAGTTTCGGCGCCGCCAATTATGACCAAACCTTCAACTTTGGTACCCAAAATTGGGATCTTGAGTCCGGTGGCGCTAACTACAGCATTGGCGGATCCTCAATCACCTATAATACCGAACCCATTTCGCCAACCATTTCCGTACCCTATAAATCCAGTTACGGCTCCTTTAGCCTGGAGGTAGGAGGTGCGGCGATAGGTATTTTTGGCTCAATTGGCGGAACAGGATACCAGAATGTCCGGTCAGTACAAAATATTATCAACATACGTCCAGCATTTGGTTTCCTCTACGCTGACAGGGGAGCAGGCAACCTGAACGCGGTCATGGACTTTTTCAGGGAAAAAGATAATCCTGTAATACCAGGCCTGCCAGATATCGCCATACCGGTGCATACGCCGGATATCTGGTCGTTCACCAGCCAAACAGGCAGCGGCCAGTTCCGGCTGTTTCGCGGCGGTTCAGGAGCCTTTTTTGATACTCAGGCGTCTGATCTTACCAGTACCTCCACCTACGGCGCCGACTTCGGGTTTGGCCTTTGGGCACATGGCGGCGTTACAAACTACAACCAAAGCGGGAAAACGACGACGCAGAAATGGACTTCCAACAACAGTTACCTGCCGAGCGGCGACTTTCAGCCGGCCAGCAACACGGCACCCGGTAACCAGCCGGTATATTTCAGGATGGTTGGCGAAAAAAGCATCGAAGACCAGCATGCGGATAGCGTGCTTGCGGGCAATAAGGCGTTGCAGGTGGCCATCAGCGGTACCACGGCCCAAAATGGCCTTAGAACATCAGGGAATATTTACGGTTCGCCGCAGGTAAGCCTGTCAGGGCAGTTTGGCAGGACGTATAAGCGGCCTTCCAGAACAATGATCTCCTATTTGACCGCTTCTGAGGCATCGAAAGGAGCTTTGGATACCGGGTTAAACAGTTATGTGTTTGTTGACTCAACGATGATCAACGCATTACCGTCGACACCGAGGGTCGCCAACCATTATACCCGTGTGGATCGTACGAACCCAATCTCAGGATACGTCCGCAAACCTCATCACATCTCGGAAATGACCGTTACCGACGAAACGGGGAAAAGGATGGTATATGGTATCCCGGTTTACAACCTGTCGCAGGATGAGTTTTCATTCGCCATCAATCCAGCGACAAGGGACGCGAAAAACCTGGTCAGCGTTCCCTCGGGCATTGTCACTAATCCGGCAGGAAATCGCAATGGGATTGATAATTATTACCACCGGGAGCGCAAACCTTCTTATCCGACGAGCTATTTGTTATCCGCCGTCCTTTCGCCTGATTACGTTGACAGGACAGGCAATGGCATCACGGACGACGACTTGGGAACCGCCGTGAAATTCAATTATTCGAAACTTGGGCATTCCTTTAACTGGCGCACACCTTACAACAGGGCTACTCCCAACCGTTGTTTGACGGCAGATCCCGATGATGATAAAGGAAGCATTGTATTTGGCACGAAAGAAATCTGGTATGTTCAGTCCATTGAGACAAAAACAAAAATAGCCTATTTCCTCACCGCCGACCGCCGGGACGCCCTCGGCTCCACAACCTGGCAAAACGGCGGCCGTTCCCTTACCAATACGCAAAAGTGTCTCATGCAAATCCGGTTGTATTCAAAGGCGGATACGAGTAAGCCCATTAAAGTTGTCAAATTTCAGTATGATTATTCGCTTTGCAGGGGCGTACCTAATTCCCTCGACTCCGGCACTACGAATACAACCCTGGGCGGAAAGCTTACCCTCAAGCGGGTTTTATTTGAATACGGGAACGCGACCAAAGGCAAATACCATCCCTATGTCTTTGCTTATAACACGACCGTGCCCGGTAGTACGCCGGTCTACACTTATCAAAGCACCGACCGTTGGGGAACTTATAAGCAAGCCTCGGAAAACGCCATCAAGCTCGACAACGAGCAGTATCCTTATGCCGATCAAAACAAAACTAACCGTGATGCTGCAGGTGCACTTTGGCAGCTCAGCCAGATTACCCTTCCAACGGGCGGGACAATTGATGTCACGTATGAATCCGGCGACTATTCGTATGTTCAGAATCAAAAAGCGATGACGATGAAACCCATTGAATCGCTGATCAAAACAATTTCTCAACCATCAGATACGAACCGAGGCCTCACTTATGGCATCAACGGACTTCGAATAAACATTGGAACGGATACAGTGCCTCCCGGCGGCATTGATCAGACCAAGTGGTTCGAAAACACTTTTCTTAACGGGTCACAGTACTTGTACACGAAGCTTTACGTGAATATGGTCACGTCAAATGACCCCAGTGCCAATCCATTTCCCTATGATGCCGTACCGACCTATTGCCAGATCAGTTCCGTCAGCATAGCATCAGGCAAAGCCAGCATAATGTTTGTGCCAATCACTGCTGGCGGCGTCACGGCCAACCCGATGAGCATTTGCGCCTGGCAGCGAATGAAGAACGAGTACCCCCGTTATGCGTACCCCGGGTTCAACAATCGGGTACAAAGTCAAAATAACAGTGTGCTGGCCGCAGCATCAGCAGTTATTAATGCCGCCCGGAATTTAAGTGAATTGCGCGAAGATTTTTATCAGAAAGCAAAGGGCAGAAATTATGATACGCTGGTGATCGTCGGGCAAAGTTATGCCAAGCTCGTCCAAACTAACGGTATCAAGCTTGGCGGACCGGTGCGCGTTAAAAAAGTGCAGATAGACGATAACTGGAACACCACGGCAAACCCGCACGCGCTCAATGCCAGCTATGGCCAGGCCTATAGCTACACGACCACTGAAAATGGGAAAACCATTAGCAGCGGGGTTGCCGCATACGAACCGTCTATCGGTAATGACGAAAACCCGTTAAAACAACCTATACCCTATGTTCAAAATATAAAAGGCGCCATCAATAATTTCTTTGAACTGGAAACGCCGCTGGGTGAATCGTTCTATCCGGCGCCCGGTATTTGTTACAGTAAGGTAACAGTGAACGACCTGGACCAAAACCATAACCCTTCAACGCTGACAGGCTCGATTGTCAACGAGTTCTACACATCGAAAGATTTTCCGGTGCAGGTAACGGCCCTGCCGCTAATTACATCACCCGAAAAGAAATCGAATCATTACTCGCTGACCAGGACGGACAGCGACGACGAACTTTGTTTATCACAGGGTTACAGCGTGCTGTTAAATGATATGCAGGGCAAGACAAAAGCGACCACGGTCTATGATCAGGCGGGCGCCGTTATATCGGCAACGCAATATTATTACTCCAGCACCAATAACGGCGGGATACAAACGCTGAACAACAAGGTGAATGTCATCGACCCAACTTCGCAGGCACTAACGCCAAAAATTCTTGGCCAGGATATTGATTTCTTTACCGATTTCCGTGAGCAGGTGAGCAGTAATTTAGGCCAGGCCATTAACGTCGGCGGCGATATTTTTCCACTGACTTTTTTCCTGCCATTTTTTGGCCTGCCGCATTTCCCGGTAAATGATAATAATGACTATAAACTGTTCCGGTCAGCCTGCGCGGTAAAAGTTATCCAGGATTATGGCATTCTTTCAAAAGTAGTAAAAACTGAGAACGGCTCAACCATTACAACAGAAAACCTGGCTTTTGACCAGTTGACGGGTGAAGCGCTGGTTACCCGGACGACCAATGAGTTCCATCAGCCTATTTACTCCGTGAATATTCCCGCTTATTGGGCCTACACCAGAATGGGCGCAGCGTACCAAAACCTGGGCATCGTGATAAGCGGGCTTGCTACAGACAGTCATGGTCAGGTAACCAACACCGCCTACAAACCGTTCTTGCAGGCGGGCGACGAAATCCTGGATACAAACGATGGTAGCCATTACTGGGTGATCAATAATGCAGCTTTTTCCGGTGGAGGTAATACCCTTAAGCTTATTGACCGTAACGGGTATCTAAAGGTAAGCTATACCGCCCTTTCGCTGGATAAAGTCATCAGGTCCGGTTACCGGAATATGCTTTCAGCGAATACATCGACAATCGTCATGCTGGCCAGCCCATTTACGCAGGATAACAGTCACTTGAACCTGATGACATCGGGCAACCTGGCAGCGCTGAAAGTAATCAATACCAGCGCTACCACTTATGATGAGACCTGGGGGATGGGAAATATCTGTTCTAATACATCCTACGCCATGGAGCAACATACACCCTATGCCCTTATCGATACTAGTATAGTGCCAGGCAGCGAAATGCACGCTTTAACCAAAAACTTCACCAAGGCCGTATTTTGGTTCGATACCAGCTCATTTGTAAGAAATTTAATTGACACCCCATCTTATTTCAGGACCCAATCTTTTTACGCAAAAACAGCCATAAAGTCAAGCTTTCTGCACGTCGGACCTGACTCCGTTCAGCAGGTCATCATCGACACCTGCATCTATTTTGACGGGACCAAAAATTATTGTATTGGCATAGGCGGGTCTTTCAAAAGTTCTTTAGCCGGCTTTGCTATAGATGATACACTAAATTACACTGGAGTTTCGGGCGCACTGAACGACACGGCGGTCTTTAACCTGGTTGCTATAAAAAAGCTGTCTACAGGCAATCACCGGGTAGAAGTCGTCATAGGTTATGATGAATACGCGCATGGAGGTAGAAGCAATCCCTGGGCTAATTTTGGCATATACCAAGGGTCTGTTAACAGCTTGGTGACGAACCGCGATACCACCGGTTCCACGATCACAACGATCTACAACAGTTCTGCAATAAAGTCAGACGCCAATGTAAGAAGCAGTTACGTTTTACTTCTTGGCGGATTTGAAATCGAATTCGACCGATATACAACGCCCAGCGGAGGCTGGATAGATCCATGTACGCCAATCAATCTCAATCCGATCGTATCGCCGCGTGTTATCAATCCCTATGTCTCCGGTTTCCTCGGCAACTGGCGGTCTTTCCAGACTAAAGTATTTCAGGTAAACCGGAGCTATACGTTTTCAGGAAATCTGAACAGTGCGTCAATAGCTGTAAAAAAGGCAGGTTATCTGCAGTCCTTTTTTCCATACTGGTATTGGAACACGGGCAACAAAGCCTGGCTCAAGAATCCGAGCGGCACCTCATGGGTAACTGCCAACACCGTCACGGTGTACGATAAATACGGACAGCAGCTTGAAAACGTCGATGCCCTTGGCCGTTATAGTGCCGCGAACTTCGATTTCTTTGGCGAATTGCCGTCAGCGGTGGCGTCTAATGCGATGAACCGGGAGATCTACGCGGCATCGCTTGAGGATAGTTATTTCACACCGGGAAACGCCGGAAAAACCGACACTTGTAATGTCAGGGAATTTATGCAGCCTTCTACCGGCAAAACAATAAAACAACTGGCGACAAACAGGATCGCCCATAGCGGCAACTACAGTGCATTGCTGCGCTCGGACGGCGTAACCCTTTCGACGATCATCGACACGCTGCATCAAAAAGCAAATGCCTACCTCGGAACCGATGCTTCAAGGCAGTATACAACTGTTGTAACACCGGGCCTTTATCCCAATGGTTTTGAGCCTTACCCTGGTAAAAAGTATTTGTTTGACGCTTGGGTGTGGGACAGCCACGCGACGGACAAAAACATTTACCTGACCCTTAGCTACAATGGCATCAACGTGCCGCTGAAATGCAAAGCCGAAGTTGAAGGCTGGAAACTGGTTGAAGGAACAATGGACCTTTCTGTACTGGGGCATGCGAGTTCCCTGACTATATCGGTGACGCCAAATACCGGTTCCAACATTTATATCGACGATATCCGTATGCAGCCGTTCCAGGCAATGATGAAAACCTATGCCTATGATGCAGGTACAATGCGCCTGATGGCGGAGCTGGACGAGAACGGCTTTGCGACATTTTATGAGTATGACGACGAGGGTTTATTGGTGCGGGTGAAAAAGGAAACGGAAAAAGGAATCATGACGCTAAAAGAAAGCCGGTCGACTTACCGGAAAAACATCCATTAAAAAAATGGTGCGAAAATTTTACATATCAAGCCTGATTTTTGCTGTTGCGTTTAGCACGTACGCATTTGGCCAACGCAATGCCGGCACACCGGGCTACGATACACTCGGCACCTTCAGAAAACTGTGCAGCCAAATCAGTGACTACAAAGGAAATTATACGTTAGCAGGCGTCATCAGCATCAAAAACCCGACAAATCCTAACCTGGAATTAAAAAATGAGGATTTTTTATTTTGCAAATCGGGCAGCCAGTTTTATTATCAGCTGGGCGCGACCCAAATGCTTAATGAAAGCGGCGTTTACCTGTATATCGATCATGACCGGCGAAACATTCTGCTTTCCCCTCAAAAACAAGTTGGCTATGACCAACCGCCATTGAGTCTGCCGGACGTAACGGCAATGCTGAAATCAGAGCATTACCGACTGGTAAGCTCGACCACCGGTAATGAACGGACGATAACCCTGCTCAATGAACATCATATCAGCTGTAAACAGTATTCGCTGACTTTCAACAAAGACAATCTGAAGCTGAAACGGCTTTTTATGCGGCTGACTGACCTGAGAAACCCGGATGACCGGAGTACGGAAGAAGTAGTTGATGTACGAATTGTTCAGTGGGAAAGGACTGCCAACCTGGGCAAGTATTTAACCAAAAACAAGGTGATCAGGACTAACGGACGAGCAGTGTCAGGTACCGGAAACTTTAGAAACTACAAGGTGATCAAAATGTAATTGCCTATGAAAAAATCGGCTAAAAGGCTGCTATGGTTTATTGCCTGCCTGCTGGGGACGCTTCAGGCACAGCGTAGCTATGCCAAAACGGACATTTACCGTGACTCTATCGCGGGCCCTTTTACAGGCACTCCAAGTTTTACGGTAAGCGACCCGAATTATGCACTTTCCGGCGCTATCCGCAAAGCAGTCCGCAATACAGTGGTCCTGAGGGTATTGGATAACGTATACATCAGCACCAGCTTTACTTATACCGTGTCAATCACGGTTGTTTATTATACTTACAACGCGCCGACCACTCCTGTAACTGTGACTACCTCGCTGACCGTCAGTTATGTACCGGGACAGGGCGCTAAGTACAGAGGTCTGGCGATTTATCAGCCTTTAAGCGCTTATTCTATACAGGTGACTGTGAATTCTGCGACCGGCAGCCCGCCGGCCGGGTCGATACAATTAAGCAGCGAGGTGATTGTTGACCGTGTATATCCGTTTACGGCATCAACAGCCATTTCACCGACGTATACTGTCGCCTCTAACGGGAAACAGCTCAACATGAACTGGATCGGGCTACCCGGCGCAGATGAATATGACGTGGAATGGACCACTATCAACGACGGGAATAAACAATGGGCATTTATCAATGCCCACATAGCCAATCCCGATACCACGACCGGGATACTGGATACGCTGGCGATCGTTTTTCGCAACAACTCGAGCCGCCTGACGCAAAACGGGACAAGTTGCACCATATCGCTCAGCACAACCGACAGCCTGTTGCTCGTACGTGTCCGGCAGGTAAGGTATACCTCACTCGGTATCAGGCAGCCCGGAAATTGGGATTATTCCAATACCATGACCGGCAAGCCGTTTGCCATTATCCCGGTTACCTGGAGCGAGGCTGCGCAAAACTGGCAATACTCGGCGGCTTATGCCGAACAGGGCAAAAAGAAAGAGGTTATCAGTTATTTTGACGGTACCCTCCGCGGGCGCCAGACGGTGACGCTGGACAATAGCGACCAGGTGGCAATTGCCCAGGAGAATGTTTACGATTATTTTGGCAGGCCCTCCGCCAGTATTTTGCCTGCACCCTACAAAGATTCGGGAACGGGCTACCTGCACTATATACCGCTCTTTAATGTCGCCCATGTAAACACGCCCTACGCTTACCAGAATGTGCTGGGCACTACGCCCGGAACTTGTGAGCTTAATCCTGATACGCTCGACAAGATATCAGGGGCATCGCAGTACTATTCAACATCGAACCAGTTTATTACGGCAAACCTCGATAACCGCTACATACCCGATGCCGTCGACTATCCCCTGTCGGTGACGCAATATACCAATGATAACACAGGCCGCATCAAATCACAGGGCGGCGTGGGCCTGGCTTTTCAGCCGGGCAAGTCAGGTTCGCCGCAGGCCAGTAAAACCACCAAATATTATTATGGCAAGCCGCAGCAGTGGGAGCTTGACCAGTTATTTGCCAACGACGCCGGTTATGCCGAACACTACCTGAAAAACATGGTAGCCGACCCGAACGGGCAGGTAAGCGTTTCGTATCTGAATGCCAGCGGGAAAACGGTAGCTACCGTGCTGAGCGGGCCTTCGCCGGGAAACGTCGATACATTGCCCTCCTACAAAAGAGGAGCGCTCACCTACTCCAAGCTGCTCAAGCCGACCGATTTCGTGTACAACGCAACAGCTTTGTCTTTGTCGGCCAGCACCACGCTGCTCGAGGCGGGTACCGGAACTGATACGCTGAAATTCAACATGAAAAAGATGGCCGACCTTTACCCGGGCGGCACATTTTCTCTTTGCAGCAATTGTTATTACGTACTTACCGGGCAGGTTACCGACGACTGCGGAGCTGTGGTGGCCCCCATTCATCAGTCTGTGGGCTCGGCTACAACCAATCCATCTGACACATTAACCGCCTATAATCTTTCTGTTGTAGTTCCCATAGGCCATCCGGGCGAGTATAACGTCAACATGACGCTTGCCTATGACCAAAACGTGGTACAGGTTTATGCGGATAACTTTGTAAGCAGCAGCCTGGCGAACACCTACCTGACCAAACAGTTTGATTATATTAAAAAAAGATACCTTGACAGCCTCGACCTCACCGGCTGTTATAACGATTGCCATACCTGCGAGGCGACTATCGGCACGAAAAGCGATTTCGTAGCGATGCTGCAAACGCAGTTCGTTGCCCTGGGGGCAGACACGAGCAGCCTGACCGCACACGCCTTCAGTACCTGGGCCGGAGGGCTTTATACGCAGCTTAAAAGCCATTGCGATGCCATAAATAGGACTTGCGCGTATGACTCGCCTTGTGCGCAGCAGCAAAATATGATGCTGGCCGATGTTTCGCCCGGCGGCCAGTATGCGCTTTTTGCAGACAGTACCGGCAAACGGCTGGAGCCGGGCGCCAATGCTATCGCCGACACGCTATCGGGCAATACAGCGGCTAACTGGCGCATCGTTTTTCCTATAGAGCCGTCAAGCAATCCCACCTGGCAAGCTAACCAGTTTACACTGCCCAACGGAACAATCACTTCGCCGAATGATGCCTCGTTCACATTGGCCAATTTAATAGCGTACTGGAATCCAAATTGGGCTAATAGTTTTTTGCAATTCCACCCCGAATACTGCCAGCTGCAATTTTGCGAAAATCATCAAACCTATATAGGCTGGGACCAGTATGTGCAGCAGGACATCAATACTGCCGATTCCGTTCCCAAAATACCACATGGCAGCGCCCCGGCGCTTAGCTACAGTTACACCAATGCTTCTGACTGGCTATTGGCCGGCGATCCGTTCTTTCAAGCCGGAGGCGCCGGGCATACTTATCAATCGGCCATGGATGCCGACCTGATGAATTTCTCGCAGAATATTTTAAATATACCTACAGATACATTACCCAACAAAGGGTTGATGCAGTATGTGGATTTTATGCTTTATTGCCTGGATACTACCGGCAATATGAATACCTATCATTTGCCGCCCAATAGTTGGTATTGTACGCCCAATAATTCATGCCGCGTAGCCGACAGGGAGTGGCAGGCCTACCGGCAGTATTACTTCCAGGCCAAGCAGAAATATTATAATATCCTGATAGCCGATACATGCGGCAGCAAATGCCAGGTGGGACAATCGATTGTCAATCCTGAGCCCGGCAGTTGCCCGGTCGCAACAGATTTTAGTGTACAATTGAATACCGATACGACGGTGACGCCTTGCGGGGCCGGTTATCAGACGGTTGCCGTCGTCCACAACGGCGGAGGTATTGTTACCCCGCTGGCCCTTACACTTTATTATCCGCCCAACAGGGACACGGGGCTTCCGGCAAGCGTGAGTTTCAATACCGGCGATTCGAAGAAGATCATCTGTCTTCCGAACGATATTCCCGTGAGCGCGGTGCGGGTTAACGCGGTTTATTGCGGCGGGCTGCCGCAATATGGCAATGATCCGACCTGGGTGGTGCATGTAAGCGATGCAAACGGAGGCACACTCCGGAATGATTGCGGCCTGGCCACTTTCGTGCAGCGCACTACCAGCGTCATCCTTGAAAACAGCAGCGGCACCCCGGTTAATGCGGTTAACCCGGTTTCGGTCGTTATTAATTTTACCCAGCAGCCCTGCTCCGGCTCTTCATTTACTACACAGCATATCATTACTATCCAGCCAGGCCAGGATACCGCATCTTATAATTACCCGGAAAGGCTCACTTGCCCGTCGTGTCACTACAATTATCTGTCGCTGGATGTACTTTGTATCCATTCGCTCACCAATGCAAGTAATGTGAGCAGCACTATTGCCAACTGTTCCGACTACAGCTACAGCAACCCGCAACAGCCGCCGCCTGGTACGTGCCCGCCCGCCCTGATCGTAAAGCAGCCCCGTTTTCCGCAGGTAACGCTTACCACCGGAGGCGAAACGGGTTATACTGACAGTACATTCGTATCCAAGATTATCGGGCAGATCAAACAGGAGGGCGCCGATTATTGCGCCGCTAATTCCGATGCGTGGATACAGGCATTGCAACCCGGCTTTACCGCCCTGGGTACCAGCCCTGCCACCATCACATCGCTGCGCAACGCGCTTATCGCCGTATGCTCGGCCGGGGTGGACCAGGCACACCCGATGGGCGCCAGCTCCGAGCCATCCGGAGGCGCGGCGCCCGATACCACTTTTGGCGCCGCCATAAAAAGAATCATTTTGAGCGGCGGGACCTATACTACGCTGATTAACCCCTGGCTCATCGACTCGCCGTATCCCTACAAAGTGTACCAGCAATCCGTTCCAATTACCGTCAGCAACAGCGATAGTTCCCTATGCGCGCTGCTGAATTATTACACTACGCTCGCCGGGGGCAGCTCGAACCTGTACAGTTACCTCGTGACCACCTACGGCAGCGCCATGACGCTGACCTCATCGGACGTGGACTCATTGCAGAAATCATGCGGCAACTGCAGGTTTATGCTGGGCCACGACATTGCGCTGCCGGTGTTCCTTGACCCCAAAAAGGGGGTGGATGGCTGTATTAACTATACAACGTATTCGTCGGCAAAAAGCGCGATGATCAGCGCCTTCGGCGGTACATTGCCGACAACCGACCCCAACTACCCGACCATCCTGGCAAATTACATGAACCAGCATTTCGGGTTCTCGCTGTCGTATGATCAGTATGTTGCCTATGAAGCTAACCACTCCGGCAGCTTGTGCAACCAGACGCCCTATGCATCCACCGACGCCGACCCCTACGACTGCGTGAAAAACCAGGTACAGGTGCTTGTTGCCAATGGTATACAGGATTGGAACAGCTATATCGCCGCCGCACGGCAGGCGTTTATCAGCAACTATGAAAGCACCTGCTCGATGGCGCAGGAAAACGCAACGATGGCCTCGGTAGAGCAGCTCTATCATTATACGCTGTACTATTACGACCAGGCCGATAACCTTGTACGTACCGTGCCGCCTGAAGGGGTTAACCTGGTGGCCTCATCCAGCTTTCCCTATATCGACAAGGCGCGCGATGCAGATACGACAACCGTGGTGTACAACGGCCCGGCGGCCAATTCCAACCAAACGGCCGCGATGGATACCCTTTCGAATATCCTTTCGGCGCCGCACGGGACCGTTGAAATGTGGCTATACAATCCCGCACTTGCGGGACATTACAAATTTGGCATCAACACACCTGACAATGCTTACGCTTTTCAAACCGGGATAGGCGGCAATACGCTGACCATAGACATCTTCCCCAAAGCCGGGACGACGGAATGGCATTACCAGGCAGATATCAGCGCCTTGCAGCCGCTCAACCCCTTTGCATCGGTGGTGCTTAAAGGCGATGCGCTGGGAACCGGCCCGGCCTCGCCGGGCGTATATTTAAACGGCACACGATTGACCGTTACACGCACCAGCAGTGCGCCTTCGGCAGTTTTGGACAGCATGCAAATGCTTAAGCACCTGCGGCTGTACCGTCACCAGCTCAGCGACCACTCGATTACAGCCGATGCAGCAGCCGTGTTCTTTGCGGCAAACGATCCGGGCTATTCGGGCTGGTACCGCTTTAACGTACCTGCGGCAGGCAGTATTACCACGGTGAACGATACCTCGACAAGAGAGCAGCAGTATTATGACATTTACCCCGCCCATGGTTTGCTGACTACCTATATTTACAATGCCACCAACCAGGTAACGATGCAGCGTTCGCCGGACGGAGGGGTAAACAGGTATTGGTACGACCTGCTGAGCCGGCTGTCGGTATCGCAAAACGACAAGCAGAAAACAGCAAATTACAGCTATACGCTGTATGACACGCTGGGGCGTGTTACCGAAGTTGGGCAGAAAAACCAGACGACAGTTACCCTTACCACCCCGGGTTATTTAACGGCAGCCCTGCTGAGCTCATTTATCGCGGCGGGAACCAACAGCCAGATCACGCATACCTATTATGATACGCCGGCAGACACCACAGTGGGGCATACAACGGGCATTGCGAGCATTTATACGCAAAACAACTTACGGAAACGGGTAGCGGCCAGCACTTACGCCGATGTACAAACCGGTCCGGTATTACGGGCGACATACTATACGTATGACATAGACGGCAACGTAAGCACCCTGTGGCAGCAGCTTGACGGCTTGTACGTGCCCTCGACCAATGCGGGGCTGAAACGCATCGATTATGAATACGACCTGGTGAGCGGCAAGGTAAACTTTGTGCGTTACCAGACCAGCCAGCCCGATGCTTTCTATTACGCTTACAGTTATGACGCCGATAACCGCATCACCGCGGCGGTTGCCGGCAACCGGGTAGTGATGGATACGGTAACCGGCAGTATGCTGCCGGTTAGTATCCGCAAGCTGGACGCCCGGTATTACTACTATTTGCACGGGCCGCTGCGCCGGATGGAACTCGGCGGCGACGGCGCCGCCGTGCAGGGGCTCGATTATGCCTATACGCTGCAGGGCTGGCTTAAAGGCGTGAACAGCGCATCAGGGGCTTCGTTCTACGACATGGGGCTGGACAGCGCGACAGTGGCCAAAGATGCCTACGGCTACTCGCTGGGCTATTATACCGGGGACTACACGCCTATTGGCGGAACCGCTTACAAAGCCTTTAGCCTGCAATACAGCCAAACGATGGGCGACATTACCGGGCAAAGCCTGTATAACGGCAATATCAGCAATACCACCTATGCCATTAACCAGTTGGGTACGCCCGTTGGCTATACCTATGCCTATGACCAGCTGAACCGGATCAAGCGCATGCGGCAATATGCCGGTATACACGGAACGAGCTGGAGCCGGGCTAATATTACCCAAAACTACCAGGAGAACGTAACCTATGACGGGAACGGGAATATCCTGACTTACGGGCGGAACGGCCTCTCACCAACTACCGCCCAAACCATCGACAGCCTAACCTATCACTATACGCTGGCTAATGGCAAAATAACTACCAACAAGCTCAACTACATCACCGACGCTGTAAGCAGCAGCGGGTATAACCTGGATTTAAGAAACCAGACCAGTCTCACCAACTACCGGTATGATGCCATTGGCAACCTGATCTACGATAATTACTCGGGCATTACCGGAAATGGCGGCGTAAACAGTATTACCTGGAGTGTTTATGGCAAGCCGCTGAAGATCTATAAAGCGGGTGCCGACAGCATAACCTACACCTATAATACTGCCAACCAGCGGGTAAGTAAGAATGAGCTTGGCGTTACCAGTTGGTATGTGCGCGACGCGCAGGGAAATGTACTGGCCCTGTATGATAACATACACGGTAACAATAACTGGCGGGAGCAGCACTTGTATGGTTCTTCAAGATTGGGGATGTGGATGCCGAATATGAACATGGTTACTAATAACTCGGTGGCTATATGGGATAGCGTGGGAAAAAAGCAATACGAGCTGGATAATCACTTGGGCAATGTGATGACTACGGTTACTGATAAGCGGTTGCAGCATAGCACAAGTGGAACCTCTATTGACTATTACCTTGCCGATGTTGCGAGCGCACAGGATTACTATCCTGGCGGCATGCTCATGCCCAGCAGGATTTATACTTATGGTAGTGACAGTAGTTATAGATACGGCTTCAATGGACGCGAGAACGATAATACTGTGAAAGGGCTGGGGAATGAGATTGATTATGGGAATAGAATTTATGATCCGAGGATAGTAAGGTTTGACAGTGTAGATCCAGATGCTTACAAATATCCCTGGTATAGTTCGTACCAGTTTTCAGGAAACATGCCAATTAAGCATGTGGACATTGATGGGCGCGAGGTTGAAGATGACGAGAATATGGGTGAGGTCGTTGATGCAGACGGGGTTCCAGAAACGTCTCATTTGCGAGATGTATGGTCAGGTAAAGAGCCTTTTCCGGAATCAAAGCCGCCAGAAACCCCCAGTTATTTATTACCTCCGCCCCGGCTTGCCCTTTATTCCGAGAAGCTATTGAGTTTACCAGGTAATTCACATAAACCGCTAGAAAAGTTTGTTCATCCTTCGAAGTTAACTGATCAGGATATAAAAGAAATTAGCGACCGGCTAAGAATGGGTATGCATACCCAACAAGATTTATTATATCAAGCTTATTTAAGGGACCAACACCGCAATAGTGTAATGGGACAGCTTTTAGATAGAGCACCTGATTCTAGAATATTAACTGCCAATTTATTGGCAGCGGGAGTAAATAAACCTGATAATGTGGCCGCGCATCATATCGTAGCAGGAACTGACCAGAGGGCTCAGATTGCGAGAGATATATTAAAAAGAGAAGGAATTGATCTAAATGAAGCAGTAAACGGTGTATTTTTGCCGCTAAACTCAAAATATGAAAATCGCCCTACATCAACACATTCTACCTTGCATACAGATGTATATTATCGTACGATCAATGAGAGACTTAGAAACGCTCAGCCCGGTAAAGTTGCTGATGAACTCAAGAAAATAGGAAATGAACTATCAAATGGAACATTCCCATATTAAACGGTGAAAATACCTAAAGATGAAAATATTTAAAATAGAAACTGATACTAATAATGTACAATGGGTTATGCCTCGTATATCAGGAGGTAATTTATTAGATTTATTGTCCTTCGATTGCATTACCAAGAAAAATGAGTTTGACAATATTGAATGGTATGTATTTAACCCTAAAAAGAAGAAGTGTAATTTTTACACAGGAATAAGCGGTGCTTTAGTTTTTGATCAGGAGATATATGATAGCGATCTTATTAATTTATTTGAAATGGCTGGGGAGATATTGCCTATTAAACTAGAAAGTGGCGAAATATTGTACGCTCTTAACGTTTTAGAGTGTGTTAATATGTTAAATCAGAATGAAACTATCTATGATATTTACGATGATGGTCAAAAAGGAAGAATATTGAAGTACTCATTTTATGAGAATTGTTTATCAGAATCGTCCATTTTTAAAATCCCGGAAACATCGAAAACGGAGATTTTGACTTACTCGAATGTTAAGAATCCGGATGATGAATTTTATACTGCGTATAAAGATTCAGGTTTTACGGGGCTGGTTTTTGAATTACTTTACCCACTCCCAGGCGAAACGTCCGGTAATATTACAAAATTGTGGGTGAGAAAATAAAGACCTGGGTAGTGTTACAGTTTTGTTGATATTTCATAACTAATTGAAAATCAGAATCAATTTTTAAGAAAGAAACGAAAAATCAGAGAATGCGGGTGGCCCGCCTATTGGCGGACCACCCGCTTTGTTTTTGTATCTTTCGGGTAACTAAATGCCTGAACCATGATGAAGTGTTTCAATTTTGTTGATGAAAATTATCTTTATTTTTACTTCATAAAATGCTAGCTCGTTTTTTAAACGAGCGACCAACAAAAACGTTCTTTGAAATAAATTTCTGAATATTCTGGAACGGCGTTTCTCCTACCACGGCCCAAACCATAGACAGTTTAACCTATCATTATACGCTGGCTAATGGTAAAATTACTACTAACAAGCTCAATTATATTACTGATGCGATAAGCAGCAGCGGGTATAACCTGGACCTAAGGAACCAGACCAGTCTCACCAATTACCGGTATGATGCATTAGGTAACCTGATCTACGATAATTACTCAGGCATTACCGGCAATGGCGGGGTAAACAGTATTACCTGGAGCGTTTATGGCAAGCCACTGAAGATCTATAAATCGGGAGCGGATAGTATAACCTACACCTACAATACTACCAACCAGCGCGTCAGCAAAAACGAACTGGGTGTTACCAGCTGGTACGTGCGTGACGCGCAGGGTAACTTGCTGGGCCTTTACGATAATACACACGGTACAAGCAACTGGCGTGAACAGCATTTGTATGGTTCTTCAAGATTAGGGATGTGGATGCCGAATATGAACATGGTTACTAATAACTCGGTGGCGATTTGGGATAGCGTAGGAAAAAAGCAATACGAACTGGATAACCACCTTGGGAATGTGTTGACTACGGTGACCGATAAGCGGTTGCAGCATAGTACAAGTGGGACTTCTATCGATTATTTTAACGCCGATGTTGCGAGCGCACAAGATTATTATCCATTTGGAATGTTGCAACCGGGAAGGCAATATACGTTTGGGAGTGACAGCACATACCGTTACGGCTTTAACGGCAAGGAGAATGATAATACGGTGAAAGGGTTGGGGAACCAGGTGTATTTTGGTTCGAGAATATTGGATACCAGAATTGGTTCATGGTTAAGTACCGATCCTTTACAAAGAAAGTATCCCGAAATAACGCCATATAGTTTTGCCGCAAATAATCCTATAAATTTAGTAGATGCCGATGGCAGAGATATAATAAGATTTATGGAAGTGAACCATTATGAGACGCTTCATAATCCCAGGTTCGGCTATAGCTATAGAAAAATTATATCGACAGATCACTTGGTTACAATTATTAAAGCCCCTGGAAAGGATAAGTTTTTTTCAGATGTAGTAAATATTGACGCCAGTGCCCACAATAAACCCGAAACAAATTCCATCCAATTTTTTCCGCAAGCTGGTTCACTTAAAAGAAGTGGTGCGACCGAATCTTATATTAGGGTTTTTGATATCCCCATTGGTATTAAAACAAACGATTTCGACGTTTATTCATTGCTAAGATTAGCTCCAGAAAGTCTTTTAACTTATTTGGAAAAACACAATCCTAAAGAGTATGGCGGATATGCTATGATGCAAGAAGACATCGCAATACGGAAAGCTGTTCCTGCTGCGTTGGCTACTGTAGTCATTTGGGGGAACCCATTAGCTGAAGGCGAAACCGGGAACGCTTTAAGTGACGATGTAGAAACGATAGAATTAAAACCATACGGAGGAAAAGGAGGAGGTCATCACGTTCTTGCCAAAGCTGGTTTTAAGGAAGCCCCAAACTACAGTGAAGATCAGGCATTAGCTATACCAAATGAGGAACTCGCCCGATTGAATATAAGTCACAGGGTTATAACTACCGCTCAAATGAGGGGTTACAGAGAATTTGCAGCAACGGGCGCAACCTTAACTTGGGACGCCGTATCGTCAATTGAGACGAAGGCTTTGGAAAGTGCCGGGGTAGGGGCCTCTGAAGCACAGAAAGCTGTGAACGAAGCCATTGGCGATCTAAAAAATGCAGGTGTTATTGGCCCAACGAGAATTCCGTGGGGCGGTAATTAAGAAAAAACAATTAATTCAAATATATATAATATTATATGCTAAAAAAGGAAATTATTGAATTTGGCAAGGTGCTTGTACAGCAAGTAAGAGATACAGCTATTAAAAGTTGTGATGTCCAATTATATGCTACTAATATGAGATCTCCTATCGCAAAACGTTGGCAAGATGCCAAAAACAGCGGAAATATTGATGAATTTGGGGCAACGGTCATCCAAGATTGCGTTGATGATACCATTTTTTATTTGCTTGAAGCGATTGATAATGGGTTCTTGAATCTCTCATTAAATACGCCCGATGGCGAAACTATAAATTTGACAGCAGAGGGATTAGGGGAATTATCAGGATGGTATGCAGGTGAATGGGTATCAAAATATTCTAATGAGCGTTTTTCAAATGATATTTCCTAAAGGTAGTATTACAATCTTGTGGTAGTGTTACAGTTTTGTTGATATTTCATAACTAATTGGGTAGGGTAGTGTTACAGTTTTGTTGATATTTCATAACTAAATTGAAAATCAAAAATCAATTTTTAAGAAAGAAACAAAAAATCAGAGGGGGCTGACCTTTTTGGTCAGCCCCGCATCCGCAAGCTGGACGCCCGGTATTACTACTATTTGCACGGGCCGCTGCGCCGGATGGAACTTGGCGGCGACGGCGCGGCCGTGCAGGGGCTGGATTACGCCTATACCCTGCAGGGCTGGCTTAAAGGCGTAAACAGCGCATCAGGGGCATCTTACTACGACATGGGGCTGGACAGTGCTACTGTGGCCAAGGATGCTTACGGCTACTCGCTGGGTTATTATACCGGGGATTATACGCCTATAGGCGGAACCGCCTACAAAGCCTTTAGCCTCCAATACAGCCAAACGATGGGCGACATTACCGGGCAAAGCCTGTATAACGGCAATATCAGCAACACCACCTACGCTATTAACCAGCTGGGTACCCCTGTGGGCTATACCTATGCTTACGACCAGCTGAACCGGATCAAGCGCATGCGGCAGTATGCCGGCATACACGGAACCAGCTGGAGCCGGGCTAACATCACGCAAAATTACCAGGAAAATGTGACCTATGACGGGAATGGCAACATCCTGACTTATGGCAGGAATGGCCTCTCCCCGACGACGGCCCAAACCATAGACAGCCTGGCCTATCACTATACGCTGGCCAATGGCAAAATAACTACCAACAAGCTCAACTACATCACTGACGCGGTAAGCAGCAGCGGTTATAATTTGGATTTGAGGAATCAGACAAGTCTCACCAATTACGGGTACGATGCGCTCGGTAATGTGATAAAAGACGTTTATGCCGGTATTACCAATATAGGATGGACAGTGTACAACAAGCCCGATACCATTTACAAAAGCAGCGGCAATATTATTTATACTTACAACACGGCTAACCAGCGGGTAAGTAAAACCATCGGCGGGGTTACCACATGGTACGTGCGTGACGCACAGGGAAACTTGCTGGGACTTTATGACAACGTACATGGCAACAATAACTGGCGTGAGCAGCACCTGTACGGTTCTTCAAGATTAGGGATGTGGATGCCGAATATGAACATGGCTACTAATAACTCGGTGGCGATTTGGGATAGCGTAGGAAAAAAGCAATACGAGGTGGATAATCACCTGGGCAATGTGTTGACTACGGTTACAGATAAGCGGTTGCAGCATAGCACAAGTGGAACCGCTATTGACTATTACCTTGCCGATGTTGCGAGCGCGCAGGATTACTATCCTGGCGGCATGCTCATGCCCAGCAGGATTTATACTTATGGTAGTGACAGTAGTTATAGATACGGTTTCAATGGACGCGAGAACGATAATACTGTGAAAGGGCTGGGGAACCAGATTGACTATGGCGCAAGAATATACGACCCACGGATAGTTAGGTTTGATAGTGTGGATCCGTTGATTTCCAAATATGCGTGGTACTCGCCTTACCAGTTTGCGGGGGATAATCCTATTGTTTTTGTTGATCTGGATGGTGCAGAACCACAAATACCTTTAATTAGTAAGTATAGATATGGTGGCAACGTAGCGCTGAATGCCATTACAGTAGTGGATAATACGGCTATAAATTTAGTTAATGGGGGCATTGGGCTGGTTAATGCATTTGTCAGTGTAGGACATGAAGTAGTTTTCAATACTAAAAATGTGCCCCGTCAGTTTAAAGACGCAAGTATAGATTTATATCACTCGACTACAAAATACGCGGCTGACAGTTATAAAAACTTATTTAAAACGCCAATCAAGCGACAACTTAAAGAAGCCGCCAAAGCCTTAACAAATCCGGAGACTTATGAACAATCATTAACCTTCGGAACGTCCTTATATGCAGGAAGGGCCGCCCCAAGCTTAGGTTTAACTGAAGAGACGGCATCTTATTCGGTGTTTGAACAACCAAAGTTTAACAGGGGATTGGATATTGAAGACGCATTAGGTGGGAATCTGCCTAAAAATTTCCCGGTAATAGATAGATTTGCAAATGGAGTTGCAACAAGTATCAAAAGTGTTGATTTAGCAAGTACGACTTACCAAAAGGCTTCAAATTTAATAAGCAAGCTTAGGAGTTATGTTAATAGCGTTGCTAACTTTAGAGGGGCAACTTTTTCAGGCCGGAGAATCGGATTAAGCGAAATTGTTTCGAGAGAATTGAACATAGCTATACAGGAAGGCAAAGCGACCGCAGAACAGACAAAAGCATTGCAAGATATAGTGCAGTATGGTGCAAGCAATGGTGTTACAGTGACAATTACAAAAATAAAATAATGAAAAGTGCATCAATTACAAAAAATAAAACGCATTATTGGATAGTTTCTCAATCTAAAACTAAAGATGGAGTTTGGATAGCCACTTTGCCTTTTATAAAATTAGATTTGGGTGTTTCACCAAATGAATTGATCGAAAAGTTATTTATCGCTTTAAATTGTAGTAAACAAAACGTTCCACATCCTAAAGATTGGAAAGCATTTGACAATTTTTTTTTAAATAGTTTGGAAACAAAATCTTTTAAAGATTTTTATAAAAATGCTCTTTTATGCGAAGTTTCAGAAAATGAAAATATTATTTCTTGTCTTCCAACTAAGAATGTTGGTGGTAAAGGTAGGTTTGACCATTTACCAGAATTGGAAGTTAAAGTTTCCGCTGAAGCAAGTAGTGAAGAAATATACCATACTTTGGACGTAGCATTTTCAAAATGTGGGTAGGGTAGTGTTACAATCTTGTTGGTGGCCCATAAACCACTGAAAACAGAATAAATTTTTAAACCGAGATAATAAAAACGGAAAAGCGAGTGGTATTACGGTATCACTCGCTTATTTTTTGTAGCTTTCAAGTAACCTAAATGCCTGAACCTTTATGCCGTGTTACAAAATAGTTGATAATATAAATTGCCGGTATTGGCATGGCGGTGGTAAAGTGTAAACTCAAAACAGGATTACTGACAATCTTAATACATGAAACACATTGATATTCAATATTTTACAAGTTTTTTGACTAAAAAGCAAAAATACAGGCATTGATTATCAGCTACTTGCGAAAATTTAGCTATCTGTCAATATGAAACATGCTGACAATCAGCGTGTTTCATATTGTTCCACGTGTTCCGTGAGTAAAAATGGAACACCTTAACCTTTGCAGCTTCATTGGCGCCCCTGGTATTTCGCAAAATAAAACTGTAACTTTCGGCAAGAATGAGCGATTCATTCAAACGCCGTACTTTGACAATACCTACTTTTAACCGCAGCTTCGCGTTATGGGATTGCAGCGGATACCGGCCCTTCGACGGGCTCAGGGCAGGCCGCGGCTAATGCCTCGTGCAGTATGAGCGGAAAGCCCGCCCGCCGCGCAGGCCATCGTGTGCCGGCCGGGGGAACGCCCTGATTGAGCTAAAAGCGGAAGCGGAAGGACCAAAGCTAACTTTCCCCGTACCCTGCCGGCAACCGACCCCAACTACCCGACCATCCTGGCAAATTACATGAACCAGCATTTCGGGTTCTCGCTGTCGTACGACCAGTATATTGCCTATGAAGCTAACCACTCCGGCAGCTTGTGCAACCAGACGCCTTACGCAACCACCGACGCCGACCCTTACGACTGCGTGAAAAACCAGGTACAGGTGCTCGTGGCCAATGGCATACAGGATTGGAACAGCTATATCGCCGCCGCCCGGCAGGCGTTTATCAATAACTATGAAAGCACCTGCTCGATGGCGCAGGAAAACGCGACGATGGCCTCGGTAGAGCAGCTCTACCATTATACGCTGTATTATTACGACCAGGCCGATAACCTGGTGCGTACCATACCGCCTGAAGGGGTTAACCTGGTGGCCTCAACGAGTTTCCCCTATATCGACAAGGCGCGCGACGCGGATACGACTACCGTGGTGTACAACGGCCCGGCGGCTAATTCCAACCAAACAGCCGCGATGGATACCCTTTCGAATATCCTTTCGGCGGCGCATGGGACCGTTGAAATGTGGCTGTATAATCCCGCACTTGCGGGACATTACAAATTTGGCATCAATACGCCTGACAATGCCTATGCCTTTCAAACCGGGATAGGCGGCAATACGCTGACCATAGACATATTCCCCAAAGCCGGGACGACGGAATGGCATTACCAGGCAGATATCAGCGCCCTGCAGCCGCTCAACCCCTTTGCATCGGTGGTGCTTAAAGGCGATGCGCTGGGAACAGGCCCCGCCTCGCCGGGCGTGTATTTAAACGGGACAAGGCTGACCGTTACGCGCACCAGCAGCGCACCTTCGGCAGTTGCGGACAGCATGCAAATGCTTAAGCACCTGCGGCTATACAGGCATCAACTCAGCGACCACTCGATTTCGGCCGATGCCGCAGCCGTGTTTTTTGCGGCAAACGATCCGGGCTATGCGGGCTGGTTCCGCTTTAACGTACCAACGGCAGGCAGTATTACCACGGTGAACGATACCTCAACAAGAGAGCAGCAGTATTATGACATTTACCCTGCCCATGGTTTGCCGACTACCTATATTTACAATGCCACCAACCAGGTAACGATGCAGCGGTCGCCGGACGGGGGGGTAAACAGGTACTGGTACGACCTGCTGAGCCGGCTGTCGGTATCGCAGAACGACAAGCAGAAAACAGCTAATTACAGCTATACGCTGTATGATACGCTTGGACGGGTAAACGAGGTAGGCCAGAAAAACCAGACCACGGTAAGCCTGGGTACAGTTGGCTATCTTTCAGCGGCTACATTAAGCTCATTTATCGCAGCAGGAACAAACAGCCAGATCACCCATACCTATTATGATACGCCGGTGGATACCACGGTGGGGCATACAACGGGCATTGCGAGCATTTATACCCAAAACAACTTACGGAAACGCGTAGCGGCCAGCACGTATGCTGACACGCAAACCGGTCCGGTATTACGGGCGACGTACTACACGTACGACATAGACGGTAACGTAAACACCCTTTGGCAGCAGCTGGACGGCTTGTACACGCCATCAACCAATGCCGGGCTGAAACGGATAGACTATGAATACGACCTGGTGAGCGGCAAGGTAAACTTTGTACGCTACCAGACCAGCCAGCCCGATGCTTTCTATTACGCCTACAGCTACGATGCCGATAACCGCATCACCGGCGCGGTTACCGCAAACCGGGTTATAGTTGATACGCTAACCGGCAGCATGCTGCCGCCCAGCATCCGCAAGCTGGACGCAAGGTATTACTACTATTTGCACGGGCCGCTGCGCCGGATGGAGCTGGGCAGCGATGGCGCGGCCGTGCAGGGGCTTGATTACGCCTATACGCTGCAGGGCTGGCTTAAAGGCGTAAACAGCGCATCAGGGGCTTCGTTCTATGACATGGGGCTGGACAGTGCTACTGTGGCCAAGGATGCTTACGGCTACTCGCTGGGTTATTATACCGGGGATTATACGCCTATAGGCGGAACCGCCTACAAAGCCTTTAGCCTCCAATACAGCCAAACGATGGGCGACATTACCGGGCAAAGCCTGTATAACGGCAATATCAGCAATACCACCTACGCCATTAACCAGTTGGGTACGCCTGTGGGCTATACCTATGCCTACGACCAGCTGAACCGGATCAAGCGCATGCGGCAGTATGCCGGCATACACGGAACCAGCTGGAGCCGGGCTAATATTACCCAAAACTACCAGGAAAATGTGACCTATGACGGGAATGGCAACATCCTTACTTATGGGCGGAATGGTGTCTCTCCAACCACGGCCCAAACCATAGACAGCCTGACCTATCATTATACACTGGCCAATGGCAAAATAACTACAAACAAGCTCAACTATATCACAGATGCCATTAGCAGCAGCGGGTATAACCTGGATTTAAGAAACCAGACAAGCCTCACCAATTACCGGTATGATGCCATTGGTAACCTGATCTACGATAATTACTCAGGCATTACCGGCAACGGCGGGGTAAACAGTATTACATGGAGCGTTTACAACAAACCGCTTAAAATCTATAAAGCTGGTGCCGACAGCATTACCTACACCTACAATACTGCCAATCAACGCGTAAGCAAAAACGAGCTTGGTGTAACCAATTGGTATGTGCGTGACGCGCAGGGTAACGTGCTGGCATTGTATGATAACGTGCACGGTAACAATAACTGGCGCGAGCAGCACCTGTATGGTTCTTCAAGATTAGGAATGTGGATGCCGAATATGAACATGGTTACTAATAACTCCGTGGCGATTTGGGATAGCGTAGGAAAAAAGCAATACGAACTGGATAACCACCTGGGCAACGTGATGACTACGGTTACTGATAAGCGGTTGCAGCACAGCACAAGTGGTACGTCTATTGATTACTTTTTGGCAGATGTGGCAAGTGCACAGGACTACTATCCTGGGGGGATGTTGATGCCGGGACGCATTTATACCTTTGGCGGGGATAGTACGTATCGTTACGGCTTTAATGGGAAGGAAAATGATAATACGATAAAAGGCCTTGGAAATCAAATAGATTTCGGAAACAGAATTTATGATCCGAGGGTTGTAAATTGGCTTAGTACGGATCCGCTACAGCATAAATATCCGGGAATTACACCGTATAGTTTTGCTGCTAACAACCCTATAAATTTAATTGACGCTGAAGGCAGAGATATCATAAGATTTACTGAAATAAATCACTATGAAACGGCCCATGCGCACAGGTTTGGTTATAGCTATAGGAAGATATTATCCACAACGCATTTTGTTTCTGTTATAAAAGCTCCTGGACCGGATAAATTTATTTCCGATGTAATTAATGTTGATGCAAGTGCTCACAATAAAATAGAGATAAATTCTATCCAATTTCATCCGCGTGAAGGCGATTTCTTCAAAAGAAGTGGTGCGACAGAATCCTACGTGAGAGTATTTGATATACCAACAGGAATTCTAATGAACGATTTTGATGATATATCATTATTGAAGCTAGCTCCTGAAAGCGTTTTGAACTATTTGGAAAAACATAATCCTCAAAAATATGGAGGATTAGCCTTGGAGCAGGAAACAAGAAACTTAAAGGCAATAATTCCTCTTGCTCTATCAGTAACTGTTCTTTGGGCTGAAGCACCTGAACTTGTTGCAGGAGATGCTTCCATTTTAGTTGCAAGCGGTAAAGGCGGGGTGGTCATGCCGATGAAGATAGAAAGAATAATCAGTAAAGGGGAGAAGATGAGCGATATAATAAATGACGCTAAAGCTATAACCTTTACAACCGGGAATGAGACTGCGGTAGTAACTCTTAAGAATGGCCAAAGAGCCTTGGTAAGTGGTGGCAGCGGTGGAATTTCATTTGAGGAAGGTCAAATTAAAAGAATATTTGGTCATACGCATCCTTATGGTTCGGGTTCAGGGTCAATAAGTGATGCAGATCAAGAAATCTTGAATCAGCTTAATCAAACACAGCAAAAAGTTTTGCAAAATGGAGAAACAACGACAGTTAGGCCGAAAAACAATTAGCATAGAAATAAAATGAGTTTGTTATTATTGGGCAAAACGAAATGCGCAATTTGCAAGAAGGTAATAAATATGGAAGATATTTACTACGGGTTTCCACATTTCGTAGCAAATATTTTAGATCCATTACATTTCTTTAGTGACCGCTCTTTTCACCTGGCTTGTTTAGAACGTTCGACGCTTGGAAGAATAGCCATGCAATATGCCGAATTAGGTAATTTTAAAATTAAACCTGAAAACAGGAAATGTATCGTAACAGGAGAACTTATCACCAGGCAAAAAGAGCATATCTTAATTGGTTATCTAACTTCTGATGAGAGTTCGTATTTACATCGATTTAATTTTACTCACATTAATGTTTTGAATTTGTCTCAATGGAATGAAAGAGAAGATGTAATAAAAGAGTTAGCTCAACTGCGAGAATCCGGTTTGTGGCTGGAAGAGGGAAATCGAAATTATTTAAATAAATTAATCGAAGTGCTGGAATTCAAATCAGATTTAAGTATACTTTGGTAGTGTTACAAAATAGTTGATAAGAACATAACTAACTGAAAATCAGAATCAATTTTAAGAAAGAAACAAAAAAAATCAGAGAAAGCGGGTGGTCCGCCCATTGGCGGATCACCCGCTTTGTTTTTGTACTTTTCAGGTAACCTAAATACCTGAACCATGATGAAGTGTTTCAATTTTGTTGATGAAAATTATCTTTATTTTTACTTCATAAAATGCTAGCTCGTTTTTTAAACGAGCGACCATCAAAAACGTTCTTTGAAATAAATTTCTGAATATTCTGGAACGGCCTTTCACCAACCACCGCTCAAACCATAGACAGCCTGACCTATCATTATACGCTGGCCAATGGTAAAATAACTACCAATAAGCTCAACTACATTACTGACGCCGTAAGCAGCAGCGGGTATAACCTGGATTTGAGGAACCAGACAAGCCTCACCAATTACGGGTACGACGCGCTGGGTAATGTGATAAAAGACGTTTATGCCGGTATTACCAATATAGGATGGACGGTGTACAACAAGCCCGATACCATTTACAAAAGCAGCGGCAATATTATTTATACGTACAACACAGCCAACCAGCGGGTAAGTAAAACCATCGGCGGGATTACTACATGGTACGTGCGTGACGCACAGGGTAATGTGCTGGCATTGTATGATAATGTACACGGTAACAATAACTGGCGTGAACAGCATTTGTATGGTCCTTCAAGATTAGCGATGTGGATGCCGAATATGAACATGGCTACTAATAACTCGGTGGCAATTTGGGATAGCGTAGGAAAAAAGCAATACGAGCTGGATAACCACCTGGGGAATGTGATGACAACGGTGACAGATAAGCGGCTGCAGCATAGTACCAGCGGAACCTCTATTGACTATTACCTTGCCGATGTGGCGAGCGCACAGGATTATTATCCTTTTGGGATGCTTCAACCCGGAAGGCAATATACTTTTGGGAGTGACAGTACTTATAGGTACGGCTTTAATGGTAAGGAGAATGATAATACCATCATGGGCGTGGGTAATTCGCAAGACTACGGAGAGAGACAGTATGACCCGAGGATTGGGAGGTTTAGGAGTGTGGATCCAATTGCCAAACAGTATCCTGAATTATCTTCTTATCAGTTTGCAAGCAATAGTCCAGTGTTCGGGATCGACAGGGATGGAAAAGAATTAGCAGGAAATACCTGGCTTTTGGATATTTGGTTAGATTGGAAATATGGTGATCCAACTGGAGCAAAGACGCTGGTAAGTGGAATAGGAGAGAAAACAGCCATTGCAAGCGGCCAAGTATCATATCATAATCCATATGTCCCGCCTACCGTTCAAAATAAACTAGATCATATTAATAACATTCAAGCTTCAGCCAAAATTATAAAAGGCAGTGCGAAAGTTATTGCCTTTAATTTGAAAACTGGTATTGAAGTTGCTACAGCTATTGTTCCAATAGGTGAAGAAGTAGAAATAAGTCTTGAAGGAATTGAAACAGTCTATAATGGCATCAAAGCAGAACGCGCACTGATAGGGTCGTCAGATAAAATAGCGGTAATTGGTAGGCAGTTTGACGAGAGAGTATTGGAGTTTGCGGCCGGTTTCGAAAAGCAAACAAGCAAAGCTATAGAGACCTTTAATCCAAGCAGTGACGCAATTACAGAATGGAGCGGACTATTAAAGGAATATAACCAAAGTGTCCCTGAAGAGATTACGAAAACTTCAAAGCTGTATAAAGAGAACCTACAGTGGGCTCAAAAAATAAAAAGGGAGGGATATCATGTTTTTGACACCGGTTTAGGGAAGTATAAAACCAAGGGAACTTTTTACGGATTAGAAACAAAATTGATCTTTGGGGATAAATAACACAAATGGAACTACTAAATACAGCGAAAGAAAAAATACTGAATCATTTCAAATTTCTGAACCAACTAGGATACGAATTTGAAAGAAGTGAACTAAAAGGGAATACCCTTGAAGTCCATTTTAAAGGAAGAGTAACTAATAAAGTCATAAATTTCCTGATAACTAATAGCGAACGTACAAATCGCTTTTTTATTACGATTTCAATAATTAGAAGCCCTTACTTGGGGGTGAATGATTTCGTGGACTTCGACGTATATTTAAGAAAGAATAAAATTGCTTTCAAAGATGCATTGGTTGCGAATAAAATTACTGAAGCAGAAATTGACCAATATATCCAAGAATATTCAGATTTGTTTAAGAAAAGTGGTTCAAGACTTATTGTAACCGATGAACAATTCCCTCACTATTTTCCTGAATGGTAGTGAAACGGGTAGTGTTACAAAATAGTTGATATTTCATAACTAACTGAAAATCAGAATCAATTTTAAGAAAGAAACAAAAAAATCAGAGAAAGCGAGTGGTATTTAAGTGCCACCCGCTTTGTTTTTGAGCTTTCCCGCCAAATGCGAGCCGTCTCGAGACACCGCAGCGAAGCGAAGGTGTCTGCGAGCGGAGCAAAAGGTCTCCGCAGAGGGAGCGAGGCGGCTGCGGAGAATGTCTTACACGAACAAAGGGTATTAGTGCTTGCTGTAGTGTGGTAGCCTGGGTAATGGGGCAACAAGCGCGATGCCCTTTGTGAAGCCTTTTGCGACAGAGCAGGCGAGCAAAACACGATGAGCGGCTGGACTTTTACAGGTTGACACGAAACCATGAGCGGCATGACAGATGAGCGCAGCGAAGAAGGAATGAAGCGATTGGTTTGAGGGAAACTTGTAAAAGTTCAGAGACAGCTCATATGCTGAACGACCTTACTCCCACAAAAATGTGTGCCAGGCTCGGCCCGCGGTAGCGGAAATAGCCGGTTTAAATTTCTAAGTGCTTGAAAAGCTTTTAGAAATTTAAAGCTTAGCCTGGCATCACTTTTTGTGGAGTTTGGGAGTGAAGCATGCCTTATTTCCGCGTGTTAATTCTTATATGTATCATAATTTTTTTGATTATCAAAATGAAGTCCACTTACTCGGAAAAATATCTGATTTAAAAGATTGGTACATCGCATCGTATAATCTGCCTAATATCTCAAGGTGTTGATGAACTCCTATCAAAATCTCCGTTTGTCTAAATAAATTATTAGCAATATTAGGTTTGACAACATTGTTAAACCAACCTTGACTGTGTGTGACATCGCCAACAATATGTTCTAAAATATAAGCCATCTTGGCCTCCGGCAAACCGACTCTTAACCAACCCGATAACACATATTCCTGTTGACTAGGTACCAAGTGTTCTGTAGCTAACATCATTCCGATAAGCCGGTATTTTCTATCTCTGCGGAATCCATATGAACAATATGCATTAAAATGCTCATACTCTGGGGTTAAATAAGTATCGATGTTCCAATCCTCGTCTAGTATTGGAAGGCCTACATTATACATCATATCTCTACGCAATTTTGTGTGAAATTTATCTAATTGAAATTCACCTATTTCATCAAAGAAATTGCGCGCTATTTCCAGGCCACTAACACCTTCCAGGCCTTGCATTAGGAACCCAAGGATATTAACAAAGTTCAAATCACATAGATTTTCAGCCCATAAATATTCCGAAAGTACTTCCCAACCAGCCTCATTTTTCAAAAAGTTAAAAATTGGATGATTTGCTGAACAGTGGGAATCAACAACTGTCTCATTAATTAAATCAAGAAACTTTTGATCGGATAAGGGTAGTATTTGTTGAATATTTCTTAAACCCTTTTCTTGCAATAATTGCTCTCCCTTCTTTGCTATATAATCGCCATACATGCTGAGAAGCATATCTGAAGTGACCGACCAAAATAATTCATTAGGCTGTTTGACTTCGTCATTTATCCGACTAATCGAAATTCTTGCGACTATTTTTTCAAGTGTTCTACGCTTTTCCAAATCATTTTGACTCAGCAATTTATTTATTTTTAATAATAGTTCTTCTATATGCCGAGGTTCGGTTTCCATCCATGTTTTTGTCCTATGGTTAGGGGTTACTCCTAAAAACTGCAAGAGGTCTATGTAAGTCATTTTGTTAAGTATATAATTGTAAAATATCATTCTTTAAACGTTCATTACTTGTCGGGTCTATCCCGGAATACTCACATACGATGTCGATAAATCTTGTAAGTTCATGTTTTCTCAACAGGATATTAAACCTAACCATGCCGGGATATTCATCAAGATCAAAAAAGGCCTGATCCATCGCTAAGCAACAATCATCACAAAAACTCTTTTCTATAAAACAAAAATAAGAGGCCGATGCCCCGATGGGGTCTGAAATAATTGATGATTCTACTAATTTATTATATCGATTCTGAATAAATCGCAGAAGCTTTGTATCTGCGGGCGATTTATTTAGCCATTCCATTATTGAAAGAGAGGACTGAAAATCAAATGCGGATCCAGATCCACACGAATTTGAATAGCAGTAGCGTTGCTCCTCGTACATTGCTTTTGGCAATATAGCATATGCAAATCTGGGGCCGTGAATTGCTACACTCTTGGTCGGACAAACGTTTCTAATCGTGAAGTCCGTTAAAAGAGTACTCGTAGATTCCGGTAAATAGTTATCACTCCAACGTTGATATTGAAATGCCCCGTCCACAATGACGATGCTTTTTGTCACCTTTTGCCATGAACGAATTGCTTCAATAACTTCGCTGCTATTATAAGATCCTGTGCACCATATAGGATCAGACATAATTAGAACTGCCTGTTGAATGTTAGGTAAAGAAAGCTTTTTAAAGTTCGTTATGTCGAATCTATCATTTACCGGTATTAATTCAATTCCAAATGTGTCGGCTAGGAAATAATAGATATAATATAAGGGCTTGAGGTAAAAAATCTTTTTAACACCTTTCCGGAGCAATAAAATCATTTGAGACGTAATCAAGGGCGTCAAACCAGAGGAAACAAATATATTGTCGATTGAGTAATCCATTTCAGTTCGGGATTTGTGAAATTGGAGTATTTCTAACCGTAACTTCTCGTGGTCGTTTTGGAAATAGTAGTCCATCAAAAGTTTGTCAGAAATCTCCCCTCGACAATCAATGGGGATTATTTCATTCAAGAATGGATGATCACAATACCAATCACTGATGAAGATTTTTCCATTTCGATTTCGACATTCTGCATCTAGGTTTTTATGAGCCCGTAAAAGACGCTGGTGATAACGTTTCATTAATAACTATTAAGGGTGGGCGGTTCTAGTTAACCCTCCATCAATTAACAGGTTCTGGCCGGTCATATATGTATTTTCAACACTAACTAACCAAGAAACCAAACTAGCAACCTCTTCTGGATTACCGAGTCTGCCAACAGGAATTTCACTGCTAATGGAGTTCAACGCTTCTTTTGTGAAAGCCTCCTTTGCGTTTTCGGTAAGAATATACCCTGGCGCAACCGCGTTAATCAAAATGCCGTTTTTAGCATACTCTGCAGCTAACGATACGGTTAACCCGTCCAGTCCAAATTTCGATGCGCAGTATGCCGCATTGTTGATATTTCCGGTAACTCCCCAAAGTGAGGTTATATTGACAATTCTGCCCCACCCGGCGCTTTCCATTCCTTTCAGTGCGGATTTCGATAAAATGAAGGGTGCTCTTAGATTGACATTTAGTATGTCATCGTAACTGTTGAGAAGAAAGTCGCCGGTTGCTCCTTTTATATTCAGCCCAACATTATTAACTAATACGCAAGGTTTCTCCTTTTCAATAAACATTGCTAAGGAATCCACATCATTTTGAATCATTAAGTCTGCTTTAAAATATTCGCAACCGTGCGGAGTTGAGTCGGGCGGATCGACATTCCTTCCGGTTACAATACACTTAAGTCCGTCCTTGATAAGTCTTTCGGCAATCGCTCGTCCTATGCCGCGCGTTCCTCCGGTAACTAGCGCAGTATTTCTCGATTTCTCCATAATTTATGATATTTGAAATTTAATATTATTAATAAAGGTTGCGTAATAATGATAACAGGAATGGTAATAAACGCAATGACATCTGCTTAATAATTCTATAGAATTTGAGGCAATTATGCCTATGGAGCTTAGTCCTATTAAGGCAAAAGAACCGTGATTTTTTAACCAGCCTAAACGCTTCCCTTTGACCCGACGATCCCTTTCTGTTTCTACAAAAGATACGTAACCTATTAACCGGTTAGTGGCATAGCTCCTTTCGAGATAACGGATATATTCCCTAACCGAGAAAAAGTACTGATTGTAGTGAATATGTAATATTTGAAGTACGATCGTCATTGCAAGACAGAAACATCCTGTTAGCAAGGACAATAGATATTCATTTGAGTGTATCATTAACCCAGCACCGGACAAAACAACTATACCCTGTATATAAACACCGTGTCTTACACCAATCGAAAGGTTAGCATATTGGCATAACATCTTAAATGCCATTTCATATGCTTTATCATTGGAAATATAATCGTTCATCTTTAAATAAGGTTTGTAATTAGATGCACATATAGTTTAGATTTCGTTTGCTAATTTTGCAGTTTTATTTTAAAACGCATTATATAGAAAAGATATAGAGAAGAGCAATTCGATGAGCAACAAATATTTTAAAGGTTTTCATGTTGATAAGGTTTGAATATAAAAGTATAAAATATTTTTTGAATTTTATACAAAAAAATATCCAATGTTTTATAATGTAAAAAAAAGACCCTATTAAAGGGTCCCAAATATTTCTGTCTGCACAATTTCCGGCTTCTCGTATGGTTTAACATTAAGAATATACTCAACCGCCTTCTGTGCTTGAATACTAGCGTACACAATCAAACGAGCATCCTTCTGCAATTGCTCCAACCAGTTATTAATATACGCCACACTGTTATCAAACTCAACATGTTCAATACCGGCTGCGGAATTAAGAAAACAAGCGCCGATTTCAGCCACCAATTCTTCCTGTGAATACATTTCGGTGCCAAAGTCAGGATTGTCGACAATACCTTTCCTGTTCAACCTGCTTGCATGTCCGGTACTATGGACTAATTCATGAAACAGTGTGCTGTAGTAGCTTTCGGTGGATTTGAACGTGTCTTGCTTTGGCATATTAATATAATCCTTTGATGGGCTATAAAATGCCTTTTGCTTGGTATGCTTGATTTTTGGACAATTCGGCATCGTCTCAATAATTTCATCGCAAGAACTGATACTTGAAACCGGAAATGGGCTTTCAGGGATGTTGAACATTTCAGAAATGCCTTCACATTGCGCAATGTTATACACCATATAATACCGAAGGAGTGGTGCGGTTTCCTGCGTTTGTTCTGCGGGCTTCCAAAAAATAACCATATGGCCTTTCTCTCCGGCTTTAACCTTTCCTCCAAGGCCTTTCAATTGTTTCCATGTGAGGAAATAATTTTGCGAATAGCCAAGCGAGGCGAGCATCCAAACGTTCATTCCCCGGTACGGGATTTTGGTGATGAGGTTTACCGGATAGCCGGCTTCGGTCCACGGCTTCTGCCACGGGACGATGTTTTGCTTTAGCTGGTCAATAATGCGGTTGGTAACGATGGCATAGGCATCGGGTTGTGGTTTTGTTTCCATGACGTGATATTTAATTGTTTAAAGAATCGTTTTCTTAAGGGTACGATGGAACAACAAGATATATAAGGGGGTAAAAAGGACGGTATAGGTTAACTTTAGGGGATAACTAAAAGAAAAGCCAGGAATTACCCTGGTTGATCGATTTGAAGGATGCGCGTAATGGGAACGAAATATGTCGAATCAAGATAATCTTGACCCTCAAATGTCTTGACCATATAACAGTCCCGTTGAAACCATTCGTGTCTCATCAAGCCCTCTACCCAGGGCCAATGCACCGACACGTATAAGTCTTCGGTAATAAACGAGATGGAATTAACGATGAGAACTTCTGAAGGTTCGCATTTCGTATCCTTAATAATTCTACGCAGGCAGTTTTCCGCTTGCTTGGCATCAAGATCATCTTCGGCGGTCATTTTAAGATTGGCAAGCAGGTCAAAATACGGCAGGCATTGATTGAGTATTTCAATGGCTCTTTGTTCGGTTTGTGGGGCTAATATGCTCATGTGACTATGTATTTAGTTGTTTAAAGAAACTTTCTTTATAGTCTACTTCGGTTCTCAGTCTGATAATAGTCAGCCGAAATTGCATATAGGGTAACTTTTACCCTGTTATGCTCGGTCCATAAAGTCGGTAGGCTGTATGTAAACAATCTTCTTTATAATAAAATAAATCCCTAATTTCATTCACCCTAAACACGTCAATATGGAGCATAAAAAAGTCGTCGGGGCCTGGATCAGAGTATCCACCGACATGCAATTAGAAACCGAAAGTCCCGAACACCACCTACTACGAGCACAGTTATATGCCGAAGCCAAAGGCTGGCACCTCAAAGAGATATACCGGTTGGATGCAATGTCCGGCAAGACAATCATGGACTATCCTGAAACAAAGCGAATGCTGGCTGATATTAAAAGTGGTCGAATCACCGGGTTGATATTCTCTAAATTAGCCAGGCTTGCTCGCAATATCAAAGAACTGTTAGACTTTGCCGACATATTCAGGGAAGCAGAGGCCGACCTGATATCGCTTGCTGAAAGCATTGATACCGGCACTCCTGCCGGCCGGTTATTCTACACCGTCATCGCAGCAATGGCGCAATGGGAGCGCGAAGAAATATCAAGCCGGGTTGCCGCTTCCGTGCCCATTCGCGCGCGGCTTAACAAACCGTTGGGGGGTGTCGCCCCGTTTGGCTATCGATGGATTGACAACAAACTGGTGATAGACGAAAAAGAGGCGCCTATCCGAAAACTCATTCACGAGTTATTTATTGAGCACAAACGCAAAGGTACCGTTGCTGCGATTCTTAACAAGCAGGGGTACCGCACCCGAAATGGCATGTTGTTTTCAGATACCTCCATTAATCGCCTCTTAACTGACCCGATGGCCAAAGGACAACGCCGGGCTAATTACACCAAAAGCTTAGGTGATGGCAAACGATGGACCCGCAAGCCCCAGGAAGAATGGATTATCATGCCCTGTCCGGCCATTGTATCTGAACAAGTATGGAATGAGGCCTACAGCATTTTAGAACGTCAGCATGTAACGAAGAAACCTGCTAAAAAGCCGGTTCACTTGTTTACCAACCTGATACTTTGCAAAAACTGCGGATCCAAAATGTACATCCCTTCAAAAAGCCGACGATATATCTGTCTGGCATGTCATCAATCCCGCATCGACGCAACTGATTTGGAAGAAATATTCTACGAACAATTAAAATCCTTTTTATTAACCAAAGAACATCTAACTTCGTACCTTTCAAAAGCAGACGTTTCGATTGCAAGCAAGATGGAGCAATTAAAAACACAGTCGCAGGAATTAAAGAAAGTGAGAGAGCAGATGGACAAGCTGCTTGATTTGCATTTAAGTGGAGAGTTGCCAAAGGAAGGCTTCGGGAATAGGTACAATCCGCTCAATGTTCGGGCACAACAGATCGTTGCTGATATGCCACGCCTCGAAAGTGAAATTGATTTTCTGAAGATGCAACGCCTCAACAGCGACCATGTTCAATCAGAAGCTCAAAACCTGTATGACCGCTGGCCACAACTAACCACTGAAGCCAAACGATCAATTATTGAACAAGTGACCGATTCAATTACCATTGGGGGCGATGAAATCCATATCAAGTTCAGTTACAACCCAACACTTTTTGAAATTCCCCCGGATTCCCAACGCATCATGAACCATGAACTATGAACCGCGCGCTAGTAAAACATTGTCGATCAACCGGGTATTTCCAACCTTGGCGGCCACAAGGGCTACAACGTTTTTTGTGTTTTGATCTGCAGGATGCAGGGTATCGCCATCAACTATTTCAAAATAATCCAATTGCACACCGGGCTCGGCGCTGATCATTTGCCCGGCATCTTTTTTTAGTTGGGGAATATTGTTGCTGTTAAAATTTTGCTTGACGCGGTTCAGGGCCTTTGATAAAATCAAGGCGTGTTGCCTGTCTTCCTTCGTCAGATGCACATTTCTCGAACTCATAGCCAGGCCGTCCGCCTCGCGTTTTATCGGGCACATCACCAGCTTTACGGGCATGTTTAACATTTGCACCATCTTGCTGATGATCAAAAATTGCTGGTAATCTTTCTGGCCGAAATAAGCGGTGTTAGGATTAACGATATTGAATAATTTATAAACCACCTGAGTAACACCCTGGTAGTGCCCCGGCCTGAACTTTCCTTCCAGCAAATGCTCGGCTTCGCCAATATCCAAATGCCATTGTTCATTATCATCATAAATTTCATTTACCGCAGGATTAAACAATATATCGCATTTAACCTGCTCCAGCAGCTTAATGTCTGCTTCAATGGTGCGTGGATATTTTTCGAGGTCCTTAGGGTCGTTGAACTGGCTGGGATTTACAAAAATGCTGGCTACGATAACATCATTTTCTTTCTGAGCCTGTTCTATCAGGGAGAGGTGCCCCTGGTGCAGGGCGCCCATGGTAGGTACAAAACCGGTGGTTTTATCTGAAGTCCTTAGATGCGTTAAATGTTGCCGGAGGGCTTCTTTGGTAGTAAATATTTTCAAAGCTCAGCTGTTTTGTCTGGTAATTTGAGGGTAAGTCCGGCTGGGGAATGGCCGGGTAATGTTAATTTATCCTGTTTCTTATCTTCCGTGGAGCACAAACAATGGTTTAAACTCCCCCGGAGTTAAAAAATCCGGCAAAGTTGTGCATTTGATCAAAAATTACCAAAACTAACTTGCATTATTCGTTGCCAGTTCATATAATAATGCTTATATTTGCAAACTCAAATTTATTTGACTTCTTATACTTAATTTAATACTGATATAGTGATGGGTAAATCTAAGCTTTTGTTTATAACTCACGAAATGTCTCCGTTCCTCGAACTCTCGAAAATTTCTGAAATTACAAGGCAGCTACCGCAGGCAATGCAGGAAAAAGGTTACGAAATACGTATCCTGATGCCCCGTTTTGGAAATATTAATGAGCGCCGGAACAGGCTGCATGAAGTGATAAGGCTGTCGGGGATGAATATTATCATTAACGATAACGACAATCCGCTGATCATCAAAGTCGCCTCGATCCCTGCTGCCCGTATGCAGGTTTATTTTTTAGATAACGAGGAGTATTTTCAGCGTAAACATGTATTTACTGACAAAGACGGGAAGTTTTATGCCGACAATGACGAGCGCATGATATTCTTCTGCAAAGGCGCCCTCGAAACGGTTAAAAAGTTGGGATGGGCCCCGGATGTGATCCACTGCCACGGCTGGATGAGCGCACTGGTACCGGCATACCTGAAAACCACCTACAAAGATGACCCGACGTTTAAAAATTCAAAAGTAGTTTACTCTATTTATGAAAATGATTTTACTGAAGGGATGGATGCTGATTTTGCCCAAAAAGCAGTTATGGGCAATATGACCGAAAAACATACCGAAGTATACAAACCAGGAACCAATTCGGCGCTGTACGCCGGCGCTATCCACTACAGCGACGGTATAGTTTTAGCCGGTGAGAATATCGACGAAGATGTGTTAAATAATGTTAAAAACAGCAATAAATCGGTTTTAGAACTAGATTCCGCTTCTGATTTCGAAAATTATTACAATTTTTACGACGAAATTGTCAATGAAGAATTGGCACATGTTGTATAAGCTTTGAGATCATATATGAAATTTTTCCGTTTAGACTTATTGACCCTGTTAATAAGTCTTTTTATTTTGAATAGTTGTAAAAATGAAAGCACTATTGGCCTGGGCATAAAAAACGCCGGCCAATTAAGCGGAGCCCTGATCGATACTTCAACAATAGTTGTTAATACAACATATGAGGATTCAGTGATCACTTCCGGTCTCAGCAAAAACCCTTTGTCATATTTTACCGATCCTGTTTTCGGCGTGACCGAAGCAAGCATAGCCACAGACCTGAGTTTGCCGGGCGGAGGCAGTTATACGCCGCCGACGGGAACAATAACTATCGATTCGGCGCGGCTGGTGCTCAATTTTGCAGATGGGTTCTACGGCGACTCTATAACTTCCAGCTACAAAGTGAATGTTTACACTTTAAATGAACCGTTTAAGGACGGCACCGCTTATTATAATACAAAGCAGTGGAGTGTTAATACCGACAATTTGATCGGCTCCCTTACATTCAGTGCCCGGACACACGACTCTATTAAAGTCTATAACATCATTGCAGGAAAGCCCGACACACTGATTAGGGTAAGGCCCCAGATAAGGATACCTATCCTGAGCAGCTTTATCAATCAAAACCTTTTTAACGCCAACACCACGACGCTTTCATCGAATTCTATTTTTCAGAGCAATGTGAAAGGCCTGTATATAACCCTTGATAAAACCAAGACAACAGGGCCGGGCGGAAATATTATGATAGCTAAAGGCGATTCGATCGCGGTTTACTACCGGGCGGTTAACGGCGCAAACATTGACACTGCTGTAGTTAAATTGCCGATACTGAACATGGCAGTAAACATAAAGCACACTTACACAAGCACCATTACTAATGTCATTAATAGTAAATCCACGTCGAACAACCTGGTTTATTTACAGGGCACCTCGGGCTTGAGGGCCAGGGTCAGCTTCCCCAATTTCCTGGCAAACTTACGGGGGAATTTGCTCAAAAAAGACAGCGATATAGTATTAAACCGCGCCGAGCTGGTGATCACGCCGGCACCCGGTTCGTTTATACCTTACCGCCCCCTGCCGAAACTTACGATGTACCGCCTCGACCTGGCGCATCAGCGGATTTCTATGCAGGATGGCGACCCCGCCGACACACGCTATGGCGGCATATATACTTTTGGAGGGTTTTACAATTCTACCAAAAACCAGTACCATTTTATTGTCACTGCTTACCTTCAGGATTTGCTGCTCAATAAAAACATAAGTTACGGAACGTATATTGCGCCTATCGATACGACAAACAGGTCCGGCGTCGACATATTGAACACACCGCAGGTAGCAGCCCGCACCGTTGCGGTAGGCTCAGATAAAAGTTCAGCCAACCGGATAAAGCTCAATATCATTTACACAAAAGTTGCGAAGCAGTAGTTAAAACCGAAAGTCAGAAAAGTCCGGAAGTAAGAAGAAAACGCCAAATGCAGCTCTTCATCTCCCGGACTTTTCCTGCTTTTCCTCCTTTCGTACTGACCGGTTAAACCTTATATCATTACCTTTGTTTAAATACCATTTACCATTTATTTATGTGCGGAATTGTTGGTTATATAGGTTTCAGGGATGCGTACCCGATTATTATTAAAGGGTTGCACCGGTTGGAATACCGGGGCTACGACAGCGCGGGCATTTCATTGCTTAACGGTGAGTTAAAGGTTTATAAAAAAGCCGGCAAGGTTAGCGATCTCGAAAATTTCGTAAAAGGCCTTGACCTGAAAGCTACCATCGGTATGGGCCACACCCGCTGGGCAACACATGGCGCCCCCAGCGACCGCAATTCGCATCCGCATTCGTCGGGCAACCGCAAGCTTACCATTATTCATAACGGTATTATTGAAAATTACGGTATCCTGAAAGAAACTTTGATAAACAGCGGCCATGTTTTCAAAAGCGACACCGATACTGAAGTTTTAATTCACCTGGTTGAAGATATACAGGATAAAACGGGGCTTGACCTGCGCGAGGCCGTCCGCATTGCTTTAACCAAGGTGATAGGCGCTTATGCTATCGTGATCATGAGCGCTAATGAGCCCGATCTGCTGATTGCCGCACGCAAAGGCAGCCCTATGGTTATCGGCGTAGGTAAAGGCGAGTATTTTATCGCTTCCGATGCAACGCCAATTGTTGAGTATACAAAAAACGTCATCTACCTGAATGATAATGAAGTGGCCTACATCCGCCGTGGCGACCTGCTTATTAAAAATATCGACAACACGGTACAAACGCCATATATACAACAGCTCGATTTAAAACTCGAGATGCTTGAAAAAGGCGGCTATGACCACTTTATGCTGAAAGAGATATATGAACAGCCACGGTCGATCCGTGATTGTATGCGCGGCCGTATTTACCCGCAGCAAGGTAAAGTTCAGCTTGGCGGCATAAAGGAGTATACCGAAAAGTTAAAAAATATCGACAGGATCATCATAGTAGCCTGCGGTACGTCGTGGCATGCCGGCCTGGTTGGCGAGTACCTGATCGAGGAATATGCACGTGTGCCTGTCGAGGTAGAGTATGCGTCAGAATTCAGGTACCGCAATCCCATAATTACCGAAAAGGACCTGGTGATCGCCATTTCGCAATCCGGCGAAACTGCCGATACCATGGCTGCCATTGAGCTTGCAAAAAGCAAAGGCGCAACTATTTTTGGTATCTGCAACGTGGTAGGCGCTTCTATTCCGCGCACAACGCACGCCGGCGTTTATACGCATGCCGGGCCCGAAATTGGCGTGGCATCAACCAAGGCCTTTACCGCCCAGGTCACCGTTTTAACTTTGATGGCCTTTTATATAGCCCAGCAAAGGGGCACTATTACTCAAAGCAAGCTGGTTGAGCATTTAATTGAACTAAACGCTATACCCGAGCTGGTTGAGAAAGCCCTAAAATCAAACGATCATATCAAGAAGATCGCCGCAAAATTTAAAGACAGCACCAATTGCTTGTTCTTAGGGCGCGGCAGTTCGTTCCCTGTAGCGCTCGAAGGCGCGCTGAAACTAAAAGAAATATCCTATATCCACGCCGAAGGCTACCCTGCAGCCGAAATGAAGCACGGACCCATCGCTTTAATTGACGACGATATGCCGGTTGTCTTTATCGCCACCAAAGACTCCTCGTACGAGAAAGTGATCAGCAATATACAGGAAGTAAAAGCGCGTAAGGGCCATGTGATCGCTATAGTTACCGAGGGCGATACCGAGGTAAAGAATATGGCCGATTTTGTGATAGAAATACCCGAAACCGACGAAGCATTTGTGCCATTACTGGCTACGATACCGCTCCAGCTATTGGCCTATCATATAGCGGTTATGCGCGGCTGCAATGTGGATCAGCCCCGTAACCTGGCAAAATCGGTGACCGTTGAGTAGGAGGAAGTTCATAGTTGACCCCGCACGTGCGGGATAGTTCATAGCCCTTTCAGGGAGCGCCTTTATTGCAAGAACTACCTTGGATGACCATGGCTTTTCGGGGCTGTCGTCTGCAAGCCGCGTTCCGTCATGGCTCTTGTATTTTTTCGATCTGGATTTGTTTAGCGACTTAATTCATGACCAAAGTTCAATAGAAAAAAGCAATGATCGCTATATTTGCATAGAGAAAGGCGATAGATAGAGCAAATGAATCAACGCGAAAGTAATCAATAGTCAAGCCCCTACGGATGTAGTCTGTGCGGGCAAAATGTTGCTTTTTTGGGCTCGTGAATACGCTCATCTCGCTTTTAATTCTTAACAATTTACCCGGATGACCCTCACCCAACTTGAATATATTGTCGCTGTCGACACATACCGCAGCTTTGTAATGGCGGCCGAAAAATGCTTTGTTACCCAGCCGACGTTGAGCATGCAGGTGCAAAAACTGGAGGATACGCTTGGCGTTAAATTGTTCGACCGCAGCAAACAACCTGTCACGCCCACAGAAATAGGTGTCGAGATCATTTCGCAGGCAAGGATTTTGCTCGGCGAGAGTGAAAAGATCAAAGAGATCATCAGCGACAGGCAAAAGGAGCTATCGGGCGAACTAAAAGTTGGTATCATCCCTACGGTTGCGCCTTATATACTGCCAAAAATATTGCATGGTTTTATTGAAAAATATCCGCAGGTAAAGCTTATCGTATCGGAACAAATTACAGAGGACATTATACAGAGCTTAAAACTGGGCATAATTGATTGCGGCATACTATCCACACCGCTGCACGAAAGCAGCCTGACCGAGATACCGGTTTTTTATGAAAATTTTGTGGCCTATGTATCAAAAAACAGCAAGCTCTCCAAAAAGAAAAGCATCAGCCCCGAAGATATCGATATGGAAGAAATATGGGTGTTAAACGAAGGGCATTGCATGCGCGAGCAGGTACTGAACATTTGCCAGCGCCGCAAATCGACGCAGGGGTTTAAGCATTTTGAGTACAATACCGGCAGTGTGGAGACCTTAAAACGGATGGTGGATCAAAACAATGGCGCTACCATTTTACCCGAGTTGGCCATCGCCGACCTTAGCGACAAACAACTGGATAAAGTGCGGTATTTTAAATCGCCGGAACCAGCCAGGGAAGTAAGCATCGTTATTAACCGGAATTTTTTGAAGCGCAGAATGATCGAGGCCCTCAAAAACGAGATCCTGGAATTTTTGCCAAAACGACTGAAACATAAAAAGAAGAAGGAGGTGATGGAGTTGTGAAGCCGTAAAGGGTATTAAATCAGCCCTGTCGGTTTGCAAATTGAACAAATCACGGCCGAAAAAACAGCCACTTAATGGGTTAATCAGCGCCGAAATCTTTATTTTGTAACAATATAGTAAAATGCCTTACGTTTTGTAAAATAAATTGAAACAATATTGTATTATTGTTAGTCATATATGAGAGAGACGGCATCGGCTGTCTCTTTTTATTTACATTAGCAAACTATTTAGGCACAAGTATTGATGTTTTATCAGACCCCCGATTTAAAGACCGTAAAAGATATGTTTAAGAAATTGTATTTGCTGTTGGTGTTAGGCGCCGCATTGGCCTGTAATGCTACGCCGGCAAAACCTATAAAGGTTCCCGGCTCGAATGATCTTCAACCTGATGAAAAGCAAAGCCTGGTTTGTAAAACCGTGGCCGAACTGATCTCCAATTATAATTATAAAAAAGTTCCGCTGAACGACTCCATTTCGGCAGTGATCTATGACCGGTATATAAAATTGCTGGACGAAAGCCACAACTATTTGCTGGCTTCGGACATCGCTGATTTTGATAAGTACAAAACGGCATTTGATGATGATGTAAAAAGCGGCAATTTGAACAACGTATTTTATATATTTAATGTCTACCAGAAAAGATACATCGAACATATAAAGTACTCGATAGCCCAACTGGATAAAGATTTTGATTTCAGCAAAGACGAAACCTTTACCTATGACCGGGAAAAACTTCCATGGGTAGCTTCACAGGCAGAAATGGACAATTTGTGGGCATTGCGCGTAAAATATGACCTGTTGAACCTGAAATTAGCGAACAGCGACCTGGCCAAAGACAAGGAAACCCTCAAGAAGAGGTACGAAAACCTGCTCACGCAGGCAAATAAATTAAATAACCAGGACGTTTTCCAGGCGTTTATGGATGCCTTTACCGAGGCAATCGATCCGCATACCAACTATTTTACGCCATCAAACGCCGCCAATTTTAATATCGACATGTCGAGGCAGCTTGAAGGCATCGGCGCAGGCTTGAACATTGAAAACGAATACATTATTATTAAATCTATCGTTCCCGGCGGCCCCGCCGATAAGAGCAAGCAGATTGGCGTTGACGACCGCATAGTAGGCGTTGCCCAGGGCAAGGAGGGCGAGTTTCAGAACATCGTAGGATGGCGCATAGAAAATGCCATCGCTCTTATCAGGGGAACTAAAGGTACTGTTGTAAGGCTGGAGATATTACCAAAGGGCAGCAGCGTAGGCAGCAAGCCGAAAGTGGTTGAGATGGTGCGCGAAAAGATCATCTTAAAAGATGAATCCGCGAAAAAGGAAATCCGCACCTATAATAACAATGGCAAGACAATCAAAATAGGCGTTATTTCGGTCCCTGCCTTTTATATCGACTTTAATGATTACAAGTCAGGCAATCCTAACTACAAAAGCACAACACATGACGTTAAGCTGCTTATCGATTCGTTGAAGCAGCAGGGGGTTGACGGCATTGTAATGGATATGCGCCAAAATGGAGGCGGTTCGCTGATGGAAGCAATCGAGCTTACAGGCTTATTTATAAAAACCGGCCCTGTGGTACAGGTCAGGAACGCCGATAACCAGGTGGAAGTTGACAAGGACGAAGACCCCTCGGTTGCTTATAGTGGCCCGCTGGCTGTGCTGGTTGATCGCTTTAGCGCCTCGGCTACCGAAATCTTTTCGGGCGCAATACAGGACTATGGTCGCGGACTGATCATCGGTACACAAACTTACGGCAAGGGCTCGGTGCAAAATGCCATCGATCTTGACAGGCAAATACCAACCCTGCGCGATAAATTAGCTGCACTGATCGGTAAGGGCAACAAAACGGTATCCACCGGCAGCCAGTCGATATTCGGCCAGTTGAATTTAACGATAGCCAAGTTTTACCGCATCACCGGTAACTCAACACAGCACAAAGGCGTTATGCCCGATATTCAGTTCCCATCTGTGATTCCGATGGATAAATATGGCGAAGACACCGAGCCATCGGCAATGCCTTTTGATGTGATTGCGAGGACAGACTACAGCAAAGTTGGCGAACTGTCGCCGGTTATCCCTCAATTGAAAAAATTGCACGATCAGCGCATGGCTACCAGCGCCAGTTACAAATACCTGCTGGACGATATTGCCGATTATAAAAGCCATGAAACCGAAAAGAGCATCACACTGGACGAAGCCCAGCTAAAAAAGCAGCGTGACGCCGATGAAAAAAAATCATTTGACCGCGAAAACGAGCGCCGCGTAGCAATGGGCCTGCCCGCATTAAAAAAGGGCCAGCCAAAGCCAACAAATGAAGACCTTGACTTTTTGAAGAAAGAAGCCGGGCAGATACTGACCGATTACATTGGTTTAGACAACAAACTTACAGGCACCGTAGGCAACCATTTGAACTGATATTTTTCAGAGCTTAAACAACAGATCCCGGCCCGGCCGGGATTTGTTGTTTAAAACCAATTTACCGAAAACCCGGTTATCCTTTCATATGGCAAAAAAACCACTGCTGGAATTTACCGATAAAGGCATTTGCTGCCCACAGGGACGGTTTTACATTGATCCCTGGAAGCCGGTCGATGACGCCGTTATCACGCACGCACATGCAGACCATGCTTATTTTGGTAATAAACGCTACCTGGCCCACGAGCTCTCGAAAGAGGTTTTGCTGTATCGTTTAGGCGATATCCGGCTACAGACGGCAGCATATGGCGAAAAGGTGATCAAAAATGGTGTACAGATATCTTTGCACCCTGCCGGCCATGTGATCGGGTCGGCGCAGGTGCGTATTGAATACCTGGGCGAGGTATGGGTTGTTTCGGGCGATTATAAGGTGGAGGACGATGGTGTGTCCACCCCCTTTGAACCGGTGTGTTGTCATAATTTCATATCAGAATGCACTTTTGGGATGCCCGTTTATCAATGGAAGCCGCAGCGGGGAATATTTGACGACATAAACAGCTGGTGGCAAAGCAACCAGGCGCACGAACGCGCTACAGTGCTGGTTGGGTATTCGTTAGGCAAGGCGCAGCGCATTTTGCAAAATCTTGATCTTGCCAATGGCAAAGTATATACCCACGGTGTTATTGAAAACACCAACGAAGCCTTACGCCGTAATGGGATAGCATTAAATCCTACCGAAAGGATAACGCCCGAAACATCAAAGGAAGAAGTTCGCAAAGGCATTATCCTTGCGCCGCCCTCATCGGTCGGCACAACATGGATGCGAAGATTTTATCCTTACAGTTTTGGTTATTGCTCAGGATGGATGGCCGTTCGCGGGGCTAAACGGCGGATGGCCGCCGACCGCGGCTTTGTATTGTCGGACCATGCCGACTGGGACGGCCTGATCAGCGCGATTGATGCCACCTCCTGCGAAAGCGTTTATCTCACCCATGGCTATACGGCCGTTTTCGCCCGTTACCTTAATGAAATAGGTTACGACGCGCATGAAGAGCATACGCTGTATGGCGATGATGAAGTAGCATTGCCCCAGCCTGCCGCTTCGGAAAACGAGACAGAGGATACTATACGCGCTGTAGATGAAGCCCCGTCTTTTGCCGGGGCGCAGGCGTCCGGCGAAGAGGGGTTACCTGACGCCCGGCAGCAAGATTTGGCTAACACGGGAGGGCCGGCCTGATGAGATCATTCGCGCAGCTATTTCTTTCGTTGGATGAAACGAATAAAACGAACGAAAAAATCAAGGTATTGCAGAATTATTTTAATTGTGTGCCCGATTCGGATAAAATGCACATGCTGGCTTTGTTTACGGGCCGCATGCCCAAAAGACAGATAAACGCAACGCTGGTACGCAACTGGGCCATTGAGGCATCAAATATTCCCGCGTGGCTCTTTGAAGAAAGCTACCATGTGGTTGGCGACCTGGCAGAAACAATGGCCCTGCTAATGCCGCAAAATGCGGGGAGCAGCAGCAAAACGCTTACCGAATGGATAGGGGAAATAAACGATCTCGGCGAAAAAACCGAAGGCGAAAAAAAATTATGGCTGATGGAATCCTGGGCGATGCTGGATAGCAGCGAGCGTTTTGTATTTAACAAATTGCTTACGGGCGGCTTTAGAGTAGGAGTTTCGCAAAGTTTGGTCATAAAGGCGCTTTCGGAGATCACAGGATTAGATACGCCGACGCTAACGCACCGGGTAATGGGCAACTGGATGCCTCAAACTTATAGCTATGCCCAATTAGTGCAGGAGCAGGATGCCGCAGACGACATTTCGCGGCCTTACCCCTTTTTCCTGGCTTACCCGATACAGGAGACATCGGAAAAGCAAAAGTCGGCCGATGATTTAAAAACCGCGTTGGGCGAAGAAGCTGAATGGCAGGCCGAATGGAAATGGGACGGCATCCGCGCTCAGATGATAAAACGAAACGGCAAAATATTCATCTGGAGCCGCGGCGAAGACCTGGCCACCGATAAATTTCCCGAACTGCACCCGTTTTTAAATACCCTCCCCGACGGTACGGTACTGGACGGAGAAATACTAAGCTTCAAAAATGGATTGCCTATGCCATTTAACGTCTTGCAAACGCGCATAGGGCGCAAAAACCTCAACAAAAAAATATTGGAGGAAAACCCGGTAGCGGTTATTGCTTACGATTGCCTTGAATATGCCGGCGAGGACATCCGTTATAAAACACAAGCCGAACGCAGGCTGGTGCTGGAACAAGTACAGGCATCCTCCCCGTATCCGGGCGTCTTCAACATTTCGAAACTTATTTCTTTTAACACATGGAATGAACTGGAGGGCATACGCGGTCAATCGCGCACGATGATGGCCGAGGGCATTATGCTGAAGCGTAAAAATGCCCCTTACCAGGTTGGCCGCAAGCGCGGCGATTGGTGGAAGTGGAAAATAGACCCGCTTTCGGTAGATGCTGTTATGATCTACGCCCAAAAAGGCCATGGGCGCCGTGCCGACTTGTACACCGATTATACTTTTGCGGTTTGGGACGGCGACAAACTGGTGCCGTTCGCCAAAGCTTACTCCGGGTTAACAGACCAGGAGATCAACAAAGTCGATCATTTTGTTAAACGTAATACCCTCGAAAAATTCGGGCCGGTACGCACGGTAAAGCCCGAATTGGTTTTTGAAATCGGTTTTGAAGGGATTAACAGGTCGACCCGGCATAAATCCGGAATTGCATTGCGTTTTCCGCGCATATTAAGATGGCGTCATGACAAACCCAAGGAAGAGGCCGATACGCTCGAAACTTTGAGGGCATTGCTGGGGACATAGCTTTATTATGTTGCCTGATGGTGCCATAAGCAGATTAGCCGCCAATCGCCCATTCAATTAATACAATCAATCACTTATCCCCTTCAAGACGCTAATTCAAAAAAAAAAATCACAAAGTACATTCACAAAGCGTATCTTTGCACCCCGACAAGAAGATACCGGATTGCGGAAACAATTTCGGAATGTTTTTAGCCGGCAGTTCCGCACCGGGCAGCTTTCTTGAATAAATAAAGCCCATGCCCAAAGATACCTCCATCAAATCCGTTTTAATTATTGGTTCAGGCCCCATTATTATCGGCCAGGCCTGTGAATTTGACTACGCCGGTTCGCAAGCCGCCCTTTCGTTAAAGGACGAAGGCATTTCTGTATCCATCATCAACAGCAACCCTGCTACCATCATGACGGATAAGGTGATCGCCGACCATGTTTACCTGCTGCCGCTTACCTGCGAAAGCATTGAAAGCATTTTAAAAGATCAAAAAATTGATGCTGTGCTGCCTACCATGGGCGGCCAAACCGCTTTGAACCTTTGCAAGGAGGCCGAAGAGCGCGGCATTTGGGAAAAATATAATATTAAAGTTGTTGGCGTTGATGTGGCCGCTATCGAAAAGACCGAGAACCGCGAAGCCTTCCGCCAGTTAATGGTTGACATCGGGGTGGGCGTAGCCAATTCAAAAATTGCCAACTCATTTTTGGAAGGCAAGGAAGCCGCCCAGGAAATCGGCTTCCCGCTGGTGATCCGCCCAAGCTATACGCTGGGTGGTTCGGGCGGCGGTTTTGTACATCGCAAGGAAGATTTTGACGCAGCGTTAAGTCGCGGTTTGCAAGCCTCACCCACGCACGAGGTATTGGTGGAGCAGGCAGTTTTAGGCTGGAAGGAATTTGAGCTGGAGCTGCTGCGCGACGGCAATGACAACGTGATCATCATTTGCTCTATAGAAAATTTCGACCCGATGGGTATACATACCGGCGACTCGATCACTGTGGCCCCGGCCATGACACTGAGCGACCGCTGTTACCAGGAAATGCGCAACCAGGCCATCAAAATGATGCGAGCCATCGGCAATTTTGCAGGCGGCTGCAACGTGCAATTTTCGGTAAACCCGGCTGATGAAGAAATTATAGCAATTGAGATTAACCCTCGTGTGTCGCGTTCGTCAGCCCTGGCGTCAAAGGCGACCGGTTATCCTATCGCTAAGATAGCTGCCAAACTGGCCATAGGTTATAATCTTGACGAGATAGAGAACCAGATCACCAAAACAACTTCGGCTTACTTTGAGCCGACGCTGGATTATGTGATCGTAAAAATACCGCGCTGGAACTTTGATAAATTCAAAGGCGCCAACCGTGAGCTTGGCCTGCAGATGAAATCTGTCGGCGAAGTAATGGGCATTGGCCGCAGCTTTATCGAAGCGCTGCAAAAGGCTTGTCAGAGTTTGGAGATCGGCCGCGCCGGGCTTGGCGCCGATGGCAGGCAAAACCGCAACCTCGAGCAAATAATGCATAGCCTGGAGCATCCAAGTTGGGACAGGTTGTTCCATATTTATGATGCCCTGAGTTTAGGTGTGCCGATTGAATCGGTGCGTAAAGCAACCAAGATCGACCGCTGGTTTTTAAACCAGATAATGGAAGTGGTGAACCTGGAGAATGAGCTGCGCCGCTACTCATTAAATAACATACCCGAAGATTTTTTCTTTACACTTAAGCAAAAAGGGTTCTCGGACACACAGATCGCTTATATTTTAGGCAACGTTACCGAAGAAGATGTTTACCAGCGCCGGCAGGCATTAAATATCCGCAGGGTTTACAAAATGGTAGACACCTGCGCCGCCGAGTTCCCAGCAAAAACGCCTTATTATTATTCGACTTACGAGGGTGAGAATGAATCCATCGTTTCCGACAGGAAAAAAATAATTGTCTTAGGCTCCGGTCCTAACCGTATCGGCCAGGGCATTGAGTTCGATTATAGCTGCGTGCACGGCCTGCTTGCCGCAAAGGAATCGGGCTTTGAAGCCATCATGATCAACTGTAACCCCGAAACAGTCTCGACTGATTTCAACATGGCCGATAAGCTATATTTCGAGCCGGTTTACTGGGAACACGTGAGGGAAATCATAGACCTGGAGAAGCCATATGGCGTAATTGTTCAGCTTGGCGGCCAAACCGCTTTAAAAATGGCCGAGAAAATGTACCAGCATGGTATCCGCATCATCGGTACTTCCTTCAATGATATGGATATTGCAGAGGACCGCGGCCGTTTTTCGGACTTGTTAAAAGAATTAGACATCCCGTATCCAAAATATGGCGTGGCCGAAAGCGCCGAAGAAGCTATTGAAGTTGCCCACCAGGTTGGTTACCCGGTACTGGTGCGCCCAAGTTACGTTTTAGGCGGCCAGGGCATGAGCATCGTGATTAATGACGAGGATCTTGAAAAAGCCGTGGTTGGCTTATTGAAAAACCTGCCCGGCAACCGCGTTTTGATAGACCACTTTCTTGATCGCGCTTCGGAAGCGGAATCGGATTCGATCTGCGATGGCGATGAGGTGCATATCATAGGCATGATGGAGCATATTGAGCCGGCCGGTATTCATTCGGGCGATTCATTTGCCGTATTGCCGCCGTTCGACCTGTCGGATAATGCCATCAGCCAGATGGAAGAATATACGCATAAAATAGCCAAGGCCCTGAATGTGCTGGGTTTGTTGAATATACAATTCGCCATCAAAAATGATAAGGTTTATGTGATTGAGGCCAACCCGCGCGCCTCCCGCACGGTACCGTTTATCGCCAAGGCCTACGACGTGCCTTATATAAACATAGCCGCCAAATGCATGCTGGGTGTTAATAAGCTGAAAGATTTTACGATCGAGCGAAAACTATGGGGTTATGCGATAAAGGAACCTGTATTCTCATTCGATAAGTTTCATGAGGTAAGTAAAGAACTTGGCCCCGAAATGAAATCAACCGGCGAAGCCATCCGCTTTATCCCCAACCTGCAAGATCCTTACTTCAGGCATTTGTATAAGGAAAAATCGATGTATTTGAGCCGATAAAAGAGATCAGAGGTCGGAGATCAGAGGTCAGATATCAGAGATTTAAAAAAAAGAATGCTTGATAAAATGTGTCTTGCTGTACTTTTCGCGTTTGTGGATTGACCCTAATCTCTGATCTCTAATCTCCGATCACTAACCACAAAATCACATTAAATTACTACTTTTTAACAGGCAAATCGGGGATATATTTATCGGAAAGTATAAATCCTTTTTTTCGATACGCAAATATCCTGATGAAAAAGTTAACCGTCTTATTTTTCATTGTCTGCGGGTTGCACTATGGCGCCCAGGCACAAACACGTTCAAAAAATGCCGCAGGCCAGGCAAGGTCTGTTTTGGCCAAAGAAAACTATATTATCGCCGATATAAAAAAGCATGGCGCCGGGGAGCATGGAATATTTTATGACACCTTAGAAAACGGGATAAAACCGGAAGACCCCGCCAACAGCACAGGCCGGCAATACCATGATATAAAGGTGACGCTGGGCGATGGGGATGCGTTCACGGCTAACCTGGAATCTGGTGAAGACAAGTTGACCTTATCATTGCTTAAGACAATTAACGGGCGATTACGGCAGGTCAATGCTTTTATCGATACAAGCATCGCTGGTACCTATGCCCTGTCCTATAAGGCAAAACAGGGAGGGGTTTACACTTTGAGGGTGACCTGTAAAGATAAGGCCCCGAAACAGGGCGAAGGATTTAGCGCCTTTTACGACGATGACTGCGCTTATACTTTATACAGCATAATCGCAGCGCCCGGGTCAGGCTCGATTAGCGGTAATCCATCTATTTGCGAAAAGCTCCAATTTCTTTTGAGGCAGCGGCTCACCAATTATTTACAAATAACCGGACCTATCGCTGACACCGTTTTTGAAGATAAGAAATTGGAAGCAATAAATCACGAGGCGTTATTTTCATTCGACAAAAACGCTAAGGCAACAATCACGGTATACGCAGCGCCGTTTAGCGTTTATTTCGACCAGCTAATGCAATACAAGGACAAAGATATTACAGAAAAAGCCGGGCAATATCTCATCGACTTTTTCAAAAACTGTTTAGGTTCGGCATGGACAATCGGGAAGCATCCGACAGATGCCAATTGGTATATCTTTAAAAGACTTGGCTACAAGGACATCAATGTCATTATCCATCCCGCAGACCGTCAGTTAGAAATATTGATGTAAAAAAGATCGATGTATTTGGGTCGGTAGAAAGCGGAAAGCTTAAAGCATAAAGACCAAAGCTTTTAAAACAAAGACCAAAATAGAAAGATTTCAGCTTTCTGCTTTGGTCTTTTTGCTTTAAGCTTATTTCACAAAATCACATTAATATACTACTTTTTCGAGCTTGTTTAGTTGATACATTTACCCCCGGTGCCGGGCGCCTTATGGAGAGTAACATAAAATTTGCCGTTAATGCCCGTTAAAATTACCATAACATGAACATGAAAAAGTGCCTTTTTTTGCTGCTATTGATCGCTTCTTTACACGCTGATGCGCAAACAAGCTATTACATTACCTCGGCCGACAATACTAAGCTGTTTGTGCAGGAGTTTGGCCAGGGCGAGCCAATAATCTTCCTGGCAGGCGGCCCCGGCTTTAATGCATCTTATTTAGAGCCGCTTTGGAAAAACCTTTCTTCGAAGTATCGCTGTATTGTATTGGATCAGCGCGGCACAGGAAAGTCTGCTCTTACAACAATTGACGAGCACACGTTCACTATGGACAATTATGTGAACGACCTGGAGGCTTTGCGCACACACCTCAAAGTCGATAAGTTTACTTTGCTCGGGCACTCCTGGGGTGGCGCCCTGGCCATGGTTTATGCCGCCAGATATCCGTTGTTCGCGCCAAAATTGATCTTGCTGTCGTCGGCCGGGCCCAGCAGTAAAGTGTTCCGCTATTTCTGGGATAATATCAGCATGCGGCTCTACCCCGAAGACTGGAAAGAGATGGCTATATGCGACAGCTTGAAAAAACCCATCATAAAGGCAATCTTGCCAGGATATTTTTTCGACAGGAAGCGCGCGCTGGAAATTAAGGCCCTGCTTAACATGGACGACTATAATGCAAAAGCTGAAAGCCTGACCTGGCCGGCTTATGCTGCTGATGAAAATAAACGCGTTGACGCACTTAAAAGTTATAAAGGCAAGGTTAGCCTAATACAAGGGCGGCAGGATCCTGTAGGCGAATCCACCGCTTATGAGATCAAAGAACTAATGCCCCAAACAAGCATTCACTTTATCGAAAAATGCGGCCACTTCCCCTGGCTGGAGAACGACGACCAGGTCAGGGAATTTTTCGAGGCGCTTAATGCTGCTATGAATTAAAGGTTTTAGCTATCGCTTATCGTAAATCAAAGTGATCTTTCGTATACCCTGCGGGGAAGTAGTAGTTTGTACAATAGAAAGCTCTTTTCCATGACTTTGCAAACTCCAGGCCTCGGCAATCGTCATTTGTGAAGCTTGGCCGCCGCGATTGAACGTCACTTTCGAATTGATGTTGACTGTATTTCTGTCCGCCGACAAAGCGGCGGTGGTTATCCTCGGCGCACCAAAAAGCTCCGACCTGCTTTCCTGACCGTTGAGCATTATTTTTTCATCAGTTACGCGGTCGTCTTCCCATTCTTCAATAAATGAGCGCTGTACGTCCACCTCATTTTCTCTTTGGCCGATCTTTAATTTAGCGGCCAGATTCCCCGCGCCCTGGCCGCCCAGGATGCTCTTATCTTCATTTAAAACCCATTCGCCCGAAAAATTAGCGGGTCGGTTTAACGATAATAATGGCAGGCCCAGCGACGAACGGAATGGGTTAATGGCATTTATATAGGCCGCATCTTCCTGATCTAATACCCTCGGATCATTCAGCAGCGCTTCATATTGTTTTTTTGAAGTGTTCCGCACCATTCCAGCCCAAATAACCCAATAACTCCATTTCGGCTGTTTTTCAAGGATTTCGCGTGAAGGCGGGCTGCCAACCTCAGCAAGCGTAACCGGCTTGCCTTTTGCAAGAGCGAGCAAGCCGTCGTAATAATCCTGCTTAAAATCGGAGCCGTAAACATCAAGGGCGAGGATGTCCAGATAATCGTTGCCGGGGTAAAAATTTGAAAACTCCATACCGGCCCTGGTTGGGCGATCTACGCTCCAAACCCAGATAAGGTTATTTAGTTGATGATATTTAACCAGCCGGTCGAATATCTGCCGGTACAACGCCGCAGTGCTGTATTGCCCCGTGCGGTTGCCCCACCAAAACCAGTTGCCATTCATTTCATGGTAAGGCCGCCAAAGCACCGGGACATGGGCCTTTTGCAGCTCTTTTAAGTAAAACGCGATGGTATCCACTTGTGCAATCCATTTTTTATTAAGCGCGGTGCCGGGCGTAAGTATATCCCGGAATTGCTGGTCGGTTAAGCGCCCCTGCACGCTTGCCAAAGCATTGGGATCAGCGCCTTGCACCGGCTGAAAGGTAATCGGCTCGCTTGCTGTCGGCGGTACGGCATGCCAGCACATGGTTACCAGCGCACCCATTTTATATTGCCGCTTCGCCTCTTCAACGTTGGCCGCGCGCTCTTTGTAGGAGTCTTTGTCGCCCTCTTTTGCAAAGCCGAAATCTATGCTCCATATTACCGGTGTTTTGCCGGTATAATCAGCTGCAAATTTCGAGTTGCGGTCCCGGGCCGCCGGGAAGTTATGCTGGCCGGTTAGGGTGTATTTTCCTGATAAGTTGTAAATCAGCTGCAACAGCTCCCTTGCCTCCGGTGAGGCGTTCGGTGACACTGGTTTGGCGGTACCGTCCTGTGCAAAAAGTTTGGATGAACCAATTAAAAACAACACTGAGATTGAAAAAATCTTGAGGCTCGACTTCATTTTTTATAAGTTGTAAAGCGTGGATATAAGCTAAGTTAAAACAAAGGATTGAAAAATAAGATTTTCGGTGTACTTTGTACACCGGTCAGGACATTAGCAATAAGGGATCATCTTAAAATCAATGACCAGGCCCTGAAGAATTTACTCAGCTTTGCTGATATTTTGGGGCATTTCGGCGTAACGTAAAACCGGGCTGGCCGGCGGCAGCTTGTTTTGCTTTATATAGCTCATCTTTTTCGCTATTTCGGCCAGGCAATCGTTAAGGCCTTTTGCATACGCCAGGTCGTGCGCCTCGGCCAGGTCTTCCTGGGCCAGGGCGTAGTCGCCGATACTGGCCTTTATGGTAGCCAGGTCTATGAGGTTTAGGATAGTATGCTGGTCGTCATTTTCCTGGCGCGAGATCAGGTTGCTTTGCAGCAGGTACCATTTTGCTTCCGAAAACCTGTTTTGCAAAATATACAAACGTGCAAGTTCGCTGAAATTATAACTCGCATCATTGTATATCCTGAAACGCATATTATGTTTTGCGGCAGTCAGGATAATATCCTCAGCCGCTTCATAACTGTAATCGCTCGGGGAGAATTTCACCGGGTAAACCTTTTGGTGCGCAATGGTTTCCCGCGGCAGCCTCGCAATCGAGTGATCAGCAGTTGGCTCTATCATTGCGGGATGTTCGGGCGGTTTTTTCTTTAATTTGAGGTCAAGCCGCCACCATTGGGCCGAGGCCGAAAGACTGATCGTGCTGAAAACAAATAGCAGGACAAACTTCATTGATGGGTTAACCCGTTTAAACTAATCTGCGAAAATACTAATATTGAGTTAAATAAAAAATTCTGCGCAGTTCACAATGCCGCCTTTAACCATTTTATTTGGTTTACAATTGGTAAATGCATTACTTTTAATAATCAAAAACCGGTACACGATGGGAGTCGACGAAGTTATGGCCGAACTGCAGGCTATGGGCAGTGAAACCATAAAAAAAGTATTGCTGAAACACGGTGTCAAAGAGCCGTTCTTCGGGGTTAAGGTTGAACACCTGAAAACCATACAAAAGAAAGTAAAAAAAGACTACCAACTGGCAAAGGACTTGTTTGCAACCGGCAATGCCGATGCCATGTACCTGGCCGGCCTTATTGCCGACGATGACAGGATGACTACAGCTGACCTCCAAACCTGGGCTGCCGGAGCAGTTTCACCTAATATCAGCGAGTACACCGTTCCCTGGGTAGCGGCGGAAGGCAGGCATGGCTTTGAGTTGGCGCTTGAATGGATAGATGACAGCCGCGAACATGTTGCCGCGGCCGGCTGGGCTACCTTAAGCAATATTGCTGCGTTAAAGCCCGATAGCGAACTTGATATCGGGGCGCTGAAAAAGCTATTGAACAGGATTGAGCAAACCATCCACTCATCGCCAAACCGGGTGCGAGCTGCCATGAATGGTTTTATTATAGCAGTTGGCACCTATGTTGCCGCATTAACTGACGATGCCATCGGCACTGCCAATAGAATTGGCCCGGTGACGGTAATTAAGGAAGGGACTGCATGCAAAACGCCATCGGCGGCTGAATATATTAATAAAGCAAAAGGAAGAGGCGCGGTAATGAAGAAAAAGACAGTTAAGTGTTAATAGATTGCCACTCAATGTGGGTTTACACAAGGTTTACATAATCACAAACAACAATCGGCCTACCCGACTGTTAGTCAATGAATTAATGGCTTACTTTTTACCTTACACGGTTTACACAGTCCGGCCGTTTTTGACTTATCTAAAATGCTTGAGCCGGTATAGTCCCGCCGGCATCATAATATCGTTACAACTGTATCATAACCGTACACCATTTGTAATAAAAGCGGACGCTGCATTCGCCGCAATTATCTGTTTACCAGACATTTGCAAACTGGCATCTTATTATATGCAAAGATTTCACAAATCCTGGCAAGCATCGCCCCGTTAGGCCAATAAAAATCTGGTTATCATGATAAAAAATTACCTCAAAATTTCTTTTCGCCACCTGCTGCGCCATAAAGAATATGCTGTGATCAATGTACTTGGTTTAGCGGTGAGTATTACCTGCTGCATTTTAATTATGCTGTTCGTTCGCAGTGAGTTGAGCTACGATGCCTTTCACACCAAAGCCGACAGGCTGTACCGCGTATGGCAGCGCGAAAAATACGATGGCAAAACCAATGATAACGTGGTTACGCCATTGCCTTTGTCAGACGCTATTAAAAGCAGCTTCCCCGAGGCCGAAGCCGCCACCAGGGTGATCTCCATCAGCCCGATTGTAAAGGTTGGCCAAAGCTCCTTTACCGACGATATAGATATGGTCGACCCGTCCTTCTTTAATATGTTTGATTTCAAGGTAATTGAAGGGCCTGCGAATGATCCGTTGGGATCAGGTAATTCAGTTTTACTAACCCCGTCGAGCGCAAAGAAATATTTTGGAAGCGAAAATGCGATCGGGAAAAATATCGAGATCGAATTAGGCGATGATAAGGTATTATTCACCGTAAGGGGAATTGTAGGCGAATCGCCTGAAGCTTCGAGTATCCGGTTTCACGCGCTCATATCTTATGAAAGCGGGAAACGGTCATTTAACCCCCGGCTGCAGCACAGATGGTTCAATATTATCGGCGAAACATATGTGCTGCTAAAACCAGGCATTAACCCTTCAGCGCTGGAAAAGAAATTTCCATCGATGATGAAGCAGCAGCTTGGCGCTGATTATGGCAAAGAGGATTTCACCATGCACCTGCAAGCCATAAAGGATATTCACCTGGATACCAGCCTGCCTGCAGGTAACCTGTCTATCAGCGATCCAAAATACTCTTATATACTAAGCACCATCGGCCTTTTGATATTAATAGTGGCTTGCATAAATTTTGTGACGCTTTCTATCGGCCAATCCACAAAAAGGGCGCTGGAAGTTGGGGTGCGGAAAGCATTGGGCGCGGAAAGAAGACAACTCATTTTTCAATTTTGGGGCGAGGCATTCCTGGTGGTTTTAGTATCGGTATTATTCGGCCTGGGTCTGGCTTCTCTGTTATTAAAGCCATTTGATACATTGGTGAGCCGCCAGCTCAGCCTGCAGTTCGACCTGTTTTTTGTTGGGTTTTGTTTGCTTATAGTGGCGGTTATAGCAATTATATCCGGTATCTACCCGGCCCTTGTACTATCCGGCTTTAACCCGGTTGAGGTGTTAAAAGGCAAAGTAAACATCAAAGGGGGCAAGGGCTGGCTGCGCCAGGGATTAGTGATAGGCCAATTTGTTACGTCCATAATAATGATCATCGGCACTGTGGTTATCGGCCAGCAAATGCATTACCTGCAAACCAAGGACCTGGGCTATAAGAAAAACCAGGTGGTTGTGGTTGAAACCAATAAACCGCGCAAAGTAGGGATGCCGCTGGCAGCTTTGTTCCGCAATGAATTACTAAAACAACCACAGGTATTAAATGCAAGCGTATCGGCCTTCAGCTTTGTTGAAACGCCCTGGGTGCAGTTAGGTTATGCGGATGAGAAAAAACAATATCAAAGCCTTCAATATAATGCTGTTGACCCCTATTTTATACCTGCCATGGGCATACGGGTGATTGAAGGAAGAAATTTTACCCCTGGTAATTCGGCCGACCTATATGGTACTGCCCTGGTAAATGAAGCTTATTTGAAAGCTTTTAATATAACCGACCCTATCGGCAAAAAGCTGCCCGGGCCGTTTCCGCAGCAGATCATCGGTGTAGTAAAAGATTTTAATTTCGAATCGCTGCATACAAAAATACAGCCATTGGTAATGTCGTGCAATGCTGATTCATTAATGAAACATTCCAGCGATGTGATGTTTAGCGCCCCGCCGCAGCCTCGCATTTCTATCTTGTTAAAAGCGGGGAACCTTTCGAACAATATAAGTGTACTGAAACAAGTCTGGGCATCAGTAGCGCCGGGCCAGGATTTTGATTATAAGTTTTTAGATGAAGCAGTTGCCGCGCAGTACCAGCAGGAACAACGCACCAATGTTATTGTGCAGATCGCATCCGGCTTGTCTATTTTTATTGCCTGTATGGGCCTGTTCGGCCTGGCGACGCTTGCTGTGGTAAAACGCGTTAAGGAGATAGGCATCCGTAAAGTTATGGGCGCAAGCGTAAGCAATATCGTCAGGTTATTATCAGTTGATTTTGTAATGCTGGTATTGATAGCCGCGGTAATAGCAAGCCCTATTGCCTGGTGGGCCATGAACAGCTGGCTGCGCGATTTCAGCTACAAGGTGGATATTAACTGGTGGGTATTCATCGCTGCCGGGGCGGCAGCAATGCTGATAGCGTTGGCAACGGTAAGCTACCATGCTATTAAAGCTGCGCTGGTCAATCCCGTAAACAGCATGAAGGCCGAATGAGCCTGCATAGCCGCCAGTTATGCCCATTGATTTATGATAACTGTGGGGGTTTGAATCAATTTCCTGGTTGCAAAATCAATAGTCTGCTATATCAACAAAGTGATAACAACAGGCGCTAACTTTAACGCCGTGACAAACAGCTGGATAAATAAATCGCCGGATGAAAAGTATTAGGTAACTATTGGGTATTTCTGCTTCGCCAGATGAGCGCATCCAATGCGTATTTCCCACCGCCCCAATAAATAAACACCAGTGCGTACAGGCAAAATGAAAGCGTTATGGTACCATAAACGTCCCAGCCTATGCCAGTATTGGCGACTAATGTTGCCATGAGCATGGTTACGAAAACAAATAATGCGCTAACCCTTGTAAACAATCCCAAAAGAACAAATAGCCCCCCGAAAAATTCGGATCCTTTCGCAAGGCATGCCATAAATACCGGCAACGGGAAATGAAGCTGCTTGCCAAACCAATCTTCAATAATTTTACGCTCACCTGCTGAAGAGAGTATATGAAAAAAAACGGCTCCGTTTTTGATCATTACATAGCCGAACCAGGCACGAAGAATAAGCAGGATGATGTCCCAAAGGGCCGGGTTTTTATTGCTTAGGCTTGTTTTAATATCCATAGCTTAAAGATCAGTTTAAATTATTTAGCGATTGAAACCAGATGAAAGAAACGAATATTATCCCATATTTGAAATAAATTATGAAGAAAATACCAGGCCTGGCAATTGCTTTTCTGCTTTTTCTATGTTTTCATCTTTGCCTGGCACAATCGCCGCAACAGAGTCCTCGTTTTCATGTTTTAGCCCTTTACGAAAACGGCGGCCACCATATCGAATATTCAAAAGTTGCCCGGCCCTGGCTGGAACGATTGGCAGCCGACAGCAATTTCACAATAGATTTTATCCAAAATACCGATCAGATCGATAGTGCATTTTTAAGCAAATACCAGTTATTTATTCAACTGGATTATCCACCTTATGCCTGGAAAGATAAAGCTGTAAGTGCATTCGAGGATTATATCACCAAAGGCCGCGGCGGCTGGATAGGCTTTCACCATGCTACTTTGCTTGGTGAGTTTGACGGTTACCCGATGTGGAACTGGTTCTCAGGGTTTATGGGAGGTATTATCTACAAAAACTACATCCCCGGCTTTGCCCGTGCTAAAGTGAATGTTGAAGACCAACACCACCCGGTTATGAAAGGCGTACCCTCGTCCTTCGTTGTGGAAAAAGAAGAATGGTATACCTATAACAACAGCCCGCGCGCCAACGTGCATGTAATTGCAAGCGTTGATGAATCAACTTACGTGCCGGATTCCAACATTAAAATGGGCGATCACCCGGTAATATGGACAAACCTCAATTTCTCCGCGAGAAACGTGTACATTTTTATGGGCCATTCTCCGGTATTATTTAACAGCGAAGTTTATAAAACAATATTCAGGAACGCTATCTTTTGGGCCTCCGGCCGGTAACCGATTAATAAAGCACGTCTTTTTTATGATGCGGCTTTTTCCATAATATCAGCCTCCATACAAGTTCGGCGCTTGTTAGTACTATAATAGCAAAAACGGCGGCCCAAACCGCCTCGTCGGCCGAAGAAAACGCGCCTGCCAAAGCCACAAAGTACACGGTAACGGGTAATAAGATCATCAGGCACAGCCCCCGGATACCCAAAGGTATTTTAAACGGCCGGTGCACATGGGGCGATACCTTCCGCAGCTTTATTAACGAAATATATTCCAGCGATAACCCGGCGCCATATACGGTAACATCAATGATCAGGAGGTCGGCAAAGGGCCACAATATCATCAGGCTGCCAACCAGCGAGCACACCATGATGGATACATAAGGTGTTTGAAAACGGGAATGCAGCTTGTTCAATCTTTTTGGTAAAAGGTCGTCGTCGGCCATAACCTTCGGTACGCGCGAAACAGACAGCAGCACGGCCGCATAAATACCAAAGCTGCTGGCCATGCCCGCCAGCGCTATTAATGCCCCCAGCCATCGCCCGCCGATTGCTACGCCCACCGCGGGAAATGCGCCTTCTTTTAGATCGCCGGTATTTACCCCGGTTTGCTGCGAAATAAGGATGATCAGGAAATAAAGCACGATCACCAGGGCAAAAGCACTAAACATCGAGTATAAGTATGATCGTACCGGTTTTTCAACTTCTTCGGCGTAGGTGGTTACGTTATCCCAGCCCAGGCAATTCCACATCACCGTATAGAGCGCCATTCCTAGCGACGAAAACGGTATTCCTTTTAATGAGGGCGATGGAATGGATGTGACCGCATGATGATAAAACGCCAGGCCGAATAAAATGATGAACGGCGTTAAAACTGCCGCGCCCAAAAAAAGCGACGTTTTCCCAACGGGCACAATCCCCAAAATGTTTAGCAGGGCCGATAGCCAGATAAAGATAAGGCACACAGGTATCCTGTATTCAGCGATCCAGGGAAAAAAGAATGAGGCATAAAGCACAAAAAGGCCGGGATAAATAGCCAGGTCGATAAAGGTGTAAAGCCAGGTCCACCAGCCCTCATAAAACCCCCAGCGCTTGCCCAATGCATGCTTAACCCATTTGTAATATCCCCCGGTAACCGGCATCATGCTATTAAGCTCGAGCACGGTAAAAATTGCCGGCACATCCCAAAGTAAAGGCGTTATCAACAGCAGCAGCAACGCGCCGTGTTGACCGGCATAGCCTAACAGAGGCTCCAGCCCGTAGGGCCCGCCGGACACCGTAAAAAAGATAATAGCGACCAGTTGAACCGGCCTTATCTTTCGCAATGACAACCGTGATGGCATAGGTTATAAAAATAGTTCATATTATTTATTCATCATCAATTATTATTTATTGTAACTTTATTAAAATACCCAATGTCTAATTAATGTGTTTAGTTAAGGGTTCACCTTGCATTTTGGCCTCACCTAAACGGCGAAGCCCTCACCCATCCTCTCCAAAGGAGAGGACTTTAATATCGGTACCTTTTTAGAACCCTCTCCTTTGGAGAGGGCAGGGTGAGGCATCCGGCGCGTTTGAGAGAACTTGGCGCTTAACTCAACGACATCGAATGTCTAATTAATGTGTTTTTATAAGTCGCATTAAAAATAAGTTAACTCTGTATTAACATTGTCCCGCAACCAAAAAAAGCTAAAACCTATTTTGTAGTTTTAATTTTTTAAACGTTCCTAATTGGTTTATTACATGAGGAGAAAGATATTGTTTATTACCGGTTCTATTAATCAAACCTCGCAGATGTACCAGATTTCCAGGCACCTGGGTGGTTACGATTGCTGGTTTAGCCAGCTATTCCCCGACACAAAACTTCTGAAAGCTGTTGTAAAATATACCCACCTGGCCGAAGGGACGGTACTGGCTGAACATTTCAGGACAAAGTCTGAAGCGTACCTGCACCAGCAAGGATGCCAGATAGATTATTGCGGTGATAAAAATAAATATGACCTGGTAGTATTTTGTACAGATATGGTGGTACCTGATAAATTCAGGCAAACTAAAACAGTTTGGGTACAGGAAGGCATGATCGATAAGCGCACTATTTTAACCGGCATTATAAAAGACCTTGGTTTACCTCCATACTTCAGCGGCGATACCTCTTTGAACGGATCTACAAATATTTGCGATATTTATTGTGCTGCCTCAGACGGCTACAAAAACTACTTTGCCAAACATGGCACCGATCCGGCGAAGCTGATCGTAACAGGCATTCCCAATTACGATAACCAGCGCCAATATCTCGACAACGATTTTCCCTATAACAAATATGTAATGGTAGCTACCACCGACATGCGGGAAACTTACCGTTTTGAAAACCGGCCTGCCTTTATTAAAAAGGCCGTAAAAATAGCCGAAGGACGGCAAATGCTGTTTAAGCTTCATCCCAACGAAAAGGTTGACCGGGCCGAGGCGGAGATCCGTAAATATGCGCCTGCAGGAACATTAATCTACCATTCAGGCAACACCAACCATATGATCGCGAATTGCAGCGAACTGATCACCCAATATTCCACCGTTGTTTATACCGGCATTGCACTTGGTAAAAAGGTCTATTCGTATTTTGATGTAGAAGAACTAAAACGCCTGGCGCCGATTCAAAACGGGGGCGCCTCTGCAAAAAACATTGCGCAGATATGCAGCAGCTATATTAATTTTGCCGGAAGGAAAGAAGATTTCCTACCCGGATTTACTTTCCAACCCGAGGCTATACGGTACCCCGAAGTACAATATGCCTGATCAGCCGAAGGTATAGAAAAGCTTTATGGCAGAAAAAATTGTAATAATTGTACAGGCAAGGATGTCGTCGTCCCGTTTACCGGGAAAGGTTATGCTGCCCATTTTAGGCAAGAGCCTGCTGTACAGGATGATTGAGCGCATTAAAATGGTCCGTCATAATATAACAGTGGTCATCGCCGCTTCAGACGACAGGTCGGATGATGTAATACAACAGGAAGCAGTACAAATGAACGTGCCCTGCTACCGCGGCAGCCTCAACAACCTGGTCGACCGCCATTACCAGGCGGCCCTGGAATACAATGCCGGAATAGTGCTTAAGATCCCTTCGGATTGTCCGCTGATAGATCCTCGCATTATTGATCAAGTGCTTGATTTCTATTTTTTGAACGAGGGTAAGTACGATTACGTCAGCAATCTGCATCCGGCTACATTTCCTGACGGGAACGATGTGGAAATAATGACCATGGACTGCCTGGAAAAAACATGGAAGGAAGCAAGCCGGCCCCTGGAGCTGGAACATACCACGCCTTATATCTGGGAAAATCAGGATGTCTTCAGAATTGGTAATGTAACTTGGGGTGCGGGAAAGGATTATTCCATGTCACACCGGTTCACTATCGATTATGAAGCTGATTATCAATTTATAAAGCGCGTATATGAAGAACTATATCCCGGAAAGGCAGATTTTTCGTGCGATGATATTTTAACCCTTTTAAACGAAAAACCTGAAATATACAATATCAATGCCCGATACGCGGGTGTAAACTGGTACCGTAACCATTTGGATGAATTAAAAACGGTTTCCGCTGACCAAACGAAATTGACTTTTTGATAACAAAAGTTAAAACACCGGAAATTAACTTTAGAAATTAATACTTTATATAAATGCAGCGTGTGGCAATACCAACCAATCATCTCGAAACCACTGCTTTAAAGGTTCGGGAGCACATCATAAAAATGTCGACTGACGGCGGCTGCTTTGTCGGGGCTTCGCTCTCGGCTGCCGACCTTATTGTTTACCTGTATTCCGGGTTTCTGAATATTAATAAGGATAACCTTGACGATCCGGGCCGCGATTACCTCTTCCTGTCCAAAGGGCATGACGTGCCGGCGCTTTACGGCACGTTCGCGGAGCTTGGCTTGCTTGAAAAAGACCGCCTGAAAAATCATCTGTCAACCTCCGATCATATTTACTGGCATCCCAATACACATATTCCAGGCATCGAATTTCATTCCGGCTCATTGGGCCACTTGCCTTCCGTAGCGCTTGGAGTTGCCATGGATATTAAAATAAAGGGCGGCACCAATAAGGTTGTTTGCATAATGGGCGACGGCGAGCTGAACGAAGGCACTTGCTGGGAAGCTGTATTGGTAGCCAATGCTTATAAGTTGGACAACCTGATATTTGTGATCGACCGCAACCATTTCCAGGCGAATATGGCTACGGAAGATTTGATCCCGCTGGAGCCATTGCATGATAAATTTAGCGCTTTCGGCGCCGCTGTAAAACGGATCGACGGGCATAGCTTCGCGGCTTTGCATGAAGCATTTTCCGCCTATCCTTTCCAAAGCGGCAAACTTAACGTGGTGATTGCCGATACCGTTCGCGGAAAAGGATTGCCCAGTATAGAACGCCGCGCCGACCGGTGGTTTTGCAACTTTAATGCCGCCGAGGTGGAGGATCTGTTAAAAGAGCTGCACGGCGAACATTTAACTCAATTAACATCAGAAACCTTAGTAGTAAGATAATATGTCATACGAAGAATTACTCACGCAGGTAGCTTTATCCAACGAACGGTATATCGTGATGACCGCAGAAAACCGTGCGCTGGTTAGAAATATCCCATCAAAATTAGGGAACCGCTTTATTGATACCGGCATAACCGAGCAAACCATGATCGGCGCTGCAGCCGGCCTTGCCTTGCGGGGTCGCATCCCTGTGGTTCATGCGCTGGCTTCTTTTTTAACCATGCGGGCGTTTGAATTTGTGCGTACCGATGCCGGTATACCAAACCTGCCGCTAAAATTAAGCAGCTTTATCCCGGGGTTTTTGTCGGATGGGAATGGCCCTACCCACCAGGCTGTTGAAGATATGTCGCTAATGCGCGGCATCCCGAATATGACGGTTTTTGCGCCGGCCGATGAGCAGGACCTGGTAACCATGCTGCCGCAGATATGGGCCTACCCTAATCCATCCTATGTAAGGATCAATACCCGTAAAACTGAATATCAGCATAGCCATTTCGAATTCGGCAAAGCGGAAGTTATTTCCAAAGGTGAAGATGTGACGATTTTAACCTATGGCCTGCTGTTTGAACAAGCGCTGATCGCTGTGGACATACTTAAAAACGAAGGCTTGTCGGTTGGGCTTATCAATATGCGGAGCCTTAAGCCGGTGGATGAACAGGCCATATTGCAGGCGACGCAAGGCAGCAATTTAACCGTTACGCTGGAAGATCATTTTTTAACAGGCGGGTTGTACAGCATAGTCGCCGAAGTGCTCCTGAAGAATGGGGTAACGGCCAAAGTTTTACCATTCGCCTTAAACGAAAAATGGTTTAAACCCGCATTGCTGCCGAATGTACTGGAGCACGAAGGCTTTACCGGCAAACAGATCGCCGAAAAAATATTAGGCTATACTACCAAATCGGTTCAACCTGAAATCTCAATCCCGCAATTTTCCGAATAGAATAATAAATACTTATATCATGCCAAATTCTGTAAAATTTAACCGCGATTATCCTGACATAAGCAAATCGAACGCGTTATATGAACGCGCATTAAAAGTTCAAAAACCCGTTACGCAAACGCTGGCAAAAGGGCCGGGGCAATTCACCAATGGTGTTGCGCCAAAATATATACAAAAAGGAAAAGGCTCTCACGTATGGGATGTCGATGGCAACGAGTATATTGATTTCAACGCAGCTATCGGGCCCATTTCTTTGGGCTATTGTTATCCGGTAGTTGATGAAGCCATAGAAAAACAATTGAAGGACGGCATCACCTTTTCAATGATGCACCCGCTGGAGGTTGAAGTATCCGAATTGCTCCAGCAAATAATACCAAATGCCGAGGCTGTTAAGATCGCTAAAACCGGCGCAGACGTTTGTTCGGCCGCCATACGCCTGGCCCGCGCTTTTACCAAAAGGGATAAAATATTTTGCTGCGGCTACCATGGCTGGCACGATTGGTATATCGGCATCACCAGCCGCAATGCGGGCATTCCGGAAGCTATCCAGAATATGACCTATACTTTTGAGTATAATGATATTGAGGCTATAAAAGCGGCGCTTGACGAAACTGTGGCCGCTCTTATACTGGAGCCTTTTATTTTTGAAGCCCCCAAGCCCGGTTTCCTGAAACAGCTGGCAGAAGTATGCAAAGCAAACGGTACCCTGCTGATCTTTGACGAGATGTGGACCGGCTTCCGCATTGCCATAGGCGGCGCACAGGAATATTTCGATGTAAAACCAGATTTGGCCGTTTATTCAAAAGCCTGCGCCAACGGCATGCCAATCGCCTTCCTCACAGGCCGGGCAGACGTTATGCAGTTGCTTAATTCTGAAGTATTCAGCTATACCACTTTTGGCGGCGAGGCGCTGTCGCTTGCAGCTTGCATGGCTACCATAAAGGAATTGATCGATAAAAACGTACCAAAATATCTCGACGAAAAAGGCGCGTTGCTAAAGGACGGCTATAACCAGCTTGCCATTGAAACCGGCATGGATATTTATACCCGATGCATAGGCTACAACTGCCGCTCGATGGTAACTTTTACCCCCGAAGCAGGCAATGGGCTCGAGGTTAAAACGCTGATGCAGCAGGAGATGATAAAACGCGGCGTGCTATGGGCAGGTTTTCACAACATGTGCTACAGCCACAGCGATGAAGACATTGCATACACGCTTTCGGCTTACCGCGATGTGATGCCAATTATGAAGGGGGCTATCCAAAGCGGAAACATAAAACAATATTTAAAAGGTGAAGTGTTGGAGGCCGTTTTCCGTAAAGTAAGTAATTATAATATAAAGCCAAAGACAGTGTAGTCATTAGTCACTGGTCATTAGTCATTGAATAGTTCAATAAACTGCAATGGCAAATGACCCAATGACTAATGACCAATGACCAATGACCAATGACTAACCTATTTTCATTAAAAAATAAAACCGCTATTGTAACCGGGGCATTGGGCCTGCTGGGCAGGAAGCACTGCGAGGCATTGGCAGAGGCCGGGGCAAATGTGGTGGTGGCAGATATAGCTGAGGCCGCTGTCGAAAAGTTTGCCGAAGACCTTGGGGACCAGCACGGCGGTTTAAAAATAGACGTAACCAGCGAATGTTCATTAAAAGCAGCGCGGGATAAAATATTAACCCGCTATGGGTCGGTAGATATTTTGGTTAACAATGCGGCCATAAATGACATGTTCGAAAACCCGGGTATGGCAAAAGAGTTGTCGGCATTTGAGAACTACCCGCTGGATGCCTTTAAAAAATCGCTGGACGTAAATGTGACCGGTGTGTTCCTGGCTTCGCAGGTTTTTGGGTCGGTTATGGCACAGCAGGGCAGCGGCAGCATCATAAATATAGCGTCGACATACGGCATAGTTGGCCCCGATCAAACAATTTACCGTAATGAATGCGGCGAACAAACTTTTTATAAATCGCCTGTGTACCCGGTTACAAAAGGCGCGGTTGTTAATTTCACACGCTTTTTAGCAGCCTACTGGGGAAATAAAGGTGTGCGTGTTAATACCCTTTCGCCGGGCGGCGTTGAGAATGCGCAAAACGAATTTTTTATTCAAAATTATTCAGCAAAAACATTGCTCGGCCGGATGGCGCAGCCAACAGATTACCAGGGCGCATTAATTTTCCTGGCAAGCGATGCATCGGCGTACATGACCGGTGCAAACCTGGTGGTGGATGGAGGATGGACAGCAATATAAATTATGAACTTATTAAACATTTAAAAATATGTTAGAAGCAAAACTTTCACGAATCAAACTACTCCTCACAGATTGTGACGGCGTACTAACAGATGGCGGTGTTTATTACGGGCCATCGGGAGAAGAACTTAAACAGTTCGACATCCGTGATGGGATGGGCGTTGAGCGCCTTCTTAACCTGGCTAACGTGAAAACAGGCATCGTGACGGGGGAGCAATCGCCTTCCGTTATTAAACGGGCCGAAAAATTAAAGATTACCGAACTTCATTTAGGCGCTAAGAATAAACCGGCTGTGCTAAAAGAAATACTTCACCGGTTGAATTTACAGCCTGAAGAAGTAGCCTTCATCGGCGACGACGTTAACGACCTGGAAGTGATGAAACTTGTAGGCCTCTCGGTATGCCCCGCCGACGCCATGCCGGTGATAAAAGAAACTGTTGATATTGTTTGCGAAGCCCGCGGCGGTAAGGGCTGTTTTAGGGAAATCGCCGAAATGATAATTTCGGGCCATAAAGGGTCCGTAAACGTTAAACCTAAATACGAGACCATCGCACTCAACTCAGGCAACAAAATTGGCCCGGGCGAGCCTTGTTATATTATAGCTGAGATTGGTATTAACCACAACGGCTCCCTCGAAACTGCCAAGAAACTGATTGACGAGGCGGTTGCGGCAAAAGCTACCGCTGTTAAGTTTCAGAAAAGGACACCTGAAATTTGCGTGCCGAAAGACCAATGGGATGTTATGCGGGATACCCCCTGGGGCCGCATTTCGTACATTGACTATAAGCGCAAAACCGAATTTGGCATTGTTGAATATGCAACCATCGATCAATATTGCAAAAAGTTGGGTATTGATTGGTTTGTATCAACCTGGGATGTTGAAGCGGTAGATTTTATGGAGCAATTTGATACCCCTATATATAAGCTGGCATCGGCCTCGCTCACGGATACGCAGCTTATAAAACGGATATTATTAACCGGTAAGCCTCTAATGTTATCGACCGGCATGTCGACCATAAAGGAAATTGAGGATGCCGTGAACCTGGTTTGGTCGTTTGACAGGGATTACCCATTGTTTATAGCCCACTCAACGTCTGCCTATCCATGCAAGCCCGAAGAGCTCAACCTGAAAATGATCAGGACGCTGGCTGCCAGGTACCCGGGCGTGCCGATCGGTTACTCGGGCCATGAAACCGGGCTTGCTACCACAGTTGCCGCCGTAGCAATGGGAGCGGCGTTTGTTGAGCGCCATTTTACGCTTGACCGCGCTATGTGGGGTTCCGATCATGCCGCATCTGTTGAACCGCAGGGTTTTCAACGGCTGGTGCGTGATATCCGGGATGTTGAAACCGCTGCCGGCGACGGCATTAAACGGGTCTATGAATCAGAATTAGGCCCCATGAAGCGTTTAAGAGTTAATATTGGCGAGGAGTATAAAGTTAGTCAATAGTGTAAAGCGACTCTAACATGTCATTTCGAGCGATAGCGAGAAAACTTATCCGTTTTCCATAGTTCACATTGGTTAGCGTAAAAGTTTTCTCCTCGTTCCTCGTCGAAATGACAATATTTTTTAAAATGACATTAATACAAACAACAACCACAATCCTCATTTGCTGGGTGATATTTATCATCGCCTGGGAGCGTATTTCTCCTTATCGAAAGGGTCTTCCTTTTTTCAGGGACGGCTTTTGGGTTGACCTGGTTTGGTATACCATCATACAAAGCTATGTCCTCAAGATCGTTATTTTCGAGTATATCATCAATCCTGTTCAGCACCATTTTGATTGGTCGGGCTTCCAGTTTTTCAAAAACTGGACAATAACCGAACAGGTTTTGTTTTTTGTTGTTACGCACGATCTGTATATCTATCTTTTCCACCGCCTGCAGCATGCCAGTAAACTTTTGTGGCGCACGCACGAAGCGCATCACTCAGGCAAGGAGATAGATTTCCTGGCCGGCTCGCGTTCGCATGCGATTGAGATCATCATCAATCAAACCATTGAATTTGCACCGATCGTTATCCTTGGCGCCGATCCGGCAGTAGTGCCCATAAAAGCGATGCTGGACGCTATTTTCGGGATGTTCATCCATGCCAATATCAATGTTAAGTTCGGCAAGCTTAAATATTTTCTCAACACGCCCGAACTGCATTTATGGCACCACGCCAATTACCGGGAAGTTTTTCACGCTAATTTCTCTACTAAATTTTCCGTGTGGGACTACCTTTTCGGGACAGTTTATGATCCCGGCCGCAAGCCGGGCGAGCACCGCGAAAACTGGGGCCTGTATTATGAATATCCTAAAGATTACTTCCTGCAGCACGCCTTTTCAGTAAAACGTTTCGATGAAAAGGGATTACTGAAATATAAATGGTTTAAAGTTTATTACAACTTAAGGCCAAATATCCTTGCCCTGTTTAAAAAATTCATCAAATCAAACAAACGGGCAACGATAATTGACATGCGCCCCCCGGATGATTCTTCCCCATCGTTGGTAGTCGCCGAAACTGATGAAAATGCTATCAGCTACAACTACAACCAGAAAAATTAATATCTTGCGGGCTGACAAATTATAAACATATTGGCCTGGATATATTTGGTGTTAGCCGCAACTTGTGAAACTGCATGGACATTTTGTTTAAAGTTCATGAAGTTCAACGATCTTAAATCCCTCACCTTCGTGAACTTTTATAAATGGCCGGGTGGCTTGCCCATATTACTCCCCTTTGTCGGTTATGTTTTGTTTGGACTGGCCAATATTTATTTTTTTTCAACTGCAATTAAACACATACCCACCGCTGTCGCGTTCGCTGTATGGACAGCCACAACTTTAGTATTTTTGAAATTTTCGGAAATTGCTTTTTTTCACCAACGTATATCGTGGCCCGAAGTGTTTTTTATGACCCTGATTATGGTGGGCATACTGGGTTTGAAAATTTACGCGGTGCAGGTGAAATAAATAGCTAACCGGGGTCCGAAATAAGGAAAACCATTATCTCAAGCTCTGATCTGACAATGGTGACGTGCTTTAGAAGCTAATCTGGATTTGCCGGCAGATATATTGATTTATAACATCATATCATTTCATTATTTAACCAACCTCTCTTATCTTGCCTATTAATTTGTACTCAACCAGTAAACCATGCGCAACTTGTTCCATTTTCCAAAATTATTTCGGCTGTGTATAATCGTAGCCCTTTCTACCATAGCAACGGCCTCATTTTCGCAAGCGGTGAATATCGTAAGCCCGGTTTCGAATGCTAATTACAAATTAGCCGATCCTACGGTTATGCAAACGGCAAGCGAGCTGCAAGCTGCGATTACCAATGCTGAAACTGCAGGAAAAGCGCTGAATGCTGAGGCTAAAGCCATTATATCCGCTAACCAAAACGAAATGACGAAAGCGCAAGCCATGAAAAACGACTACCTGGCAGCCCTGAATAATTTTAGTAAAAACGATGTTACGCCTTATAACACCGACATGAATAACTATACGGCGAGCGGAACAAAATTTACTGAGTTGCTAAAAAAACATAATGCTGCCACGCTTGCAAATAACGCCTTACCCGCAAAAGACAGGAAAGCCGCAACAGTAGCCGCGCTAAATAAAGAGAAACTCCAGATTGATGCCTGGGCGGCAAAATTGGCCAAGTGGAAAACTAGCCTTGATGCCGCTAAAGCAAAGCTTGATGTGAAAAACACAGCTTTGCAAAACCAGGATAAAAAACAACAGGCCGCCAACCAGGTTGCCGCCGATAAGAAAAAAGCCTCAAAAGTAAAACTGAACGGTTTGCTGGACCAATTAACGCTGTGTGCAAATTATGCCGCTCAATGCCGCGAACTTTTGACGAGTAAATTTAAAGCCACCCCTGACCCGGGTTATTTCGGCAGTCCTGTTTATAAAAGTGCGATTGCCGAGTTGTATAATTCCATGAAAATTTAAACCGGGTAATCGTTATTTGTCGTCCTTATCGCTTCCGGCAAGTCTAACAGGATAATTCTTTTTTCCCTTGGCTGCAAACCAAAGTATTCTGTTCATCAAATCGTCATTGCCGCCGTCAACATGGTCAAACTCGGGGCGCAGGGACATCCTGGCATAATGTAAGGCCGGCCCTTTAAGCGCTGCCAACTTGGGGTTGATAGCGTTTATCGCAACCTTATTGTTCAAATGGGTAAAATCAGACGCCGATGGCTTACGGGTAAAACAACTAAACATTGGCAATGCCGTAGCGTCCATAACATTCATCGGCGGAATGCCCAGTATTTGTTCTATGGAGCGCAGCATGCTTGTTTGATTATAATTTACAGAAACCGCTTTCCCAAGCCTGCTGTAGGGGCTTATTACAAACCCCGTTGTACGATAGGCGGATACGTGGTCCCAGCCGTCCTGCGAATCGTCTTCAGTTACAAAGATCACCGTATTCTTCCAGAAGCGGCTCTTTGAAACTGCTTCGACTATCCGGCCAAGCGCCAGGTCGTTATCCGCGACCATCGCCTGCGGAACGGGCAAACCGGGCCGCGTTCCCTGTGTATGGTCTGACGAAAGCGCCATAACCATTAATTGGGGCAACTGGTCTCCGGGCTTTTTTTCATACTCCTTTAGCTCGTCTATAAAAGCGCCGGCCCTTAGCTGGTCGGTGATCTTAAGGTCGTCGGAGCCCGGATAATTTTCTGACAACATGGGGCGTACCCTCGAAATAGTGCTCGTATTAGTAAAAGTTAATTTTTTTCCTGTTTTATAATCATTGTAAATATCAGTCCAGGTTAGCTTGTCATCCAGGTGTGGTGCGCAAGCTTCACCGTAGATCCTTACGGTTTTGCCGTGGTCGGCTGCATTGTTCCAGATAAAGCCGTTCTTATCATAAACCATGGCGTCTTCCTGCACGTGCGGATAACTCCGGAACCAGGCCCGTACACTTTTTTCAACATAATCCGTTACCATACCGGCATCGGTCCACTGATGGCCTTCTGCCGAGCATTTGCCGGATGCATAATAATTATCCAATAATAAAAAATCCTTTGCAAGCTGGTGCTGATTTGGCGTGATGCTATCGCCATAAACGCACAACGAGGGCATGCCGTTACCTTCCGGCATATCACCAAGCACCTGGTCATAAGTACGGTTTTCTTTTATGATATATATTACGTGATTAAATACCGAAGGCTCGCCTATACGTTCGGGCATAGGTACGGGCGCCACATTTTTACGCGGCAATAACTTCGCCACAGCTTCCCTGAAAGTAAAATTGAGGTCTTTTACCCGCGCGGTGTATTGCTTAAGCAGATGCGCATCGGGCAATGGAATAACAGACAAGGTGGCTTTTTGATGATGTGAATTGTAGGCAGTTACCGCTGGCAGCTTGTCTGCTTTCGCGCTTTTTTTGCTGACCTCACTACCGGCGACCCTTGCGCCTTCGCCTTCCAGGTTTGTAACAAAAAGTGTATTACCAACGATAGCCAATCCGCCCGGGTAAGCTTCGGTTGGAATAAAACCCTTTACTTCGCTGTTGCCGCTCCCATTTGCCGACTCTTTCGCGCCAAGCTTTACAACAGCTACGGCATTGTCCATGCCATTGGCAACATATAAGGTAGTCCCATCCCCGCTGACTGCAAGCGCGTTTGGCGTATCCCCGATATAACTGTTTTCGCCCGCCATCAATTTTATCGGAATCGTGCCTGCCAATTGAAGCCGGGCGGCAGAAATAACCGAAATGTCATCGCTGTTGCCATTTGCTGCGTAAACAAAACTGCCATCGGCGCTGCTAATCAAAGCGTTTGGGTGCAACCCAACGGTTATTTCCTTAATAATTTCGCCGTTATCAGGATTTATCACCGACACGCTTCCCGACAGGGTGGCGCCGGTTTTTGGATCGATATAAGTTTTGCCATAAGGTACGCCTGCTGTTTCCCTGCTCGACGTTTCTGTTGGTTGTGGGCCGGCCCAATTGCTTACAAAGACCCTGTTTTGAGCTATGGTGATACCATACGGCGCCACACCGGTGGATTTGGCCCAAACCGTTTTGCCGGTAGCCAGATTTATTTTTACCAATTGGTCATTACCGTTTAAAACTACATACAGGTATTCAGCGCCATTCTCAACATCTATTGCCAGGTCATTGGGAAGGGCCAGGGGCGAGGCGCCTGCAGGCTCGAAACTAAAATTGTTTTTAATCCTTATCTTTTCGCCATCCCAAACCGCCTGCATAACATAAGAGCGCGAATTACGGGCCTTACTGACGGCGGCGCTCCAAAAAATTTGCGTTTCATTGTTTGACTTTAAAACTTTAATGCCCGAATAGGTGCTCATCAGCCCTTTAAATTTCGCCTCGGCATCATATGTCCACCTTGCTACGATTGCTTGTTTTTGAGCGTCGACCAGGGCAATGCCATAACGATCTTCAATTGCCAGCAGGTTAGTACCGGGCACCGGCTTAACATCCATGCTATGGTTTTCCATATCCGGGTCGCCAAATGAAATTACTTTCCCTGCAGGATCGATAAGACGGTTGTACGGCATTAAAACCGGCAATATGCTATTGTTCAGCGTGCTGTCGTCATAGGCGCTATGCATGTTGGTTTGTGCGTCCGCAACGGGGTCCTTTTTATTTTTAACGGTATGGCATGCTGTAAAACAAATTACAGCCAACATGGTAACCATGAGTTGAAAAACCGGGGAATTTTTTAACATAAAACCAATTTAAAGGCAGATAAATAATTGCGTAAATGTAAAGATTGTGTTTTATCGGTAAAATTATGCGAACGTTAAATTTACGCAACGGGAATTTTACACAGCCATCGTTACCCTTAACCGTTGCGAATGCACAAAGAAAAGTTTAGTATTGTAAACTGGTCGCCCACACCGGTAAAAACGGGACTTTATTTTTTTTATTCAACACCTGACAATTTATCCAAATCAGCAATAATGAAAAAGTATTTTACCTTCACCGCCGTTTGCTGCATGGCAAGCGCAGCTATCGCACAATCCACGCAGCCTGCTACACCTCCAAAAAACAGTAATCCCATTTCAAAAAGCCGGATCCTGGCGGTTGACTCGGCTGTTGTTACCAAACACACCGTAACAATAAAGGGCAAGCTTATTCCTTATACCGCAACCGCGGGCAGCATCCCGGTTTGGGACGAAGAAGGCAGGCCGGTAGCCGGAGTGTTTTATACCTATTATGAAAGAACTGATATAAGCGACCGGGCGACAAGGCCCTTAGTGATCTCCTTTAATGGCGGCCCTGGCACACCTTCTGTTTGGATGGAAATTGGCTATACCGGGCCAAGGCGGCTCAATGTCGACAATGAAGGTTACCCGGTTCAGCCTTACGGCATCGAAGAAAATAATAATTCAATATTGGATGTGGCCGATATCGTATATATCGATCCAGTAAATACGGGTTATTCGCGGATAGTAAATAAGGAGACTCCCGGCTCGAAGTTTTTTGGCGTTAATGAAGATATAAGGTACCTGGCAGAGTGGATAAACACGTTTGTTACGCGCAAAGATCGCTGGGCATCGCCAAAGTTTTTAATCGGCGAAAGTTACGGTACTACAAGGGCGTCGGGCCTGGCGCTTGAATTGCAAAATGCCCAATGGATGTACCTGAACGGCGTTATTTTAGTGTCGCCAACCGATTTGGGCATCGAACGGAGCGGACCGGTACAGGAAGCCTTGAAACTGCCATATTTTGCAGCCACTGCCTGGTACCACGGCATGCTGGCGCCTGAATACCAGCAAAAAGAACTTACCGCGTTTTTGCCCGAAGTGGAGAATTTCACAGTAAATGAGCTGATCCCTGCCATGGCGCGAGGCGGTTTTATTGATGAAGCCCAAAAAAAGGATGTGGCGGCTAAAATGTCGAAATATAGCGGGATATCGGAGAAGCTCATACTGGACAACAACCTCGATGTATCGTACGATCTTTTCTGGAAAGAATTATTGCGCGATAAGGGCTATACCATCGGCCGCCTCGATTCGCGCTACCGCGGTATCGACAGGCAAGCCTATGGCGGCAGCCCCGATTATAATGCCGAGCTTACCGCCTGGCTGCATGAGTTCACACCGGCTATGAATATTTACCTCAGAAACGACCTCAACTATAAGACCGATCTCAAGTACAACATGTTTGGCAATGTATGGCCCTGGGACGATAAAAATGACCATACCGGCGAAAACCTGCGGCAAGCGATTGCACAAAATCCGTACCTGCATTTGTTGATACAATCGGGATATTTTGACGGCGCCTGCGATTACTTTAATGCCAAATACAGCCTTTGGCAACTCGACCCAAGCGGCAGGTTAAAAGACCGCCTTAAATGGGAAGGTTACAAAAGCGGGCACATGATGTACCTGCGCAAGGACGATCTGGCCGTTGCCACCGAAAACCTGCGGAAGTTTATACAGGAATCTATTCCAAAACCAGGCACGCCGGCCAAGTATTGAGCGGTCGGTATTGTAAGTAAAAAGATTGAAGCGCTGGTTTGGTTAATCCCTGGCGTTAATTGTTAACGCTTCAAAATTTGTATATTGCTTATTTATATGCAGTATCACAATGTTTAGCGTTAAAAAGCTTTCATTTACCAGCTCAATCCTAGTCAGCATTTTAATTATTATGCTGCCCGGAGGAGCTATGGGGCAAAAAATATTTCTGCACAAGACTGACTCCCTTTCAGCGCTTTTAGTAAAACACGGCAATGATACAAGCCGTTGCCTGTTATTAGCAAATATTGCGCAGCTTTATGCCAATAATGGTTATACCATTAAAGGCTTTGAACATGGCATGCCTGCGCTGCGCCTGGCCAAAAAGCTGAAATGGACCAAAGGCGAGGGCCTCGCCAGTCTGGCGGTGGCTGATTGTTTCTACAAAAACGGGGATACCAGCAAAGCTATGGCGTACTACAGGGAAGCTTATGCAGCGGCTAAAAAAATAAAGTATGATAAACTAAAAGAGAACGTACAGCACAGCATCGGGAAGTACCTCACCGACCTGGACCGTAAATATAAACTGGCAGAAAATTCCATGAAATTCGCGCTGGCATTGAAATATGCCAGGCTTGAGCTGGCCGGAGCCCAAAAGTTTGATGACATAAATTATATTGTTAGCGCATACATCAATATTGGCTTTATTTATAGCGAGTTAAGCGAGGATGAAACGGCGCTTCAGCAGTATAACCTTGCCAAAAACGAATGCATTAAAGCAGGCAAGCCCACAGATGGAATACTAAAGTATCTGGTGATCAGTTATGTTGCTGAAAAGAAATATACCCTGGCCGAAAATTCGCTTTTACAGGCACTAAAGGCTACAAACGAAAAAGTCAAAAATGCCCCTCTGAATGCTATGGCGCAGCTCAATAATGAGAGAATGAATGAATACAGCGAATTGGCATTATGTTATAAGAATGAGAAAAATTACAGGAAATCATTTTTCTATAACAAGCTTATGCTTAACGAACCTCGTATTTCACCGCTCATAAAAGGCATTGCTTCAATCCTTACCTGCGAATTATACCTGGATGCATCCGACGAACTGCTTTTAGAAGAAGGTGTACAACCTGCCGACCGCTATAAAAAGGCCTTCGAAGCGATCAGCCATAGCTTGCAGGTAGCGAAGCAGGTGGGCAGTAAAGGCATGAAACAGGATGTTGATAACCTGTTAAGCAGGGTTTATGCCGGGATGAAAGATTATCCGAAAGCTTATGAAACTTATAAAAACTACATAGCCCAAAGGGACAGCAGCCTCGGCCAGGAAAAGTTAAGAGAGTTTAGCCGCGAAGAGTTTATCAAAACCGAAGACTCCCTAAAATTTGTCCAAAAGCTCACCGGCGAACAGCTGAAACAACAAAAGCTCGTCTCAATTCAGCAACAGCAAAAACTGCTGTTAAACCGGCAGCAGCTAAGTTTAGCCAACAAAGAAAAGGACCTGCAGCACTTGAACTATCTAAAAACACAAGCCGATCTATCATCGAACAAAAACAAACTTAAGGCCGAACAAAAGGAAAGGGCTTTGGCCAATGCGACAGTGAGCCTGCAAAAAGCCGAAATAAGTGAAAAGAAAACCCAAAGCTATTTCCTTTACGCCGGGATAGCAGCCTTACTGTTAGTTTCGTTCTTCATAGCGCGCAATTATATTAACCAGCGCAATTCAAACAGGATAATTAGTGCCGAAAAACAAAGATCGGATGATCTGTTATTGAATATACTCCCGGCAGATGTTGCCGAAGAGCTTAAAGGAAAGGGCAGTGCCGACGCAAAATTATTTGATGAAGTGACCGTACTCTTCACAGATTTTGTAGATTTTACAAAGGTGTCGGAATTGCTCTCCCCGCAGGAACTGGTTAACGAATTGCACTATTGTTTTAAATCATTTGACGAAATTGTAAGCAGGCACCAGATAGAGAAAATAAAAACCATCGGCGATGCCTACCTTGCCGTAGCGGGTTTGCCGCACGCAAATGTCAACCATGCAGTTAATGCGATAAAAGCTGCGCTTGAAATACGGCAGTTTATCCATAAGCGCAAGATTGAAGCGGGTGATAAAACGTTCGATATCAGGATAGGCATCCACTCTGGCAGCGTGGTTGCGGGAATTGTTGGGGTTAAAAAGTTTGCTTATGATATTTGGGGCGACACGGTAAACACTGCAGCAAGAATGGAGCAAAACTCAAGCCCCGGAAGGATAAACATTTCGGAAAAAACCTATCTGCTCGCAAAAGATCAGTTTACATTTATATACCGCGGCGAGATCAATGCCAAAAATAAGGGCGCGATGAAAATGTATTTTGCCGAAAAGCTAAGTCAGGCCGAGTTGGCAGGAAATCTTAAATGAACGCTAGCCTGGATTACCCGGAATATCCTTCAAAGTCCAAATACTGCCTCCGCCAGCCCCGTTTCATCAGGTGAGAAGGGTAGTGTATATGATAAGCCTACCTCATCCAGTTTTTTGCCAGTTGATTTTCCAATGGCTATGATTTTTTGATCGGGCTGGATCAAATTGTTCGCAAAATAGGCTTCTACGTTTGATGGGCTGGTAAACACGAGTATTTCGGCCCCGCTTGGCTCGGCATCGTGAGATAATATTGTCTCGTACACCGGGAGGTCGATGACCTTTGTCTCGGCAGATAAACCCTGTTGAATACTTCGCATGGAGTTTTCGGCAGAGGGGAACAATACCGTCATGCCATCGGCAAGTTTTGCGAAATCAGCCGCTACTTCGGACGTATCAATATCGGCGCCTGTATAGTCCACAAAATGACCATTGCGCCGGAGCATATCTTCCGACCCGCTTCCCATCACCCCATATTTCACCTTTTTTGGCAACAAGGGGTCAAGCTTAAAAAAGTACTCAACTGCATTCTTACTGCTAAAAAACACCCAATCTACATTCTTAAATATAAAATTATCCAGCTTTGTAATTACCGGGACGGTGCGGATCAATGAACGGGCTTCAACCTCAATACCATGCTTCTCGAGCGCACGGCGGAAATAGCTTTGTGCCGATAGCTCGCGCGAAATAAATACCTTTTGCGGAAATTGCCGGCCCTTATCAAAATATGATACAATTTTTTGAGCCAAACCTTCAGTTGTTGTTGACTCCATGTACAGCCTGTCGGGAAAATCGTCCCCTTCATCAGCCTTCGACGTGAATACCTGGTAGGTATCAGCCTCCTTATGGCAATAACAGCCCAAAGGTAGATGACAGCCCCCGCCAAACAATTTCAAAACAGTACGTTCAACTGCCAGCGATTGCGCAACATCGGGATGGTTTAACGCCTTCAGGGCATCGAATAGTTCCCTGTCGCTTTCGCGTATTTGTACGGCTAATACGCCTTGCGCCGGCGCCGGCACCAATTCGGTTGGCATTAACTCCTCGATGTGAAATTCACTTAAGTCGAGACCGAGCCTGCTCACTCCTGCCTTGGCCAGCATTATAGCATCGTAATTTTCCTCGCGCAATTTGTTTACACGGGTAATTACATTACCGCGCAAATCTTTTATTTCAAGGTCAGGACGATAAGCCAGCAACTGCGCCTTGCGCCTGTTGGACGATGTACCCACAATACCGCCGAATTTTACCGACAGCTTTTGATGGACGTCAACGCAGTCCTTAAGTATCAGCAACAGTTCCGAGGGGTCTTCCCGTTCTGAAACCGCGGCGATGATAAGTCCCGGCGGGTTTTCAGTGGGTAAATCTTTGTGCGAATGGACGGCTATATCAATAGTGGCCGCCAGCAATTCTTCTTCCAACTCCTTGGTGAAAAAGCCCTTTCCCTCAAGCTTGTCAAAACTTAAATTGAGGATACGGTCACCCTGCGTTTTTATGATCTTTAATTCGGCGTCGATATTGATCGCTGCCAGGCTGTCTTTTACAAAATTCGCCTGCCACAGGGCCAAGTCGCTGCCGCGTGTTCCGATGATAAGTTTCCTGTTCAATTGACGATCTTAGTTTCCAGGCAAATTTAACTTTTTACGCCGATGATTGAAGGATTAATTTGGGGATATCAGCATGAACTGACGCCTCGAACAGACAGGAGAGCTGCATAATCTTAAAAAAGGCCGTGGCTTCGAAATTTTTTTAATTTTTCGATATTACGGATGCTGGTAAATGCCAAGTACGTTGCCGAAGGGATCGGCGAAACGGGCAATGATTTCCGGTGCATCTTTACCAATAGGCTGCACAATTTTGCCGCCATTTGCAATTATTGCGTCCACAGCAGCTGCGGCATCATCTACCATAATATAGATCAGCAGGCCCGGCTCGGGTGAAGCTTTACGTCCGAGCGTCCACATCCCGCTTACGATGCCTGCGCCATCGTCAAAGGCGACGTTTTCGGTACCCTTGTCCCGAAGCGGCCAATTGAAAACTGCCTCGTAAAATCCGGCCGACTTACCAATATCCCAAGCGGGGATCTCAACATAACATATTTTGCCATGCCCGCCGCCCGGATGCTCATAAATGCTGATCACGTTCCCGGCGGGGTCGGCAAACCATGCGATGAATTGATCGCCGCCCATGTCTATCCGGTTTACTATTGCGCTGCCTGCGGCCTCTAATGCCAGTATCGTTTCGGCCACATTGTCAACCATTATCGAAACAACCAATCCCTGTTCCAGCGAAGGCTTACGGCCCAAAACCCAGGTACCGCTCACCTCGCCTATGCCATCGTCAAAGGCGAGGTGGCCGTCGCCCCTTTTCCTGGCTGTCCAGCCAAAAATTTTCGTGTAAAATTCCGAAGATCGCCCGATGTCCACCGCCGGAATTTCGAGGTAACATATTTTGCCATTGGCAAGTGTGGGGCCTTTTTTATCGCTCATGCGCTGTAAGTTAAATGCCTGCTCAGTTATTTTAAAAAGCTATCCAGGGCTTCCTGGCTCAATAACTTTTCGATCTGCCAATGATGGCCAAACGGATCCTTTATTTCACCCTGCCGGTAGCCGTACTCATAATCTTTAACCGGCGACAACTCAATTGCGCCCGCGGCAATGGCTTGAGCAAACACGGCATGAACGTCGTCGGCCGTAAGCGTGACGGTTACCGTAGTTCCCCCGATTTTATCGGGGCTAAAATCTTTGTGGCCTTCTTCGTGCAAGCGAAACATGGCGCCATCTATCGAAAATGCGGCTACATGCACAGAGCCGTCAGGATTGTTAAGACGCCAAAGCTCAATTGCCCCAAACGCCTTTTTATAAAATTCAATGTCGGTTACACCGCTGCTTACCGATAACACGGGGATAAATGTAGTTTTAGATTCCATTTTTTAATCGCATTTACTATGATTCGCTCGACCTGCCAAAGCAGCATTTTAAAGCTTTGCCGCTATTTCAGCAATATTTACTCCCTCTATTAATATAAGGCCATTTTCCGCGGCAATTTCCGCGGCGCCGCCTGACGTAACCGGCGGATGCAGCCACAATACTTTTGTGCCCGATGGCAATACGCGGTTTACAATAATGCCGGGAAGTTCAGCCTCGGGACGGTAAACATTTACAATATCGATGCCATTAGGGCTATAGTACAGCTTTTTAAAGATCAAATGCCCGTTTTCATCTTTGCCCCGCGGCGGAAAACTATTTTTCTCATCAACTCTTTCGGCTAGCTCTGCCACCAGTTGGGCCTGTGAATAACCGTTGGGGCTGTAACCGAAAACAGCAAAGCCTGCATTAAGCAAAGTACGCGGTACGCCCTGGTCGGGCCAATCGATCAGCAGTATTTTTTTTGCTGATTTAAGTGTTTGTACTGGGTCTGGTTTAACGGTGCTACTCATATGGTTGGATTGATTTATTACAATAATTTTTTAGAGTGGTTTCTTGCTTCTCTGAATGTGCGGGCCAGTTAATCCGCATCTTCAGGCACGCCGTTTCTCCCCTCCCCTCTGTCTCGTTCCTCGACATCTCGCCCTAAGCTTAGGGGAGAAAAAAATCTCCCCCATAATTATCATATCCGTCAACTTAGGCATTTTAATATCGAACGCCGAATAACCAATATCGATAATGAAGGAAAAAACTTCGGAGTTCGATATTCAATATTCATTATTCGATATTCAAATTCTTTACTTTACTCCTAAGTTGACGCCTATCCTGCTAATCACCATCTTCCAGCATAAAAACCTCTTCAAGCGCTTTACCAAATACCCGCGCTATCTTTAAGGCCAATATAGTTGAAGGTACATATTTATTGCTCTCGATCGTATTGATAGTTTGCCGCGACACGCCAACCTGTTCGGCCAGCTCGCCCTGGGTTATGTTTTTTATAGCGCGTTCCACGCGAATGTTGTTTTTCATGGCCTATCCCTCCCGGCTTAATGACCTGTTAAGGCGATAAATAACCCACCTGAAACGGATAATAAAGAATACGAGCGGTACGTAAAGGTTCAGGTCGAGCATATGGCCCACATCTTCTATAAACACGAGGCTTATGATCAGCACCACGTAATTGACAAAAATGGCCCATCGCAGCGAGTCCAGCCGGACTTGCCATATTTGCTCGTCTTCGACTTTCTCCCTGGAGAAAGCTGCCAGGAACAAACCTGATACCATGACCAGCGAAGTGTAAATAAAAAATAAGTGCTCGCCGGTGAATAGCCCTGTGCTTGGTTTATCCAGCACGTTTACCATTCCATGCGACCGCCCAAACATGCTCAGCGGAACATGCAGCATTACCAAACCCCAACCCAGGTAGCGGCACCAATAAGGAAACAAAAATTTTGATTTCATTTGTAAAGTTTAACATACCAAATGTAAAATGAACTTTACAAAAATGCAAATAGATTTGACAAATTTTTTTTATCATGCCGTTTTGATAAATCGCGGCATTTTAGTGTAAAGATGAATTTACCACACTGGTTCGCGGGAAGTATGTAAAATACGAAGAATGATTACCTGGTTGTGAGCCTCATCAATTACATAATGGATCAGGTAAGGGAAAATGTCTGTCAAAGCACACCTGACATCCTCATAGCGAACGGCAAATATATATGGCGATTTTGATACAACTGCCAGTTTTACGTCAATATCAGCCAACAGCCGAACAGCTAAACCGGCCTTGCGTTTATTCTCCCACTTAATAGCTTCCTGAACGTCCTTCCTCGCATTGGCCGTGGTAATAATTGAATATGCCACCAGCCTTAAACTTTAAACAGCTTTTTAGCCTCGTCCCATTCCATCAATTCAGCAGAGCCGTCGGCCAGGTTCTTTAATTCGCTTTTTCCGAGCGCTATCTGCCATTCGGGTATCCCGGTTTCGGTTTGAGCTAATTCTTTCACACCCGGAACCTGGCTAAGCTTGTCCCAGTCTTCTATGGGCAAAAAAACGCCGATTTTATTGCCGGTATGATCGTATGTATATTGCGGAGTGATCATATTATTTAATGTTTTTGTTAAGAATGTTATAAACTCTTAAAACATTCTAAACCTAAAGTTACAAAATTAATCTAAATAAACATCCAGCAACCCATCCGGAAGGTCTACAATGACGATCCCTTTAACTACGTCAATGCTCTTAATAATATCTTCGTTTAAGGGGAAAAGCACTTCGCAGTTTTTGTAGTTAACGGCTGCTATAAATTGCTTTGGATATTCATGGACGCCGGTAATTTTACCCAGCTCGCCTTCATCTTCGTCGATTGCGGTAAAACCAACGAGGTCAAGCAAAGTTAACTCTCCTTTTTTCTTTTTTGGTTTTAATTTATTGGGGAGGTAGATGTGCTTTTTTATAAGCAGCGATGCTTTTTCAACGGTATCCACGTCTTCCAGCACCAGGTAAGCGGCGTTTTTTTGAAGATATTTTACCGACTTTACAAAATACGGCACCAGCTTACCGCTTATTTCAATAAAAACGGCGCTGAACTTTATACTTTCAAGCCCCTCAAAGTCGACATACATATGCAGCTCGCCCTTTAAGCCTTTGGGTTTTAATATCGTGCCTATCCTGAAATGATCTTCGGTTTCCATATTGTATACGTTTATATTCCCGTTGTAGCGATGGACTTTAAACCGTGAATGTTCGAATCTATAAAAAAAAAGCAGCTAACCCTCGCTTCACCGGTTGACTCACCCTGCCATCGCTACGCCCGGCATCCCTCTCTTCGCTGCGCGGAAAGAGGGAAAGATGTTTCAAGCACTCAAAATTTAGAACCCATCATCACGGATAAAAATAACAATGGCGAAAACCTGTTAGGATCTTCGCCATTAAATATTATAAACAATCTTAATTCGTTTTTACTCCGCGCTTTCAGCTTCTGATTCGGCAGCAGGGGTTTCAGCAGATGCTTCTTCTTCTGCAGGCGCTTCAACTTCCTCAACCGGAGGTGTGTTTTTAGCGACAATAGCCGCGGCTTTTGCTTCTTTCTTTTTAGCCTCGGCAGCTAAGGCAGCTTTACGCGCCTCGTCTTTAGCCGAAACTAAACCGGATTTTTTACCTGTGATCTTGCCTTCTTTCTGGTCGAGCCATGCCTGGAATTTTTCTTCCACCTGCTCTTCGGTCAAAGCGCCTTTTTTAAGGCCGCCCTGTAAATGTTTCTTGTATAAAACACCCTTGTACGACAAAATTGCACGGCAGGTATCAGTTGGCTGTGCACCATTGTTTACCCAATCAAGGGTTTTATCAAAATTAATGTCGATAGTTGCAGGGTTAGTGTTCGGGTTGTACGAACCTAAACGCTCAATAAAACGCCCGTCCCGCGGTGCGCGTGCATCTGCTACCACGATGTAATAAAAGGCTTTACCTTTTTTACCGTGACGCTGCAATCTGATTTTAGTTGCCATTTTTTCTTTTTATGTATTCAACATTGTCCCCGGAGTCCTTTCTGCGGGGATGCAAAGGTAAATAATTTATTTTAATAATGATAGTCCGAATGACGGAAAAGTCCGGAGGGCCGAAAGATACATCGTGGTGACGATTTTTTTGCTTTTCGGACTTTCCCGACTTTCGGACTAATCCCCCTTTCAAATAACAATAATTACTATTATGTTTATGGCGGAAGTACCCTTGATTTATTTATGCCGCTTTCTGATCTCAGTTTCCTGTTCGAAGATCATCCAAACCCGATGTGGATATTTGAACAGTCTTCGTTAAAAATATTAAGGGTTAATAAGGCGGCTGTCGAGAAATACGGCTATTCGCACAATGAGTTCGCATCCATGACCATGGCTGATCTGTGCCCCGGGGAGGAAAAGGATAGGTGTGCAGGTCAAAACTACAAAAACGGCGTTTACAAGCATCTCAATAAAAACGGCGAAATTATTTACGCAGAAACAACAGCGCACAGCATAAAACTTAGCGGTATTGACTGCGGGGTGATGATTGCCGCAGATGCCACCGAAAAAGTGCTGCGCCAGGAGGAACTATTGTGGACCAAAAGCAACCTGGAGGCCCTGATCAACAATACCGAGGACCTGATATGGTCGGTCGACAGGGAAACACGGTATGTATATATGAACAAAGCCTATCGCAGCCTGATTGCCCGCATAACCGGCATTGAGCCTAAGGAGGGCGACTATTCATACCTGCACAAGGGCTATACGCTGGAGGAAATAGAAAAATGGGACCAATATTACCAGCGTGCACTCCAGGGCGAACGTTACACCATCATTAATGAAAGCACCGACCTGCTTACCCGGGAGGTGCTCAGCTTTGAAATAAGCTTTAATCCCATTTATAAAATAAAGGGCGATATTACCGGCGTGGGCTGTTTTTCGCGCAATATAACTGACCGCCTCGCAACGGAAAAAGCTATCGTCGACCAAAACGAACGCCTGCGGCATATTGCCTCGGTAACCTCGCACGAGCTGCGGCGGCCCGTTGCAAGCATGCTGGGGCTAATCAGCATTATGGACAGGGAAAACTTTTTCAACCCCGACAATAAAGACGTGATAGAGCACCTGCTGGTTGTGGGTAATGAAATTGACGAAGTAATAAGGCTGATCATCGATAAAACTTTTATGGACGGGCCGACAAAGAATAAATATTTATCACCCTGAGTTTAAACCAACGGGATCAATCCTCATTAGTATCGCCATTGCCTTTATACGCGCTTTTACGAACCAGGGGCATTCCGGTTACTTTGAACAGGTCGTCGAGCTTCAGCAGGCTGCCGTTTGAAAGGTTCGATAACAGCACTATTGTAATATCATCCTTAATATCGCGCAAAAAAATGTGCCTGAAGCCATGCCACCAGCCCGTATGGTAGATCACCTGCTTGCCGGGCGCCTCAAATATCCGCCAGCCGTAGCCATAGCTAAAGTGCCCTCTTATCATCGGGTTGCGGGGTACGTAAGCCGAATCCATAGTGGCCGGTTTTAATAAACGGCCTGCGCGCAAGGCCCTGTCGAATAAATAAAGATCGCCCACTGTGCTGTAAATACCTTTATCGCCAACCGGGCCGTCGAGGAAATTTTGAACGACCGAATAACGCCACTGGCCCCTGTCGTGCCCGGCCACATCCACCGGTATTTTGTCATAAACCGCTTTTGAGTAAACGGCAGTATGCGCCATCCCTGCTGGCGTAAAAACATTTTGTTTCATAAAATCGGCGTACGATTGCCCGGTCACTTTTTCAATGATCGAGCCGAGCACCATAAAATTTGAGTTGTTGTATAAAAACCTTTTATTGGGTTTATTAAAGGGGCGGGGCTTGTATTTGGCTATCAGCGCCATTTCCTGCGCATTTGTTATCCCTTTACGCTCATCCCAGCGGTTGGCGCGGTACAAATCATCCGTAAAATAAACATAATTCATCAGCCCGGAGCGATGGGTGAGCAGCAGCCGGATAGTTATTCCATTATATGGAAAATCCGGGAAGAACTTCGTGACTGTATCATCAAGCCGCAGTTTTCCACGCTCTATCAGCATCAAAATAGCCGTAGAGGTCATGGTTTTTGTAAGCGATGCAAGTTCAAATTGCGAATTGATATTCAAAGGGATACGGCGCAGGTAATTTGCCCAGCCAATAGATTTTTCGTAAATAATTTTGCCATGTTTAGCTACCAATACGTTTCCGTTAAAATTGCGCGTCCGGTGCAATTCCTGCATAACGGCGTCAATGCTTTTGTCTTCATGTGATGGATCATAGGCCAGTAGGGCTTTGGGATCAAACGAGGCAGCGGGCGGGGCGGCGGGCTTATTGGAAGTATTTTCTTTATTTTGTTTGGATGAGCACGAGGCTAACAGTAGCAGGCAGGGGGTAAAAAGTAAAATACGCTTAAACACTAATCTCATAGATAAAAATTCACATAAGTAAACGAGCGCGGAAATTAGAAATTATAACGCAGTAACGGGGGAATGTTTTAAATATTTTTTCTTTTCGTTAATCTCTTTATAAATTTAAAGATGAAACTATTCAACTGCTGCCGCCTGCTTGTATTGCTGCTGGTGTTCGCCGGGCCGGTGCTGGCCCAGGGCAACGATGATGCACCTTCGCTCATTAAACAGGCTGTTCAGTTCAATAAGGACGGAAAATATGCGGAAGCGGCCGATAAGTTTACACAGGCGCTGAAGCTGGAACCCACTAATGTTTATGCCAATTATGGCATTGCCTATTCTTTAATGCAAATGGGCAAGGCTAACGATGGCATCCCTTATCTTGAAAAAGTGATCAAAGCAAACTCTTCGTTAACAGCGGGGGCTTATGATTTATTGGGAAGTATTTACGACAAGGGCCACGAATCGGAAAAAGCCATTGCCGCCTTTAACGAAGGCATAAAAATCGACCCGGCATACCAGCGCCTGCATTATAATTTGGGCCTGGTTTACTTTCGTGATAAAAAATATGCCGAAGCTGAAAAATGCGCAACTGATGCCATAAAACTCGATCCGAAGCATGCAAACAGCCATCGCATGTATGCGCTTGTTTGTTTTCACCAAAATAAACGGGCGGCCGCATTACTGGGTTTTTGCAGTTTTATTTTGCTGGAGCCGCAAACCGCCCGCAGCGCCGAAGCCTGCGGAAATATACAACATATTTTACAGGGCGGCACGCTTAAGCCCGCACCAGGCGAAACGACACCCCTGGCATCTGACGCTAATACGTTTGCGCTCAACCAGGCCATATCGGAGGCCGCGGCAGAGGCTGCTAAAAGCAAATATGCCACGCCTCCCGACCAGTTGACTGCCCAATTATCCACTATATTTAAGGCGATAGGCGCTTTGGCAGAAAAACAGACCGGCGACGACTTTTTCAGGGAATATTTTGCCGCCTGGTTTTATAAGCTGGCCTTGTCGCCTAATATGCCAGCATTTGCAAGGCTGATCAGTTCGGCAGCGAATAAAGATGATTATTCGAAATGGTTAGACGCGCATAAAAGGGAAGCCGATGAATTGAACGACTGGATAGCCGCAACCCCGAGAAATTTTTAACAGTAAAGTATTTTGCCCGTCGGTAAAGCGTGACAGGGATTTTATGCAAGCCACTACTTCAAAACGGCATACGCCCTCACGGGAAATGTCCCCGCCCCTTTGAATTTTGGCGGAACGGCATTGAATAGATAACCGCTTTCGGGCAAAGTTTCCAGGTTGCATAAATGTTCAACGATCAATATATCCGCGCCTAACAGGGTGGTGTGTACCGGGCGGCTCCTGGTTGCGGTGTTATCGATATTATGGCTGTCGATGCCAACCAATTTAACACCGGCTTCTTTTAAATATAGTGCTGCTTCGGCGGTAAGGTAAGGGTGGTTTTCAAAATATTGGGCCGTATTCCAGTGCCTTGACCAACCAGTATAAACTAACACGGCTTTATTGTGTAACTTTTTGCCTTCAAAATATTCCTTCCCTACAACGATAACATCCTTTGCATTAATGGTAACAGCCTCCAGCCCGGCGCATTGCTCCAAAGCAATTTGCGAGAGGTCGTGGCCATGCTCAAACCTATGAAAGGGGCAATCGATATAAGTACCGGTGTTGGTAACCATCTCTATCTTACCGATCTGGAACTGGGTACCTTCTTCATAAAATTGTTTTGAGTTTTCGCGACTTAGATAATCACAGATTATTGGGGCGGGTAAGCCTTTGTAGGTTACTAAACCATCAAAAATGGTGTGCGAGAGGTCGATGAGGGTTTGCATTGGGAATGGGTTATATGCCAGGCTAAAACTACTTTTTAATCTGCCATCATTATAAAAAGTATAAACATTTTACAATCAAAGGTAATTACATACCTTTACTTAATCGCCTGGCAATAAAACTTCCCCGATGTCCAATCCTCCCGGAATTAGCAAGCAGGCGGCAAACCTCAAATAAAAATAAAATATCATGGCTTTATTAACTATCGCTTTCATCGCTCTTATTTTAATTGCGATGGGTGTACGCATTGCGCAAGAGTACCAGCGCGCTATTGTTTTTCGTTTGGGCCGCTACCACAAAACCAAAGGGCCCGGCATATACCTCATCATCCCTTTTATCGACCGGCAGGTAACCGTGGATATCCGCACCAACACAGTCGACCTGGAGCAGCAGGAAACCATTACAAAAGACAGTGTTACCATAAAAGTGAACGCGGTGCTTTGGTTTAAAGTGACCAACCCTGAAGATGCCATTATTAAAGTTGCTAATTATAACCGGGCTGTTTACCAGTTTTCGGTTACTGCGCTGCGTAATATCATCGGGCAGCATTCGCTTGATGAGGTTTTACGCGAGCGCGAAGAGATAAACAAAACACTCCAAAAAATTGTAGATGCGGCCACAGAAGCCTGGGGCATTAAAATTGAAATGGTAGAGATGAAAGATGTAGAGATCCCTGAATCCATGCAGCGCGCCATGGCCCGCGAGGCAGAAGCCATCCGCGAAAAACGCGCCCGCATAGTCAAAGCCGAAGCAGAGCTGGAAGCATCCATAAAACTAACCCAGGGAGCTAAACAAATGGAAGGCAGCCCGATTGCCCTTGAGTTAAGACGAATGCAGATGCTGTCGGAAATTGGCATCGATAATAACACTACCACCGTAATTTTAATGCCATCCGATTTTACAAATGCGGCCAAGAGCTTTACTGAATTGGTTAACAGGGATAAAAAGGATGGGAAATAGCTTCAAAGTTTCGTGCCTACGGCACGATGATTTGTATTATTTATTTTTCTACAAATGTTTTGCACCTACGGCGCATTCTGCGTGGGGATTATAAACGTCTTCCTATCAATGACAATCACAAATCTCGTAGTTGCATAATGAATGGGGGTTATGAAATATCATCTTGTCAAGGCATAATTTCAAGTCCCATAGGGACTAAACCTTTGTAGAAAAATACAGCGAAATATTTCTTCGTGCCGTAGGTACGAAACCTTAACCATCACGCAAATGATCAGTGTGGTTGAGGTTGATGAAGGTTGTTATTACGACGCAACACAATAAATGGAATACTTAATTTATCTCATTCAATTTATCGATGATCTCCCTACCGTCTGAAATGAAAATATTTAAATTAAAACGGACGTATTTAACATTGTTATCATCATCATAATAGGTTATCCGGTAATTGCCCATCGAGTTGGACGAAACCCAACTGAGCTTGTCTATACTCCCGAGCCGATCCTTCCTTATCAGGGTTAGCTTATTTGAAAATAATCGGCCTAGGTAAAGTTCGTCTTTGTCATAATAAACGTTCCTGGAACGATATATGGTATAACCGGCGCCGGCAAAAAAAGGCAAGAAGAATAGAATTGTATACCATGGCAAGCCAGCGCTATTGGAAACTAATTCAACGGGTATTACTATAACAGCGACTGATAATATCACTGCTGGGAAATATACTGAATAGGATGATAGCCGTATCATTATAAAAGGATTGGATATGTTAAAGTTAGAAAAATTCTGTTAGACTTACTATTAAAGATCAGGCGACAATACTATTAGATTTCGTTTTTGCGGTATGTGTTATCACAGACTGCCCCGTGAAATCCTACACCCCCACCGGCTCCGCAACCTCGCTCAACAAGCCCACGGCCTCGTCAATACTAAACACCCCTTCGACACTTAACCGCAGCGTATTTTTAACCTCCTTCAAATTGCACCTGCGCGGGTTGGCCTGCACGAAAGCGAGTATCTGCCTGAAGGCATCGGTTTCAAAGTAGGGTGATTGCTGGTTGCTGATAAAATAACCCCGCAGCACATTTTTTTTGAGGGATATCTTTTCAAAACCTACCGCTTTGCCCAGCCATTGCATGCGCATGGTGTTTAACAGGTCGTTGACCTGCGGGGGGATGGGGCCGAAGCGGTCGTGCAGCTGTTGCTGGAAGGCTTTTAGCTCTGTTTCGTTTTCAAGTTTGGATAGCTCGGTGTACAGGTTGTAGCGCTCGGCAATGTTGGTTACATATTCATCAGGGATCAATATTTCCAGGTCGGTATCTATTTGGGTAAAGGCTATAAACGGTCGGGGCTTGTCATCGGGGAAAACGCCTTTAAACTCATCTTCTTTGAGTTCCTGTATGGCTTCGTCGAGGATCTTGTGGTACATTTCAAAGCCTATTTCGGCAATAAAGCCGCTTTGCTCGGCGCCGAGCAGGTTCCCGCTGCCGCGGATGTCGAGGTCGCGCATGGCAACGTTAAAGCCGCTGCCCAGGTCGCTGAATTCTTCAATAGCGCTCAATCGTTTGCGGGCCTCGTTGGTGAGGGTTGACAACGGCGGACTAAGCAAATAACAATACGCCTTTTTATTGCTGCGCCCCACTCGGCCGCGCATCTGGTGCAGGTCGCTGAGGCCGAACATATGGGCATAGTTGATGATGATGGTATTGGCGTTTGGAATATCAAGCCCGGCTTCAATAATGGTGGTGGCTACCAGCACATCATATTCGCCATTCACAAATTTTAGCATCACATTTTCGAGTGCATCGCCTTCTAATTGCCCGTGCGCTATACCAATACGCGCTTTTGGCACCAGCTTATGGATCATGCCGCCCAATTGCGGCAGGTCCATTACCCGGTTATGGATAAAAAACACCTGGCCGTTGCGGTCAATTTCATGCTCTATGGCTTCTTTTATTAGGGTATCGTTAAAAACGTGCAGTTCGGTAACAACTGGCTGGCGGTTTGGCGGGGGGGTGGATATGATGGAAAGGTCCCTCGCGCCCATCAATGAAAAATGCAACGTACGCGGTATGGGCGTTGCAGTCAGCGTAAGGGTATCCACATTGGCGCGCATTTGTTTCAGCTTTTCTTTGGTTGATACGCCGAACTTTTGTTCCTCGTCAATGATCATCAGGCCTAAATCCTTAAACTTTACATCCTTGCTAACCAGGCGGTGCGTGCCAATGATAATGTCGATCTTGCCCTCTTTTAACTTATCCAGGGTTTCCCTGATCTGTTTGCTCGATTTAAAGCGGTTCACATAATCAATATTACAGGGGAAATCTTTTAACCTGTCGGAGAAGGTTTTATAATGCTGGGCGGCTAAAATGGTGGTCGGCACCAATATCGCGACTTGCTTGCTGTCGGCGACTGCTTTAAATGCGGCCCTGATGGCGACTTCCGTCTTACCAAAACCAACGTCGCCACAAATGAGCCTGTCCATCGGGTGGGGCGACTCCATATCCTTTTTAAAATCGTTAGTAGCTTTTTCCTGGTCTGGCGTGTCTTCGTAAATAAATGACGCCTCCAGCTCGGTTTGCAGGTAGCTGTCGGGCGAAAATGAATTGCCCTGCTGTGCCTTGCGTACTGCGTAAAGCTTGATCAGGTCGCGGGCAATGTCTTTAACTTTTTTTTTTGTGGTTTTCTTCAGCCTTTCCCAGGTATCGGTGCCAAGCTTGTTCATTCTTGGCACAGTGCCCTCCTTGCCACTATATTTTGAGATGCGGTTCAGCGAGTTGATATTTACATACAACAGGTCGTTGTCGGCATAAACCAGCCTGATCATTTCCTGCATTTTGCCGTTCACCTCTACCTTTTCAAGGCCCGCGTACTTGCCGATGCCGTGATCGATATGTGTTACATAGTCGCCCGATTTTAGCTCGCGCAATTCTTTAAGCGTAATGGCCTGCGAACGCTGGTAGCCTTTTTTGAGCTTATATTTATAATACCTGTCGAATATCTGGTGATCGGTATAGCAGGCCAGCTTCTGCTCCCTGTCGACAAAACCTTCCCTCAACGAAATGCTTACCGGCGTAAATTTGGCCGACTTATCCAGGTCCTCCAGGATGGCGTAGAGGCGCTCCACTTGTCGCGCTGAATCGGTCAGGATAAAGTTTTCTATTTTTTCTACCTCGTTATTTTTAAAATTATGGATCAGCAGGTTAAAGTCCTTATTAAACGAAGGCTGCGGCTTTATCTCGAAATTGATGGATTGCGTGGGCTGATAAAAAAACTGCTTGCCGAATTCGACCACTGCAAAATCATGCAATTGATCAGCCACCAGCTTTTCATCGGTAAAGCCAAATTTCGGGTCTATCCAGTCGGGATTTTGCGTTTTATCTTCCGACGAAAGCGCCTTCCAAACCTGCGTGGCTTTTTTATACCCGCTTTGGATGATATCCAAAGTAAACTGCACATCTTTTATCCAAACCTGGGTATCAGCGTCGACATATTCCAGCAGGGAGATGTTATTTTCGGTCAGGAATTTGGATTGCACGTTTGGCACAATGGTAATGCTTTTAACCTGCTCCACTGAAAGCTGGCTCTCCACCTCAAACGTGCGTATCGATTCAATAAAATCACCGAAAAACTCAACGCGATAGGGAAGGTTGTGGGAGAATGAAAATATATCAACAATGCCCCCGCGGATGGAGTACTGGCCCGGTTCGTACACAAACTCAACCCGGTCAAAGTCATAGTCAGCCAAAAACTCGTTGATAAAGTCAATTCCAAGCTTGTTGTGTAATGAAATCTCAAGGGTGTTTTTTTCGAGCGAGGCGCGATCTATAACCTTTTCGGCAAGCGCTTCCGGGTAAGTAACTATAAGCTGCCCAAATTCCGAAGAGTGGTTTAGCTCGTTCAGCACTTCGGCGCGGGCGAGTACATTGCTGCTGTCGGGCTGCGTAAATTCAAATGGTTTTCGATAGGAAGAAGGGAAAAGCAGGACCTCTTTCCCGGTTAAATTCTCCATGTCGGCTTGGAAATAGCCGGCCTCTTCGCGTTCGGGCAGCACAAATATCATGTGCTTATGCTGCAAAAAATACAATGCTACCGCCACCGCCGCATCGCTCGATCCGACCAACCCACGTAACTGAATCCTTGGATTTTTTGAAGCATTTAAGGCTTGCGCCAATGCTTTTACCCGTTCATCAGCCTTATATCGCTCTAAAATATCACGGATGTTCAAACTGCCGCAAATATACGTAAAAAAGGCTTTTAGAGCTAAAAACAGCCCGGGATAAAAAATTTCCAAACAATATCGCTTCACGATTACTTATAAACAGTAATTTTATTTGTTTTTAAAATAACGGGACCCGAAGGCTGTCGTTTCGCATGAGTTAGCCCCAACCGCCCGAATTGTATTTACCGGCTAAAGGCAACTTAATTACAGCTATCGCAGTATCATTAATATACACCTTGACCAAATTTTGAACTATGAAGAATGCAATTTTATCCGGCCTGTTTATAGGCATTTTGAGCGGACTATGGATGTTTATTATGCACTGGCTTGGCTATTCGCCGCAAAGCGCAACCATGGCGCCGATTGAATATGTTTCGGTGTTTATCCCGTTAATCGGATTGTATATTGGTATCAGGAGCTATCGAAATAACGATTGCAAAGGCCGGATGGGCTTTTTACCGGCGCTGGTGCAAAGCTTTAAAATATTAATTATCGGGGGTATAGTGGCCGTTTCGGCAGCCATAATTTATATCGATGAGTTTGACAGGGAGACCAATTTAATGGATTTTTCGGGCAGGATATTCGGTGCATTGCTGGTGGGTATACTGTTTGCGCTAGGGGTATCGGTACTGTTTACCACAAAACCTAATAAAGTTGATTAAAACAGTTTTTTCTAAATATTTTGAACTTGCTTTTTGGGTAGCCGCGCTTGTTTCGCTGGCATTTACCAACCCGACAAACGAGGCGCATTTTTCACTATGCCCGCTCAAAATGCTTGGGTTTACCTGGTGCCCCGGCTGCGGCCTGGGCCATTCCATATCTTTTTTATTTCATGGCGATTTGAAAAGCTCATTTCACGCCCACTGGCTGGGCATACCTGCTGTGATCATAATTTCTTACAGGATATATACGTTAAGTAAATTACGGCTTGCCCAAATCAGGCACGAATATAAAATGGAGCACGAATTTCACGAATGAGTTCGAATTTTCACTAATTCATTTTAAATAGAACATTCTGTCGTTCCCTCCGCATGTAGTTTCAATTCGTGTAATTCAAAGTAATTCGCGGCATTCTGCTAACTTCAATTTGTGTTCATTCGCTCCCATTCGTGTTTATTAATTTACCGCTCTTACAACCGATTTCACCGCGATATTTAGGGCGTTAACCTATTTTGTATTGTGGATTTTTAAATGCTATCTTAGTTTTATATCACAATAACAAAAAAATCACTTAAAAACGCTAAAACAATGGACATGTATCAAAACCCTTATATGGCATTTCCGGGGATCACGCCCGAAGAAATGGGTTTTCTTCAACAAGGTACTACAGAACTTGACGACGAACAGAAAAAATATTTTTACATGATATATTCAAGTAAAAGAAAAAATCCCCAGGACCTTTTATTATTTACCTTGCTTGCATTTGTCGGTGTGGCAGGTGTTCAAAGGTTTGTAGTAGGCCAGATCGGCATGGGTATTTTGTACCTGTTTACCGGCGGGCTGTGCTTAATAGGGACCATCGTCGATCTGATCAATCATAAGTCCCTCGCTAACGAGTATAACCGCCAGATGGCTTTTGAAAGCTTCCAGCTCGCCAAGATGGGCAGGTAAACAGAGAATCAACACTAATTTCACGAATGGATTCGAATGGACACAAATGCAACGCATTAGTGAAAATTCGTTTATATCACTCAGTTCGCATTTCTTTTAAATCGTACCCGATTGATTCGTGAAAATTCGAACGCATTCGTGTAATTCGTGTATAATTTAATTTTGGATAACCAAACAGGCAAATACATAATGATAATTGGTGGCGTCATTTTAATAATTGGCGCCATCGTTTATTTTTTTGGCGCGAGCCTCAAATGGCTGGGCCACCTGCCGGGAGATATCCGCATCGAAAAAGGGAATTTCAGGTTTTATTTCCCGATAACTACGCTCATTTTGATCAACCTGGTCATTTTTTTGCTTTTCAGGATATGGAAGTGGATAAATTGAATTAGACACGAATTTTCGCGAATGAGTTCGAATGGTCACGAATTGAAAGAGGCACGAATGACACGAATTGTCTCGAATTGCACGAATTAACAGCATCGTCAATCCGAGCGACTGAATCTGATATCGGATTGAATTGGTGAAAATTCGTCTATATTCGTGAAAAGTTGTGTCTTATTTAATTCGTGCTTCATTTGAAAAAGTTATTCTCCTTTGGCCTTTTCCTGTTGCTTTTCAATTCAGCAAAAGCCCAGCAATACAACGATGGCTACGTCGCTCCAACCGATACTGCCGTATTGCACAAACTTGCGCAATGGCAAAACCTTAAATTCGGTTTGTTTATGCATTGGGGGCCGTATAGCGAGTGGGGCGTGGTTGAAAGCTGGAGCCTTTGTCCTGAAGATGAGGGCTGGACACAGCGCAAAGGCCCCTACAGTGCCGATTATTATACCTATAAAAAAGCCTACGAAAACCTGCAGACCACCTTTAACCCAACCCATTTCGACCCTGACAAATGGGTAAGGGCCGCTAAAGATGCCGGTATGAAGTATGTGGTTTTTACAACCAAGCACCACGATGGTTTTTGCATGTTCGATACCAAAGAAACCGACTATAAGGTTACCAGCCCCAAAACGGCGTTCTCAACCAATCCAAAAAGCAATGTGGCTGATGAAATATTCAAAGCGTTCCGCAAAGAAAATTTTATGATCGGCGCTTACTTTTCAAAACCCGACTGGCATAGCCCGTATTACTGGTGGCCATATTTCCCGCCTAAAGACAGGAATGTTAATTACGACCCTGCAAAACATCCCGGGTTGTGGCAGCATTTTAAGGATTACACTTATAACCAGCTGCAGGAATTGATGACCAATTATGGCAAAATTGATATTTTATGGATGGATGGCGGCTGGGTACGGCCATTGAGGAAGTCGGATTCGGTTATGGCGCGCGAAATGGGCAGCAAATACAACCAGGATATCGACATGCCAAAAATTGCAAAAATGGCAAGGGCCAATCAACCGGGTTTGATCATGGTCGACCGTGCTGTTGCAGGGCCCTACGAAAACTATACCACCCCTGAACAGCAAGTACCGGCCGAACCGCTCAGTCACCCCTGGGAAACCTGCATGACCATGGGCAACTCCTGGAGCTATGTGCCCGGCGATCATTATAAGTCGTCGCAGCAAATTGTGCAGTTGCTTATTAAAATAGTATCCCGCGGAGGCAACTTTTTAATGAACATCGGCCCCGGTCCCGATGGCGACTGGGACCCCGAAGCCTATAAACGCCTGGCCGATATCGGCAAATGGATAAAAATTAACGGCGAAGGCATCTATTCATCCAAGCCCGTTGCGCCTTATTCAGCTGATAATATATTCTTTACGCAATCTGCCGACGGCAATAGTGAATATGCTTTTGTGCTGGCAAAGGATAATGAGGTTGTGCTGCCGCCGGTGCTCAGTATTAAAACGCGGAATACAAAAACAGTAAAACATATTACATTGTTGGGGAGCAGTCAAAAACTAAAGTGGAAGCAGGAGGGTGACAATATTGAGGTTACAGTCCCACGAGGGCTTCAAGGCGACAGCGGACTATTGTATGCAGCAACGTTTAAAATTAATTAACACGAATTTTCACGAATGAGTTCGAATGCACACGAATTTTAAAAGGATGCGGATCACTGAGAAATGGTGTGTTTACCACTTGAATTCGTGAAAATTCGCCTAAATTCGTGAAAATTCGTGCTTCATTCAATTCGTGAAAATTCGAACTCATTCGTGAAATTCGTGTATATAAATTATGAAATTATCCACCCTCACCGCCTACCTCGAAAGCCTGGCCCCGCTGCCTTACCAGGAAGATTATGACAATGCAGGTTTAATTGTGGGCTATCCCGAACAGGAAGTGTCGCAGGCGCTGATCTCGCTGGATTGCACCGAGGCCGTAGTTGATGAAGCAATTGCCACTAACTGCCAGGTGATCATTTCGCATCACCCCATTGTTTTTCGCGGGTTAAAAAAATTCAACGGCAAAACGTATGTGGAGCGCGTAGTTGAAAAGGCTATCCGTAATAACCTCGCGTTGTATGCCATCCATACCAACCTGGATAATATCATGAGCGGCGTAAACGCAAAAATTTGCGAAACTTTGGGTTTAAAAAACTGCCGGGTACTGGCGCCAAAGCATGGTTTGTTAAAAAAGCTGGTCACTTATGCCCCGGTCGCCAATGCTGATGAAGTGAGAAATGCGTTATTCAATGCCGGGGCTGGCAATATCGGCAATTACAGCGAAACGAGCTTTAATGCCGAAGGCACCGGAACATTTAAAGGCAACGAAAACACAAACCCCTATGTTGGCGAACCGGGCAAGCGGCATCTGGAAAATGAGGTCCGGATCGAAACAGTCTACCCGGCTATCCTTGAAAGTAAAATACTAATGGCGCTGGTGCTCGCACATCCCTACGAGGAAGTGGCTTATGACCTGTATAACTTGACCAACCAAAACCAGCAGGTTGGCTCAGGCATGATAGGCGAACTGGACGCTCCCATGCCGGAAGAGGCTTTTTTATATCACATAAAAGAAAAAATGCGCGTTCAGGTAATACGCCATACGGCATTAACGGGCCGGCATATAAAAAGAGTAGCGGTTTGCGGCGGGGCGGGCGGCTTCCTGCTAAAACAGGCCATTGCAGCCGGCGCAGACATTTTTATTACCGCCGATTACAAGTATCATGAGTTTTTTGATGCCGAGGGAAAGCTCGTGATTGCCGACATCGGGCACTTTGAAAGTGAGCAATTTACCCAGCAATTATTGTATGAAATAATCCGGAAAAAATTTACTAACTTTGCCGTCCGTTTAACAGAAGTAAATACAAACCCCGTCAAATATTTTATTTAATGGAACAAACCGTAGAACAGAAGCTTAAAGCTTTATACGAACTACAAACCATCCACACCAAAATTGATAAAATTCGCCAGGTTAGAGGCGAATTGCCTATGGAGGTTGCCGACCTTGAAGATGATGTTGCAGGCCTGGAAACCCGTATTCAAAAAATAAAGAACGAGCTGGATGATTTGGAAGATGACATTGTAACCCGCAAAAACCTGATAAAGGATGCGCAGGCCAACATCAAAAAGTACGAAACACAGCTTAACGAGGTTAAAAATAACCGTGAGTATGATGCGATCTCGAAAGAGATCGAGATACAGGGGTTAGACATCCAGGTGAGCGAAAAAAAGATCCGTGAATTCGGCTTTGAAATAACTACGAAAACTGCGATCTACGAAAAAGCGTTGGCCGATCTTGAAGCCCGCAAAGCCGACCTCGAAGCAAAAAAAGCTGAATTAGGCACCATTACTGCTGAAACCCAGAAAGAAGAAAACGAACTGAGCGCGCTGGCCGACAAAGCCACCAAAGGCATCGATGAGCGTTTACTGATCGCTTACAACCGCCTGCGCCAGAACGCAAAGAACGGCCTGGCAGTAGTAACCATCCAGCGCGATTCCTGCTCGGGATGCTTTAACCAGATCCCGCCCCAGCGCCAGAGCGATATACGCCAGCGTAAAAAAGTGATCGTTTGCGAACATTGCGGCCGTATTTTGGTCGATGAGCAAATGGCGATGGAGGCGGAGACAGTATAGCCCCCGGCCCCTAAAGGGGAGTAAAATATCGAAGAGGCGCCTTAGAGGGCGCCTTTTTTGTTGTAAGTCGCTACGTTTTTTTAGCAAACGTTATTCCACTTAATTAAGCTGGATTTTTGCTCATAGTAAAATTTATATTCATACAGCCATCGTAATCCGTTTTTTGCAAAACAGAATCATCGATGTAATCGAATCCTTTGCATCGATGACAAATTAGCATGCCAGATTCTTTGATTTTCCAAGGCATTGCCAGGCCTTCAATAAAATAAAATCAAATATCATATTGCTTCAAAGTGAAAATGCCATTACCCAAGGCACTGCCGACTTTGCTACAAGTGATTTCGGCCATGGGCCCGAGGTGTCAATTTAAAGCATGGTTAAATTAATGGAACCTAATTTTTATAATACAGCCCGCCATAACCAAACAACAAAAACGTCCCATCCTGCCGGATAAAATAGGAGGTGATGGTTTGGTTAAAGCCAAAATCAATTTTGCTCCAGGTGCTCGTGCGATAAATACCGGGTTGGGGGTTGCTGTTCAGCAAAAAGTAAACATCGCCGTTATAGAAATTAATATTATTGGTGGCCTGCGTGGATGCGTTGTACTGGTAAAAACTTTTAAACGTGCCCTGGTTGGTAAGCGGAGAAATAGTAGCTAAAGTGGCGGCATCCGAGCCGATATAAATATTACCATCCGGGCCCATCTCCATATCATAAGCCGCATAATTTACCATCTGGCCCGATAGCGGGATCTCCTGCCAGGTTTTAGCCGTGTCTTTTGAAATGAGCAGGTTAGTCCAGTCGTTAAACATATAAATGCTGCCATTGGGGTGCTTTCTGATCAAATAAAAGCGTTGAGAGCCAAAGCCAACCAAAAATTTCTGCCAGAAACCGCCGTTATTATTGGTCATATAAGGACCGTCGAAATAAAAGCTCACAAACATCAGGTCGCCGGCTACGGTAAAGGCGGTTGGGGTGCGCATGTCTAGTATGCCGTTGTTAATAGCCGTCCAGGTTTTGGCGTCTTTGCTGTAATAAATGCCATTGTTGGCGGTAAGTACATACATCCAGCCCTTGCTGTTAAATTGCACGTCAATAATAGTTTGCCAATTGGGCACTCCTGTTACTTTATACCAGTTGATGCCGCCATCAGTTGAGGAAAACAAACCGTTGTTGGCCATATAAAGCGTGTTTTTATCAAAGGTTGCTATTTTAGCTGTATAGGATGGCGCGCCGCAGCCACATGCCCGGCCCCAGCCGTTTGGTTTGCTTCCCGTGGCGTTAACAACCAATGAGTCGTCGGGCGGCCCTTGTGGCACACCGTTATAATTTACAAGGCTATCGGCATAAAGGTAAATAGCAAGCTTTTGGCTGGGATTATTGCAGCCCAGCTGCCATTTAATTTGCAGCAGTCCGTTAGCATCGGGTGTTCTGTTAAAATAACCGCCCGGTGTGAGGCCTTCAACAATCCCGTTTCCCTGCAGCATGTTAAAAAATATCAAATACTGTTTGGTCGCTTTTCCCGCAGGAGGCACAACCTGAACCACCAGCGAATCATGCAGGTCCTGCCCATAGGTACCTGATTGTCCGTCGCCATGCAACAGTATCAGTTTACCTTTTGGACCCGTTGTACCCGGCTTATTGCCATCCTTTTTACAGCCGGCCAGTAACAGGCCCACCATCAACACCAAAAGGCCTCCGCGGTATAAATTATTATACATGTTATTTTTGTGTAAGGTCATAAGTATAAATGGATGATTGTTGCAGGCCAAAAATTATCGTCTCATCCTTAATAACTGCTTTTCTCAAATCGCCAACGCCATAATTATCGGTATTGCGACGCGCCCAGGTGAGGCCGCCATCTTTGGTTTCAGCAATTTCGCCGCCGCCGGTTACGATAAAACCATGCTGACTGTTGAAAAAGCGTATGGTAATCACAGGGAACTGTAAACCGGTTTTAATAATGCTCCAGTTTGCCCCGCCATCGGTAGTGCGTACCAGCGCGCCGTATTGCCCGCCGGCAAAACCAAAGTTATTATCAATGAAATACACCGTATTTAAATAATTATTCAACTCGATAGGTTGCTGTACCCATGTTTTGCCGGCGTCGGTTGATTTTACGATTTTCCCAATGTCCCCGCAGGCGTATAAAGTATTGCTGTCTGTTGCTGTGAGCCCATAAAAATTATTCAAAAAGTTAAAACCGGTTTGGATCCATGTAATGCCGCCATCAACTGTTTTTGCAATTTGCCCGTGCCCGCCAACTGTATAGATGACATTCCGGCTGACCATATAATAGGCGGACGAACTGTGATCGCCCACAAACGGCGGTGTCCATGATGGTTGAATAGCCGTTTTACCGCCATCATAAGTAAACTCCGCGTAGTTATTGGTCACTACCATGAGCCCGATGTCAGGGCCCGAAAACGCCATCAACTGTACTTCCTCGTATGGTCTGTAGGATGGGCCCATTGCCCAGGTTTTGCCTCCGTCGGCCGTGCGTACAATACCGGCGCCCTCGCCCATTGCCAAACCGTTATTGGCATCGGTAAAATGGATATCGTTCAAAACATCGATACCACCATTGGTGGCCGAATAAACACTAATCCAGGGTTTGCGGATGGTAGCCATTATTTTAACAGAGTCGAGTGTTTTGCAGCCGCCCGCCTGGTTCAGTTGCTGTTCAGTGCAGCCAGAATACGAATAAAATGTTGCCACCGGCGTGATATCATTTGGCCCCGGCGACCATACGGCTTTTACATAAACCGCGCCATTGCTGTAATAACCGCCCACTATATAAAAAGTACCGGAGTTGCCCATATGGGTAAAATAGGAATATTTAGAAGTATCTGCGGCACTGTTAAGCGTAACTTTAATCAAAATGGTGTCTAAAGGGTGGCCTGTATAGCCAAACTGGTTGTTGCCGCTTACTACCTCGATACTTTTGGCCTGCACGAAAACGGTTGGGGATGTTTTGCCCGGCTGATTTTTTTTACAAGCCTGCGAAAGGATTAATAATGCCAGTAAAAAAAGCAGGTTTTTGATGGTTAAGGTCATCGGGGTTATTTTCAGATAAAAATATAATAATTTTTTTAATTACACCTGAAAGCTGTTAACTAAAATGAAGAGTGCTGTGATAATTCAAGTTCTCCCGGTTTACCCCAGATTTAAGTTAACCGACAAAAAAACCTCCGCGAATGTCCTTGCGGATCCACGGCTTTTTTACTGTCGGCGCCCACGATTGCTTTAATACGTTTACCCCATTGTTTTTCCAGATTACGCCCCACTCATCCCATTCCCACCATCCGTCGCCGCCGCAGTATTCCCCCCAGGCGGTGTAGTATTCCCTCCAACCGTATTTTCCTGTGTACTTTCAACGGCGGGTTTATTTTCGGTGGCGCGCATGGTTAAGAAGGTTACGCCGCTTATGCCTGTGAGGGCCAGCAGGGTGTCGCTCAGCTCGGGCATAATGCAGCCATTTTGCACATGGGCCACTTTGCTTACGTATACGATCATGGCAATGGCCGTCCATACAAGGTTTTGGAAACGGTGTATGCTGACGCCGTACTCATCCGATAAAATGTCTACAAAAAATCCTTCCGAGGGTTTGTTTTGGTGCCGCGGCCTGTGGTCCTGCATTTCGCGTTTATCAATAATTGCCGAGGCGGTGAGGATGCCCGTGCCGATGCCCATTAATACCAGCGCGGTTTTATTGATGGCCGCATCGGCGCAGTCGCCCTTCGTTAACGACAGGTAAATATATGCCGATGCGATGATCACTGTCCACCCGGCAAACTGCGTTTTTGCCAGGCTATAAGGGCTTGCTTTTTTCACCGTTTTATTTTTAATGCGGCGCTGCATTTTAGCGGCGTTTGCATCAAACTGTTCACAGTCGCTAACCTCGGCCCTTAGCATATTAGTGTATTTTCCCAGCACAAAACATAGGATCACAATAGCGGCTATGATAGTAAAGGCTTGCGCGTAATGGTCGTCATAAGTACGATGATCATGCGTTTCGCACCCGGACAACGCGCAAATCGCCGCCGCTGCCATTAAGACGGTTAAAAATCTTTTCATAATAAAATATCGATTGCTTATTTGCCGGCTTGCCCGGGATTTGTTTGGTTTTAGGTTTATTACGCTATTGTCCGGTAGTGTCTGAATTAAGATTCAGGATTAACATATCTTGCCCTAAGATAGCAAAAGTTTTAAAAAAGCAAATTATCTGGTTCGTGTTCATTTCCCATTTTCAAACAGTGTAAAATTCAGCACGTTGATTATCAGGAGCTAATGATGTAATTATTGCGTGTGCTATCGCGAAGTGACCGTGACCGCGCGCGTTTTTTCGCACAGGGCCGCCTCAAGACAACCTCCCGGATGGTTTCTTATAATGACGTGACTGGCTGCGGGTCCCGAAAGTTGCCGCAAAATGTTCATTTTCCATTTTTTAAACAGCTAAAATTCAACATGTTGATTATCAGGCGTTACTGATGTATTTTTTGCGTTTGCTATCGCGAAGTGACCGTGAACGTTTTGCCGGAATTGAAAAAACGATTGCCGAAGAAGACGCCGGGTACACCATGCCCCTTGATGAATTCAGGCAGCAGCACTTTTAAGCCATAAATGAACCTTCCGGTTCGTACCATATACAATCCTGCAACCCGCTACTCCGCGTGCAGGCTTTGCACCGGGTTGGCCAGCGCGGCATTTACGGCTTTAATGCTTACAGTGATCAATGCGATGGTAAAGGTAAGCGTGGCAGCCAGGGCAAATATCCACCAGCTAAGGTGGGTTTTATAGGCAAAGCCCTGCAGCCATTTGTCCATGGCATAATAGCCCAGTGGCAGTGCAATAAAGGTGGCTATGAGCACGGGTTTTAAAAGGTCGCGGGAGAGCAGCAGCACGATGCCCCGCACCGATGAGCCGAGCACTTTGCGTACGCCGATCTCCTTAAACCGCTTGGTGGCGGCAAACGAGGCCAGGCCGAACAGCCCCAGGCAGGCAACAAAGATGGCCAGGCCGGCAAAAACTGTCAAGATGGTTTGCTGGCGCAGGTCGGTTTGGTACAGGTCGTTAAACTGCTGGTCTAAAAAGCGGTATTCAAACGGGTAAGCGCCGGCCTGTTTCATATATTCGTCTTTAGCTGCGGCGATCCCGGCCTGCAGCTTGCCTGCCCGCAGCTTGATGGCGATAACGCGCCGGTCGATAGAGGGCGAAATCACCAGCGGTTCCATATTTTGCTTTAGCGAAAGGAAGTTAAAATCTTCCAGCACCCCCACCACATGGCGGCGCAGGCTATCGCGGAAGGTGTTTTGTATCCATTTGCCTATAGCCTGGCTTGGCGACCAGCCCAGTTTGGCGGCGGCGGTGCGGTTAAGCAGCACCGAGCGCGTCGAATCGCCGGGGAACTCAGGCGAAAAATCGCGCCCCGCGATGACCTTTAAGCCGAGCGTTTTTACAAACTGGAAATCGGCGTATTCCGTGCGCGAAACCCATTTGTTATTTTGCCCTTCCACGTTAAACAGCTGCTGGTCGAAAAAGCCGCCCGGCTCGCCCGACATGAGCGAAACCGAATTTACCAGGCCTGAGTTTTGCAGGTCGGTTTTGTAGGCCCGCATGTGGTTATAAATGTCGTTGTTATCAATGCGCACCAGCAGCGTCTGCTCTTTGTCGTATCCCAGCTGCTTGTTTTTTACATAGCTCATTTGCCGGGTAATGATGAGTGTGCCAACAATAAGCAGTATGGAAATGCTGAACTGCACCACCACCAGCCCCTGCCTGAACATGGCCCCGCCTTTGCCCAGCTTCAGCTTGCCCTTTAGCGCCTGTATGGGCGAAAACGCCGACAGGAAAAACGCCGGGTAGCTTCCGGCCAGTACGCCTACCACCAAAATAACCCCGCCGAGGAACAGGTAGATGGGCCAGCTGCCCCATGTAACGGTTAGCGTGTAGCCGAGCAGCTGGTTATACCAGGGCATGGCCAGCAATAACAAGCCAACAGCTACCGCACAGGAAATGGTGGTAATTAAAATCGATTCGCCGATAAACTGCCCGATCAAATTGTTGCGCAGCGCGCCCAGTACTTTGCGCAAGCCAACTTCTTTGGAGCGGTCGACAGCGCGGATAGTGGACAGGTTCATGAAATTGATGCAGGCGATGAGCAGGATAAATGCTGCGATGGAAATAAAAATGTAAACCACCGTTTTATCGCCATGCTTAACGCCGTCGAAGTTCACATTGTCGAAATAAACGTCCTTTAGCGGGGTGAGGGAAAGTGAAAACTTAAAGCCGAATTTACGGGCAACATCGCCCAGGTATTTGTTCATAAACTGCGGCAGGCGGCGCTCTATGCTTTGCGCCGATGCATTTTTATCCAGCAATACATAAATATACATGCCATTGTTTATCCACTGTGTCATGAAAGGTTGTTTTTCGTATATCGCCAGCGGCGTTACCAGGTCAAAAGTGATATGCGAATTGGAAGGGACGTCTTTGGCAATGCCCGATACTTTTAGCGGCTGGGTTTTGTCCAACAGCATGATTTTGCCCATGGCGTTATCAATGGTGCCAAAATACTTTTTGGCGGTGGTTTCGGTTAGTACCACTTCGTTAGGGTCTTGCAGCACGGTGGCCGCATTGCCCCTGAGCAGCGGGAATGAAAACATGCTGAAAAAGTCGGAGTCGGCATTGATCACGTGCATTTCGTGAAACGACTTGTTGTTCCCTTTCAGCAGGTCGTCGTTGGGGTTTACGCGCACGGCTTTAAGTATTTCGCCTTTAAAATCGTTCAGCAGCGCAGGGGCATAGGGCCCCGACAGGTACGATACGGTGCCCCGCTTGCCGTAGGCATTAAAACCGCGCATTACGCGGTAAATGCGGTCGCCGTTTTTATGAAAACGGTCTACGGTGAACTCGTTGCTGATAAACAGGAAGATCATCATGCAAACGGCAATGCCGATGGATAGACCCATGATATTGATCAGGGAAAATAATTTGTCCTTTACCAGGTTACGCCAGGCAAGCTTGGAGAAAAATCGGATCATATGTATAAAATATAACGAGGTATTGTCAAGGGTTGTGCCAAAACTGTAATGGGCTGTTATTTAGCAGGTTATTCAAGTAAAAACGAAAAGAGTGTTCGCAATCGGCACAGTTGAGATGTGCGGTTGCGATACATTGACAAGATGCTACCGGGCGCCGGCCAGGCGTAAAAAAATCAATCGAGTTCCCTATTACAAATCCCCCCTCTTCAATTCCCCAACGGCATAATCCGCCGCCCTGGCGGTTAGGGCCATATAAGTTAACGAGGGGTTTTGGCAGGCGCCGGAGGTCATGCAGGCGCCATCGGTTACAAAAACGTTGGGAGCGCCCCAAACCTGGTTGTGGCCGTTTAATACCGAAGTTTTGGCGTCGCGGCCCATCCTGGCGGTGCCCATTTCGTGGATGCCGAGGCCGGGCGCCTGGTGCGTATCGTCCTGGCCGATGTTTTTAAAGCCGGCTTTCTCCAGCATTTCCGAGCCGGTTTGCAGGATGTCTTTCAGCATTATAATTTCATTTTCCCGGTAAGCGCAGTCGATGTCGAGCAAAGGGATGCCCCATTGGTCTTTTTTGTCTTTGCTGAGGCTAACTTTGTTGCGGACATCGGGCAGGCACTCGCCCATGCCGGTCATGCTCATGTACCAGGGGCCGGCTTCGGTTAAGCTGTCTTTAAAGTTTCCGCCTATTTTCTGGCCGCCCTTAAAATTTCCCTGGCCCCTGCCCCCGCCGCAGGCAAAGGCGTAACCGCGTATAAAATCGTGCTCCTTTATCCCTTTCAGGTTTCGGAAGCGGGGTAAATAAACGCCGGTCGGGCGGCGGCCATAATAATATTTATCCTGGAAACCGTCATGCTCACCAAAAACACGGCCGCGGTAGTTGTGGTCCATCAGGTAATGGCCCAAAGCGCCGCTATCGTTCCCCAGCCCGTTAGGAAAGCGCGAAGAGGTGGAGTTGAGCAATATCAGCGTTGAATTTAAAGTACTGCCATTTACAAATATTATCCGCGCAAAGTATTCCGTCGCCTGCAAAGTGTTGGCATCAATCACCCGCACGCCCTTTGCCTTTTGTTTGTCCTCGTCGTAAATGATGGAATGCACTACCGAAAAGGGCCGCATAGTTAAATTGCCCGTAACAGCTGCCGCCGGTATGGTCGCCGAATTGCTGCTGAAATATCCGCCAAAGGGGCAGCCGCGGTAACACAGATCGCGGTATTGGCAGGGCCCGCGGCCGTTGAGCGCTTTTGACAGGTTTGCTGTGCGCGAAATGATGAGGTTGCGGCCGGGGAAATTGCTTTCAATACTTTGTTTAAAGTGCTGTTCAATAGCGTTCATCTCCATAGGCGGCAAAAACTCGCCATCCGGAACCTGTGGCAGCCCATCGCGATTGCCGCTTATGCCAGCAAATTTCTCGGCATAGCTGTACCAGGGGGCTATATCCTTATAACGTATGGGCCAGTCGATAGCAAAACCGTCTTTTGCATTCGCTTCAAAATCCAGGTCGCTCCAGCGCTGCGTCCACCTCGCCCAAAGCAACGACTTGCCGCCCACCTGGTAACCCCGTATCCAGTCGAACGGTTTGGTTTGCACGTAGGGATGCTCTTTGTCCTTTACAAAAAAGTGTTGTGTTTCTTCTTTAAAGGCATAGCAGCGGGCGGCGATGGGGTTTTCCTCCTGCATCTTCAGCGTAAGCTCACCGCGGTGTTCAAAGCCCCAGGGGGGCGTCATGGCTGTGGGGTAATCTTTTATATGCTCCACATTGCGCCCGCGTTCCAAAACAAGTGTTTTTAACCCTTTTTCGCACAATTCCTTGGCGGCCCAGCCGCCCGATATGCCTGAACCGATAACTATGGCATCGTAAGTGTTTTTAGGGTTTGGTTTGTTATACAGGTATTCGGGCGTGGGGTTATCCATAATGGCTATTTAAGACTAAACGTTTATACAGGCGAAAAATGCTATCCCAATTTTACGGATAATTTTTAGCTTTCGGGAAAGTAAAAGACGGAAGGCAAAAACCTTCAGCCTTTTATCTAACGGCGCTCCGCATAAAAGACAGCGGTAGTGTTAGGCACATCGGTTAGTTAGTCAGCGGCGCACGAAAGAGGGTTTACAGTGGGTTAACACAACTTAACATATTTCCATGTTAACATTTGTTAAATATTTGATTATCAAATATTTAACAAAACGTGGGTTTACACTTTTGGCGCTTTTTAATGCGGCTATTTTTAGCCCGGATTATGGTCTCCGGGGTTTAAGCATCCACAGCCGGTAGACCGGATTCACCAATTTTTTATTCGTCACGACACAAGAAAGCCTTAAGACTTTCGACCTAAGGCTTCTGACTTAAAAAGTCGGGATGAGAAGATTCGAACTTCCGACCTTCCCGACTTCAGTCGGGACGCGATAACACAAAAAAGCCTTAAGACTTTCGACTTAAGGCTTCTGACTTAACAAGTCGGGATGAGAAGATTCGAACTTCCGACCTCCAGCACCCCATGCTGGCGCGATACCTGGCTACGCTACATCCCGAATAATATTAACTAAAAAGAACACCTATCTTCTGACCTTCCCGACTTCAGTCGGGACGCGATACCTGGCTACGCTACATCCCGAATAATATTAACTAAAAAGAACACCTATCTTCCGACCTTCCCGACTTCAGTCGGGACGCGATACCGGGCTACGCTACATCCCGAATAATATTAACTAAAAAGAACACCTATCTTCCGACCTTCCCGACTTCAGTCGGGACGCGATACCGGGCTACGCTACATCCCGAATAATATTAACTAAAAAGAACACCTA
>Ga0207667_10000066_pt1 | contig 185903 bp, 158 predicted proteins | sample KBSCornC52_FD_184301 | JGI IMG/M metagenome (GOLD analysis project Ga0207667, IMG submission 184301) | Corn rhizosphere microbial communities from Kellogg Biological Station, Michigan, USA - KBS Corn C5-2 (SPAdes) (version 2) | ecosystem: Host-associated > Plants > Roots > Rhizosphere > Soil ... | reverse complement strand
CCCCACTACTCATTGCTTCGCCGACATCTGTCGCTTTGTTTTTCAACTTCGCTTCGTGTGTCGCGTCAGCAGGGGGCGAACTATAGCAATCCACCTGCAGCCGCGCAAGCCCTTTTTGAAAAATAATTGAAATAATTTAGAAGATAGCCCCGACGCCCTCACCGTCATCGCTCGCAAACCCAGAAGGGACAAGGCTTTCAGCAGGAAACCCATTACCTTCAAAGGCAAAATGAAACCGGGCCGCCCCTGACGGGACGGCCCGGTTTCATTTCTTCCGGGTGTTGCGGGGCGCTTAAGCTGCCTTGACCGTCAGATCGCTCTTCACGTCCCGTACACCTTCAATACCTGCGACCAGTTGCAAGGCGTGCTGTCCCAGTTCGGCGCTAGGCACCGATCCCTTCAGTGTGACCACACCGTCCTTGGTACTGACGTTGATCTTCATTGCCGAAACCTGCTTGTCTTCCACCAGGGCGGCCTTGACCTTGGCGGTGATGACAGAGTCATCAATATAGGCCCCCGCCTTCTGGGCGGTCACCGGTGCCGCGCGATCAGCGGCCTGAACTGCCGGAGCAGCCGCAGTTACCAAAAGACTGGCAGCCAGCAGGCGGGCGACGAAGGTGGTCTTTTTCATGGTCTATCTCCTTATTGATCAGTCATCGTGGCAGCGCTCTATATAGCGAAAGAACATTGCTCTCTATATAGGCGCCTCTGCCACTGGTATCGCAAAGCCCGTGCCAGCAGGAATTTTCCTCAATGAATTCAATAACTTGGCGATCTCGCAAAGAAAATGGGCCTCTGAATGACCCGCTCCAAACCGCTTTTCTGTCGCCGAGGGAGGACAATTTCCCCCCGTTGAAGAGATTAAGTCCCTGATTTCAAAGCCCTTCTTCTTGTCGTCAAGCGACGACAGCCTCTTCCCCACCACGGAAACGCCGGGGATCCAGTCCATTCTTCTGCAACAGGCGATAGAACTCGGTACGGTTGCGATCAGCCAGCCGGGCGGCGTCAGACACGTTGCCGTCGGTCAACTTGAGCAAGCGGATCAGGTAGTCCCGCTCGAACTTCTGCTTGGCCTCGGCGTAACGCAACAGATCGAGGGTCGGCGTGCGCAGGGCGCGCTGCACCAGCGAGGCCGGGATCAAGGGCGCGGTGGACAAGGCGCAGACCTGCTCGACCACGTTATAAAGCTGGCGCACATTGCCCGGCCAGTGCGCCAGACTCAATATCTCCAGCGCGTCGGGGGCAAACCCGGTGAGGCGCTTGGGATACTTGGCCGCAATGGTCTTGAGGAAGTGATTGGCCAGCAGCGCGATATCCTCACGCCGTTCTTCCAACGCCGGCAGGTGCAGCGTCACCACATTGAGGCGGTAATAGAGATCCTCGCGGAACTGTCCTTCGCGCATGGCCGCTTCCAGATCGCGATGGGTGGCCGAGATGATGCGCACATCGACCTCGCCGGCTTGGTTGGCACCGACCTGGCGCACCGTCTTTTCCTGCAATACCCGCAAGAGCTTGACCTGCAGGGGCAAGGGCATGTCGCCGATCTCGTCGAGGAACAGGGTGCCGCCATGGGCGGCCTGGAACAGTCCCTCGCGATGCTCGACCGCGCCGGTGAACGCCCCCTTGACGTGGCCGAACAGCTCGGACTCCAGCAACTGCTCCGGGATGGCGCCGCAATTGACGGCGATGAAAGGCTGCTCGGCGCGTGGGCTGGTGCGATGGATGGCGCGCGCCAGCAGCTCCTTGCCAGTGCCGCTGTCGCCCCGGATCAGGATGCTGGCGTCGGAGGCCGCCACCAGCCGGGCCTCGGCCAGCAGTTCGGCCACCCGCTGGCTGCGGCTGAGGATGTCGGCCCGCCACGACTGGTCCGGCGACAGCGGCGCTGGCGCCGTCAGACTCAGCGCCTGGGCGACCTTGTCGAGCAGCACATGAGCGTCGAAGGGCTTGGTCAGGTAGGCGAAGGCGCCCTGGGTGGTGGCGTCCACTGCATCAGGGATGGTGCCATGCGCGGTAAGAAGGATCACGGGCAAGGCCGGATAGCGGCTGCGGATCTCGGCGAACAGGGCCAGCCCATCCATGCCGGGCAAGCGCACATCGGTGATCACCAGGGCCGGCAGCGAGATGGCCAGCTGAGCCAGCGCGGCCTCGGCGCTCTCCACGGCCAGGATGCGGTAGCCGCTGGCATTGAGGCGCAGCGTCAACAGGCGAAGCAGGTCGGGATCATCATCGACCAGCATCAGGGGGGCAGTCTTTCCCATCGGGACTCCAGTTCCATGAAAGGAACGGCCCCGACGGCGATGGCGAATGGTCTTACTTGCCGCCGGCCGGCAGGGTCCGTTCTATGTTCTTGAGCGCCTCCAGCTTGTCGTTCAACTGGTCGACCTTGCGCTGCGCTTCCTTGGCCTGCACCGAGGACTTCTCGGCACTGTCGGCCAGGCGGCGCAGATCGGCGTATTGTCCGACCAGCAATTGCACCAGAGGCTTGAGCTTCTCCGCTTCGACGCTGTTATCGGCCATGACGTTCCATAGCTGGGCTTCGGCCTTGGCCAGATCGATGCCGTCACGGGTCAGCGCCAGGGCCATGGCGCGCCTGACCAGATTGGCCGGACCGGCAGGATAGGTGTTGATGCGCTGCAGTTCACGGCCCAGCTCGGCCGACGTCATCTTGCGCAACTGGGCGTGATAGGCCAGCAACTCGTCGATGTTGCTCGAGGCGTGGATGAGCTTGACGGTGGAAGTCGGTGCATCAGGCTGCACAGCGCAAGCCGACAGGAAAAGGCACGAGGCCAGGATCAGGATCTTATTTTTCATCAGGCAACTCGATTCGGAAATGCGCCCCGCCCTCGCGGGGCACCAGATACACCTTGCCGCTATGCGCCTGCACGTACTCGCGCACGACCGACAGACCAATACCATTACCGCGCCGCGCGGCGGTGGGCTGGTTCAATCCTTGGTAGAAGGGTTCGAAGATACGCGCCGCGTCAGTGGGCGCCACGCCCGGCCCCTGATCCACGCACTCCACCCGCACCAGGCCCGGCGCCTCCGAGAGCAGGAAGCGGATGAAGCCGCCCTGGGGGCTGAAGCGCACGGCGTTGGACAACAGATTGGCCAGGACGATCGCCATCTTCTCCGGATCGACCACCACGGTACGAGCCCCCCCCTCGATCTCTACCTTCAGCTCACGCGCCAGCCATTGCAGCCGCTGGTCGTCGATCACCTTGTGCAGCAAGGCGCGCAGGTCTACCGGCACCGGATGGATGCGCTGGGCGTCGAAGGAGACTTCGTTGTAGCGCAGCAGGTCTTCGATCTGGGTCTGCAGGGACTGGGTATTCTGGCGCAGGATGCGGGCGATCTCGCGCTGGCTGTCGGTCAACTGGCCGGCCACGCCATCGTCGAGCAGGGCCGCGCCTTCGCACAGTGCCGCCAGCGGGGTCTTCAGTTCATGGGAAACATGGCGCAGGAAGCGGGACTTTTCCGCCTCCAGGTCGGCCAGGCGCTGGCGCAGCCAGTCCAGCTGCTGGCCCAGGCGGCGGATGTCGGCCGGGCCGCGCACATCGATGGGCTGGTCGAAACGATTGTCGCCCAGGCGCCCGATGGCCTGCTCCAGCCGCGCCATCGGGCGCGACAGCCAGAGTCCGAAGCAGAACGCCAGCAAGACCGCCAGCACGATGGCGCCAACCACCTGGGCGGTCAGCATCTGGCGTTGCTGTTCCAGCGCGGCCGACAAGGCGTTGTTGCGGCGGTCGACCTCGCGCCGGCTTTCCAGGGCGATGCGTTCGTTCAGGGCCGGCAGGCGGGCAAAATCCTGGAACAGCCTGGCCTGCTCGCCCTTGTCCTTGCGGCTGTCGGCGTCGAGTACGCCGGCGGCTTCATCCACGTACACGCTCCATTGCCCGAACAGCTCGCGCGGGGCCTTGGGCAGCGAATCGGCCAGTTCTCCCAGCGCCTGCCGGGCCTGGTCACGGGCTTCATTGAAACGGTCATGGAAGGCCGCGTCGTCCAGCACCAGGTACTGGCGCGCGCTGCGCTCCATGGCCACGGTGCGTTCGGCCAGCCGTTGCGCGGCTTCGGTCAACTGCACCGCCTGGCGCGCGGTCTCGCGGCTGTTGGCCGACATCCGGTCCAGCGTGAACAGGGCGTGGATGGACGTGCCGCTGAGCAAGGCGGCAATCAACAGAAAGGCCGCCAGCAGCAGCTGCCGGAAAGACAGGCCAAGATAGCCCGACGGGCGTGCCGGCGCGGCGTGCGGCGTAGGATGATGCTCGATGGCGTTCAACATGCGATTGATCTCGGTCCCTCAAGACTTGCTTCTCTATCCGGACTGCCAGGGTCGGCAGTCCGGCCCGCAAGATGCCGACGGGAAACATCGGACACCGTCTTGCGGGCACACATTGTAATCAAGTTGCCGCCTTGCAGGACATCGGCCCTGCCGCAGCAGCTCAGCCTTGCGGGCCGAGGAAGTCCAGCAGCATGAGCGCCACCACCTTGGTGGCCTTGCGCAGGTCGTCCAGGGCCAGGTTCTCGTCGGCCTGCTTGGCATTGGATTCCATCAAGGTGCGCGGGCCGGCGCCGAAGAGCACCGCCGGAATGCCCTGCTCGCCATACAATCGGGCGTCGGTATAGAGCGCCGAGCCGTTGGTGGTGAGGGTCTCGCCCATGACCTCGCGGGCATTGCGCAAGAGACTCTCGACCAGCTTCTCGTGCCCCGGCAGCGGGCGCAGCGCGCGCGCCAGCAGCAGGCGGCGGATCTCCACGCGGATGCCCGGCAGGCCCGCCACCGCATCCTCGATCAGCTTGCGCACGCCGGCCTCGACCTCGGTCGGGTCTTCCTCGGGAATCATGCGGCGATCCATCTTCAGCACCACCTTGCCCGGCACCACATTGGTATTGGTGCCGCCATCGATGCGGCCCACGATCATGGTCGGATGGGTGATGCCGGGAATGGCCGAGCGAATCTCCTTGAGACCCGGCAGCGCGCCGTAGATGGCGTTGAGGATGGCCGTGGCCGCCTGCAGCGCATCGTGGCCGGTCTCGGGCATGGAGCCATGGGTGGCGCGACCATGCACGGTGACCTCGAACTGCAGGCAGGCATTGTGGGCGGTCACGACGTTGTAGCTGAAGCCGGCCGCCAGCACGTAGTCGGGGCGGGTCAGCTTCTGCTCCAGCAGCCAGCCGGGACCGAGCAGGCCGCCGAATTCCTCGTCATAGGTGAAATGCAGCTCGACGCCGCCGTGCAGCGATGCGCCCACCGCTTCCAGTGCGCGGGTGGCGAACAGGTAGCTGGCGAAGTCGCTCTTGGAGACGGCCGCTGCGCGGCCATAGATGCGGCCATCGGCGATCTCGCCGCCATAGGGGTCATGGGTCCAGCCTTCGCCCGGCGGCACCACGTCGCCATGCGCATTGAGCGCCACGGTCGGACCGCCATCGCCATAGGGACGACGCACGATCAGGTTGGTGATGCTCTGCATGCCATAGTCGGCCACCTGCTGGGCGGGCACCACATGCTTTTCCGCCGCCCAGCCCCAGCCTGCGACCAGCTCGGCCACCGCATCGGCGTGCGGGGCGTTGTTGCCCGGCGGGGTATCGGTGGGGATGCGGATCAGCTGCTGCAACACCCCGACCTCTTCGTCGAAATGCTGATCGATCCAGGCGCACAGGCGCTGCGACAACTGCTCTTTGGACATGCTCACGACTCCATCATCAACAGGCCGGCCACGCCGGCGCAAAGCAGCATCATAGCGCAGCCGGCACGCCAGGTGACCGCAGCCAGCATGCGCCGGCGTTCCCCGCTATCATTGAGCGGCTGTGACGCCCAGTGCGTGACGGCAGACCTTGCCGGCCCGCGCGCCCGTGCGCCTTGCTGCGCCCCCATCAAAAATCCAGAAGAACCACCATGTCCTCGCAGCCTACCGCCCCCGGCACCGCCGCTCCCAGCCCTCACCTTGTCATCGCCGGCGAAGGCCTGCCGCCGGAACAACGCGGCCGCGCCATCCTGGCGCTGGGTATCGCCGTGGGCCTGGCCACGCTCGACACCGCCATCGCCAACACCGCCCTGCCCGCCATGGCGCTGGACCTGCAGACTACGCCGGCGGCCTCGGTATGGATCGTCACCGCCTACCAGCTGGCCATGATGGTGGCCCTGCTGCCCCTGGCGGCGCTGGGCGAGATCATCGGCTATCGCCGCATCTATATCTGGGGACTGGTGCTCTTTACCGCCGCCTCGCTGCTGTGCGCGGTGGCGTGGTCGCTGCCCACGCTGGTGATGGCGCGCTTCCTGCAGGGACTGGGGGGCGCGGGCATCATGAGCGTGAACACGGCGCTGATCCGCTTCATCTACCCGACCCGCTCGCTGGGACGCGGGGTCGGGCTCAATACCCTCATCGTGGCCATCGCCTTCACCGTCGGCCCCTCGGTGGCCTCGGGCATCCTGGCCATTGCGCCCTGGCCATGGCTGTTCGCGGTCAATGTCCCGCTGGGTGTACTGGCGGTGGTGCTGGCCGTGCCGTCCTTGCCCCATACCAGCCTGGCCCGGCACGCCTTCGACCTGCGCAGTGCGCTGCTCAATGCGGCGGCCTTCGGGCTGCTGATCCTGGCCATCGGCGAAGGCGCCCACCAGGCCCAGGCCAGCGTGGTCGGACTGGAACTGGCGGCGGCCATCCTGTGCGGGCTGTTCCTGCTCAAGCGCGAACTGTCGCATCCTGCCCCCATGCTGCCAGTGGACCTGTTCCGCCATCCCATGTTCTCGCTCTCGGCGGTCACGGCGGTGTGCTCCTTCGCCGCGCAGGGCCTGGCCTTTGTCTCCCTGCCCTTCTTCTTCCATCATGACCTGGGCCGCAGCCAGGTCGAGATCGGCCTGCTGATGACGCCCTGGCCAGTGGCCGTGGCCATCATGGCCCCCATTGCGGGTCGCATGTCAGACCGCTACCCGGTGGGCATGCTGGGTGGCGTCGGGCTGGCCTTGCTGTGCGCGGGCCTGTTGTCGATGACCTTCATGCCTGCCAGCCCCAGCGTATGGGAAATCAGTTGGCGCATGCTGCTCTGTGGCATGGGCTTCGGCTTCTTCCAGTCGCCCAACCTCAAGGCGCTGATGACCAGCGCGCCACCTCATCGCAGCGGCGGTGCATCCGGCATCGTGGCCACCGCGCGCCTGCTGGGCCAGAGTGTGGGTGCCGCGCTGGTGGCGCTGTGCTTCAACCTGTCGCAGACCCAGGGCTCGCGCCTGGCCCTGGGATTCGGTGCGGCATTCGCCGGTGCAGCCTGCATCGCCAGCTTCCTGCGCCTGCTCACGCGCAACCCCTACGCGCCGCCGCCAAAAAAATAATTTTTCGCGTTCCTCCGCAACAGCGCCACTCGACGGATTCTCAGGCGGTGGCTGCGTTAGCGCACGCTTGTGCAAGCTGCCAATGCTCGCCGTCATTAACTTTCTGCGCGTCAACAGTTAAGAGAAAAACACGAAATATAGTCTCAAAAGTGGACCATCAATCAAGCTAAAGGAAAACGCATTCTGATACGATAAAAAACAGACAACTCATCCATGCAAGCTGGATGGTCTGATGCAGCATCCAACAATTAACGGCGTCCATTTCATCAAAAGAAATCCAAACGCTCCCAGTACGGCAACCAGCCACGGGTCAAGCCTGAAGTCGATATGTTGAAATCCATCGCCCTGGACCAGCTCAGACTGGGCATGTACATCCATTCCATCCCCGGTGGATGGATCAGTCATCCGTTCTGGCGCAAGTCCTTCAAGGTCGAGACGCTGGAAGACCTGCAAACCCTGCGCGACTGCCCTATCGACACCGTCACCATCGACACCGCCAAGGGACGCGACGTCACTCGCGAAGACGTGAAGGAAGACGACGCGGACCAGGACGCGGACGCTCCCGCCGCGCCGCCGGCCGATCCTGCCACCCCCAAACCCGCCAGCCGCACCGATACCGCCATCGAACGCGAACGCGCGCAGCGCATTATCTCGTCCTCCAAGTCCACCGTCCTGCACATGTTCTCGGAAGCGCGCATGGGCAAGGCCATCGACGTCAAGGATGCAGCCGAACTGGTCACCGAGATCACGGCCTCGGTCTCGCGCAATGCCGATGCCCTCATCAGCCTGGCGCGCCTGAAGACCACTGACGATTACACCTACCTGCATTCGGTGGCGGTCTGCGCCATGATGATCTCGCTGGCCAACCAGCTGGGCATGACGCCGCAGCAGACCAAGCAGGCCGGCATGGCCGGACTGCTGCACGATGTGGGCAAGATGGCCGTGCCGCTGGACATCCTCAACAAACCCGCCAAGCTGACCGAGGAAGAATTCGCCTCGGTGCGTCTGCACACCGTGCAAGGGCACGGCATCCTGCAGCAGATCGAGGGCATCGGCGAGGTACCCCTGGATGTGTCGCTGCATCATCACGAAAAGATCGACGGCAGCGGCTATCCCTTCAACCTCAAGGCCGACAGCATTTCGATCATGGCCAAGATGGGCGCGGTCTGCGACGTCTATGACGCCATCACCTCCAACCGCCCCTACAAGGCCGGCTGGGACCCGGCCCGGTCGATCCGCCACATGGCCTCCAGCGCCGGCCATTTCGACCCGAGTACGATGGAAGCCTTCGTCAAGGCCATCGGCATCTATCCCTCCGGCTCCTGCGTGATGCTGCAATCGGGACGGCTGGGCGTGGTGGTGGACCAGCGTCCGGACCACCTGCTCACACCGCGCGTGAAGGTGTTCTACTCCACCGCCAACCGCATGCCGCTCAAGAGCGAGATCATTGATCTCTCCCACAGCACCGACAAGATCACGGCCTATGCCGATCCGGCCAAGTGGGGCATTCGCAACCTGCCCAGCATCGAATTGCTGTGACACGCTGACACCGCGACAAAGCAACAGAACGACAAAGCCAAGGGAAGACCAACGAAAAAACGGCGCCGTAAGGCGCCGTTCTGCATGGTACATGGTGGACGGCGCGCGGGATCACGACCGCACCGCAACGTCACCAGAAATTACGCTCAGTCACGCTGCGCGAACGCTGCCGTGGAGGCCAGTTCATTGAGCAGGGCCACGGTGGAACAGGACGACACATCGTAGGGATTGAGTTCGCCGGAGACCGAATACTTCAGCAGCAGCGAGCGGTTGATCTTGTCCAGCCGGATCTTGCCCATGGTCCAGGACGAATACTGGCGCTCATCGATGGACTCATAGGCCAGCAGGATCACGTCCTGGTGGCGCTCATCGCGCAGCAGGCGGCCATAGAGGCGATTGACCTGGTCACGCCCGCCTTCGAGCACCTGCACGAAGATCGTATCGCTGTAGCACAGCACCCCGGTGATGCCCTGCTGCGGATTGCGCTGGCGCGCGCTGGCCAGGATGCCGTCGATGGTCTCATGGGAGATGGTGGCGCAAGCGCGGCTTGCATAGATCAGGCGAACCAGCATGATTAACCTCGTTGACGTTGGGTGATCAAAGCCAGGAATTCACGGCGCAGGTTGGCGTCGCGCAGGAAAGAGCCGCGCATGACGCTGTTGATCATCTTCGAATCCATGTCCTTGACGCCGCGCCAGTGCATGCAGAAGTGATCGGCTTCCATGACGATGGCCAGGCCGTCCGGCTGCAGCTTCTGCATCAGCAGGTCGGCGGCCTGCGAGACCGCTTCTTCCTGGATCTGCGGGCGGCTCATCACCCACTCCAGCAGGCGTGCATACTTGGACAGGCCGATCAGGTTGGAATGCTCGTTGGGCATCACCCCCACCCAGACCTTGCCCATGATCGGGCACAGGTGGTGCGAACAGGCGCTGCGCACGGTAATGGGGCCGACGATCATCAGCTCGTTGAGGCGCTCGATGTTGGGAAACTCGGTGACCGGCGGAGCGGCCTGATAGCGGCCCTTGAAGACTTCATTGAGATACATCTTGGCCACGCGCTTGGCGGTGTCCTGGGTGTTGTGGTCACTCTCCACATCGATGACCAGGCTCTCCAGCACCGCGGCCAGCTTGCCCTGCACTTCGGCCTGCAGCTCTGCCAGCTCGCCATCCTTGATGAAGGCGGAGATGTTGTCATTGGCGTGGAAGCGCACGCCGGCGGCCTTGATGCGCTGGCGGATGCGGGCCGACACCAGTTGCTCATGCACGCTGGGTGCAGCCACATCCTGGATGGCCTGGGCCGGTTTTTTTTCTGTTGCCATGATGGAATGCGGCCGCGCCAAAGGCGACCGCCGAGTTAGGGAATGAGCGCCATTATGCCCGGAAACGACGCGGTGTATCGGCAGCAGCAGGAGTCAACCCGCGTCAACCCGGGGTCATTGCGCCTGCTTCCGGATGCGCTCACTTAACTGCCATTGATGTTTGTTTTCCGCTCTTTACATGCGGCTAACCGCTGCTTACATGCTTCCCACCCATCATCCATGCACACGCAACCGCGCGCGAGGCACCGCCAGCGGCGTCGCGTCGCGCCAGGCATCCAGCCGGGCCGCCACAGGGGGAAATTGCCATGCACATCCAAACTCGTCTTGCCGGCGCCTGCACGCTGGCCGCCTTGCTCTCAGCCTGCAACAGTCCAGCACCGATGGTCAATGGACCGACCAGCGTACGGCCCGCCTACCAGGTCGCCAACGTGGAAAACAATGGCGCCATCTTCCGCGTCTCCAGCGCCCAGTTGTTCGAAGAACCGACCACCTATAACGTGGGCGACATCATCAAGATCGATATTTCCGAATCCATCAGCAGCAGCAACAAGGCTTCCACCAACAACAGCCGCGACAGCTCGCTCAAGCAAAAGGGGCCGGGTTCGGGAGCACCGCTGGGCGGCCTGTTCACGCAGCTGTACGACGCCGACTACTCGGCCTCGGGCAACAACACCTTCAAGGGATCGGGCGACAGCAGCAATACCAACACCATGAGCGGCACGCTGATGGTCTCCATCGTCGAGGTCCTGCCCAACCGCAATCTGGTGGTGGCCGGCGAAAAACGCATCGGCGTCAACGGCAACATCAACACGCTGCGCTTCTCGGGTGTAGTGCGTACACGGGATATCCGGGGCGGCATCGTGGCCTCCTCCAACGTGGCCGACGCGCGTCTGGAACAGGTCGGCGGCGGCTCCATCGCCGACGCCAGCACCGATGGCAACTTCTTCCGCCGCCTGCTGACGATCTGGTAAGCCGGATCGGGAAGCGGACGAAAAAAAACGGCAAGCGCGCTTGCCGTTTTTTCATTCCTCATCGTCTTCCATCGCCTTCTGCCGGGGCGGCCAATGACACTGGCCTCAGCCTCTGCATCCGCTAGTAGCCGCTGAAGCCATTGCGCTGGTTGTCGGGCAGATTGTCCGCCACGATGGGATTGCCCGGGAAGAGCGCATCGATGAGCGGGGCCAGCTTGTCCCCGGGTGAAGCCCACTTGTCCTGGCCGAATGAGCCCAAGCGATACTGCGCCATTCCGAGCACGCGGCCATCGCGGCGCAAGGTCAAGGCGGCGTAGGTGAGATAGGGTGTGTAGGCTTCGGTGAAGGCCTTGGTGTCCCACTTGACGTAGCCCACATAGGACAAGGTCACCGGGCAGGCCAGCGCCTGCGTGCCCGCGTCATAGACGCGGCTCTGCACGCCATGCCTGAGCAGCTCGCCCTGCAGCCCCGGCACGAAATCGCTCAGGGCTACCGAGCCATTCCATTCGATGCAGACATCGCGGATCGGATCCTTGTTCAGGACGATGGGATTCTGTGTGGTATTGGGCGTCATCGCCTTTACGCCCGAAGCCGCCGAACCGACCAGGCCGACCGCGTCCATCAGGGCGTTTCCCGACGTGACGATGCAGCCGGACAGCGAAGTCGCCAGCAAGGCTGCAGTGATGATGGTGCGCATGATGCTCTCCCCCGAGCAGGACCCGTCTTGTCGAGTCACGGATCACAGGCTGCCCATCATAGCGGCGCGCAATCACGCGCCCGTGCCGTTTTACCTTCATTTACGCTCACGCGCAGAACTCTTTACAGCGTAACTGAATACGTCAGCAATACTGGGCGGGCGATGGCGCTGCTGGCACAATAGACGCATCCCCCGTTCCCTCAAGGAGACCACCATGTCACGCCATCATCCCCGTCCCTGCTCCCGCTTCCTCGCCCCCTTGCTCGCGGCACTGGCCCTGGGCGGCGTGCTGCACAGCGCGCAGGCCGACACCCTCAAGACCGAGACCGAAGTGCGCGCCCTGGCCGACAAGGTCATGGCCGAAGCTGGCGCCGGTCGCACCGACGATGCCTATGGTCTGCTGTCGCCCTATTCGCTGGTGGACATCCGCGCCCTGGAAAATGCCCGCACCCAGGCCCGCAGTTCACGCATGGCCATCGAAGCGCTGGTGGGCAATTCGGTGGGCTATGAATTCATCCGTTCCGAGAAAGTCGGCCAATCCCTCCTGAAGCTGACCTATATCGAGAAGACCGAGCGCCAGGCCATCCCCTGGATGTTCATCTTCTACAAGGCCCCCACCGGCTGGGCGGTGAGCACCTTCAGCAATGGCGCCGATGTGGATGCGCTGTTCGATCACTGAGGGCACACAGGTGAAGACCCTTTTTACAGCCACGGCATTGGCGTAAAACCGGGTAAGCACACTCCTCGCCTCACAGACCAGCAGTTACGCTTTGCTTGCCGCTGTCATGCCACAAGGCAACACTGTCATGAGCGCAGCGGCATCACGGGTAGAGGGAGGGGGATCTCATGCATACATCGGAAAACTTCGCGCACCTGCGCGTAGGCGCGCTCACGGCCTGCCTGGCCACGGCTGCACTGGCGGGTTGCGCCAGCACCAGCGACATCCAGGTCGGTGAACAGGACATGTTCATGGTCGCCGCCACCGGGGTCAGCTACACCATGTCCATTCCGGCGCTCACTGCCGCCGCCAAGGAAAAGGCCTACGACTTCTGCGGCAAGCAGAAGATGAAGGCCGACCTGCGCCAGCTGGTACGCGGCTGGCGGCCGATGCAGGTGGAACTGTATTTCCGCTGCCAGCCCGAAGGCACCAGCCTGCAAGCGCTGCTGGACTAGAAAGCAGGTACGGCAAGCGCGCTCAGTGCGCGGGGAAATCACGCTCGCGCAGGGCTTGGCCGGACGCATCGAAACCATCGGCCAGCCGCACCCCGGCCACGCCCAGCGAGGCCAGCGCATCGGCGGCTTCCCACAGCGCATCCTGGCCATCGTCGTCGAGCCTCAGCTCGCTGCGGGCCAGTACGCCGGTCGTGCCGCGTAACACCACCAGCAGGCGCCTCTCGTCGTCCTCTTCCTCGAGCGCGACCACTGCCGTGGCCTGGGCCGGTTCGACGCCCGCGGCGGCCAGGCCCTGCTCCAGCTCGGAGAGCATCTGCAGGGTACGGTACTCGGCATTACCCGTACGCTTGGCGCCGTGCAACAGGTCCTGGTAGAGGAAGTGCAACTGGCATTGCGCCCCCTCACCTGACTGGCCAGTCAGGCATTGCTGCATCAAGGGCGTGATCTGCTGGCTCCACTGGCGGAAGCGCTCGGCGCGCTGCTCGAAGTAGGCGTCGGCAGCGGCTTCATCGGCGGGCACGACATAGAAGGGATCATCCAGATCCTTGAGCGCAAAGCCCAGCAGGAAGCGCAACTCCAGCGCCTCGTCGTCGGCGCTGAAGGTAGCGGCGGGCCAGCCGCGCATGCTGCGTTCGATGGCCGGCACGCTCATGACCTTCTTGTCGGTCAGCGAGGCGAAGGCGTCGCGGTTCATGGCCTCGACCTCGCTGAAGCTCAGGGCATTGATCTCCTCGGGATGATAGAGGTGATGCACCAGCACCACGCGCGCCTTCGGGCTTTCCAGACCGGCCTGCTGCAGGCTCTCGCGCAGGGCGTCGAAGGCCTCGCCATCGGCCAGGGCCTGCTCCTCGCGCAGGCCGCCGCGTGTGCGCACCAGCATGGGAATGAGGAAGGCATTGATCTCCATTTCCTTCTCGCCGCGGCGCAGGACGACGATGTCGGCGCTCTCCTCCACCACCTCGCGCAGGAAGCTGTGCCCACGCGCGTCGTCATAGCGTAATTGTTCCAGCGCTTCATAGAGCGTGTCGTCGTCGCGCTGGCGCAGCGCGTGGCGCACCATGCGTTCCAGTTCATCCTGACCGACGCGGCGGCCCTGGCGATCCACGGCGCTGGCGGCCACGGCGGTGGCCAGCGCGACCATCTGCTGCACCCGCAGCTCATCCTCATCCATCGACGCCGAGGCGGCATGGGCGTTGTGCTGACGTCGCCGCGACGCTTCGGTGGCGACATGGGTCTTGGGCTTGTCGCGCACCGGACCCTGCACTTGCGCACGAGGTGCGGCGGCGGGCTTGGGGGCGTTGGGCTTGCCGGTCTTGTTGGGCTTAGGCGCTTTGTTCGGATTGCCGGAGGGGCGCTTGGGTTCGTTCATGATGGTGATGTCCTCGCTCAGTTCAGCGGTACTCAGTTCAGCGGTAATTTGTCAGCGGCGGCGCGGCCGGGCAAGGTGGCCAGCAGCATGCCGGCCAGTGCGATGGCGAAGGCGCCGGCCTGCAGTGCCGAGAGGCTTTCGCCCAGCACCAGCACGCCCACCAGCGCCGCCGAGACCGGCAGCATGACGGTGAAGACGCCCGCGCGGGCCGCCGGCACCACCTTCAGTCCGGTCATCCACAACCAGACCGTCCAGACGCTGGCGGCCAGCCCGTAGAACAGCAGCAGCAACCACATATTGGCCGGCACCGCGCCGAAATCGAAATGCAAAGCAGTGTACAGACCCATGGGCGTCATCAGCAGCAGACCCCACAGGTTGATGACCGCACTGATGCGCTTGGGTGTCAGCACAGCGGTGAGCTTCTTGCCGATGACGGCATAGGCGGCCTCGCACAGGACGGCGCAGAAGACCAGCCCATTGCCCAGCCAGACATACTGGCCACCGCTGGCCGCTGAAGCGCCATGGCTCTCCTTGGCCAGCGACAGCAAGCCGATGCCAATCGCCCCGCAGGCCACCGCGCCCCAGACGCGCAGGCTGATCTTTTCCTTCAGGAAGATCCAGCTCATCACCGCCACCACAGCAGGGATGGCCGACATGATCACCCCTGCCGAGACCGCATTGGTCATCGACACGCCTGTAATCATGCTCAGCGTAAAGAGGAAATTGCCGAGGAAGGATTCGAGGAAGACCAGCCAGCGCGATTGCGTGGAGAGCGGCTGTTCAGATGCCGGTTTCTTCAGCCAGCGCAGCATGGCCACGGCGCCGATGCCAAAGCGCAGCCAGGCCAGCAGGAACACCGGCAGCATCGCCGCCAGCGGCTTGGTCAACGCTACGTAAGCGCCGACCAGGGACATGCTCAGGATCAGGCAGCCGTAGCCCATGGGGCGGCTGGGGGTGTAGCTCATGTTCGGTTCGGATGTCGTGTCGAGACCGGCGGCACGAGGGACGCTGGCCAGTGAATGGAGCCAGCATTTTACCTGCTCGAAGCATCTGAACCCCGAGCGCTTGCCCCAGACACATCATCCGAACGCGTTTTCCTGCCGATGTCAGGCGTGCTCGACTGCCGCACCGGCCCGAAAGCCCGCCCCCACATGCTCCTGCGGCAAGGTCGCGCCGCGCTGGAAGAGCTTCTCGCGCAGCGTGCCCTGCGCATATTCGTGCTTGTAGGAACCGCGCTCCTGCAACACCGGAATGACCAGCTCGACGAAGTCCTCGAAACTCTCTGGCGTGACCGTGCGGGTCAGGTTGTAGCCGTCGATGCCGGTGTCGGCCACCCAGCTCTCCAGCTCGTCGGCCACCCGGTCAGGCGCGCCGACGATGCTGGCGTAGCGGCCGCCCAGTTCGAGTTGCTGCAAGAGCTTGCGCTTGGTCCAGTTCAGCTCCGGTTGCGTGACCACCTTGGTTAGCGATTCGATGGCGTTGGTCTTGGCGGGCCGGATCGGTTCGTCCAGTTCGTACCGCGAAAAGTCGATGCCGGTGCCCGCCGAATAATGCGCCAGGCCGGCTTCGGGACTGGCGTAGCGGGCATATTCGCGGTAACGCTCCTGGGCTTGCTGTTCGGTACGCCCCGTCACCACAGTGATGCCCATGAAGATCTTGATCGCATGCGGATCACGTCCCTCGCGCACCGCGCCGTCGCGGATGCTCTGCACCAGCTTGCGGGTAGCGTCCTTGCTCTGACTGGAGATGAACACGCACTCTGCATGGCGCGCGCCAAAGGCTTGCCCGCGTCCAGACGAGCCAGCCTGGTACAGCACCGGCGTGCGCTGGCGCGACGGTTCACTGAGATGGATGCCCTCGACGTGGTAGTAGTCGCCGTGATGCGCGATCTTGTGCACCTTGGCCGGATCGGCATAGACACGGCGCGCACGGTCGCGTACTACGGCGCCGTCCTCCCAACTGCCCTCCCAAAGCTTGTAGACCACTTCCATGAATTCATCGGCGCGGTCATAGCGCTGGTCGTGTTCCAGCTGTTCATGCAACCCCATGGCGCGGGCGGCGCTGTCGAGATAGCCGGTGACGATGTTCCAGCCCACGCGACCTTTGCTGAGGTGGTCCAGCGTGGACATGCGGCGCGCAAACAGGAACGGCGCTTCGTAGGTCAGGTTGGCGGTCACCCCGAAGCCCAGGTGCTCGGTCACGGCGGCCATGGCCGGGACCAGCATCAGCGGATCATTGACGGGCAGCTGGATGGTCTCGCGCAGGGTCAGATCGGTATTGCCCTGGTAGACATCGTAGACGCCCACGATATCGGCCAGGAACAATCCATCGAACTTGCCGCGCTCCAGCAGACGCGCCAGGTCGGTCCAGTAGGCGATATCGGTATAGTCCTGCGAGCGGTCGCGCGGATGCGTCCACAGGCCGTGGTTGATGTGGCTGACGCAATTCATGTTGAATGCGTTGAGACGGATTTCCTTCTTGGCCATGCGCGCTCCTCAGACTCAGATGGCGCCGTGGCGCGGCGGCTTCTTGCCGTTGAGCACGTAGTTGCCGATGGCGTGGTATTTCCAGCGCACCGGATCATGCAGCGTATGCGTGCGGGCATTGCGCCAGTGGCGGTCCAGATTGTGTTCGGCCAGGGTCGATTGCGAACCGGCCAGTTCGAACAATTTGCTGCCGGCGGCCAACGACACTTCGGTGGTCAGCACACGCGCCTCGGCCACGGCGATGGAGGCGGCGGCGACACTGTCTTCGTCCGCTGCGGCGGCGGCAGCATCGACCTTGCGGCCCGCCCGGCGCAGCAGTGCTTCGGCGGCGTGCAGCTGGATGGTCAGGTCGCCCACTTCGCGAATGGTCAGCGGGTCGTCGACGGCGCGTTCCACGCCGCTGTCCACCCAGGCACGCGAGCGGGTGCGCACGAACGTCAGCAGGTCTGCATAGGCGGCACGCGCAATACCGAGGTCGATGGCGGCGTGCTGGATCTGCGCCATCGGTCCGATCTGCGTGGGCCGCGAGAATGCCGTGGCAAACCCGATCACCGCATCGGCGGGCACATGCACGTTCTCGAACACGGCGCTGCCGCTGCCGGTGGTGCGCTGGCCGAAGCCGGACCAGTCGTCGACGATGGTCAGGCCCGGTGCATGGCGCGGCACGATCGCCAATTGCTGCACGCCGTCGTCGTCGATCACCGAGGTCGGCACCCAGTCGGCGTAGAGCGCGCCGGTGGCGTAGAACTTGCGGCCATGGATGCGATAACCAGGACCATGTTCATCGCGGGTGAGCCGGGTCTTGCGGTCGTGCGAGGTCTTGGTGCCGAGTTCGGCCAGGGCGTTGCCGAAGCGGTCGCCCTGCAGCACACGTTCGAAGAAGAAGCGCTTCTGCGACTCGCTGCCGTTGACGCGGATCAGTTCCACCGCATAGAAATGGTTTTGCGGAATCTGGCCGATGGAACCGTCCGCGGCCGAGATGGTGGCGATGACTTCGGCCAGGGTGCCGTAGCTCACCCCGGCTCCGCCATATTCCTTGGGCACCGTGATGCCCCACAGGCCCGAGCGCACGTAGCGTTCCAGCTCGTCCCAGGGGAGCTTGCGTTCGCGGTCGCGCAATGCGGCTTCGCGGCTGAAATCCTCGGCCAGCTTGCGGGCCGCAGCGATGGCTTCGGCGTCATCGCGGATACGCGCTACCAGGCGCGGCGGCGTGCTCGAGGGCGGCGGCGGGAATGAATCCAGCGTGGTGATGGAAGCGTGGGCGGCGGCAGTCTGGGTCATGATGATGGGCGTTCGACGATGAGGGAAAGCACGGACCTGGACTCAGCTCCAGGAGTGGCGCGGCGGCGGTGTGCCATTGAGGGCGTAATTGCCGACGGCGAAATACTTCCAGCGCACCGGGTCATGCAGGGTGTGGACACGCGCATTGCGCCAATGGCGATCGAGGTTGTGGCTGGCCAGGGTGGCGGCCGAACCGGAGAGTTCGAACAGCTTTTCCGACGCCAGCAAGGCCAGCTCGGTAGAGAGCACCTTGGCTTCGGCCACCGCCACCGAGGCTTGCGCCATCTGCTCGAAGCTCAGCTGCGCCGGCAGGCTGTCGAGCAGCGCGGCGGCGTCCTCCAGCAAGGCGTCGGCGGCGTGCAGGCGCAGGCTCAGGTTGCCGATGTCGCGCAGGATGTAGGGATCATCGCTGGCGCGTTCCAGGCCGCTGTCCACGTAGGGACGCGAGCGGGTAGTGACGAAGGCGATGGTGTCCTGCACGGCGGCATGCGCGATGCCGGCATCGATGGCGGCCTGGATCAGCTGCGATACCGGGCCGATGTTGTTGGGCTGTTGCAGCACGTCCTTCAACGGCAGCACCTGGGCAGCCGGCACGCGCACGTTGTCGAACACCACCGTGCCGCTGGCCGTGGTGCGCTGGCCAAAGCTGGACCAGTCGTCGATCACGCGCACACCCGGCGCATCACGGCGGGTGTAGACCACCAGCGGCTGGCCGTCGTCATCGAGGGCGCGGCTGGGGATCCAGTGCGCATAGAGCGCGCCAGTGGAATAGAAGCGCGTGCCATTGAGCAGGTAGCTGCCATCGCCTGCCGCACGGTCGAGCGTAGCGCGGGTGCGCACGTCGAGCACGTTCTTGCCGTTGCGCTCGGGGCCGGCATTGCCCAGGCGCGCGCCGTCCAGCACTTCGGCGAAGAACAGGCGCTGTTGCTCGGGGCTGGCCAGCGTGGCGATCAGGTTGAGGTTGCCGAAGTGGTTCTGCGGGATCTGGCCGATGGAAGGATCCGCGGCGGAGATCAGGCGAATCACCTCGGCCACCGTCTGCCACGACGCGCCGATACCGCCATGGGAGCGCGGCACGGTGATGGCCCACAGCCCGCTTTGCGAAAAGCGTTCGATCTGCTCGAAGGGAAGAATGCGTTCGCGGTCGCGCTGGGCTGCGCTCGGGGCGAACTCGGCCGCCAGTTCTGCGGCCACCTGCAAGGCGTGCGACTCGCTGCTGATGCGCTGGGCCGGGCGCTGGCCGGCACGGCGGGTGGATTCGGGGATGTGCGCGGACATGACCACTCCTGATGGATAGTGCGGGCGGCGCTCATCGGCGCACGCGAGGGGTCTCATTAGAGCAAAGCGGGCTGTGAATCCGAACGAAGCATTGCGCATGTGCTTGCTTGGTTTTTGCATGCCGCGCAGGGCGCAGATGCTTATGCAGAAACTGCATGAGGGCCCGGCAAGCCCATCCACACTGTGTTTTCAACCAGTATCGGGACCTGAAATGGGTTAGAATGCGCCGACGTTTTACTTACGTCTTTATCAAGAAACACCGCCATGCTCACCCTCACCGAACTCGAAGATGCAATCAACTACTGGCGCCAGCAGCGCCCGGCCAGCGGAGAGGAGTGTGCACTGTCCCCCGAAGTCAATGCCCTGGCGGGTCTGTACGCAATGATGATCTTCCATCGCCGCCATGAAGTGGACCTCGAACAGATCGACGCCCAGGCGCGCCAGCTCATCGAGGCCTGGCTGGCCAGTTGATCGCCGGCCAGCGCCATCTCTTCATCGTCACGTTGCCGTAAGCGCGTTATCCTAGACTGCTTCTGAACGTTCCCGCCGTAGACGGATCAGCCAGGGAACTCCCTGAAAGGATGAACGATGCGCAAAGCCCCCGAACAAACGCCCCCGTCCGGTCGCCGCAAGGCCGCTGCCGCCCCTGTGGCCGAGAAGCCCCGCGTGGCGCTGGTCTTGCAGGGCGGTGGCGCGCTGGGCGCCTACCAGGCGGGCGTCTACCAGGCGCTGCATGAGCACGATTTCACGCCGGACTGGGTCGTGGGTACCTCGATTGGCGCGATCAACGCCGCGTTGATCGCCGGCAATCCACGCGAAACCCGCATCGAGCGCCTGCGCGAATTCTGGGAAACCGTCGCCCACCCCGACCTGCTGGACCTGCGCACGGTGCCGGACACGCTGCGCCCCTGGGCCACCCGGCTGACCACCATGGACACCTTCCTGCGCGGCACCCCCGGCTTCTTCCGGCCGCGTCCGCTCAACGCCTTTGCACTGGGCCTGCCGGTGCCGCCCGAAGAGGCCAGCTTCTACAGCACCGCCGAGCTGGAGCAGACCCTGTCGCGGCTGGTCGATTTCGATTATCTCAATGGCCAGTCGGGGATCCGCCTGACGGTCTCGGCGGTCAAGGTGTCCTGTGGCACGCTGGTCAATTTCGACAGCCGCGAGCAAGCGCTGGGGCCGCAACACGTCCTGGCCAGCGGCGCCCTGCCCCCCGGCTTTGCGCCGGTGCGCGTGGAGGGCGAGCTGTACTGGGATGGCGGGCTGTATTCCAATACCCCGCTGGAAGTGGTGCTCAATGACGCGCCGCGCAGCAACCTGATTTGCCTGATGGTGGACCTGTGGCATGCCGACGGGCCCGAACCGCGCACGCTGGAAGAGGTGGTCACCCGCGAAAAGGACGTCACCTTCGCCTCGCGCTCGCAGCGCCATATCGATGCCTATCTGCAGCAATACCGCCTGCGCCGCGCCGCCCATGATCTGTACAAGCGCCTGCCGCCGAAGATGCTGACCCAGCAGGACCGCCAGATGATGGCCGAGCTGGACGCCGACACCACCATCCACATCGTGCGCCTGGCCTATGCCGGGCGCGACTGGAACATGGCTTCCAAGGACGTGAACTTCGCCCGGGGCTCGGTGCAGTGGCGCTGGGAACAGGGGTACCAGGACGCCCTGCGCGGCATCGCCCTGAGCCAGGAAGACTCCTTCGGCCAGAGCGAGGCCGGCATCGTGGTCCATGACCTGCCCAGTGGACAGACCCATGTCGCCGCCGGGTAAAAGAACCGAACGTTCGGATTGATTCCCCGCAAAGCCAGGCTGGGCGGGCCGTCGCATAATTCAGACGGGTTGTAAATTATTTTGTGCAATGCACAAAATACCTCTTGATTTCACCAAAGAAGTGCATAAAATAGGAATTGTTGCGGCGCACAAATCACTTGCAGTCTGATTGATTCTGGTCCGAGCCGCTCCCCAAAGCCGATCCCGGCTGCTTTATTGCCCATTACCAAGGAGATGACCATGTTCTCGTACCAAGACCAGTTTTCCGCCGCTACCAAAGCCAATCTGCAAGCCCACCTCGACCTGATCAACAGTCTCACCGCCAAGGCCTTCGAAGGCGTGGAAAAGATCGTCGAACTGAACCTGTCGGCCACCAAGGCGACCCTGGAAGAAGCCGCTGCCGCCGCCAAGCAACTGGCCGGCGCCAAGGATCCCCAGGAACTGCTGTCGCTGGCCACCGCCCAGGCCCAGCCGGGCGCTGAAAAGGCGACTGCCTATGGCCGCCACCTGGCTGGCATCGTGTCCTCGACCCAGGCTGAATTCACCAAGGCAGCCGAAGCCCAGATCGCTGAAACCAGCCGCAAGCTGTCGGCCCTGATCGATGAGATCACCAAGAACGCGCCTCCGGGTTCGGAACAGGCGGTCTCCATCCTCAAGGCCACCCTGACCAACGCCAACGCTGCCTACGAGCAACTGTCGAAGAACTCCAAGCAAGCCGTGGAAACCCTGGAAGCCAACCTGGCCAACGCCACCAAGCAATTCACCGCTGCGGCTGAAAAGACGGTCGCTTCGACCCGCGCCAAGAAGTAATCCGCGCCAGCCAGCTTCAAAACAAAACGCCGCCCCGGGGCAACCGGAGCGGCGTTTTGCATTGGGCGGCCCGCGCTGCGGACCTGACCATCAGGACTGCGCCACGATATCCAGCGCCAGCGCCTCGGCCACGCGGATGCCATCGATGGCCGCCGACATGATGCCACCGGCATAACCGGCGCCCTCGCCGGCCGGATACAGCCCCTTGGTGTTCAAGCTCTGCAGGGTATGGTCATCGCGCTTGATGCGGATGGGCGAGGAGGTGCGTGTCTCGATGCCGGTCAGCACGGCGTCGTGCATGGAATAGCCGCGGATCTGCTTGTCGAAGGCCGGCAGCGCTTCGCGGATGGCGTCGATGGCGTACTTGGGCAGCGAGGGATTCAGGTCACCCAGGCTCACGCCGGGCTTGTAGGACGGTTCCACGCTGCCCAGCTGGGTCGAGGGACGGTTGGCGATGAAGTCGCCCACCAGTTGCCCCGGCGCGTTGTAGTTGCCGCCGCCCAGTTCATAGGCGCGGCTTTCCCACTCGCGCTGGAAGGCGATGCCGGCCAGCGGATGGCCCGGATAGTCGGCCGGTGAGATGCCCACCACGATGCCGCTGTTGGCATTGCGCTCATTGCGCGAATACTGGCTCATGCCATTGGTGACCACCCGGCCCGGCTCGGAGGTGGCCGCCACCACGGTGCCCCCCGGACACATGCAGAAGCTGTAGACCGAACGGCCATTGGAGGCGTGGTGCACCAGCTTGTAGTCGGCCGCACCCAGGATGGGATGGCCGGCGCTGGGGCCGAAGCGGCACTTGTCGATCAGCGACTGCGGATGCTCGGCGCGAAAACCGATGGAGAACGGCTTGGCCTCGATGTAGACGCCGCGCTCGTAGAGCATCTCGAAGGTATCGCGGGCGCTGTGGCCGATGGCCAGCACCACGTGGTCGGCCTCGATCTGCTCGCCCGAGGCCAGGGTCAGGCCGCGAATCTTGCCGTCTTCGATCAGCACATCCTCGACGCGCTGCTCGAAGCGGAATTCGCCGCCCAGCTTCTCGATCTTGTCGCGCATCAACTGGATCATCTTGACCAGGCGGAAGGTGCCGATGTGGGGCTTGCTGACGTACATGATCTCCGGCGGCGCATCGGCGGCCACGAATTCGGTGAGCACCTTGCGGCCGTAATGCTTGGGGTCCTTGACCTGGCTGTAGAGCTTGCCGTCGGAGAAGGTGCCGGCGCCGCCCTCGCCGAACTGCACGTTCGATTCGGGCTTGAGTTCGCGCTGACGCCACAGGCCCCAGGTGTCCTTGGTGCGCTCGCGCACGGTCTTGCCGCGTTCCAGGACGATCGGGTTGAAGCCCATCTCGGCCAGGATCAGCGCGGCGAACAGTCCGCAGGGACCGAAGCCGATCACCACCGGGCGCTTCTTCAGCGTCGCCGGGGCGCGGGTGACGTAGTGATAGGAGGTGTCCGGCGTGGGACCGACATTGCGCGCCTTGGCGTGGCGCGCCAGGACCGCAGCTTCATCCTTGAGCTCGACATCGATGGTGTAGTTCAGGGTGATGGCCGACTTCTTGCGGGCATCGTAGCTGCGGCGAAACAGCGTGAAGGACAGCAGCTCATCGGCCTGGATGCCCAGGCGGTCGAGGATGGCGGCGTGCAGTTGGTCTTCCGTATGGGATAACGGAAGAGTGAGCTCAGAGATGCGCAACATGTGCGGAGACTTTCAACAAGACTGGGGATGCAGGAGGCGGCGCAGCCACGGCGGCCGGTGCGGTCACGGTGCGGGCAGCGCGAAAGGCGACATTCTACTCCAGCCGGGCATGCCCTCCCAACCGCTTCTGGCCTGGCGCTAGTTGCGTGGGCGAGACAGCGGCGTCGGCCCGCATCCGTATGAAGGTGAAGAAAGTTGCGGTTCGCAATCATCCTGCGTTAAATTGATTGCACTTCGCAACCATCATGAGAGCCGCCATGGACTTCGACGGACTGCAGACCCCACCGCGTGAACAGACCATCCGCCAGTTGCGGGAGCTTTCGCGCAAGCTGGTGCGCGAGCTGGGTTTCATGCGCAGCACGCTGGCCGGCAGCGACCTGGCCCCCTCGGCGGTGCACGCCATCATCGAGATCGGGCTCAGGCCCGGTCTGCAGGCGCGGGAGCTGGGCGAGGTCCTGTATCTGGACAAGTCCAACACCAGCCGCCAGCTCGCCAAGCTGGAAGCGCTGGGACTGATACGCCGCAGCCCGGTCCCCGGCGATGGCCGCGCCTTCAGCCTGGCGCTCACCGAGGCCGGTCAGGCGCTGCGCAAGAAGATCGACAAGTTCGCCACCGACCAGGTCTCCGCCGCCTTGCGACGGATCATGCCGGAAGACCAGCAAGGCCTGGTGCGCGCATTGGCGCTGTATTCGGAGGCGCTGTCGCGCGACAATCCCAATGCCGTGGCAGGCAGCGCCAAGGGCTCAGCCGAGGCGCCCTTCGCGCATGGCTACCAGCCCGGCTGCATCGGCGACATTGCCAGTTTGCACGCCCGCTACTATGCCGAGGCGGCCGGGTTCGGCGTCTACTTCGAACACAAGGTGGCCAGCGAACTGGGCGCCTTCGTCCAGTCCCTACCCGCCCCTGGCAAGGCCATCTGGACCCATGGGGAACACGGCCGCACCCTGGCGTCGATCATCATCGATGGCGATGTGGCCAGCGGCCTGGCCCACCTGCGCTGGTTCATCGTGGACGACAGCCTGCGCGGACGGGGCGTGGGACGGGGGCTGCTGGAGCAGGCCATGGCCTTTGTCGATGCCCATCATTTCGAATGCTATCTGTGGACCTTCCAGGGGCTGGATGCAGCGCGTCACCTTTACCTGGAGGCTGGCTTTGCCTTGGCCGAGGAATCGCCCGGCGAGCAATGGGGCAGCCGCGTGGTGGAGCAGCGTTATCTGCGACCGGCGCACAAGCGTTGAGCGCAATGGCCTGCGCTGCAAGCCTTCATTCCAGCTCGGTGGGTACGTCCAGGTCTGACGCAGCAGTAGTCCGGAAGCGCGCCGGATCGAGTGCGGCGACCAGGTCGCGCGGCAAGGGCAGCGGTTCGCGCTCCAGCATGGCGGCCAGCAATTCGGCCATCAGCGGCGCCCAGATCAGGCCGCGCGAAGCATAGCCCAGCAGGCCGTACAGGCCCGCTTCACCAGGCAGCGCGCCCACCAGCGGCAAGCGGTCCGGGGCGATGCAGCGCTGGCCGACACGGCCTTGCAGGCCGGGTTCGCTGGCTTGCGGCAGGCGCGTGTGGGCGGCGATCTGGGGCAGCATGTGCTGCAGGCGGCCCAGGTTCTCGGCATGGCTGTCCACGCGCAAGGCGGGGTCCTGGAAACGGTCATAGGTCGCGCCCATGCAGACCAGGCCGCCATGGGCGCGGGTGAGATAACCGTCGCCGCATAAAGCGAAGGGCAGGCGCGGAAAGCCTTCTGCAGGCAGATGCGTGACCTGGCCGCGCACGGCGTTCAGGGGCAGCGCTGCTGCTATCGGCAAGGCGCTGGCCTGCGCGCCTGCCGCCAGGATCACCACAGGAGCCTGGGCGATGGACTCGCCGGCCTGATCCAGCGCCTGCCATTGCCCCCCTTCCCGTTGCAGCCGATGGACGGTGCGGCCGAAATGGCTGTGGACAAGATTTCTTTGCCTGGCCACGGCCAGCATGCGCCGACACACCGAGGGCGGATTGAGCCAGCCCGCCTCGGGGAAGAAATAACCGCCGCCCATGGTGGGCATGCCCAGCGCATCCGCTGTCTCCAGCGCCGACATCCAGCGCGCATAGCGGGCCGGATAATCCCATTCGCGCGCACCCTGTTCGAAGGACTGGGCCTGCTTGGGATCACGGCCGAACTGCAGGATGCCGCAGCATTCCCCGAGAATGGCCGCGCCCTCCTCCATCCCCACCCCGCCCAGCGCCTGCCAGCGCTGCGCCGCAAACAGGAAGGCCGCCCGCGTCAGGCGCGCCAGCGGGCTGTCGTCCCGCGCCAGCGCGGGCATGAACAGCCCGGCGTGGTTGCCTGAGGCGCGCGTGGCCGGTTCCGGGCCGGCGTCGATCAGGTCGATGCGCCAGCCCCGTGCACTCAGACGCTCGGCAGCAGCGGTGCCGGCCAGGCCGGCGCCGATCACGATGGCGTGGCGAGTGGCCTGTGGATAACGCAACAAGGGCGTTTCCCGCGTGGCCACATGGGACGGCGGACGCGCCCAGCCGGGGGCATAGCGCAGGTGCAGCGCACTCTCGCGGGACTGGCCGGCAAACCCGACCTGGCGCAACGCTGCCTGCAAGTCATCACGCCCGGCGCCACCCAGCACCACGGCCTGCGCCCCGGTCCAGGCCAGGCGCGCCAGGCGCTTGCAGGCCGGGGCCTGCCAGACGGGCGCATCCGGGTCGAAGGCCTGGACGTGAGCATGCAGATAGAACAGGTCCACCGGCGCTTCCAGCCGCGCCAGTTCTTCTTCCAGCGCGCCCCACACCAGGGTCAGCGTGATGCGGCCCTCATCGAGCAGCAGGCGGTGCGTGCCCGGCAAGGGCAATGGCCAGGCGGCGCGCAAGGCCTGTGCATAACTTGAATCGTCGATCAGCTCTTGCGGGGCGGGTGGATGCGGCAGGATCGCCACGTAATGCAGGCGCTGTGTGCCACCCTGCCCGCGCAGTTCGTCAAAAGCGCGCCAAGTGGCGAAGAAGTTCTGCCCCAGGCCGAAATGCAGGTCCAGCACCGTGGCCGCCTGCTGCTCGCGCAGGCAGTCCGGCGGCAGCGCCAGCACACGCTGGTGTTGCGCAGCGTCGGCGCGCCAGGCGGCCAGCAGTTCGGAAGAAGCAAGTTGGAGCGGACGGGCAGGCATGGTTCCCTTGGACGGCATCGATCAAGGCCGCCATTCTACGCCGCCAGCCAGCCCCGACCTTGCGCCTTGACAAAGCCAGGGCGCCTCCATAATCTGCATACAGAACACAGAAACCACGATACCCGCCCATGTACAAGATCGACGCCCCGGCCCAGCTCATCGAGCAGGTCTACCACGCCATCCTGGATGCGATCTGCACCGGCGCCCTGGCCCCCAATGCAAAGATCACCCAGGAGGGTCTGGCCGAACAGCTGGGGGTGTCGCGCCAGCCTATCCTGCAGGCCTTCCAGATCCTCAAGCGCGAGGGCTTCATCGAAGATGCCGGGCGCAAGGGCGTGATGGTGACGGCGCTCGATCCGCAGCGCCTGATGCAGCTCTACCAGGTGCGCGCGGTGCTCGATGGCCTGGCGGCGCGCAGCACTGCCGAACAATGGAAGAGCGATGCCGCGTTGCGCGCAGCGGGCGAACGCGAGGGCCGGGCGCTGATCGGAGCGGGCCGCGCACTGGCCGATATGCGCGACCTGTCGGCGCGCATCCTGGCCGATATGGATTTCCACCAGTTCATCTATCGCAGTTGCGGCAACCCCATGATCGGCCAGACCACGGCGCTGCACTGGCAGCACATCCGGCGCGCCATGGGGGCGATCCTCTCCTCGGAGGTGCGCTCGCACCTGGCGGTCTGGGAGGAACATGAGGCCATCCTGCAGGCCATGCTGGAGGGCAGGCCGGCGCTGGCCGACAAGCTGGCGCGCCAGCATGCCGAGAGCGCCGCCGCCCATCTGGCGCGCGTGCTCACCAGCGCGCACTACGCCGACAAGAGAAGGCAGGCCTGAACCCTGCCCTGCGGTCCTTCCGCCCCACCGCCCACCAGGACGCAGCACGGCTGCGCACCGCCATGCTCGCCATCTTCAACATCGTCTTTCCGGTCTTTTCGCTGATCTTCCTGGGATGGGCCTGCCGCAAGCGCAACATCCTCGCTGCCGGCGCAGCTACGGAGCTGAACCGTTTCGTCATCTGGCTGGCGCTGCCAGCGCTGCTGTTCGATTCGATGTCGCGCCTGAGCGCGGCCGATTTCGCCAACCTGCGCTTCATCGCCGTGTTCGCCCTGAGCGTGGCGCTGGTGTTCCTGCTGACGGCCTGGCTGCGTTGGCGCCAACGGGCCGCCGCAGCCGACATCATCATCGACAGCCTGGGCAGCGCCTACGCCAATGTGGGCTTCATCGGCATCCCGCTGTGCTATCTGGCCTTCGGTCATGATGGCCTGCCGCCCTCGGTGATTGCCATGGTGATGACGGCCTGCCTGCTCTTCGCAGTGGCCATCGTGCTGCTGGAGACCTGCCTGCACGCCCAGGCCGGGCTGGCGCACACGGTGGCCAAGGTGGGCCGTTCGCTGCTACGCAATCCCATCATGATCGCGCCGGTGGCGGGCATCATCGTGGCCGTGTTCGGCCTGCCGGTTCCCAGCGGCGTGCAGCAGTTGTTCAAGATACTGGGCGGGGCCGCCGGTCCCTGCGCGCTGGTCTCGCTGGGACTGTTCCTGGCGCAGCCGGTGCAGGACCGCCAGGGCGCCTCGGTGAGCCTCTTGGTGGCGTTCAAGCTGCTGCTGCAGCCGGCCATCACGGCGGTGCTGGCCTACTGGCTGCTGCCGCTGCCGCGCCTGTGGGCGGACGCTGCGGTGCTGCTCTCGGCCATGCCCATCGGCACCGGTCCCTTCATGCTGGCCGAGCTGTACCAGCGCGAAGTCACCGCCATGTCGCGCGCCATCCTGGTCTCCACCACGCTGTCATTGCCCACCATTGCGCTGATCCTGGCCTGGATCGCGCATCGCTGAGCCGACCCGCAGGCCCATGAAAAAAGGCCGCCACGGCAATGCCGTGCGGCCTCATTGCTTCCTGCGCAACCCGGTTCAGGTCATCACCCGGTCCTGCCGCAGGATCTGCTCGAACTTGTCGGCAGGCACGGGTGGGCTGAACAGGTAGCCCTGGATTTCATCGCAACCGTAGTGGCGCAGGTAGTCCAGCTGCTCGTCGGTTTCCACGCCCTCGGCGATGACGCGCAGCTTGAGGTGGCGCGCCAGCGAAATGATGGAGGCGGTGATGGCCGCATCATCGGCGTCGATGGTGATATCGCGCACGAAGGAGCGGTCGATCTTGAGCACGTCGATGGGGAAGCGCTTGAGGTAGGCCAGCGAGGAATAGCCGGTGCCGAAGTCGTCGATGGACAGGCGCACGCCCAGCTTCTTGAGGCCGGCCAGGATGCCGATGGCGTGTTCGACGTCGGTCATCATCAGGCTCTCGGTGAGCTCCAGCTCCAGCGATTCGGGCGGCAGGCCGGTGTCTTCCAGCACATCGGCGATGGACGAGACCAGGTCCTTCTGCAGGAACTGGCCCACCGAGAGGTTGACCGATACGCTGATGTCAGCGTAACCGCCCAGCTGCCACTGGCGGCACTGGGTGCAGGCGGCGCGCAGCACCCAGGCGCCGATGGGCAGGATCAGCCCGGTCTCTTCGGCCAGGCCGATGAAGCGTGCCGGCGAGACCATGCCCAGTTGCGGATGCTGCCAGCGGATCAGCGCTTCACTGCCGATGACGCGGCCACTGGCCAGGTCCACCTTGGGCTGGTAATGCAGCAGGAATTCGCCATGGTCCAGCGCATTGCGCAGGTCGCCTTCGATGCGCAGACGTTCCAGCGCCTGCTCGTTCATGGCCGGGGTATAGAACTGGAAGTTGTTGCGGCCGGTCTGCTTGCCGCGATACATGGCGATGTCGGCGTGCTTGATGAGCGTCTCGCCATCGGTGCCGTCGTTGGGATAGCAGGCCACGCCGACGCTGCAGGTCATGAACAGCGTATGGCCGCCCAGCGTCACCGGTGCGGCCACCGCATCCATGATGCGCTGCAGGCTGCGGGTGTCCAGGGTCAGCTCATCCTGTTCGGGCAGGATCATGATGAATTCGTCACCGCCCAGGCGCGCTACCGTATCCGCTTCGCGCACCGCTGCACGCAGGCGGCCGGCCACGGTGCGCAGCAAGGTGTCGCCGGCCTTGTGGCCCAGGGTGTCATTGACGAACTTGAAGCGGTCCAGGTCCACGAACACCACCCACAGCGCCTGCTTCTGGCGCTCGGCCACGCCGATGGCCTGCTCCAGGTGATGGCGCAGCATATGACGATTGATCAGCCCGGTGAGGGTATCGCGGCTGGCCTGGAATTCCAGCTCGGCTTCGTAGCGCTTCATCGAGGTGATGTCGTAGAGCGCCGCCACGAAATGCGTGACCTCGCCGCTCTCGTCGCGCACTGGTGCGATGTAGAAGTCGTTCCACAGTTCCGACCCATCCTTGTGGTAGTTGCGCAGCACCACGTTGTGCTCGCGCTGCTCGCGCATGGCGATCCAGACGGTCTCGAAGCCTTCCGGATCACTGTCGCGCCCTTCCAGGAAACGGATGCTCTTGCCCACCGCCTCGGTGCTGCTGTAGCCGGTGATGCGGGCGAAGGCCGGGTTGACGTATTCGATGGTGTAGTCGGGCTCCTGGGCCGAGAGGATCAGGATGGCGTTGGCGCTGGCCTCGATGGCCTGGTGGCGCAGGCGCAGCGCGCGCTCGGCCAGGCGGCGCGCCTTGATGTCGTCCGACAGCAGGGCATTGGTGGTGCGCAGCTCGGCGGTGCGGTCTTCCACCAGTTGCTGGATGCGGTGCGAGCGCATCGACAGCGCCCGCATGTAGGCCGCCCCCAGCAGCGAAGCGATCACGCCCACCAGCAGGATCAGCAGCGAACCGTAATGGTCGGCGAAGAGCGAACGCGGCGGTACGCTGATCTCCAGGTGCCAGGTCTGGCCGGCGATGTCGAAGCTGCTCACGGTGGTGGAGGGATGGCGGAACAGGGAGCCCGGCTTGAGCACATGATCCAGCCAGTGCGCCTCTTGCGGGGCGCTGTCATGGCGATAGACCAGGTTGCTGCCCTCGGCCTGGGCGCCGACGTAGATGCGCAGGCCGATGTCGTGGTCGGCCATGAGGCCGGCGCTGTCGAGGATCTTGCGCACCAGCCCGTTCAATTCCAGCACCGCCGTGGTGTCGCCCACCAGCAGGGCGCGCCGCGCCAGCTGGTCGGTCGGTTGCACGCCGCCGCGATAGACCGGCTGGATCACCAGGAGGCCGCGCTCATCAGGACCGAACTGGGCCAGCCGCAGTGGCGGTGTCGAAGCCGGACGGCCGCTGGCCAGCGCCGCGCCAAGCGCGCCCATGATCTCGGCGTTGCGGGAGACATCCAGCCCCAGCGCGGCCTCGTTGCCCGGCACCGGTTCGATGAAATCGACCACCAGGTAGGACGGCTGCTGTGGCGCCGGGACCGGTTCGACCTTGCCCTCGGCCAGCGCGGTGATCTGGAAGCCCGGCCGGGCGCCCTGGCGCAAGGCCTCGAAGACGGGACGATCCTCATCCGAGACGAAGCGCTGCACGCTGAAGGCGCGTACGTAGGGATAACGCTCCAGCAAGGGCCGGGTGAAGTTCTCGAACTGGTCGCGGGTGGGATCGCCCACGGTGGCGTAGAAGTGGTTCACCACCGATTGCACCTGGACCGCCTCTTCCAGTCCGCGCTGGATGGTAAAGGCGCGCAGGCCGGCGCGGCGCTCGAAGTCCAGGCTGACGGCGTCCTCTTCCAGATGGCTGGTGGCCACGAACACTGTCGCGGTCGCGCAAAGGCCCAGCATCAGCGTGAGTGATGCCGACAACGTTGCCCCCAGCTTGTTGATCACACGCTGCATAAACGAATCGTTCTATCCCAATGAGAGGCCGATCATATCCGGTCTATCCCTCGTTATCGGTCGTGCCGGATTTATTTTTACGCAACAGGCCAGGAATATTTCCCAGGCCCGTCCTGATGTTGCCGCACGGGAATGCCTGCGCAGTCCCCGTTCAATACGACGGCGCAGCCTTCTTCTCGCGAGCCTCCCGCTCGATGGCCTGGGCCTGCATGAAGGCGTCGAAGGAGCGCTCGATGGTGGCGCGCTCGACGTCGCGGGTGATGAAGACGATGCGGCTGCGACGGTCCTCCGAGGGCCATTGCGGCAGCGTCGCGGTGGGATGGAAGATGTGCTGCACGCCGTGGATGACGGTGGGCAGCGCCTCGCCCTTGAGATTGAGGATGCCCTTGATGCGCAGGATGTTCGGTCCCTTGAAGCCCACCAGCAGGCTCAGCCATTCATCGAAGAGCACCGGATCGATGGGCTCGTCGAAGGTGAAGCAGAAGGCGCGGATGTGGTCATCGTGGCGATTGACGTCGTGTTCATGGTGGTCATGGCCGTGGTGGTGATCGTGGCCGTGAGGGTGACCGTGATGATCATGGGCATGATGGTGCGCATGCTCATGACGGGCCTGCTCGGCGAAGGCCTCCTCATTGAGCCAGCGCGCCACGTCAGGCATCTTCTCGCCCGGCTTGAACAGGCCCGCATCCAGCAGTTCGGCCGCGGCGATCTGGCCCACCTGCGGCTGCAGCTGGCGCGCGCCCGGATTGAGCGTGCGCAGACGCGCCTGCAGAGCCGCCAGGGTGGCGGCGTCGACCAGGTCGGTCTTGGTCAGCAGCAGGCGGTCGGCTACGGCGGCCTGCTGGACGGCTTCTTCATGATGATCCAGGGTGGACATGCCGTTGACCGCATCGACCGTGACGATGACGCCATCGAGCCGATAGCGCTCGGCGATGAAGGCATCGGTCATCAGCGTGTGCAGGATGGGCGCAGGCGAGGCCAGGCCGGTGGTCTCGATGACCACGCGATTGAACTTGCGCCGCCCGCCCTCGGCGAAGCGCCAGGTGATGTCCTTGAGGGTCTTCTTGAGATCGCCACGGATGGTGCAGCACAGGCAGCCGCTGCTCATCTCGACGATGGTCTCTTCCTGGCTGTGCGCCACCAGCAGGTGATCCAGTCCGATCTCGCCGAACTCGTTGATGATGACCAGGGTGTCCTTCATCTCGGGCTGGCTGATCAGGTGATTGAGCAGCGTGGTCTTGCCACTGCCCAGGAAACCGGTCAGCAGGGAAACGGGGATGGGTGCATCACCGGCGGGTACGGATGGGTTCATGTTGTAAAGACGGGATGAGAATAAACGATCCAGCCGCCATGCTAACCGATGCGTCAAGGAGGCAGACCGGGACGGGCAAAAAAAAGACGGACCGAAGTCCGTCCGCCTGTACCAAGGTGAAGGAAGGGCGCGCCCTCACTCGTTGTCGTGGGCGTCCAGCGGAACCTTGTCCGGCGCCTCCTCGACCTTGCCCATGCCGGGCAGCAGGTGGCCCAGCTTGCGCGCCTTGGTGCCGAGGTAGCCGATGTTGAAGGGATTGTGGTTGGCAATGAGGGCAATGCGCTCGGCCACGGTGATGCCGCTCTCTTCCAGCGCCTTGACCTTGCGCGGGTTGTTGGTCATCAGGCGCAGGCTGGTGATCTTCAGGTGCGCCAGCATGGGCAGCACGATGGTGTAGCGCCGCATGTCAGCGGGGAAGCCCAGGCGTTCATTGGCCTCCACCGTATCGGCGCCCTGGTCTTGCAGGTGATAGGCGCGGATCTTGTTCAACAGGCCGATGCCACGGCCTTCCTGGCGCAGGTAGAAGAGCACGCCGCGGCCTTCCTTGGCGATCTTCTTCAAGGCCGCTTCCAGCTGGGCGCCACAGTCGCAGCGCTGTGAGAACAGGGCGTCGCCGGTCAGGCACTCGGAATGGACGCGGCCCAGCACGGGCTGGCCGTCACCGACCTCACCCAGGGTCAGGGCCAGATGTTCCTTGCCGGAAACTTCATCATAGAAGGCATGCAGCTCGAAGGTCGCCCAGGGCATGGGCAACTTGCACGAACTGACGAAGACCAGTTTTTCATCCGGCGCGACGGCGACCGGTGCGATCGGTGAGGACATGACAACCTGCTTTCGAATCGAATGCTCAGAACCGCGTATCTTACCTTGCGGCCGCGTTTATTTCAGCGCGCACCCGCGGCGGTGAAGGCAATTGCGCAATTCATGCAGGGAATTTGAACAGGCCGCGCCTGCCGGGTCATAATGCCCCTCAAGCCGGGAGACACCGGAGCGGCGCCAACCTCTGCAGGCAGCGCCACCCTTGATAGCCGGACAACGATAAAAAAGGGAGACAACCGTGCTGTTCGATTACGTCATCGTCGGTGGCGGCTCGGCGGGCGCCGCGCTGGCCGCGCGCCTGTCGGAAGATCCGCGCGTCTCGGTGTGCCTGCTGGAAGCCGGCGGCCAGGGCGACAGCCTGCTGGTGCGAACGCCCGCTGCCGTGGTGGCCATGCTGCCCGGCTATGGCAAGCTCAACAACTGGGCCTTGCAGACCACGCCCCAGCCCGGCCTGAACGGCCGCCGCGGCTACCAGCCGCGTGGGCGCGCCCTGGGCGGCTCCTCGGCCATCAACGCCATGCTCTATGTGCGTGGCCAGCGCCAGGACTACGACGGCTGGGCGCAGGCCGGCTGCCCTGGCTGGGACTGGGAATCCGTACTGCCCTACTTCAAACGCGCCGAAAACAATGTGCGCGGGGCCGATGCCTGGCATGGCGCCAGCGGCCCCTTGCAGGTGTCGGAGCAGAACCGGCCCCGCCCGATCACCCGCGCCTTCATCGAAGCCGGCCAGGCGCGCGGCCATCGGCTGTGCCTGGACTTCAACACGGGCGACAACGAAGGCGTGGGCCTGTACCAGGTCACGCAGTTCCACACGCCCGCCCATCGCGGCGAGCGCTGCTCGGCGGCCGCGGCCTACCTGCATCCGGTGATGGGACAGCGTCCCAACCTGACCGTACTGCGCCAGGTGCGCGCGCAGCGCCTGCTGTTCGAGGGCAAGCGGGCGGTCGGCGTGGCCTACCGGCAACGGCAGGGGGATGCCCAGGTGCGCGCCGCCCGCGAGGTGATCGTCGCCGCCGGCGCCTTCGGTTCACCGCAATTGCTGCAACTGTCGGGCGTGGGCCGGCCCGAGGACATCCTCCCGCACGGCATCGCCCTGCATCACACCCTGCCCGGCGTGGGCCAGAACCTGCAGGACCACCTCGACTTCACCCAGGGCTGGACCACCCGCGACACCGACAATTTCGGCCTGGGCGTGGTCGGCGGCCTGCGCCTGCTGGGCCAGCTGCTGCCCTGGAAGCGACACGGCGAAGGCCTGATCGCCACGCCCTTCGCCGAGGGTGCGGCCTTCCTCAAGACCCGGCCTGAACTGGAGCGGCCCGACATCCAGCTGCATTTCTGCATCGCCATCGTGGATGACCATGCAAGAAAGCTGCATGCCGGTTATGGTTTCTCCCTGCACATGTGCATGCTGCGTCCGCATTCGCGCGGACGCGTGGGATTGCAGTCGGCCGACCCGATGGCCGATCCACTGATCGATCCGGGCTATCTGTCCGACCCGCGTGACCTGTCCACCATGATCGCGGGCGCCCGCATCGCACGCCAGATCGTCATGACCGAACCGCTGCGCCACTACTGCCGGCGCGAGCTCTTCGGTGGGCGCGAAGACATGGATGACGCACAATGGGAAACCATGATCCGCCAACGCGCCGACACCATCTACCACCCCGCCGGGACCTGCCGCATGGGCGAGGACGCGATGGCCGTGGTCGATGCGCAATTGCGCGTGCATGGGCTGCAAGGCCTGCGCGTGGTGGACGCCTCGGTCATGCCCACGCTAGTCAGCGGCAACACCAATGCCCCGACCATCATGATTGCCGAGAAGGCGGCTGACCTGATCCGGGCCAGCCAGGCCCGCACCGAGGCGGCCTGATACTGCCCGATGACACAATGCAAGGATGCATCAATGACTGACACCACCACTGCACAATTGCAGCACCTCTTCACCGTGCAACAGCAGGCGTTCGCCGCCGACAGCGATCCCTCCCACGCCTTGCGCATGGACCGGCTGGACCGACTGCAAACCCTGATGGGCGAGCACGAAGCGGCGCTCATCGCCGCCATCGATGCCGACTTCCGCGGCCGCTCGCACCATGAAACGCGCATGGCCGAACTGTTCGTGCTGCGCGCCGGTCTGCGTCACGCGCAATCGCACCTCAAGCGCTGGATGCGTCCGCAGCGGGTGGCCACCGCCCTGCACTTCCTGCCCGGCAGCAACCGCCTGCTGGCGCAGCCGCTGGGGGTAGTCGGCATCATCTCGCCGTGGAATTATCCGCTGCAACTGGCGCTGGGCCCGGCGCTGGCGGCACTGGCGGCGGGCAACCGGGTGCTGCTCAAACCCTCGGAACTCACGCCCCGGCTCTCGGGCCTGCTGGCCGATCTGGTCGCGCGTTACTACGCCCCGGAGGAAATGGCCGTGGTCACCGGGGACGCCAGCATCGGGCAAGCTTTTGCGTCACTGCCGTTCGATCATCTGTTCTTTACCGGCTCGACCCAGGTCGGTCGCCAGATCGCGCAACTGGCGGCGGCCAACCTGACGCCGGTGACGCTGGAACTGGGCGGCAAGTCCCCGGCCATCCTCGATCCCTCCTGCCGTTTGCACAGCAGCCTGCAACGCATTGCCTTCGGCAAGCTGCTCAACGCCGGCCAGACCTGCGTGGCCCCTGACTACCTGCTGGTCCCACGCGGCCAGGCCACCGGCGTAGCGCAGCAACTGGCGCAGGCCATGGGCCGGCTGTATCCGCGCCTGCACGACAACCCCGACTACACCGCCATCATCAGCCCGCGCCATCGTGCGCGATTGCAGGCGATGGTGGAGGAAGCGCGTGAGCGCGGGGCGCAGGTGATCGAGGTCGACCCGGCGGGCGAAGACCTGGGCCACAGCCGCAAGCTCGCACCTACGCTGATCCTGGGCGCGACCTCGTCGATGCGGGTGATGCAGGAAGAGATCTTCGGGCCGGTGCTGCCGATCCTGGAATACGATCAAGCGGAGGACGCCATCGCCCAGGTGCGCCAGGGACCGCGCCCGCTGGCCTTGTACTGGTTCGGCGAGGATGCGGCGCGGCGCGAGCAGATGCTGCGCCAGACCCATGCGGGCGGCGTGACCATCAATGACTGCCTGTGGCATCTGGTGCAGGAAGAGCAGCCCTTTGGCGGCGTCGGCGAAAGCGGCATGGGCGCCTATCATGGCCGCTGGGGCTTCGATACCTTCAGCAAGCGCAAGCCGGTGTTCCGGCAGGCGCGCTTCAACGGCGGGACGCTCTTGCATCCGCCTTATGGAAAGACGTTTGAGTGGGTGTTGGGACTGATCAGGCGATTGAGCTGATGCCGCTCATCCGGGCGCGGGCAGCAGATCCAGATACAAGCGCAGCGAACGCTGCACGCTTTCGGCCACCAGCGCGACGATGCCCGCATGGTCACCGCTGACGCAGGCCTCATCGAGAGCGTCGTAATACGCCAGGCGATCTTCCTTGCGGATGACCGCAGGGGGATAGCCGGATTTCATCAACTCCAGGTTCAACAGCAGGCGGCCGGTGCGGCCATTGCCATCGATGAAGGGATGGATCTTCACGAAGCGCGTATGCAATTGCGCTGCACGTTCGACCGCATGCAGACTGCCGGCCTGCTGATACCACGCCAGCAAGGCGCGCATTTCATCGTTGAGATGCAGGAAATCGGGCGGGGTGGTGCTGGCGCCGGCGATCACCACGTTCTCACGGCGATAGCGGCCCGCCTCGTCGGCATCGATCCCCTTGAGCACCAGACTGTGGATGTCCTTGATGTGCGCTTCGCTCAGGGGCTCGTGGCCGGCCACGACCTGCTCGACGAAGAAGATGGCATCGCGGTGATTGATGGCCTCGAAGTGCTCGCGCAGCGACTTGCCGCCGACGGTGATGCCTTCCAGCACCACCTTGGTTTCGCGCAGGGTCAGTGTGTTGCCTGCGAGGGCATTGGAATGGAAAGTCCAATCCAGTACCAATTTCTCGCGCAGCGATGCCTGCGTATAAGGAGGTAGAGGGCGCACCGCATCAAGCGCTGCCTTTGTAGCATCGACCGCGACGTGCCTGGCGGCCTGTGACATGGCCCTCTATGAAAATGGTCAGACCAACCCGTGCGCCTGCTGATCCGCATGGTAGCTCGAGCGCACCATCGCGCCCACGGCGGCATGCACGAAGCCCATCTTGTAGGCTTCTTCCTCGTACATCTTGAAGGTGTCGGGGTGCACGTAGCGGCGCACCGGCAGGTGGTCGCCACTGGGCATGAGGTACTGGCCGATGGTCAGCATATCGACGTTGTGGGCGCGCATGTCGCGCATGACCTGCAGCACTTCCTCGTCGGTCTCGCCCAGGCCCACCATGATGCCGGACTTGGTCGGCACTTCCGGATGCAGGTCCTTGAAGCGCTTCAACAGGCTCAGCGAATATTCGTAATCCGAACCCGGACGCGCTTCCTTGTACAGGCGCGGTGCGGTTTCGAGGTTGTGGTTCATCACGTCCGGCGGGGCCATCTTGAGGATCTCCAGAGCGCGGTCCATGCGGCCGCGGAAGTCCGGGGTCAGGATCTCGATGCGGGTCTCGGGCGACAATTCACGTACACGCTGGATGCAGGCTGCGAAGTGCGCAGCACCGCCGTCGCGCAGGTCGTCGCGGTCCACGCTGGTGATGACCACGTAGGACAGGCGCAGCTGGGCGATGGTCTTGGCCAGGTTTTCCGGTTCGTTGGGGTCCAGCGGATCGGGGCGGCCGTGGCCGACGTCGCAGAAGGGGCAACGGCGGGTGCACTTGTCGCCCATGATCATGAAGGTCGCGGTGCCCTTGCCGAAGCATTCGCCGATGTTGGGGCAGGAGGCTTCCTCACAGACCGTCACCAGGTTGTTGGCGCGCAGGATGTCCTTGATCTCGTAGAAGCGGGTGGTGGGCGAACCGGCCTTGACGCGAATCCAGTCCGGCTTCTTCAGCTTTTCGGCGGCGACCACCTTGATCGGAATCCAGGCGGTCTTGCCGGCGCCCTTCTGCTTGTCCAGCGGATTGGCGCGGGCCGAGCCGGTGGCGTTGGAGGAAGAATCTGCTGCGGGAGTGAGTTCGGTCGTCATGTCGGTCGTTCCGGCCCCGGGCGCACGCGGCGCGTGGGGCTCAAGCCATGCCCGCGAAGCGGGCGATCAGTTGGTCGGCAAGCAAGTCCTGGACATCGGCCAGCCGGGCGTTGGCAGCCCCGAGGGTCTGCATGTCCACGGTGGCCAGGCCTTCGTAGCCGCAGGGGTTGATCCAGGAAAACGGCGCCAGGTCCATCGCCACATTGAGCGAGACACCATGGTAGGTGCAGCCATTGCCCCGTATCTTCAAGCCCAGCGCGGCCACCTTGGCGCCCTGCCAGGGGCCGTCGGCGGCGTAGATGCCGGGCGCCCCTTCCTTGCGTACACCGGCCAGATTATACGCCGCCAGCGTGGCGATGACCGCCTCTTCGATGTTGTGGACGAATTCGCGGGCGAACAGCCGCGCCCCGCTGCGGTTGCGGCGCAGGTCCATCAACAGGTAGATCACCACCTGGCCAGGGCCGTGGTAGGTGACCTCGCCGCCACGGTCGGTCTGGACGATGGGGATGTCGTGCGGATTCAACACATGGGCGCGGTCGGCACCCAGACCCAGCGTGTAGACAGGGGGATGCTCGACGATCCAGAGCTGGTCGGGGGTGTCGGCGCTGCGCGCATCGGTATAGGCGCGCATGGCGGCGAAGCTGGCCTCGTAGGGCTCGACGCCGCGCCGGACGATCTCGGGCCGGCGGGCGCCAGCAGGCGTGGCGCTGGCGGGTGGTAGTGCGGTTTGCATGCCCGCCAGTGTAGCGAAATTCCCTGTGGCCTGTTTCAGAACCAGCGGATCAGGCCATGCGGTAGCAGCCTGGAGACACGCACCGTCTCGCCACAGGTCGGCGGCGTGGCCGGCGAGGTCGATGAGGCCACGGGCGAGCGGCCCGGCCCGCGCAGGCAGCGCAGCAGGCGGCGGCCCCAGCCGGGCTGCATCCGCACGTCGAGCTCGGCCGCCCCGTGCGCCGCTTCCAGGACCGCCAGGCCACGTCCAGGGACAGCGAAGCTGCGCCCGGCGCTGAGCCACACATCGGCCCCACCCTGCTCCACGGTCAGCCAGACCAGCCCTTGGTGGACGCGGACGCACGCTGCGCCATGCAGAACCAGTGCATGGGTCTGGCCGGCGGCGAGCCGGATCGTGGTGGTCTCGGTTGCGAATGGAATTGACATGACTGCAAATCCTCCTGTTGCGCCGGACAAGCCGCTCCCCTGCCGTCCTGCCTGTCAGGAAGTCGGCCTAAAGGGGCGATGCCGGGGATGTGGTTGAATGTGCTTCCATTGTAGGAAGCTGCCCAGCCGCAACAAAACGATATATATTGCGCGTCATTGCGAATGAAATTCACAAGGACAAACCATGGCCGACCTCCGCAAACTGCCCAATCTGGCCGCGCTGCGCGCCTTCGATGCTGCTGCGCGCTACGAGTGCTTCTCGCGCGCGGCCGAGGAAGTCCACGTCACGCCGGGGGCGATCAGCCACCAGGTGCGGGCGCTGGAAGAAGACCTGGGCCTGCAGCTGTTCCTGCGCCATGGCAAGCGCATCAGCATCACCGAGACCGGGCAGCGCTTTGCCGCCACGATCCGCAAGTCGCTCTCGGAGATCGCGCTGGCCGCCGAGCATCTGCGCAGCCAGAACCGCCAGCAGCGGCTGGTGATCTCGACCACGCCCTCGTTCGCCTCGCGCTGGCTGGCCCCGCGCCTGTGGCGCTTCATCGATGCGCATCCGGAGCTGGAGGTGGTGCTGCAATCGGCGGCGCATCTCAACGACCTGCGCCTGGACGGCATCGACGTCGGGCTGCGCTTTGGTCGCGGCAACTACAGCGGACTGGTCAGCGAGAAGCTCAGCGATGACTACTACTATCCGGTGGCCGCACCCAACTATCGGGGCAAGCGCAGCAAGAAGCTGGCGCGTCCGGCTGACCTGGCGCACTGTAGCTTGCTGCGGGTGGACTCACGCGAGTCATGGCAGCCGTGGCTGGCCGAGGCCGGGCTGGAACTGCCCGAACCCACCGGCGGCCTGCTGGTGGAAGACTCCTCGCTGACGCTGCGCCAGGCCGCCGACGGCAAGGGCGTGGCGCTGGCGCGCCATGTGATTGCCTCGCAGGAGATCAGCACGGGCGAGCTGGTGCGGCTGTTCGACGTGGCCGTTCCCAGCGAGGATGCGCACTACTTCGTGCACCTGCCCGAGGGGCTGGAAAAGCCGGGCGTGGCGGCGTTCAAGGAATGGATCTTCGACGAGATGCGGCTGTTCCACGCCAGTGCGGCCTGGCCTGGCTGAACGACACAAGAGCGGTCTGGCCGCCCATGAAAAAACCGGCGCGCCTGGCAGGGCGACGCCGGTTTTCTTATCTGCCGAAGCGGAGGATCAGAGCATCAGAGCACGAACTTGACCATCTCGTGGGTGGACAAGGCGCGATAGATGTTGTCGAGCTGGGCGCGACTGGTGGCGCGCACCGTCAGCGTGAGCGACAGGTACTTGCCCTGCGTGGACGGACGCATCTCGACCTTGCCGGCATGGAATTCAGGGTCGTGCTCGACGACCATGGCGACAATGGTCTCGGCAAAGGCGTCGTGCGTGATCCCGACCACCTTGATGGGAAAGTCGCTGGGATACTCGATCAGGGATTCTTCAGGGGAGATAGTGGGCATAGTCATGGCAAACCGCCTTGGCGTTGTCCGCCCGGGCGCTCCTGGTTTCAATGCTCCCAGATGGGGATGAACCGGCAGGCTTCAAGCGGGTGGTACGGGTGGGGAATGCCTGCATTCTACGCCATGCGGGCGGGCTGACGTGCAGAAAACGTCAGGGCCGCACCTGCCCCCCCCTGTAGCACTGCCGACGAAAAAGGGGAGCAAAAACCAACACACAGCGATTGATGACGCTCCCGTCACAGCCCAAGAATGCTTGCTTGCACAACAACAAGCGGTGGGCTATGCGGGTCAATGTCAAAGCGCTACAGGGCCGATTCGACCGTGGCTACGCCCTCGACAAGCATTCCCTGTTGAGCACGCCGCGCGGGCATGATGCGTTTGGCCACCTGCAATGGAATACCAGACGTAGCGAGGTGGGCGAAGCGCTCTACCAGTTGAAGTACCGGTCACAGCATCAACACGTCATGCCGCTGGCGCAGGCCGTGCAATCGCACATCCTGCCCTTGCTGCCGGACTTCCGGTTGATCGTTCCGATGCCGGCGTCCACCCTGCGGACCAGACAGCCTGTGGTGGCGCTGGCGCACGCATTGGCGACGCTCGCATGCAAACCCGTGTGCCGGCTGCTCAGCAAGTCAGTGGGCAAGTACCCATTGAAGGCTCTGTCTCGGCGGGCGGACAAGGACGCTGCGCTGGCAGGGCTACTGAAACTGCACCGTCTCGTCGCAGGCCCCGGTGGCTGGAATATCTTGCTGCTCGACGATTTGTACGACAGCGGAGCCTCTCTTGACGCCGCCACCGATGTACTGCGCACGTATGAGAAAATCCACGAAATCTACGTGGCCACGCTGACCTGGAGGTAAGCCGATGACAACCGTTTTTATTGCTGGCTCCATCAGCATCCGGCAACTTGCGCCCAAGGTGCAAGAGCGGATCATGAATATCGTGCGCCAGGATTTCGAGATCGTCGTCGGTGATGCCGACGGGGTCGACACCTTGATCCAGCAATTCCTCCAGGACCTGAAGTATCCGCGTGTGACCCTCTTCTGTACCGGAAACGCGCCGCGCAACAAGCTCGGCAACTGGCCGGTGCAGCCCGTGGCCAGCCGTCATGCGCCGGGCTCCCGCGCTTACTTCACCGCCAAGGATCTGGCCATGGCCGAGGCCGCCGATTCCGGCCTGATGATCTGGGACGCAAGAAGCAGCGGTACGCTCAGCAATGTGATCGAACTGCTCGACCGCAAGAAGTATTGCTGGACCTTCGTCGATACGCAGCAGGTCTTCCACGCCGTCAAGGGAGCAGCGGCGCTGGAAGCCTTGATTGAATACATGACGCCCTCAGCTCGGCGACAAGCGGAGGCCAGGATCGGCCTGGGCAAGAAAATGGCAGCCCTGTCCTCAAGGGAACAGCAGATGAGCCTGCTGCGGGAAGACGCGCACACCGCGCAGTCTTCCTACGCCCCCGCCTAGCCAACGGCCACGACCGTTACAGCCGCGCCTTGGCCGCCTGATAGGCCGCATACACCCGCGCAAACACCGGCCCAGGCCGGCCGCTGCCGACTGGCTGGCCATCGAGCGTGACCACGGGCAACACTTCCTTGCTGGCCGAGGAAATCATCAGTTCGTCGGCGGCCAGGACTTCCTCGCGGGTGATGCGGCGCGATTCCAGGGCGATGCCCTGCTCGGCGCACAGCTCTTCCATCAGGCCGTAACGAATGCCTTCGAGGATCAGGTTGTCCTTGGGCGGAGCAGAGATCTTGCCATCCTTGACGACCCACACATTGGAGGCCGACGCCTCCGACAGGAAACCGTCGCGGAACTGGATCGCCTCGGTCACTTCGTTCTCGGCGGCGAACTGCGCCGCCAGCACATTGCCCAGCAGCGAGGTGGACTTGATCTGGCAGTTCAGCCAGCGGCGGTCTTCCATCGTCACGCAGGCCACGCCCTTTTCCAGCATCGCTGCCGATGGCAGGGCCATGGGGTTGGTCATGATCAGCACCGTGGGCACCACTTCCTTGGGGAAGGCGTGGGCACGCTTGGCCACACCGCGGGTGACCTGCAGGTAGATCATCTGGTCCTGCAATCCATTGGCCTGGACTACCTGGTCGATCAAGGCCATCCAGCCGGCTTCGTCATGCGGATTCGGAATACCGATGCCAGCGAGGCTGCGCAACAGGCGCGCCAGGTGCTGCTTGCCGCGGAACGCCTTGCGGCCATACATGGGAATGACTTCGTAGATGCCGTCGCCGAAGATGAAACCGCGATCCAGCACCGGCACACGGGCTTCGGAGAGAGGGGTGAGTTCGCCGTTGAGGTAGACGATAGGATCGTTCATGGTGGGCTTTCCAATGTGGATGGTGAGAGTCGGGGCGCGGTGGCATGTCCGCGATGAATCCATTCTGGCATGCAGCCCCGCGCCAACCCATGCAAAAACGGTATAACCGTCCCCTGCCCTGCCGACCTCACATCGGCGCCATCTCGACCCGATGGCCGCCGCCCTCGCCTTCGCCCGGCGCCACGAAATGCCAGCGCACGTCATGGAAGCGCGCCAGCGTTTCGCGGTGCGCGATGCTGATCACGGTCACGCCCGGCAATTCGCGCGGCAAGGCGGCATACAGGACTTCTTCGGTCTGGCCATCCATGGCGCTGCTGGCCTCGTCCAGGAACACCAGGCGCGGACGGTTGAGGAAGACCCGCACGAAGGCCAGGCGCTGCTGTTCACCCGGCGACAGCGCGTGGCTCCAGTTGGCCGCCACATCCAGCCGGTCGGCCAGGTGCGACAGGCGGCACAGGCCGAGATAGCGCGTGATCAAGGCATCGTCGAAGCTGCCCTCGGCCGCCGGGTAGGACAATGCGGCGCGCAGTGTGCCGATGGGCAGGTAGCTGCGCTGCGGCAGGAACATGGCCGGGGCGTCCTGCGGCAACTGGATACTGCCCTGGCCGTAAGGCCAGATATCGGCCATGGCGCGCATCAGGGTGGACTTGCCGCAACCGGAGGGTCCACTGATGAGGACGTGCTCGCCGGATTCCACCCGTGCATTCAGGGTGCGCATCATCGGCGCACCGTCGGGGAAGGACAATTGCAGGCCCTGCAGGGTCACAGCGCTGCCGGCATGGGGCGCGACATCGATGTGGCGGGGCATGCCGGCGGCGCGCTCGACATCGGCGTTGAAGCCGGCCAGGCGATTGATGCTGGCCTTCCAGCTGGCCAGCGTGGTGAAGGCGTTGATGAACCAGGACAGCGCATCCTGCACCTGCCCGAAGGCATTGCTGATCTGCATGAGCACCCCCAGCGAGATGGCGCCGGAGAAGTAGCGCGGCGCCGACACCAGCATGGGGAAGATCACCGCAAACTGGCCATAGAAATTGACGGCCACGTTGAGCATCTTGGTCAGCCGCATGATCTCCCACCAGTTGCGGCGGATGTCATCCAGGCGCGCGGTGAGCTGGGCGTGCTCCTGCGGTTCGCCGCGATACAGGGCCACGGCTTCGGCATGTTCGCGCACGCGGATCAGGCCAAAGCGGAAGTTGGCCTCGAAGCGTTCCTGGTGGAAGCTCAGGCCCACCAGCGGACGGCCGATCCACCACACCAGGCCGGACCCCACGACGGCATAGGCGATGACGAACCAGACCATGTAGCCCGGAATGACCCAGGACTGCCCCAGTGCAGAAAACGTCAGCGGCCCGCTCACGGCCCACAGGATATGGATGAAGGAAAACAGGGTCACGCTGCTGGAGATGAAACCCAGCACCAGCGACAGGGTGCTGGAGGTGAGCGCCTGCAGGTCTTCGGCGATGCGCTGGTCGGGGTTGTCCGAGAGCCGCCCCTGCTGGCCTTGCTCAATGCGGTAGTAAGCGCGGTGGGCCAGCCAGCGGCCCAGATAGCGCTGGCTCATCCAGTAGCGCCAGCGTATCTGCAGCGCCTGCTTGAGATAGACGCTGTAGATGGCAATGGCCACGAAGATGAACGCCAGCCACGAGAACTGCCACAGCAGCGCCTTGAACTGCGCATAGTCGCGTGATTGCAGCACGTCGTACATGTCGCGGTTCCAGGAGTTCAGGCGCACGTTGATGTAGACCATGCCCAGGTTCAGGGCAATGATGGACAGCAGCAGCGCCCAGGCCTTCCATTTTTCTTCCGAGACCCAGAAGGGCCGGATCAGGGCCCAGATCTCGGCGCGGCTGGCGCGATTGGGCGTATCGAGGGCATTGGGGGAAGACGGCGTGGCGGACTTGGCGTGAGGATCGGTCATGGCGCAATGGTGGAGGATGAGCTTGGCATGCAGCTTGCCGCGCCAGACTTAAGACAGGCTTAAGTTCCGGCGGTCCGGCAGGCCGGCGGCTTGGCCAGCGGCGGCAGCGCGGCTATTGCCGCCATCAAAACATTCAATGGCTGAGCTGGCTTGGAAAGCCATCATACTGCCTCATCTGAAGTATATTGCTGCACATCAATTTCCCCACATCAACCATACAGGCCGGCCCACCGGCCCTTAGCAGGGAGCCTCACCATGAAATCCGCCACCGACCAACCCGCCTCGCTCTCGGTCGCCACGCGCCTGGCGCTGAGCTTTGCCCTGGTGCTGGCGATGATGCTGGTGCTGACCGTGGTCAGCATTTCCAGGGTCAACGCCATCAACGACAGCCTGACCACCGTCAGCGATGACAACAATGTCAAGCAGCGCTACGCCATCAACTTCCGCGGCAGCGTGCACGACCGCGCCATCGCCCTGCGCGACCTGACCCTGGTGGGCGATGCCGAGTTCAAGGACGTGAGCGCGCTCATCAGCAAGCTCGACGCCGACTACCAGCGTTCGGCCAAGCTGCTCGACGAGATGTTTGCCAGCATGCAGGTGCGCCCGGAAGAACGCGCCAGCCTGGACAACATCAAGGCCGTGGAAGCCCGCACCATGCCGCTGGCGGCCAAGGTCATCGCCGCGCGCAGCAGCGGCGATATCGACGGCGCGCGCCAGCTCATGCTGAGCCAGGCCAAGCCCGCCTTCGTCGAGTGGCTGGCCGCCATCAATCACTTCATCGACATGGAAGAAAGCATGAGCCAGGCCGAATCGGCCAAGGCGCGCACGGTGGCGCGGGAGTTCAAGGCCTTCATGCTGGTGCTGCTGGCAGCCGCCCTGGTGGCCGGCACGGTGCTGGCCATGCTGATCACCCGCTCCATCCGTGGCGCGCTGGGCGCCGAACCTGACGAGGTCAAGGAACTGGCGCTGGCGGTCGACCGTGGCGAGCTGTATCACGCAGCGGCGCTGCCCCTGGCCGGCAAGACGCGTGCGCGCAGCATCATGGCCACGCTCTCCGAAATGAGCGGCAACCTGCGCCACACCGTCACCCGCGTGCGCGACGCTGCCGACGGCGTGGCCACCATCAGCAGCCAGATCGCCGCCGGCAACCGCGACCTGGCCGCACGCACCGAAGACCAGGCCGCTTCGCTGGAAGAGACCGCCTCGGCCATGGAACAGCTCACCGCCACCGTCAAGCAGAACGACAGCCACGCCCGCCAGGCCAACCAGCTGGCCCGCAACGCTTCCGAGATTGCGCGCCAGGGCGGCGCCATCGTGGACAACGTGGTCGATACGATGGCGGCCATCAATGTGTCCTCGCGCAAGATCGTGGACATCATCGGCGTCATCGACGGCATTGCCTTCCAGACCAATATCCTGGCCCTGAACGCGGCGGTGGAAGCCGCTCGTGCAGGCGAGCAGGGACGCGGCTTTGCGGTCGTCGCCACCGAAGTGCGCAACCTGGCGCAACGCAGTGCGGCCGCCGCCAAGGAGGTCAAGCAGCTCATTGACGACTCGGTCCAGAATGTCGAGAACGGCACGCATCTGGTCGAACAGGCCGGCCAGACCATGGAACAGATCGTGGCCAGCGTGCAGCAGGTCACCGATGTGATGGGCGAAATTTCCTCGGCCAGCCACGAGCAGAGCCTGGGCATCGAGGAAGTCCACAAGGCCATCGGGCTGATGGACCAGGTCACGCAACACAATGCAGCGCTGGTGGAACAGGCCAGCGCCGCCGTGGCCACTCTGCAGGAGCAGGCGGTGAACCTGAACCAGGCGGTGGGCGTGTTCCAGCTGGAACGGCCGGATCACTCGCCGGTGCTGCGCACCATCAACGTCAAGGCCGCGCCCGCGCTGGCGATGGACGCACGGGCAGCCTGAGCGCTGCGTTCACAATTCGGCCAGGAAGCCCGTGAGGAAATCGCGCATCCTGGCCTGTCGTTCCCCCGCCAGACGCGCGCCGCAGGCCGTCTGGAAACCCTCGGCCAGGCGCAGCAGCTTGGCCGGGAAGTGATCCAGCGCATAGCGGCCATCCTCCAGCGAGCGCGCCTGCGCTTGCGGATCGAGCGGTTCGTACAGCGCCGACCCCATCCGCCCGGCCACATAGAAGCAGCGCGCCACGCCGATCATGCCGATCGCATCGAGCCGGTCGGCGTCCTGGACGATCTTCGCCTCCAGCGATTGCGGCGTGACCTGCGCCGAATAGCTGTGCGCCTGCACTGCATGAGCGACCGCCTCGATGGCGGCCTCGTCCCAGCGCAGGTCGCGCAAGATCTCCCGCGCACGCTGCGCCGACAAGGCCGAGGCCTGGCTGCGCAAGGGCGAGTTCTTTTCTACCCGTATGCAGTCATGCAACAGCACGGCGGCCAGCAGGATGCGCAGATCCCCGCCCTCTTCCTTCTGCAGGCGGCAGGCATTGTTCCAGACCCGCAACAGATGCGACAGGTCATGCGAGCCATCACCGGCGTCGTCCATTACATGGGGCAACAGGTCGGCGGCAAGGATGTCGAGCGGGGCGAAGGCGGCGGCGGTCTGGGCAAGCGTCATGAGTGGCGGGCAGAAATCGATGTCAATGCGGCAGTATCGCCGATCAGGGCCGATCATGGCGGCAGCCCGTCCAGCCCATCATTCCGATTTTCCGACAAGTGTTTTCCCGGGCTCTGATACACGCAAGGGCGCTGCATGTGAGATGATGCGGCTTCCATCTTCTCGCGACCCTGCCCCGGAACCACGATAGCGGCCTTGCTGCCGCAGCGATCCGCCAGCGCGCATGAACCGGTGTATCCGCCCCCACAGGGCGCTCTTCCGATATGCCGGAGTAAAGACGTCCGACCGTGCCGCTGCCATGGCTGCCGCCCTTTGCGAGCGCACCGCAGCACCGTCGCCCGCCACCCGATCTTGGAGTTTGTTGCATGTTCAGCTGGTTCGAAAAACTGGTCCACCCCTATCCGGAACACCACCCCCTGCCGCCGCCGCGCGGCTTCATGCGCTTCATCTGGTTCTGTACCAAGGGCGTGCGTCCCTACATCGCCGCCATGACCCTGATGACGGCCATCATCGGCGTGTTCGAAGCGCTGCTCTTTGCCGCCCTGGGGCGCATCGTCGACTGGCTGGCCAAGATCGCGCCGTCACAGCTGTGGTCGCAGGAAGGCCATACCCTGACCTGGCTGATGCTGATCCTGGCGGCCAGCCCGCTGCTCATTGCCTTGCAGACCATGTACAAGCACCAGACCCTGGCCGGCAACTTCCCCATGCTGCTGCGCTGGAATTTCCATCGCCTCATGTTGAGCCAGAGCATGAGCTTCTACCAGAACGAGTTCGCCGGACGGGTCGCCACCAAGGTCATGCAGACCGCCCTGGCGGTGCGTGACTTCTGCATGATCGTGGGCGATATCCTGGTCTTCATCACCATCTACTTCGCCACCCTGATCGGTGTGGTGGGCAGCTTCGACCTCTGGATGCTGGCGCCCTTCTTCATCTGGCTGGCCGCCTTCGCGGTGGCGCTGCGCTACTTCGTGCCGCGCCTGTCCGCGGTGGCGCGCAACCAGGCCGACGCCCGCTCGCTGATGACCGGTCGCATCACCGATGCCTATACCAACATCGCCACCGTCAAGCTGTTCTCGCACGCGGGCCGCGAGGCCGACTATGCACGCAGCGCCATGCGTGAATTCCTGGTGACGGTGAACCAGCAGATGCGCCTGGTCTCGGGCTTCGAGGTGGTCAATCACCTGTTGAACATGGTGCTCATCATCGGCGCCACCGGGGTGTCGCTGTACCTGTGGACCCAGGGCAAGGTGGGCGTGGGTGCCGTGGCGGCCAGCACCGCCATGGCGCTGCGCCTGAACGGCATTGCGCACTGGGTGATGTGGGAAATGTCGTCGCTGTTCGAACACGTGGGCACGGTGCAGGATGGCATCAACACCCTGGCGCGCGCGCATGACGTCAAGGATGCGCCGGACGCCCAACCGCTCAAGGTGAGCCGGGGTGAACTGCGCTTCGAGGGCGTGAGCTTCAGCTATGGTGGCGCGGCGCCGCGCCCGGTGGTGGACAAGCTGGACCTGGTGATCCGCCCCGGTGAAAAGATCGGCCTGGTAGGCCGCTCCGGCGCGGGCAAGTCGACCATCGTCAATCTGCTGCTGCGCTTCTACGATATCGAGGGTGGCCGCATCACCATCGATGGCCAGGACATCGCCCACGTCACGCAGGACAGCCTGCGCGCGCAGATCGGCATGGTCACCCAGGACACCTCGCTGCTGCACCGTTCCGTGCGCGAGAACATCACCTATGGCCGTCCCGACGCCAGCGATGCCGAGATGACCCACGCCGCCGAACGCGCCGAGGCGCATGACTTCATCGGCACACTGGCCGACGCCAAGGGTCGCACCGGCTATGACGCGCATGTCGGCGAGCGCGGCGTGAAGCTTTCCGGCGGCCAGCGCCAGCGCATCGCCATTGCCCGCGTGATGTTGAAGGACGCGCCCATCCTGCTGCTGGACGAGGCCACCAGCGCGCTCGATTCGGAAGTGGAAGCGGCCATCCAGACTTCGCTCTACAAGCTCATGGAAGGCAAGACCGTGGTGGCCATTGCGCACCGCCTCTCCACCATTGCGGCCATGGACAGGCTCATCGTGCTGGACCAGGGCCGTATCGTCGAGCAAGGCACGCACGCTGAACTGCTGGCGGCCAATGGTTTGTATGCGCGCTTGTGGTCGCATCAAAGTGGCGGCTTCCTCGGTGAAGAGGAAGAGGATGCCGCCGTGATGGCGTAACGCCTGATTTTTATAAATGATTTAGATCATTTATGGCGGCAGCAAAAAAATGGGCGCACTGTCGAGTGCGCCCATTTTCGTTGCTTCATCCAACGACAATTTATATCTCCAACCGTTCGGACTGAGTAGGCCCTTCGGGGCCGTATCGAAGGCGCTCCGTCGGCTGTCGAAGATATAAAAGCACGGACGGCGAGCCTTCGATACGCGGCTTCGCCGCTACTCAGTCCGAACGGGAGTCATGTTGCCCTCTCCCAGAAAACTTACTGCAGATTGAACGAAGCCGTCTTCACCTCCTTGGAATCCAGCCCGATCTGCACCTGGAATTCGCCCGGCTCGGCCACGTATTCCAGCTTGGCGTTGTAGAAGGACAGCGCCTTGCGATCGATGCTGAACTGCACCTGCTTTTCTTCACCCGGCTGCAGCATCACCTTGCGGAAATCCTTCAACTCCTTGACCGGACGCACCACTGACGCGGCCACATCGCGGATGTACAGCTGCACCACGGTCGCACCGGCGCGGCGGCCCACGTTCTTCACCGTCACGCTGGCCTCTACCTTGCCATCGGCGCTCATGCTCGGCTGCGACAGGCTCACCTCCGAGAGCTTGAACTCGGTATAGCTCAGGCCGTATCCGAAGGGATACAGCGGACCATTGGGCTCATCGAAGTACTGCGAGGTGTAGTTGCCCGGCTTGCCTTCGGTGTAGGGACGGCCCACGCGCGGATGGTTGTAGTAGCTGGGGATCTGGCCGACCGAACGCGGGAAGGTGATGGGCAGCTTGCCGGAGGGATTGACGTCGCCGAAGAGGATGTCGGCAATCGCATTGCCGCCCTCGGTGCCGGTGTACCAGGTCTCCAGGATGGCCGAGGCGTTCTCGCGCGCCCAATTGAGATCCAGCGGACGGCCATTCATCAGCACCAGCACCAGCGGCTTGCCGGTGGCCTTCAGGGCCTTGAGCAAGTCCAGCTGGCTCTGCGGCAGCGACAGCGAAGTACGGCTGGAAGATTCGTGCGACATGCCGCGCGACTCGCCCACGGCGGCCACGATGACGTCGGCATGGCGCGCCGCCTTGACGGCTTCATCGATCATGGCCTTGGGACTGCGCTTGTCCTGCACCACTTCCGGATCATCCCAGTTCAGGAAGTTGAGGTAATCGACGATGTGCTTGTCTTCGGTGATGTTGGCGCCGCGTGCATAGACCAGCTTGCCCTGCTCGCCCAGCGCTGCCTGCAACCCCTGGCGCAGGGTGATGGTCTGCTTGTCCTTGCCGGCAGCCGACCAGCTACCCAGCATGTCGATATGCGAATCGGCCAGCGGTCCGACCAGGGCGATGCGCGCATTCTTCTTCAGCGGCAGCGCGGCATGGCGGTTTTCCAGCAGCACCATGGACTGCTGCGCGACCTCGCGCGCATCGCGGCGATGCAGGCGGCTGTCGGCGTAGACGTCGGGCGGATCATCGGCGGCGCGGCCGATGCGCACGTACGGGTCCTTGAACAGGCCCAGGTCATACTTGGCGCCGAGGATGTCGCGCACGGCATTGTCCAGCTCCTGCTGCGAGACCTTGCCCGAGCGCACCAGCTCCGGCAATTGCTTGATGTAGACCTGGTCGGCCATGCTCATGTCGGTGCCGGCCTTCATGGACAGGCGCGCGGCTTCACTGTCGTTCTGCGCCACGCCGTGATTGACCAGTTCGGTGATGGCGCCATGGTCGGACACCGTCAGTCCCTTGAAGCCCCAGTCGCGGCGCAACAGGTCTTGCAGCAGCCAGGTGTTGGAGGTGGCCGGGGCGCCGTTGATGGAATTGAGCGCCACCATCACCGCGCCCGCGCCGGCATCGATGGCGGCGCGATACGGCGGCAGGTAGTCGTTGTACATGCGCTGCGGGTCCATGTTGACGACGTTGTAGTCGCGTCCGCCTTCGACGGCGCCATAGAGCGCAAAGTGCTTCACGCTGGCCATCACGCGATTGGCGGCGATGGGCTTGGTGTCGCCCTGCAGCGCGCGCACCGAGACCTCGGCGATGCGCGAGACCAGATAGGGATCTTCGCCAAAGCCTTCGGAGGTGCGGCCCCAGCGCGGATCGCGGCTGATGTCCACCATCGGCGCGAAGGTCATGTCGATGCTGTCGGCGGCAGCTTCCTCGGCGGAGACGCGCATGGCGCGGGCGACCACGTCCATGTCCCAGCTGGAGGCCAGGCCCAGGCCGATGGGGAAGGTGGTGCGATGGCCGTGGATGACGTCATAGGCGAAGAACATCGGGATCTTCAAGCGCGAGCGCATGGCGCCGTCCTGCAGCGGACGGTTCTCGGGACGGGTCACCGAATTGAAGGTGCCGCCCACGCGCCCGGCGGCCAATTCCTCGGCCAGCTTCTTGGCCGGCATCTCAGGGCCGATGCTGATCAGGCGCAATTGCCCGATCTTTTCTTCCAGCGTCATCTGGCGCAGCAGGTCGTCGATGAAGGCGGTCTTGTCGCCGAGCAAGGCCGGATTGGCTTGCGCATGGGCGGTCGGGCCGGTGAGCACGGCGCTGCAGGCCAGGGCGCACAGGGTGATGGCCAGGGCCAGGCGGGGACGGCGCGCGGGCGCGGCTTGCCGCTTGGTAAGCTTGTGGGACACGGGTTTCCTCTCTTTTTTAAACTTTGGCGGCAGTCTGCCCTCTACTCTGTGACCTGCACAAGCGGGACAGCAGCCGGGCGGCGGGAGCACTTATTGCTTGGGTTCTTTGATGCATGGCCAGCCGGACGGTTCGCTATATTATTCTGTTTTGATGCCTGCCGGACACGCAGGCGCATGGCGGCGTACAGCCCGATGGGGCTGGAATGCCGCATCTTTGTGGAGAAATGCATTGATCAGACATGGATTGAAATGGAGTTTTCTGCACAGCGTGATGGTATCGGCCACGCTGTCGGTTTCCTTGCTGGGCGCCTCGGCGCAGGCGCAGACCAGCCAGGGCTTCGACCTGAACCAGGCCGTGGCGCGCGCCAAGGACCTGGCCGCCAAACCCTACCAGAAGCCGGTGAGCAATCTCTCGCCGACCTTTGCGGCGATGCAGTTCGCCGACTACATGAAGATCCAGCCCAAGAGCGAGAAGTTCGAATGGCGCGACCAGAAGACGCCCTTCAAGCTGGCCTTCTATCACCAGGGCATGCAGTTCAACGCTCCGGTGGCGATCCACGAGATCATCGATGGCCGGGTGCAGGACGTGGGCTACAGCACCGACCGCTTCAACTTCGGTGACCTGAACCTGGCCAAGGACAGCACCGCGCACCTGGGCTATGCGGGCTTCCGCGTGGTCTATCCCCTCAATCGCGATGACAAGGAAGACGAGGTCATGAGCGTGCTGGGCGCGAGCTATTTCCGCGTGATCGGCAAGGGGCAGGTGTACGGCCTCTCGGCGCGTGGACTGGCGATCGACACGGCCATGATGAGCGGCGAGGAATTCCCGCACTTCACCGAATTCTGGATCCAGCGCCCGGCGCCGGGCGACAAGCAGCTGACCTTTTTCGCACTACTGGATTCGCCGCGCGCCACCGGCGCCTACAAGTTCACCCTCACACCGGGCAAGGACGCCCTGCTCGACGTGCAGGCCCGCGTATTCCTGCGCGGTGAAGTGGGCCGCCTGGGTATTGCGCCGCTGACCAGCATGTTCCTGTTCGGCCCCAACCAGCAATCCTCGCGCCGCAACTTCCGTCCGGCCATCCACGATTCCAATGGCCTGGCCATCCATACCGGCAACGGCGAATGGCTGTGGCGGCCGTTGAACGATCCGCAGAATGTGGAAGTGAGTTCCTTCGAAGTCAGCAATCCACGCGGCTTTGGCCTGTTGCAGCGTGGTCGCGAATTCTCCGCCTATGAAGACCTCAAGGACCGCTACGACCTGCGCCCCTCGGCCTGGATCGAACCCAAGGGCGACTGGGGCAAGGGGGCCGTACAACTGGTCGAGATTCCCACCGCCGACGAGACCAACGACAACATCGTGGCCTACTGGCTGCCTGCACAACTGCCGGCGCGCGGCACGCCGCTGGCCTATGACTATCGCATCCACTGGACCATGGACGAGCCGGCCATCCTCAACAATGAAGTGGGCTGGGTCAAGCAGACCTTCCATACCGATGGCGAGCTCACGCAGGCCAACCTGATCCGCGCCTTCGATGGCACCACGGCGCTGCTGGTGGACTTCACCGGTGGCCCGCTGGGCGCGCTGCCGGCGGGCACGCCGGTGCAGCCGCAGGTGAGCGTGTCCAACAATGGCGAACTCATTGATGCGCAGCTGCAGCCCAATCCGGCCATCAATGGCTGGCGGCTGACGCTGCGGGTGAAGATCCGCAATGTGGCGCAGGCGGTGGAGCTGCGCGCTGCGCTGAGCGCCAATGGCAAGCCGCTGACCGAGACCTGGAGCTATCAGTTGCCGCCGCGTTCGGATGTGCAGAGGACGTTCTGATACCGTGCCACGCCTGCCCGTTCGGACTGGGTAGCGGCATGGCCGCGTAGCGAAGGCGCAAGGCGCAATTACGTTCAAGCTTCCGTGCGCCTTCGATACGGCCCTGAAAGGGCCTACTCAGGTCGAACGGTAGGTGGAGTGCTCAATAAGTACTCAATAAGTGCTCAATGAGTATTCGGAGAAGACTGTTATTTTCTAAATTATTTATATCAATAAAAAATGGGCTGCTCCGAATCGGGCAGCCCATTTGCTTTGGCGCATAGGATGGGTGTGATCAGCTCTCCACCGACTCCCCGCGCAAACGGGTGATGACGCCATCGAGCGCATCGAGGTCGTTGAAGCTGATGATCAGCTGGCCCTTGTTGCGTGCGCCGGTCTTGATGCTGACCTGGGTGGCCAGCAGGTCCGACAGTTCTTCTTCCAGGCGGGCGATGTCGCGGGATTTTTCCTTTCCTTCGCGCGGCTTGGCGGCCTGCTCGGCGGAGGCGCGGGTGACCAGCTTCTCGGCGTCGCGTACCGACATGCGCTTGGCCACGATCTGGTTGGCCAGCTGGATCTGGGTGGCCGAATCGACCACCAGCAGTGCGCGGGCATGGCCCATGTCGATGTCACCCGCCATGAGCATGGTCTGCACCGGCTTGGCCAGGTTGAGCAGACGCAGCAGGTTGGACACCGCACTGCGCGAACGGCCCACGGCAATAGCGGCCTGCTCGTGGGTGAAGGCGAAATCGGTGATGAGGCGATGGATGCCCTGGGCTTCTTCGAGGGGATTGAGATCCTCGCGCTGCATGTTCTCGATCAGGGCCATGGCCGCCGTGGTCTGGTCGTCCACGTTCCTGACCAGCACCGGCACCTCGGTGAGGCCGGCGATCTTGGCGGCGCGGAAGCGGCGCTCGCCGGCGATGATCTCGTAGGTATCGCGGCCATTCTTCTGGCCGATGGCGCGGATCAGGATGGGCTGCAGCAGGCCCTGCTCCTTGATCGAGGCGGCCAGCTCATTGAGCGCACCTTCGTCCATGCGGGTACGCGGCTGGTACTTGCCGGCCTGCAGTTCGGTGACCGGCATGACCGTGGGCAGGCCCTGGGCAGCGGCCTGCGCCTGGGCTTCTTCGGTGATGTCGGATGAACCGCCCAGGAGCGCGTCCAGTCCGCGTCCCAGACCCTTGGATTTTTTCGGTAGAGTTGCCATGCGATTGCCTGATGAAAACGATGCGTGATTACAGCGCGAGTTATAGCGCGGGTTACAGCGCGAATTACAGCGTCTTGATGCGCTCGACCATTTCCGCGCCGAACGCGATATAGGCCTGCGCACCCTTGGACAAGGGATCAAAGGTCACCCCCGGCACCCCATACGAGGGTGCTTCAGCAAGCCGTACATTGCGCGGGATGACGGTCTTGAAGACCTTGTCGCCGAAGTGCTGTTCCAGCTGGTCCGAGACCTGTTGCGACAGCGTCATGCGCGGGTCGAACATCACGCGCAAAAGGCCGATGACCTTCAGTTCCGGATTGAGCTTGGCATGCACCTTCTTGATGGTGTTGACCAGGTCCGACAGCCCTTCCAGCGCGTAGTATTCGCACTGCATCGGGATGATGACCCCATGCGCCGAACACAGACCGTTCAAGGTCAGCATGGACAGCGCCGGCGGGCAGTCGATGAGGATGAAGTCATAGTCGTCGGCGACCTGGGCGAAGGCGTTCTTCAGGCGCGCTTCGCGCTGTTCCAGTTCGACCATTTCCACTTCGGCGCCGGCCAGCTCGCGGTTGGCCGGCAGCACGTCGAAGCCGCCGGCTTCGGAACGCTTGCGCACGGTGCGGATGTCGGACATGCCCAGCAGCACTTCATAGATGGAGGCTTCCAGGGTGGCCTTGTTCACGCCGGCCCCCATGGTGGCATTGCCCTGCGGGTCGAGGTCGGCCAGCAGCACGCGCTGGTTCAGCTGCGCCAGGCCAGCGGCGAGATTGACGGCGGTAGTGGTCTTGCCTACGCCGCCCTTCTGGTTGGCGACACAAAATATTTTTGCCATATCTTTGTTATGTGAGCGTTATTGCGTGGTCAACTTGATGCCGAAACCGATCAGGAACACCCCTGCCGCACGCGAGGCCAACCGGGCGATGGTGCGATTGCGGGCCATGCGGCGGGCGGCGGCATTGCCGACCATGACCAGCACGCTGCCGTAGAGGAAGGTGCAGCAACTGATCACGGCGCCCATCGTGATGAAGGTCAGCGCGCCTTGTTGCGTGGCGGGATCCAGGAACAGCGGGAAGAACGCCATGTAGAACACGATGGCTTTCGGGTTGAACAAGGTGACCAGAAAGCCGCGCCGGAATTCTGCGGCGTTGGAAAAGGGTACGACTGTACCACCGCCCTCGCCTCTTGCAAACAGCAGACGCGCACCGAGGTAGGCCAGATACGCCGCCCCCAGGTACTGCAGACCGTGGAACAGCAAGGGATTGGCATGCAATAGCGCGGCCACGCCGGCGGCCGCCAGGAACATGAGCACGACGTCACCCAGCATCACACCGCCCTGTGCCGCAAATCCGCCGCGCAAGCCGCGCTTGGCAGCGCAGGTCAGTATGCAGAAGGTGCCGGGGCCGGGCAGCAGCAGGAACACCATGGTGGCGGCGATCAGTTGCCAGATATCGGTGATGCCGAGGGAATGAAACAGCGCCTGCATGATGCCGCCTCCTGTGTGCGCAAGGGCCCGGGACGGGCCGCTGGGGTGTGCTTAGGGCTTGCTCTTGACCACGCGCGAGGTGTCGAAGCCTTGCTTGGTGGCGTTGTTGAGCGCGTTCTCGTACTGCTCGTCGCTGATGGTGGGGGTGCGCGAGAGTATCCAGAGATATTCACGCGAGGGGCTGCCCACGGTGGCCAGGGTGTATTGCGGGTCGAGATCCATGATCCAGTAGTCGCCCCAGACCATCGGAATCCACGACAGCCAGGCCGGTGCGAAGCGCACTTCCAGCTTGCTGTTGTTGCTGCCGGCCACCACCCGCGCCACGCCCTTGGCCTCGTCCACGCCATCGGCGGTGCGGCAGCGGTTGGTGACATCGATCATGCCATCCGCGCGCGGCGCATAGTCGGCGCTGGTGCTGGAGAGGCATTTCTTCTGGAAGCTGTTGGGGATCTTGGCGATCTCGTACCACTTGCCGGCGTAGCGCTTCAGATCCACCGAGGGGACGGTCTTGACTTCCTGGGCAGTGGCAGCACTTCCGACTGCCAGCAAGACCATGGCGGCCACCAGGGCCTGTTTGAGTTTGTTCATCAGGTCGTTCTTTCCATGAAGATGAGATGCCGTTCGGCATCCAGGCCCGGCACCTGCAAGGGCTGCACCTGCTGCACGGCCCAGCCCGGCGGCAACCGGTCGATTTCCTCTTGCGGCAGCACACCCTTGAGGGCGATGTACTTGCCGCCTTGCTGCAACAGGTGGTTCGACCATGTGACGAAGTCCTTCAGTTCCGCAAAGGCGCGTGAAGTGATGACATCGTATTGTTGCTCGACGGGCAACTGTTCGACACGGGCATGCACGACCATGACATTGCCCAGCTGCAATTGCGCCTTGACCTGGTTGAGGAAGGCCGTCTTCTTCTGCACCGTATCGACCAGGGTGATCTTCATCTGCGGCTGCGCCTCGGCCGCCCAGATGGCCAGCACGATACCCGGCAGGCCGCCGCCGGCGCCCACGTCCAGCACGCGCTGCGCACCGGTGAAGGCCGAGACGGCCGAAAGTGAATCCAGCAGATGGTGCGTCACCATCTGCGCTGGGTCACGCAAGGCCGTCAGGTTGTAGACCTTGTTCCACTTGGCCAGCAAGGCCTGGTAGGCCATCAGCTTGTCGAGCTGGGCGTCGGAGAGCGTCAGGCCCATGGCCGTGGCGCCGTCCTTCAAGGTGCGGGTCAGATGGTTCAGGTCTGCAGTGTTGCTCATCCGTGATGCCTTGGTATTGATCTGGTTCGGGAAGGGTGTCCGGCTTTTTTCTTCATGCCGCCTGATTGTCGGTGGCCGTGGCCGGCTTCAGGCCGCCCTTCTTCAGATGCACCAGCAGCAGCGACAAGGCCGCCGGGGTCACGCCTGAAATCCGCGAGGCCTGGCCCAGGGTTTCCGGACGATGCTTGTTGAGCTTCTGGCGCACTTCGATGGACAGCGCCTTGACGTCCATGTAGTCGAGGTCGGCGGGCAGCTTCAGGTTTTCATTGTGATCCTGGCGGCTGATCTCGTTGGCCTGGCGGGCAATGTAGCCGGCGTACTTGACCTGGATCTCGACCTGTTCGCGCACCGGGCCGTCTTCGATGCCGGGGCCGGCCAGCGCTTGGCCTTCGGTACCGGTCAGGCCCATCAGGCTGTCGTAGCTGACGTTGGGGCGGCGCAGCAGGTCCAGCAGGTTGTATTCACGCTCGATGGCCTTGCCCAGCACACGCTCGGCTTCGGCGGCGGCGAGGATGCGCGGATTGACCCAGGTGGACTTGAGGCGCTCCATTTCACGTGAAACAGCTTCGCGCTTCCTGTCGAAGGCTTCCCATTGCGCATCACCCACGCAGCCAAGTTCGCGGCCGATTTCGGTGAGGCGCAGGTCGGCATTGTCTTCGCGCAGCGAGAGACGATACTCGGCGCGGCTGGTGAACATGCGATACGGCTCCTGCACGCCCTGAGTGACCAGGTCGTCGACCAGCACGCCCAGATAGGCTTCATCACGACGCGGGGTCCAGGCTTCGCGGCCCTGGGTCTGCAGGGCGGCGTTGATGCCGGCCAGCATGCCCTGGGCGGCGGCTTCTTCGTAGCCGGTGGTGCCGTTGATCTGGCCGGCGAAGAACAGGCCCTGCACCTGGCGCGTTTCCAGCGAGGACTTCAGGCCGCGCGGGTCATAGTAATCGTATTCGATGGCATAGCCGGGACGCAGGATGTGGGCGTTTTCCATGCCCTTCATCGAGCGCACCAGTTCCAGCTGCACATCGAAGGGCAGGCTGGTGGAGATGCCATTGGGGTAGAACTCGTGGGTCGTCAGGCCCTCGGGTTCCAGGTAGATCTGGTGCGAATCCTTGCTGGCGAAGCGGTGGATCTTGTCTTCGATGGAGGGGCAGTAACGCGGGCCCACACCTTCGATCACGCCGGTGTACATGGGGCTGCGATCCAGCCCGCCACGGATGATGTCGTGGGTGCGGCTGTTGGTATGGGTGATCCAGCACGGCATCTGGCGTGGGTGCATGGCGGCATTGCCCATGACGGAGAACACTGGCACCGGGTCCAGGTCGCCCGGCTGCTCTTCCAGGATAGCCAGGTTGATGCTGCGGCCATCGATGCGCGGTGGCGTGCCCGTCTTCAGGCGCCCTTGCGGCAGCTTCAATTCCTTCAGGCGCGCCGACAGCGACACCGCCGGCGGATCACCGGCACGGCCGCCGGAGTAGTTGTTGAGACCAACGTGGATTTTCCCATCCAGGAAAGTCCCTGCGGTCAGCACCACTGCCCTGCCCGCGAACCGGATTCCGGCCTGGGTCACGGCGCCCACCACGCGATCCCCCTCCAGCATCAGGTCGTCCACTGCCTGCTGGAACAGCCACAGGTTGGGCTGGTTTTCCAAGCGCGAACGGATCGCCGCCTTGTACAGGATGCGGTCGGCCTGGGCACGCGTGGCGCGCACAGCCGGCCCCTTGGAGGAATTCAGGATGCGGAATTGAATACCGGCTTCGTCGGTGGCAATGGCCATCGCCCCACCCATGGCATCCACTTCCTTGACCAGGTGGCCCTTGCCGATCCCGCCAATGGAGGGATTGCAGGACATCTGGCCCAGGGTTTCGATGTTGTGCGTCAGGAGCAGGGTTTTCTGGCCCATGCGTGCTGCGGCCAGTGCAGCTTCGGTGCCGGCGTGACCGCCGCCAACGACAATGACGTCAAATTGTGTGGGGAATAGCATGATGCGCGCCTCGCGGAGAGGTAGAACAGAGGCGAGATTATAAGACCTTTTATCCGGGCGGGTCGGATGCCACTCCCATGGCTGTTGGTTTACCGCACTTCCCTACCCTGCGACCTGCTATTACTTTCACAAAGCGATAGCTAGAGCTGATCAATGAAACATTCGCGGGGCTGTTTCACGTGAAACAATGCGCGTCAAAATAAAAGCGGAGCCATAGGTTGGCTCAGCTTCAACTTCAACATCAACTTTCAGCTACCTCGACTGTTTCACGTGAAACATCATCGCAAGAACGCGTCATACCCGGACTTCAAGATCAGCACGCCCACCACCACCAGGAACAACTTGCGGACAAACACGCTGCCGTGCTTCATGGCCAACTTGGTTCCCATCAGCGAACCCGCCACATTGAACACCGCCATCAGCAAACCCAGCTGCCAGATCACATGCCCGCTATAGCCGAACCAGCACAGGGCCGCAAGATTGGTCGCCACATTCACGAACTTGGCTGCTGCCGAGGCTGACAGGAAATCGTAGCTGAACACCCGTACAAAGAGGAAGACCAAAAAACTGCCCGTGCCAGGACCAAAGACGCCGTCATAGAACCCCACTGCTCCACCGATCAACGCCGCGTAGATGATCTCGCGGCTTCCACTCAGGGTAGGTGCATGGGTAGTGCCGAAGTCTTTCTTCTTCAGCGTATAAAGCGCCACAGCGATCAAGACGAAAGGCAAAGCCTTCCGGATCAGGTCCGTCGGGATATGGGTGACGACATAGGCGCCGAAAAAGGAAAATGCAAAGGCCGCCATGGCCGCCGGGGTGACCGTACTCCAGCGCACCGCCACCTTGCGGGCAAAGTTGATGGCCGCGGCGCTGGTCCCCATGACGCCCGTAACCTTGTTGGTCCCCAGCAAGGTCGCTGGAGTGGTATGGGGGAAGACCGAGAACAGCGTCGGCACCAGCACCAGGCCGCCACCGCCCACCACCGCATCAATCAGGCCCGCGACAAAAGCCGCTCCGCAGAGGATGAAGTAATCAAGCACGGCCGCCCTCCCCTCGGGAGCAGGATGCAGACAACGAGGGAGACATACAGCAACAGCGGCAGCAAGCGCGGAAACGGAACATGGAATCGGAAGCAAAGGTGGATGACGAAAGCCGGAAAGAAGAAGCCCTACCGACGGCGCCATCGTAGCCCTCCCCTGACCGGCCCACATTCTACCGCCCAGCCCGCCGCTGCATCAGCAACAGATGAAGCCAGCCTGAGCCTATTTTTGAACCTGTCCCTGGCTCTGTTACGCAACACCGGGCATCTGTTCCGCATGCACAAAAAATTACCGCCGGAAAATCACCCGAAAAGGTGATTGCCGGCGGCAAGGGAATCGTCGTCGCCGACGTTCCCGGCTCTGTTGATCTGTTGGGTCTAGTGCGACCCGCTGGTCTGCCCTTTCCGCGTCAACGCCAGGATCTCCCCGACGATGCCCTTGCGGAAGGCCAGCACGCAGACGATGAAGATGAAGCCAGTCACGATGGTCACCGAATCGCCCAGGGTATTGAACCAGTCGATATGGGTGACGCTGGCCAGCCAGGTGCCGATATCACCGAGCTTGTTCTCCAGCATGATGATGATGACCGCACCGACGATGGGTCCCAGGATGGTGCCCAGGCCCCCCACCAGCGTCATCAGTACCACCAGGCCGGACATGCTCCAGTGCACGTCGGTGAGGGTCTCGAAGCCCAGCACCAGTGTCTTGGTAGCGCCTGCCAGCCCTGACAGCCCGGCCGACAGCACGAAGGCCAGCAGCTTGTAGCGCGCCACGTCATAGCCCAGCGAGATCGCGCGCGGCTCGTTCTCCTTGATGGCCTTCAAGACCTGGCCGAAGGGCGAATGGATGGTCCGCACGATCAGCGCAAAGCCCGCCACCGCAATGGCCAGCACGACGTAGTACAGGGTCATGTCGCTTTCCAGGTTCAGGAAGCCCAGCAGCTTGCCGCGCGGCACGCCCTGCAAGCCATCCTCGCCGCCGGTGAAGGGCGCCTGCAAGGCTACGAAGAACAGCATCTGCGCCAGCGCCAGCGTGATCATGGTGAAGTAGATGCCCTGGCGGCGGATCGCCAGCAGGCCCATCACCAGACCGATCAGCGCCCCGGTCAGGGTACCGACGATCAGGCCCAGTTCAGTGGGCAGGCCCCACACTTTCAAGGCCTGGCCGCACATGTAGCCAGCCCAGCCCAGGAAGGCCGCGTGGCCGAAGGACAGCAGGCCGGTGTAGCCGATCAGCAGGTTGAAGGCGCAGGCGAACAGCGCAAAGCACAGCATCTTCATCAGGAACACCGGGTAGATACCGAACGGCGCCGCCAACAACAATATTAGTAAAACAGCAATTCCGATTTTCTTGTTCATGCCGGTCTCCGATTATTTCTCTTTGCCGAACAGGCCGGCCGGACGGACCATCAGGACGATGGCCATGATGATGAAGACCACGGTGGCCGACAGCTCCGGGTAGAACACCCGGGTCAGGCCTTCGATCAAGCCCAGCACCAGGCCCGTGATGATGGAGCCGAGGATGGAGCCCATGCCGCCGATCACCACCACGGCGAAGACGGTAATGATCAGGTTGGAGCCCATGAGCGGTGAGACCTGGATCACCGGGGCGGCCAGCACGCCCGCAAAGGCCGCCAGCGCCACGCCGAAGCCGTAGGTCAGGGTCACCATCAGCGGCACGTTGATGCCGAAGGCTTCGACCAGCTTGGGGTTCTCGGTGCCGGCGCGCAGATAGGCGCCCAGGCGGGTCTTCTCGATCACGAACCAGGTCGCGAAGCAGACGATCAGCGACGCCACCACGACCCAGGCGCGATAGTTGGGCAGCACCATGAAGCCGAGGTTGGTCGCCCCCTGCAGCAGGTCCGGTACCGAATACGGCTGGCCGGAGACGCCATAGATGGAGCGGAAGATACCCTCGATCATCAGCGTGATACCGAAGGTCAGCAGAAGGCCATAGAGGTGGTCCAGCTTGTAGAGCCAGCGCAGCATGGTCTTCTCGATGACGATGCCGAAGGCACCCACCAGAATAGGCGCCACGATGAGCATGACCCAATAGTTCAGGCCGAGATAGGAAAGCCCCATCCACGCCAGGAAAGCGCCCAGCATGTAGAGCGTGCCGTGGGCGAAGTTGATCACGTTGAGCAAGCCGAAGATCACCGCCAGGCCCAGCGAGAGCATGGCGTAGAAGGAGCCGTTGACCAGTCCCAGCAGCAGCTGGCTCAACAAGGCTTGCAGGGGTATGCCGAATAGTTCCATAAAAACCCGTTCATCCAGATGGGTGAAGATCACCATCGCCTACAGCCGCCCTACAGCAAAAATCTGCCATCCCCGCGTGAACAGAAATGACAGATTTTGCTGGGCTGTGCGATGGCCTTACTGCTACGTCTTGCTTACTTCCAGGCCGCGCACTTGGATTCGGCCTTGGTGGTCCAGGCCTGCTCTGCGGGGATGGTCTGCACCAGCTTGTAGTAGTCCCACGGATACTTCGATTCCGACTGGGCCTTGACCTGGTACAGGTACATGTCGTGCATCACGCGGCCGTCAGCGCGCAGGTAGCCGTTCTTCTGGTACATGTCGTTGAACTTGGCCTTGCGCAGCGCCGCCATGACCTTGTCGGAGTCGTCGGTACCGATTTCCTTGACCACCTTCAGGTATTGCAACGCTGCCGAGTAGTCAGCGGCTTGCAGGGAGGATGGCATTTTCTTGCGCACGGCGAAGTAGCGCTTGGCGAAGGCGCGGGTTTCTTCATTGGCGTCCCAGTACCAGCTGTCGGTCAGGTACAGGCCTTCGGTATTCTTCAGCGTCAGCGAGTGCACGTCGTTGATGAATACCAGCAGACCGGCCAGCTTGGCGGTCTTGGTGATGCCGAACTCGTTGGCCGCCTTCACCGAGTTGATGAAGTCGCCACCGGCGTTGGCCAGGCCAATGATCTGGGCCTTGGAGCTCTGCGCCTGCAGCAGGAAGGAGGAGAAGTCGGACGCGCCTAGCGGGTGCTTGACCGAACCCACCACGGTGCCGCCGGAGGCCTTCACGACGTTGGCGGTATCGGACTCCAGCGAATGGCCGAAGGCATAGTCAGCGGTCAGGAAGAACCAGCTCTTGCCGCCCTGCTTGACCACCGCCGAACCGGTCCCCTTGGCCAGGGCCACGGTGTCGTAGGCGTAGTGCACGGTATAGGGCGAGCATTCTTCATTGGTCAGACGGGCCGAGCCGGCGCCGATCTGCATGTAGACCTTCTTCTTTTCCGAGGCCACCTTGGCACTGGCCAGGGCGGTGCCGGAGTTGGTGCCGCCGATGAGCATGTCCACGCCCTGCTGGTCGAACCATTCACGGGCCTTGCTGGCGGCCACGTCGGCCTTGTTCTGGTGGTCGGCCACCAGCAGTTCGATCTTCTTGCCATTGATGGCGCCGCCCATGTCGGCGATGGCCATCTTGATGGCTTCCGCACCACCCTGGCCGTCGATGTCGGAATACACGCCCGAGATGTCGGTGATGAAACCGATCTTGATCACATCACCCGAGATCTGGGCCGATGCCGATGCCGACGCGAATGCCGCCGCTGCTGCGGTGATCGCCAGTGCCATTGCCTTAAGTTTCATTGTCATCTCCTCTGTTATGAAGCCCGCTTGTGATAGTGGTGCGAGTTGAACTGATGCAGCGGAGGATCGCTCCCCCGTCACTGATGCTTACGTATTAGTGTTCAGTACTTGTTAAGCAGTACTTCTTGTTCTGGTGAAGCAGGTGCTACGGAAAAATCACGCTTGCCGATCAAGCCAGGGCCGATCAGACGCCGAGCAGTTCGTTCAGGGTCTGCATCTTCGCTTCCAGCTGCGAGGACGCAAAGGACTCGACGATCTGACCGTGTTCCATCACATAGAAACGATCGGCCAGGGGCGCAGCAAAGCGGAAGTTCTGCTCGACCATCACGATGGTGTAGCCCTTGGCCTTCAGGGTCGTGATCATGCGCGCCAGCGCCTGCACGATGACCGGGGCCAGGCCTTCGGAGATCTCGTCCAGCAGCAGCAGCCGCGCACCGGTGCGCAGGATGCGGGCCACCGCCAGCATCTGCTGTTCGCCACCGGACAGGCGCGTGCCCTGGCTGTTGCGACGTTCCTTCAGGTTCGGGAACATCTCGTAGATCTCGTCGATGGACATGCCCTTGTCGGTCTTGGAGACAAAGGGCGGCAACATCAGGTTTTCTTCGGCCGAGAGCGAGGAGAAGATGCCCCGCTCTTCCGGGCAGTACCCCACGCCGTGGTGAGCGATCTTGTGGGTGGCCAGGTTGATGGTCTCCTGGCCGTTGATCTTGATCGATCCCTTGCGCGTGCCGACCAAGCCCATGATGGAACGCAGCGTGGTGGTGCGACCGGCACCATTGCGGCCCAGGAGCGTGACCACCTCGCCCTGGTGGACGTTGAGGTTGACGTTGTGCAGGATGTGCGATTCGCCGTACCAGGATTGCAGATCGCTGATCTGCAGCACCAGCGGCGCGGAGGAAGAAGAAGTCGTCATGGCGTCGGCATTCAGGGTGGCGGTGCTCATCAGTGCGCACCTTGCAGTTCGGCGGAGGTGCTGCCCATGTAGGCCTCCATCACCTGCGGATTGCGCGAGACTTCTTCGTAGCTGCCTTCGGCCAGCAGCGCGCCCCGTTGCAGCACGCTGATGCGGTCGCAGATGCCGGCGATGACGCTCATGTTGTGTTCCACCATGAGGATGGTGCGGCCCGCCGAGACCTTCTTGATCAGGGCGGTCACGCGGTCCACGTCTTCGTGGCCCATGCCCTGCGTGGGCTCGTCCAGCAGCATCAGCTCCGGTTCCATGGCCAGGGTGGTGGCGATCTCCAGCGCGCGCTTGCGGCCATAGGGCAGGTCCACCGTGGTGGTGTGCGCAAAGCTGGTCAGGTCCACTTCTTCCAGCAACTGCATGGCGCGCTCGTCGAGCTGCTTCAGGCTCTCGCCGTTCTTCCAGAAATGGAAGGAGGTGCCGAGCTTGCGTTGCAGGCCGATGCGTACGTTTTCCAGCACGCTCATGTGCGGGAAGACAGCGGAAATCTGGAAGGAACGGATGATGCCCTGGCGCGCGATCTGCGCGGGAGCATCCATGGTGATGTCGCGACCGTTGAACAGGATCTGGCCCGAGGTCGGCACCAGGAACTTGGTCAAGAGGTTGAAGCAAGTGGTCTTGCCGGCGCCGTTGGGGCCGATCAAGGCATGAATGTGACCGCGCTCAATTTGCAGGTTGACCGCGCTTACTGCCGTGAAACCCTTGAATTCCTTCGTCAGGTTTCTTGTCTCCAGAATGACGTCTGTCATGGTCTCTTCTTTCCCTTTGATGCCCGCGCCGGTTGATCCGGTCGTCAAGGCCTGCCTGCTGCGGATGGCCTGGATCTTTTGGATCCAGGAACCGCCGTATTTACCTGGCGAATCGAGAAGCTCGTTTTAATATTTGGCGCATAGTAGCCCGTTCGTACCATTCATACAATACGTATAAGTACCGTATCCTCCAGCGGCTGGGAATTCTCTCTCCTATGCCCGGGAAAGCAGGCTGGAAGCGACTTTCTCGGCAATCATGACGGTCGGCGAATTGGTGTTGCCGGAGGTGATGGAGGGCATCACCGAGGCATCGGCTACGCTGAGGCCACCTACCCCGCGCACGCGTCCCTGGGCATCGACCACGGCCATCGCATCATCGCTGCGGCCCATGCGGCAGGTGCCCACCGGATGGAAGATGGTGGTGCCCACCTCACCGGCGGCGCGATACAGATCCTCTTCTGTCTCATAGTGCGCGCCGGGCTTGTATTCCTCCGGACGGTAGCGCGACAGCGCCGGCGAAGCGGCGATGCGGCGGGTCAGGCGTAGCGCATTGGCGGCGACCTTCAGGTCCTCTTCGGTGGAGAGGTAGTTGGTGGTGATCCTGGGCGCCAGCGCGTGATCCCCCGAGGCCAGGCGCACATGGCCGCGCGAGGTCGGACGCAGGTTGCACACGCTGGCGGTGAAGGCCGGGAAGGCATGCAGAGGATCGCCGAACTTTTCCAGCGACAGCGGCTGCACGTGGTATTGCAGGTTGGCGCTGGCCTGCTGCGCATCGGACTTGGCGAAGGCCCCAAGCTGCGAGGGCGCCATCGACATCGGGCCGCTTTGCGTGAGCAGGTATTGCAGCCCTATCTGCATCTTGCCGACCAGGGTCGAGGCCATGGCGTTGAGCGTCTTGGCGCCATTGACCTTGAAGACCATGCGCATCTGCAGATGGTCCTGCAGGTTCTCGCCCACGCCCGGCAGCGCATGCACCACCGGGATCTGGTGCTGCTGCAGCAACGCAGGATCGGCGATGCCCGACATCTGCAGGATGTGCGGTGACCCAATCGCACCGGCGCAGAGGATGGTTTCCTTGGCCTCGGCAAACCAGGCGCTGCCGCCCCCGGTGAATTCGACGCCGGTGCAGACCGGCCCCTGCTCGCCCTGCTCCATGCGCAAGCGGCTCACGTGGGAGCCGGTCATGATGGTGAGGTTGCCATCCTTCATGGCAGGCCGCAGGAAGGCCTTGGAAGCGTTCCAGCGCACGCCGCGCTTCTGGTTGACGTCGAAGTAGCCACAGCCCTCGTTATCGCCGCAGTTGAAGTCCTCGACCTTGGGAATGCCATTCTCGGCGGCCGCATCACGGAAGGCATCGAGGATGTCCCAGCGCAGGCGCTGCTTCTCCACGCGCCATTCGCCGCCCGCACCGTGGAACTGGCCGGCCCCGAGATGGTAATCCTCGCTCTTCTTGAACAGCGGCAGCACATTCTGCCAGCGCCAGCTGTCGTCACCCGTCACTTCGGCCCAATGGTCATAATCCCGCGCCTGGCCGCGCATGTAGATCATGCCGTTGATGGACGAACAGCCCCCCAGCACCTTGCCGCGCGGGTAGATCAGGCTGCGCCCGTTCAGGCCGGCATCGGCTTCGGTGCGGAACATCCAGTCGGTGCGCGGATTGTTGATGCAGTAGAGATAGCCCACCGGGATATGGATCCAGATGTAGTCGTCCTTGGCGCCCGCCTCGATGAGCAGCACCTTCTTGCCGGTCTTGCGCGAGAGCCGGTTGGCCATGACGCAACCGGCGGTGCCGGCGCCAATGATGATGTAGTCGTATTGCCCTGCCGATTGCATGGTGTCTCCGCTGTGCGCTTGTTCTTGGTTCTTGCTCTGTCACTGCCCGTTCGGACTGAGTAGCGCCGCAGGCGCGTATCGAAGGCGCAAAGATTCGCCGACGGCGCGCCTTCGATACGTCGCGGTGCGACTACTCAGGTCGAACGGTAGTCATGCTAACCACCCTGCTTTACTTCGCCACCGGCATGGTGAACTCGGCGCCCTTGCCGATCGTGGCCGACCAGCGCTGCATGATGGACTTGTAGCGCGTATAGAAGCGGATGCCCTCTTCGCCATAGGCATGGGTATCGCCAAAGAGCGAACGCTTCCAGCCCCCGAAGGAATGCCAGGCCATCGGCACAGGAATCGGCACGTTGATGCCCACCATGCCGACCTGAATGCGGCGCGAGAATTCATGCGCAGTATTGCCATCGGCGGTGAAGAGCGAGACGCCATTGCCGTATTCATGCGCATTGATCAGTTGCACCGCCGAAGCGAAGTCAGGCACGCGCACCACGCACAGCACGGGGCCGAAGATTTCTTCCTGATAGATATTCATCTCGGTGGTGACGTTGTCGAAGAGCGTACCGCCGATGAAGAAGCCGTCTTCATGGCCGGGCACCTTCAGCCCGCGGCCATCGACCAGCAGCTTGGCGCCGGCCTCCACGCCGCTCTGGATGTAACCCTCGACCTTGGCCTTGTGCGCGGCGGTCACCAGCGGGCCCATCTCGGCGTCGTCTTCCATGCCATTCTTGACCTTCAAGGCCTTCACGCGCGGGACCAGGGCTTCCACCAGCTTGTCGGCCACGCTGCCCACGGCCACGGCCACCGAGATGGCCATGCAGCGCTCGCCCGCCGACCCATAGGCCGCACCGATGAGCGCATCGACGGCCTGGTCCAGATTGGCATCGGGCATCACCACCAGGTGGTTCTTGGCGCCGCCCAGGGCCTGGGCGCGCAGCGGGAAGGTGCCGGCACGCTCGGTGGCCTTGCGATAGATGTATTCCGCAATCGGGGTGGAACCGACGAAGGACACGGCCTGCACCTCCGGATGCTCCAGCAGCGCATCCACAGCAACCTTGTCGCCCTGGACCACGTTGAAGACGCCATCGGGCAAGCCTGCGCGCTTGAACAGCTCGGCCAGCATCAGCGAGGGCGAAGGATCACGCTCGGAGGGCTTCAACACGAAGCTGTTGCCCGTGGCGATGGCGATGGGGGCCATCCACAGCGGCACCATCACCGGGAAGTTGAACGGCGTAATGCCGGCGGTCACGCCCAGCGGCTGGCGCAGGTTCCAGTTGTCGATGCCGCCGCCGATGTTGTCGGTAAACTGGGTCTTGAGCAGCTGCGGAATGCCGGTGGCGAACTCGACGATCTCCAGGCCGCGGGTGACCTCCCCTTTCGCATCCGAGAAGACCTTGCCATGTTCCAGCGTGATCGCCTTGGCCAGCGCATCGTGGTTCTGCTCGATGAGTTCCTTGAACTTGAACAGCACCCGGGCGCGCTTCAAGGGCGCCGTCTCCGCCCAGGTCGGCGCGGCCGCACTGGCCGCTGCCACGGCCGCATTGACTTCCTGCACCGAGGCCAGCGCCACCTTGGCGGTCGCAGCGCCAGTGGCGGGATTGAAGACGTCCTGGCTGCGGCCGCTCTCCGAGCGCGAAATCTGGCCATTGATGAAGTGATCGATATGCGGGAGGCTCATAAGGTTTCCTTTGGATGTGTTCGATGAGGGCAACGGGACCCGTCTCCTGGTCCCGGGGTATGTCAGACCGGCCACGCAGCAGCGGCGATGAATGGCAAGAATAGTCTCCCTGCGCCAGCTCATCCAATGAGGAATTATCAAGAGCAATATAAAAACTCCTTATAATGCCTCCATCCTTACGCACACCCTGCCCACAGGCTAATCACAGCCTGTCCACCAGGATATCCACGGGTTTATCCACATCTCCCATCCCGTGAAATGACCAGCAATCGCGGAAGTTGACGATGGATCTGACCCAATTACGTGCATTTATCTCTGTCGCCCATGAAGGCAACCTGACCCGGGCCGCTGAAAAGCTGCATCTGACCCAGCCAGCGGTGAGCCTGCAGATCAAGGGGCTGCAAGAAAGCCTGGGCCTGCAACTGTTCAATCGGAGTGCAGCGGGGATGGTCTTGACCGCGGAAGGCAACAAATTGCTGCCGCTGGCCGAGCGCGTAATGGCCGATGTGCAGGAACTGCGCCGTCACGCCGCCGATTTCCGCTCCAGTACGGGGGAATTGTCGGGTTCACTGGCCATCGGCACCATTCTCGATCCGGAATTCATCCGCCTGGGCGGCTTCCTGAAGTTGCTGGTCGAGCGCCATCCGCAGCTGTCGACCCAGCTCGCCCATCACATGTCGGGTTCGGTCCTGAACGAGATCCGCGCCGGCAAGCTCGATGTCGGCTTCTTCCTCGGCGCCCCTGGCCAAGGCTTCCAGTCCATGGAGCTGACTTCGTTCACCTACAAGGTCATCGCGCCGGCGGGATGGAAAAACCGCGTCTCCGGCAAAGAATGGAAAGAATTGTCACGACTGCCCTGGATATGGACGCCGCCGGAATCGGCACATCATCGTCTATTAAGCAGGATCTTCGCTCAACATCAGGTAAAACCGCATACTGTTGCACTGGTCGATCAAGAGTCTTCCATGCTCGACCTGGTCAAGTCCGGGGTCGGACTGTCGCTGGCGCGGGCCTCCATCGCGCTCAACCAGGCGCACGCTCATGGTCTGGTCATTGCTGATGCGGTGGAATTGTCGACACAGCTGAGTTTCATCTGCCTGGACAAGCGGCAGCACGATCCTGTGATACAGGCAGTTTTCCGTCTCTTGCAGGAAATCTGGCAAAGCTGAATTGCCTTCAAGACAACAGCTTGAGATCGAATATTTCCTCTAAGCAAGCTTGATTCGCCGTCGTATTGCCGAACCTAAAGGGCCGTTCTGGTTCATCTGGTGCTTGCCAAGCGCTTTTGAGCCGTTTTTTCGGATTCTGGCGCTTTTTTTGGAAAGATGTCCACCGCGCACGCTCTTCCGGTTCTTTAATTCAGATGTGGATATATATAAATAGTAGTAGTAGTTAACGTCGCCAAAAACTGTGGATAACTTGGTTTACGCGAAAAAAATCAAGGATTTAGCTTTCTGATAAACGCTTGGTAAGCTTCTGCATTGCGCAGGCACAGTTTCTGGACAATTTTTCGGCGGTGGATAAAAACCGAAGATATACCCAAACCGCGCAGCGGATATGCAAAGACTTATCCACAGCCGGCTTCAAACCCTTGAAAAACAGGCATGTCTAGCTCAACCCGCTTTCTTGTTCGCATCCAGCCCTCGGGCTTGCAGTTCGAGCAAGTCCCCGGACGCTCCTTGTTGCAATCGGCCTTGTCGGCGGGCATCCGTCTGCCCAATTCCTGCCGCAACGGGACCTGCCGGACCTGCATGTGCAAATTGTTCACAGGCCAGATCGACTACCAGATCGAATGGCCCGGACTGACGCGCGAAGAAAAGGCCGAAGGCTGGATACTTCCGTGCGTGGCCGAGGCTGCCAGCGATCTTGAGTTGCTGGTGCCTGATGCAGTCGAACTGAAGCGCTGAACTTGTCCACCGGACAAGCTCCTCCGCCGTCGCCGCTCCACCCTCCAGGTCGCTGTGGATAAAAAATCGACGTCAGGGCAGCTCCTGAGTCACTGACGGCTTTTCTTGTCCACACCTGATGGGACTCCCCTTCGCATTGTCCACTGGCGTGGCAGGCGCTTCCTGCCGTCTTCCAGGCGATCCCGATCTTTCCTGTCTTCAGGTCGTTCAGTCCAGGATCGCTTGTCCGAAGAATCTGCCAGCTGGCCTGCTGGTTTGGCAGCGAGGGCGCGCGCACTTCAGCTTTATAGTTAAGCTGTTTATAAAATTAGTAGTAATGGTTAACGTCCGCATGTACATGTGGATAACCTGGTTTACTCCCAAGAAATCAGTCGCTTGCGCGACGCATAAGCCCTTGGGCAAGCCCTGTATGACGTGATTCCAAATCGTGGATAAAAATTCGCCTTTGGATAACTTTTCGAGTTTTCCCCAATCGATGAAAAAGTTATTCAGAACTTTATCCACAGGCTGGCGCGGTTTTGATGAATTGGCTTGTGCAGGGGAGATTTTTTGTTAAAGCTAGTGAATTCGGTCAATTTGCTGCGGATCAAGGCCAGATTTAGGCTTTGAGCTAAGAAATAGCCCCTATTTCCTACCCCTTCGTGAGCTTGCGCAGAATTGCGTCCACCCATGCCTGGACGAAACAGAGCACAAAAAAACGCGGGGTCAGGAAAGTTATCCCCTGCCCCCGCGTCTGTCTTGCGCCGCATTTTCTGCTGCCTATTTTTTAGGCGAACGTTCCGCAGGCAATGTTTTGCCGGCCGCCGGCGCACGGGGCGCCTTCCTGGCTTCTTCCAGCAGATGTGCGCAATCGGCCTGCTCGTCCCCATCGACATTGATCAACGGCAGGATGGCCGTCACCGGCGCCAGCAGGCCCAGCGCCACCGCGCTGCCGGCGCGCAGCGCCAGCATGCCCTTGTCCACACCGACATCCGGTTGCTTGAAGGTCCCCGCCACATACAACGGCGAGCGCAGCGAGATGATGCGCAGCCCCTTGCTCTTGGGATGTACATGCAGATCCAGCTTTTCACGCCGCATGTCGATGGTGCCATCCACGGAGATGAGTGCATCCTCGGTATCGAGCATGAGCGTGCGCGCCGTCATGACCCCCTCCCGTACGGGCAGGTCACCCGCCAGGCAGTTAAGCTTCACTTCCTTGTCACCGAACAGCTTGCTGATGACCACATTGCCCAGGTTCAGCCCGGCCGCTTCTAGCAGGAACTTGCTGATCGCGCCCTGGGTCACCAGCGTCTTCACCTCGCCATTGGACGAGCCCAGCATCGCCGCCACCGAATTGCCGGTGGCGCTGAGCCGGGCGTCACCGTTGATCTCGCCGAAGCTGGTGCGGGAAGCGTCTAGCTGTGGATAGAGCTTCTGTATCTTCAGCCGGCGCGCCGACAGGGTCAGCTCCGACTTCATCGGCGCAGCCTGTCCGTCCAGGCGGATGGTCGAACGCAGGTTGCCGCCGGCCACGCCGAAATCCAGCGGCGCCAGCGTCAACACCTTGTCCTTGAGGATCAGATGGGCCTGCAGGTCGCTGATGGGCAGGTCCTTCTGCTTGATGATGCGCTTGCCCGTGAGCTTCACATCGGCGTCCAGCGCGCCCCAGGCATCCGTGCTGAAGGTTTTTACCGGCAGCACCTTGTCGCCAGGCTGGCGCTCCTGCGCGCCGCGCTCGGCCTTCTCGGCATTGGAATCGGCGCCGATGAGCGGCGCCAGGTCGTCGAAGCGCAGCACCTCGGAGGTGAGCGAGCCTGTCAATTGCGGACGCGCCGCTCCTGCGCCGGTGGCGTAGCGCAGGCTGCCATTGATATCGCTTTGGCCGACCTTGCCGCGAAAGTCTTCATAGTCCCACTGGCTATGGCCCGCATCGATCTTGCCGATCAGCCGGCCCTCGGTGGCGAAGGGCGGCGTCTCGGGCAACAACACGCCGGTCAGTGGATACAGGTTGCCCATGCTGGCCCCCGAGACCGACAGCCGCAGATCCAGCGCCGCCAGCGCCGCTGGCCGGGTCAGCGTGCCGTGCACACCGATGGCGGTCTTGCCCACCCGTACCTGCGCCTGCAGCGGATAGGGTTGCTGCGCATTCTGCAGCGACAGCACGCCGCCGGCCTTGCCTTGTCCCGACACCGGCGCGCCATTGAAACTGCCGCTGAGCTTCCAGCCCAGGCCATAGATCTTTTCCACAGCGGGATCGAGGGTATCGATCTCGGCCTTGAGTCTTATCTTGTCCACAGCGTCGTCCAGGCTCAGCTTGCCCTGGCGCAGGATGATGCGGCCCAGCCGGAGCTTCCACGCCGACGGGCCCTCGCTGTTGCTCTTGAAGGTCCAGTTATTCACCGCCTGCGCATTGCGCAGCAGGCTCACGGAGGGATCGCGGATTTCCAGCGACGGCAGCGCGATGTCGTGTACCAGCAGTGGCAAAGGATTGAGGGTGAACGTCACCTGGCCGATGGTGGCCATCTGGCCGGCCTGGCTGAAGGCGGGGGGATTGCCGATGCGCAGCTGCCCGGCCTGCAAGCGGGGCCAGGGTAGCCAGCGCTCCCAGAAGCCGGGCGGGGCCGCGCCGGGGAGGGTTTGCGCGCGCTGCCAATGCAGCGAGAGGTCGCCATCGATGGCAAATTCGCGCCCGATCGAGGCCGAGACGCGCTCATTGATCCAGGGCTTGGCCCGGTTCCAGTCAAAGCTGAGGATGAAGATGACCGCTGCAGTGATCAGCAGGATCAGGCTGGCGCAGAGCCAGAGGAGTATTTTTGTCAGGCGCGGCATCGGTTGGGCTTGCCATTGAGATGTTCAACATATGCCGATGCCGCCCTGCCAGCGCCGCATCAGCGCTTCATGTTGATACGACCGAATTCGTCATGGGTTGTTGCAGACAAATGTGCGCGCAGCCACTTGTGCGCGGGATTGCGGGCATCGCGCTCGTGCCAGAGCATGTCCACATGCTCTTCCGGGGTCTGGAAGGGCAACTCCTTCACCACCAGCACCTCAGCCATGCCGGTGGCCGCCACCAGATGACGCGGCAGCACCGTGATCAGCTCGGAACTGGCCACGATGCGCCCCGCAGTGAAGAACTGGTTCACCGTCAGCAGGATCTTGCGCTCGCGGTTCATGCCCGCCAGCACATCATCGATGACCGCATGGGGTTTGCCCGACAGGCTCACCAGCAGGTGGTCGGCGCTGCAATAGCTGTCCAGCGTCAGCGGCTGGGCCGCCAGCGGGTGGTTCTTGTGCATCACGCAGACGTACTGGCCGGTGTAGAGCCGGGCATGGCTGATCTGGCTCTTGGCCATGCCCTGGCCATCGGCCAGCTGGGCGGTCACACCGGGGAAGAAGCCTACGGCCAGGTCGATGTCGCCGCGCAGCAGCATGGCGCGCGGGTCGCGGGTGGTCAGCGGCATCATCCGGATCTTGATACGCGGGGCGTCGCGCATGATGGTGCGCACCAGCGACGGCAGCCACAGCGCGGCCGTGGCATCGACCATGGCCATGCGGAAGGTGTTCTGGGCGCGCGAGATGTCGAAGCTCTCCGGCGCGATCACCGCTTCCAGTTCCGAAAGAGCCCGGCGCACGGTCGGCCACAGCTCTTCGGCGCGCGGCGTGGGTTTGACGCCATGGGCGGTGCGGATCACCAGATCATCGTTGAGCGTGTCGCGCAGGCGGCGTAGGGCATTGGAGACCGCGGGCTGCGTCATGGCCAGCAGATTGGCCGCGCGCGTGAGGTTCTGCTCGGTCATGACGGCGTCGAATACGCGCAACAGGTTCAGGTCCAGGGTGAGAAAGCTCATAGTGCGGGCCTTTGTGGCGGTAAGGAGAGGCAGTATGGACGCCGGTGATCGCCGGCAGAAATATTATTCACAGATAATATAACTGATATCCGAAACGGAAAGTGGTCAAACAAATGTGAGTTCACTACACTGCAATGCAACATAACACACAACGTCAAGGATCGAATCATGGCAACCATCGCACAAAGCACCAACAGCACCTTCAAGAGCAAGTTCGCTGCCGTCATGCGCAACATCTTCATCCACTTCGTCAAGGCCCATGAGCTGCAAGCCGTTGCTCTGGTCGCCGCCGAACAGGATCGCGCTACCGGCGCCAGCCAACTGAACCGCATGGCCGACAAGTTCGAAGCCACCCAGCCCAACCTGGCTGCTGAACTGCGCTTCATCGCTTCGCGCGGCTGATCGAAGGTTTCTGTTTCACCTGATTCAAGTTTTACCGGTTACGCGTGACTTCTGCGTGACCTTGGCGCCAGGCCTTCAAGGGCGGCGCCGGTAGTGAAGGATTTCGGTAGTTCCCGGCGCGTACGGCGCTTATGTTGACGCTGATTCGATCAACGCGTCAGGACACCGATCCGTTGTCTCCTCCTCCCTCTTTAGGAAGGATTAACCCCGCAGGCCATGCCTGTGGGGTTTTTTTTCGTCCCTGGCCGCGAGCGGTCGCCGCGCTCCTGCTCCTGCCCATCGGTGCAAGATATTCACAGGCGCTGCCGCCAGCGTCAAATCGCGTTGTTTTTCTACGTCAGAGGCAGCTGATCTGGCGTGATTGCCCGTCAGGCAACTTTGCGCGATCAGCTTGAAACCCTTGTCCGGCGAACACTTGCGCCTCACGAGGAGAGTTGGAGACGGTATCGGGAGTCGTTATTCACAAAGTCCATATCTGATATGAGAACTCTAAAGTAGTCATACAGCCGGCACCTCGGCATACTGCGACGCAACAACAGTGAGATTGAACGCCGCGCAATCGTGTCGCGGCATGATTATCAGAGGTAGAAATATCATGTCCTTCCTGAACCTGGCCTTTCCCGCAGAAGCTGCAATGCCGTTTGCACAGACCCTTATCGGGATGTTGGCAGCCTATGTCCGTCCGGCCCTGGGTCTGGGCGCGCTGGTGACCTTCGTGATGGTGTTCAAGCCGCTGATCCTGGGTCTGGCGCAAGCGGCCGTCCTGCTGGTCAAGCCGCGCAAGTCGCTGGAGCAACGCATCCTGGCGCACAAGTTCAGCGGCAAGCGCATGCTCAACCGCATGGCCAATGAATACAGCATGACCCAGCCCAATTTCGCCGCCGAACTGCGCAACATGGCCGCGCGCGACTGATCCGCCGATCCCGTCCCCGCCAGGCAGTTCGAGGCCCCACCGGCTTCTGGTCGTGTAGTTGAAGTTTTGTAGTACGTACTGTGTCTCCTCCTCCCTCTTTAGGAAGGATTAGCCCCGCCAGCGCAAGCTCGCGGGGCTTTTTTTGTCCACAGCCGGCGTCTTTGTCCGCGGCAATCGTGATAACTTGTCCACCTGCAAATTACCACCGCCTCGCCGCAAGAGAAGAAGAGAACAAGAGATCATGTGCCAGCTCCTCGGGATGAACTGCAACACCCCCACCGACATCGTCTTCAGCTTTACCGGTTTCGCGACTCGGGGCGGGCTTACCGATCACCATCGCGACGGCTGGGGCATCGCTTTCTTCGAGGATTCGGGCGTGCGGACCTTCGTGGACCACCAGGCGGCGGTGGATTCGCCGGTGGCCGAGCTGATCAAGCGCTATCCGATCAAGTCGCAGCATGTCATCGCCCACATCCGCAAGGCCACCCAGGGGCGCGTGACGCTGGCCAACTGCCATCCCTTCGTGCGCGAGCTGTGGGGGCGCTATTGGGTCTTCGCCCACAATGGCGACCTCAAGAACTTCACTCCCGAACTCGATGGCCCCTACCGCCCGGTCGGCACCACCGATAGCGAACTGGCCTTCTGCTACATCCTCCAGGAGATGCGCAAGCGCTTTGGCGACACCCTGCCCCTGCTGGCTGAGCTGCGCGCGGCCCTGCGCGAGATCGTCGATCACATCGCCAGCCACGGCACCTTCAACCTGCTGCTCTCGGACGGTTCGGCGCTCTATACCCACTGTTCCACCCACCTCTACTACATCGTGCGCCAGCATCCCTTTGCCACCGCCAAGCTGTCCGATGAAGACCTGTCGGTGGACTTTTCCGAAGTCACCACGAGCAACGACCGGGTCGCCGTCATCGTCACCCAGCCCTTGACCGACAATGAAGTGTGGACGCAGTACCAGTCCGGCGAAATGAAGGTCTTTGTCGATGGGGCCGTGGTGGAGTAAGCCCGCTTTCTGGGGCGATGGTCTTGTCCACAGGCGCCGCGCAAACCAGTTCACTTTATCCACAGACAACAAAAAAGAGCGCCCGTCGCCCTCGCTTTCCTTCCGCACGGACACTGTTACAAAAAACATTGTCCCCATGGCCGGGATTGCCGCATCGACAAGCCGCTGACTCTGTCCCCCTATCGCCCACGTGAGCCCGCAGTGTTGCGCGAACGGAACAAGCCAGCTGCTGCGCAGCCTGTGGATAGATCATTTTTTTCAGGGTTTTTTGCGCATTCGCCTGTGGATAACTTGGGTTTACCAGAGTAAAATGCGTCCCTCGTTTCGCGCCCGGACGACTTCGTCCAGCAAGGCCCGTCCCATCGACGTGGCCGGCGGGCGCCGCACTCATCCGATAAGAAAGCTTCATGGAAAACTTTTGGCAGGCCTGCTCTCAAAAACTTGAGCAGGAGCTGACACCCCAGCAATACAGCGCCTGGATCAAGCCCCTGGTGCCGCTCGACTACGAAGACGGGCTGCTGCGCGTGGCCGCGCCCAATCGGTTCAAGCTGGACTGGGTCAAGACCCAGTTCGCCAACCGCATCACGGCGCTGGCCTGCGAGTACTGGGACGCGCCCACCGAGGTGCAATTCGTGCTCGATCCGCGTGGCAACCAGGGACGTCGTCCGGCCACGGCCGCCGCAGCCGGCAATGGCGCCAACGGCCTGGGTTTGCCCAATCACGAGCAATTGCACCTGGACCCCGAACCGGCCCAGCCGGTGCGCGCCGTCGCGCCGCGCCAGGAGCAGTCGCGCATCAACCCGGTGCTGACCTTCGACAACCTGGTCACCGGTAAGGCCAACCAGCTCGCCCGCGCCGCCGCCACCCAGGTGGCCAACAATCCCGGCACGTCCTACAACCCGCTGTTCCTGTACGGCGGCGTGGGCCTCGGTAAGACCCACATCATCCACGCCATCGGCAACCAGGTGCTTGTGGATAACCCGGGCGCGAAAATCCGCTACATCCACGCCGAGCAGTACGTGCGCGACGTGGTCACGGCCTACCAGCGCAAGGGTTTTGACGACTTCAAGCGTTATTACCACTCCCTGGACCTGCTGCTGATCGACGATATCCAATTCTTCGGCGGCAAGAGCCGTACCCAGGAAGAGTTCTTCTACGCCTTCGAAGCCCTGATCGCGGCCAAGAAGCAGATCATCATCACCAGTGATACCTACCCCAAGGAAATCAGCGGCATGGATGACCGCCTGATCTCCCGCTTCGACTCGGGCCTGACGGTGGCCATCGAGCCGCCCGAGCTGGAAATGCGGGTAGCGATCCTGATGAAGAAGGCCTCCGCCGAAGACGTGGTGCTGTCCGATGACGTCGCCTTCTTCGTGGCCAAGCACCTGCGTTCCAACGTGCGCGAGCTGGAAGGCGCGCTGCGCAAGATCCTGGCGTACTCCCGCTTCCACGGCAAGGACATCACCATCGACGTGGTCAAGGAAGCCCTGAAGGACTTGCTGTCGGTGCAGAACCGCCAGATCTCGGTGGAAAACATCCAGAAGACGGTGGCCGACTTCTTCAACATCAAGGTCGCCGACATGTATTCCAAGAAGCGCCCGGCCAACATCGCCCGTCCGCGCCAGATCGCCATGTACCTGGCCAAGGAGCTGACCCAGAAGAGCCTGCCGGAAATCGGCGACCTCTTCGGCGGCCGCGATCACACCACGGTGCTGCACGCGGTGCGCAAGATCGCCGCCGACCGCGCCAAGAGCCCGGAATGCAACCACGAGTTGCATGTGCTGGAGCAGACCCTGAAGGGCTGACGTCTTGCCCCCGCGGCCTGCCGGCCTGTGGATAAGATGACAATGCCGCCGATACCAGTGTATCGGCGGCATTTTTCTTGCGCGGCGGGCCAGCCTGTGGACAACTTGAAAACCCCGGCCCCGCCGCCGTACCGCGTGATCCGCATGTCCCCGAAAATCATCGCTTTTTCTCCCCAACAAGACCCTCGCCACCCCTCACGGGCTACTCTGAAGGGGTGATGATTGGTACAATGGACGGCGTTATTTCGCAGGCGGACGCAAGGGCCGGCCACGGAGCAGGAAATCCGCGAAGTAGCAAGGAAACATCGAATATCTACCTCTTAAATGTCGGTATTTGTATTCAAATGTTCCAAACGTGTAGCCAAGTGGTTCCGGCTGCCGGCATTGTCAGCCCAGGCTGGTCGATGTCCGCACGCTCTATCACCAGCTTATTCGGGAACGGGTCCCGGAACGGGGCTCACCATCCAGGCAGATGCAGTAGCGCAGCGTAGTCAGGCAGGTTGCAGGGCGGTAGCAAGGCGACAACCGTTTTTCATCCGAGGAGGAACACGCGCAACATGGGCATGATGGCGAGCCGTCCGACGGCATCCTTTAAACCATTATTAGCAAGGACAAATTGACTATGCAATTGGTGAAGACCCAAAGAGACACGCTCCTGCGTCCTCTGCAGATCGTGAGTGGTATTGTCGAGCGTCGGCACACATTGCCGATTCTGGCCAATATCCTCATCCGCAAGGACGGCGAGAAGGTGTCTTTCCTGTCCACCGACATCGAAGTGCAGATCACCACGCACGCCGACGTCGGCTCCGGCAGCGAGGCGACCGCCACTACCGTGGCCGCCCGCAAGCTGCTCGATATCCTGCGCGCCTTGCCTGATTCCGGCGAAGTCTCGATCTCGCTCTCCAACAAGCGCCTGACGGTGCAATCGGGCAAGTCCCGCTTCGCCCTGCAGACGCTGGCCGCCGAGGAATTCCCGACGGTCGCCCAGGCCGAACACTACAACGCCCAGGTCAACCTGCCGCAGAAGACCCTGAAGCACCTCTTCAACATGGTCCACTTCGCCATGGCCCAGCAGGATATCCGTTACTACCTCAACGGCCTGCTGCTGGTGGTCGAAGGCAAGAACGTGATTGCGGTCGCCACCGACGGCCACCGCCTGGCCTTCTGCCAGGTCGAGACCGAAGAAGACTTCCCGCGCCAGGAAGTGATCATCCCGCGCAAGACCATCATCGAGTTGCAACGCCTGCTCGACGACAGCGACGAGGAAGTGCAACTGCAGATCGCCAACAACCAGGTCAAGCTGACCTTCGCCGATATCGAACTGATCTCCAAGCTGGTCGAAGGCAAGTTCCCCGACTACACCCGCGTGGTGCCCAAGGGCTACAAGAACAGCTTCACCATCAGTCGCGACCAGCTGCTGCGCTCGCTGCAACGCGCCGCCATCATGACCAGCGACAAGTTCAAGGGCGTGCGCTGGGTGATCGCTCCCGGCAGCCTGAAGATCAGCTCCACCAACGCCGACCAAGAAGAAGCGGTCGAAGAGCTGGAAATCGACTACGGCGGCGACACCGTCGACATCGGTTTCAACGTCAGCTACCTGCTCGACGTGCTCAACAACCTCAAGAACGACTACGTCAACATCGCCCTGGGCGATGCCAACTCGTCGGCCCTGATCACCATCCCTGACAACGCCGACTTCAAGTACGTCGTCATGCCGATGCGGATCTGAGCAGCACCGCTCCACGCGCACGAGGGGCCGTCCGAGACGGCCCCTCGGTTGCTTTTAAGAATTCCAAAGATTCGTCCCGCGAATTCCGTTTTGTGCAGTTCCCTAGTCCACAGGCTAGCAATTTCAGAAGGTAACCATGTCCACCAGCCCCGCAGACAACACCAATTCCGCGCAACAAAGTTACGGCGCCTCCTCCATCCAGATCCTGGAAGGCCTGGAAGCGGTGCGCAAGCGTCCCGGCATGTACATTGGCGACACCTCTGACGGCACCGGCCTGCACCACCTCGTCTTCGAAGTGCTGGACAACTCCATCGACGAAGCCCTGGCCGGCTATTGCAGCGAGATCCACGTCACTATCCACGCCGACAATTCCATCTCCATCACCGACAATGGCCGCGGCATCCCCACGGGCCTGAAGATGGACGACAAGCACGAACCCAAGCGTTCGGCGGCCGAAATCGTCATGACCGAACTGCACGCCGGCGGCAAGTTCGACCAGAACTCCTACAAGGTCTCCGGCGGCCTGCACGGCGTGGGCGTGTCCTGCGTGAACGCCCTGTCGAAGAAGTTGAAGCTCACCATCCGTCGCGATGGCCGCGTGCACGCCATGGAATTCGCCAGGGGCATCGTGCAGAACCGCGAACTGGAGATGGTCGATGGCGTGCAGGTCTCGCCCATCAAGGTCATCGGCGAATCCGACAAGCGCGGCACCGAAGTCCACTTCTGGGCCGACGAAGAAATCTTCACCCACGTCGAATTCCACTACGAGATCCTGGCCAAGCGCATCCGCGAACTGTCCTTCCTCAACAATGGCGTGCACATCAAGCTGACCGACCAGCGTACCGGCAAGGAAGAGGACTTCGCCTTCGAAGGCGGTACCCGTGGTTTCGTCGAATACATCAACAAGAACAAGAGCATCCTCAACCCGACCATCTTCCAGGCCACCGGCGAGAAGCTTTCCGACCAGGGCACGCTGGTATCGGTGGACGTGTCGATGCAATGGAACGACGCCTTCAACGAGCAGGTGCTCTGCTTCACCAACAACATCCCGCAGCGTGACGGCGGCACCCACCTGACCGGCCTGCGCGCCGCGATGACCCGCGTCATCAACAAGTACATTGAAGAGAACGACCTGGCCAAGAAGGCCAAGGTCGAGATCTCCGGCGACGACATGCGCGAAGGCCTGACCTGCGTGCTGTCGGTGAAGGTGCCCGAACCCAAGTTCAGCTCGCAGACCAAGGACAAGCTGGTGTCCAGCGAAGTGCGCGGCCCCGTCGAAGAAATCGTCGCCAAGACCCTGACCGACTTCCTGGCCGAGAAACCCAACGACGCCAAGATCATCTGCGGCAAGATCGTCGAAGCCGCCCGCGCCCGCGAAGCCGCCCGCAAGGCCCGCGAACTGACGCGCCGCAAGGGCGTCATGGACGGCCTGGGTCTGTCGTCCAAGCTGGCCGACTGCCAGGAACGCGACCCGGCCCTGTGCGAGCTCTATATCGTCGAGGGTGACTCCGCAGGCGGCTCTGCCAAGCAAGGCCGCGACCGCAAGTTCCAGGCCATCCTGCCCCTGCGCGGCAAGGTGTTGAACGTGGAAAAGGCGCGCTTCGAAAAGATGCTGTCGTCCGAACAGATCACCACTCTCATCGCCACCCTGGGCACCAGCATCGGCGCGGACGAATTCAACCCGGACAAGCTGCGCTACCACCGCATCATCATCATGACCGATGCGGACGTTGACGGCGCCCACATCCGCACCCTGCTGCTGACGCTGTTCTACCGCCAGATGCCGGCCCTGGTCGAACGCGGCCACATCTACATCGCCCAGCCGCCGCTGTACAAGGTCAAGGCCGGCAAGGACGAGCGTTACCTCAAGGACGACTTCGAGGAAGCGCAATACATGATGCAGATCGCCCTGAACGACGCCGAGATCAAGCCCGCCGAAGATGCGCCCGCGATCACCGGCGAAGCACTTGTCGAACTGGCCCGCCAGTACAACACCGCCAACGCCATCATCATGCGCCTGACGCGCGCCATCGATGAATCGGCGCTGGACGCCATCATGACCGGCGGCGTGGCCCTGAAGATGGACAACCTCGAGCAGGCCACCGCCACCGCCGAGGAACTGAAGAAGGCCATCAACGACATCAACATCGACGTGCAAGCTCGCGTGGATGAGCACAGCGAGAAGGTTGCCCTGCACATCCACCGTCGCCAGCACGGCAACATCAAGGCAACCGTGATCGACGCCGACTTCGCCAGCGGCCCGGATTATCAGGTGCTCTCGACTGCGGCCGAGACCTTCAAGGGGCTGATCCGCAAGGGCGCTACCGTTGCGCGTGGCCAGGGTGAGAAGCGCAAGGAATCGGTCATCACCGACTTCCGTCAGGCCATGGCCTGGCTGCGTGATGAGGCCGAGCGTGGCGTCAACAAGCAGCGCTATAAAGGTCTGGGTGAGATGAATCCTGAGCAGCTGTGGGAAACCACCATGGATCCGACGGTGCGTCGTTTGTTGAAGGTGCAGATCGAGGATGCGATTGCTGCGGATCAGATCTTCATGACGCTGATGGGGGATGATGTGGAGCCGCGTCGGGCGTTTATTGAGTCTAATGCTTTGCAGGCGGGGAATATTGACGTGTAATGGTGTCTGTAGATGAACGTATAACCTGAGAAATCAGGGCCCATAAGTTGAGAAATTTATGGGCCCTTTGTGTTTTATTTAAGTGGACTATCAGTGCTGATTTTGAATCCCTTTTAAGGTGGCCCTTAGTATTGACAGTTCACTTGGTCAAAAAGTTAATCACAGACTGGATTTCATCAAGTGTAGTTACGAACCACTCATCCCCCGGTGCATCCTCCTTCCACCGGCCCCATGCCTTCAACACTGAGTGAATTGCATCCTCAACCTGCGCTACCCGCCTTACCCTCCACCTCCCAAGAATCTCCGGCCTCTCAAAGAAACCTGCACCCTTGCACTGGCTAAAAACGCGGGTCTCAACATCAGCTGCAGTTGTTAGTCCCACTTTAATTGGGAATGCACTGCCGTTTTTCTTGATGGCAGGGAAAGTAAAGGCGTATATCCCCGCCGGCGTGCTCTTCGTGCGCAAGGGCAAGATCGTCTTCGGCAACGAGGCGGCGCAGGCGCTGCTGGCGCGCGATGATCGCGGGCTGGTGGGCATGGCGGCCGAAGATCTGTTCGTGGAATCGGTGCAGCAGGCGGTGTATGTGGCCAGGGCCGTGGCGCGCTCCAGCGGTGCGGCTGGCGAGATCGTGCTGCTGCGAAACGCCAGTGGCGCCAGCTTCCCTGCAGAACTGCATACCTCCCTGATCGATCCGGCCCGTCCGGCCGAGCAGATCTGGGTGGTGATCGACGTGAGTGCGCGGCTGGAGGCGGAGAATCGTATCGACCAGCTGGCCTTCTACGACCCGGTCACGCAGCTGCCCAACAAGAAGCTGTTCATGGATCGCCTGCGTCGTGGCCTGGACCGGCGGCGCGCTTCTGGTCATGCGGGTGCGGTCTTCGTGATGGAAATCCATCGCGCCGATCTCTCCTACGGCAGCGTCAAGGCCGATGAGATGGAGCAGCTGCTGATCGAATGCGCGCGCCGCTTCTCAAGCTGCATCACGGCCGAGCAGACGGTGGCGCGGATGGATGGTGAGAAGTTCGCGCTGGGTACTGAAATCAAGAGCAATGAACTGGCTGAATGCATCCGCTATTGCGAAGCGCTGGCCCATCGTATCATCGCTGCCTTCTCCGATCCGCATAGCCTGAGCGCGGCGCGCTTTCCCTGTTCGGTCAACCTGGGCATCAACATCGTACGCGATGAACAATATGGCGCTTCGGAGCTGGTGATGCAGGCCGAGCTGGCGATGGTGCAGTCACGTGCGGCCGGTCGCAATGCCCTCCGGTTCTTTGATCCGACCATGCAGGCGCTGGCCAGCCAGCGCAGCCAGTTGGAGGCCGAGCTGCGCCAGGCGGTGGCGCAGCGTCAGTTCATCGTGTATTACCAGCCCCAGGTCACCTACGATGGTGATGTGGTTGGCGCGGAGGCGCTGGTGCGCTGGCAGCACCCGAGTCGGGGTATCGTCTCGCCGGCGACTTTTATTTCGCTGGCCGAGGAAATGGGCTTGATGGACGAGATCGGGAGGCAGGTGCTGCGTCGCATCTGTGCTGATCTGGAGAGCTGGCAGCGCGAAGGGCTGGCGCCTGATCTGGTGGTGGCCATCAATGTATCGGCGCAGGAGTTCAAGGTGGACAATTTTGTCTATCGCTTCCGCGAGATCATGCGCGAGCACCACGTGCCGACGCATTCGCTGAAGGTGGAGCTGACAGAGAGCATGATGGTGGATCACATCGAAGATGTGATCACCAAGATGCAGGCCTTGCGGTCCAATGAAGTCTCGATCTCGCTGGACGATTTCGGGACCGGCTATTCGTCCTTGTCCTATCTCGGACGTTTCCCCATCGACCAGATCAAGATCGACCAGGCCTTCGTGCGCGAGATGCAGCGCGATGCGGCCATGGCCAGCATCATCCGCAGCATCATCATGCTGGGCCAGAGCCTGAACCTGTCCATCATCGCCGAAGGCGTGGAGACGCAGCAGCAGCGCGATCTCCTGCATGCCCAGGGTTGCCTGCTGTACCAAGGCTACTGGTACAGCAAGCCCATACCGGGCGAGCAGTTTGCCGATCTGCTCAATACGCCGGGTCGTTTCCGCTGATCCGTGCGGCAGGCGTCATCGCATCGGGGCGGTGCCGGTTTATGCGTCGCTTAAGTGGTGCTTATGCGCCGTTGTACAGCGAAGCGTCAGCGGCCTGGCCTTGGGTGGTGCTGCCTTCCATCGAGGGCTTGGCGGCCTGGGCCGGCATCGGCACGCCCTCGCGCGCGGCTTGCAGTTCGGCCATGACGTCGGCGCGGGTCTTGCTGCTCTTGAAGGTGACCACCGGATAGTTGCTCTCGGCGGTCAGGTTGGCCTTGTCGCGGGCGGCGTCGGTGCTGACGGTGGATTGGGCGAAGGCCGACATCGAGCAGACAGAGACCAGGCCGGCGAGGATGAGGTGGGAAGTTTTCATGAGAGGCTCCTAGAGGGAATGTGCAAAAAACGTCAGCCGCGCTACGCGGCCGTCCTGTCGATCCCGTCGCTGCGGCGGGTATCGTTGGAAGCCATTCTAGGAAGCCGCTGCGCACAGAAAGATTGCCCAGTCATTACAGATTTGTAATGAATCTGGCGCGGCGCTGGTTCAGAATACCGGCTTATCCGTCAGGAATCCGATCATGCATATCTTGTTGGTAGAGGACGAACCCAAGTCTGGCGACTACCTGCGCCGTGGCTTGACCGAGTCCGGCTTTGTGGTGGACTGGGTGCAGACCGGCGTCGATGGCCTGCACAATGCACGCACGCTGGACTACAAGCTCATCATCCTGGATGTGATGCTGCCCGGCATGAATGGCTGGGACATCCTGCGCGAACTGCGCCGTACGCATGACACGCCCGTGCTGTTCCTGACCGCGCGCGACGAGGTGGAAGACCGCGTCAAGGGTCTGGAGCTGGGTGCGGACGATTACCTGGTCAAGCCCTTCGCCTACACCGAACTGCTGGCACGCGTGCGCACCCTGCTGCGCCGTGGTCCCAGCCGCGAAGTCGATCTGATCGAATACGACGATGTGGTGCTCGATGTCCTGCGCCGCAAAGTGACCCGTGCAGGGCAGCGCATCGACCTCACCGCCAAGGAATTCGCGCTGCTACACATGTTGATCCGCCGTCCCGGCGAGGTGCTCTCGCGCCCGCAGATCGCCTCCCAGGTCTGGGACATGAACTTCGACAGCGACACCAACGTGGTCGACGTCGCCGTGCGTCGCCTGCGCGCCAAGCTCGATGAGGGTTTCGAGAAGAAGCTGCTGCATACGGTCTGGGGCATGGGCTACGTGTTCGAGGTGCGGGAGGGCCGTGAGGTGCGTGAGGTGCGTCCATGAGGCGTTTCGCGCCGGCTTCGCTGAGCCTGCGGCTGGTGGTGCTGTTCGGTATGCTGGCGATGGTCATCCTGGCGGCGCTGGGGACTTACCTGTCGCATTCGCTGCACGTGCAGCTGGAGCGCCGCGATGACGAGGAGCTGGCCGGCAAGTGTCGTTCCATCAATCACCTGGTGGAACATGCGGCGTCGCTGGAGGATATCCTGGCGCGTCGCCACCTGGTGCTGGACACCCTCACCGGCCATGACCAACTGCTGGTGCGTATTGCCCGCGGCGATGGCAGCACCCTCCTGGAAAGCCACGACCCGACCCGTACGCCGCCCGGCATCGATCTCTCGCAGGTAGACATTCGCGCCTGGGACAGCATCCAGTCGTGGAAGCTGGGGGATCTGCGCGCCCGCTATGTCGCCAGCAAGCCCGTGACACGCTCGGGCGAGCAAGCCGTCGTGCTGGTCGTGCGCACGGCCTCGGATCGCATGCTGCTGCTGGCGGATTACCGGTCGGATGTCTGGTGGGCCGCTGGCGTGGGTGCGCTCCTGGCCATCCTGATGAGCTACTTCCTGGTGCGCAGCGGCCTGCGGCCCTTGCGGACCATGGCCGCGCAGACGCGGGCAGTGTCCGCCAACCGTCTCGATACCCGCCTGGACCTGCAGGCCGCGCCGCGCGAGCTGCATGAGATCGTCGAATCCTTCAACGAGATGCTGGATCGTCTGCATCGCAGCTTCCAGCAACTGAGCCAGTTTTCCGCTGACCTCGCCCATGACGTGCGCACCCCCCTCAACAACCTGATGGTGCAGACCCAGGTGGCGCTGGGCAAGCCCCGTGGCATCGATGAGTACCAGGCCCTGCTCAGCTCCAATATCGAAGAGTATGAAAGACTGTCGCGGATGATGGAGAGCATGCTCTTCCTGGCGCGCGCAGAGAACGCCCACGTGGTACTGCAGTGGCAGGAACTGGATGTGGCGCAGGAATTGACCCGCATTGCGGATTATTTTGAAGGGATTGCCGACGAGGCCCATGTGCGGCTGGCCGTGCGCGGCGCCGGACGTCTGCGCGCTGACGCCACGCTGTTGCGCCGCGCGGTGGGCAACCTGGTGGCCAACGCCATCCGCTATACCCCCGCAGATGGCGTGATCACCGTGCAGGCCGAAGCGGCCGGGGATGGCATGGAGATCAGCGTTGCCAATCCAGGCCCGGGTATTCCTGCCGAACAGCTGGAACGCCTGTTCGACCGCTTCTATCGCGCCGATCCCTCGCGCAGCAGTGCGGGCGGTTCCAGCGGGCTGGGTTTGGCCATCGTGCGTTCGATCATGATGCTGCACGGTGGGCAAGCTTCGGTGACCAGCTCGCCCGGCCAGCTGACGGTGTTCAGCCTGCGATTCCCAGGTCGCAGTGCGGTGTAGACGTCAGCGTAGGCCCGCATCAGCGCTGCCGGCGGGTGGTGCAATATCAATCGGACGCCCGGTGCTCTTCCTTGGGCAGCGCCAGCAGTGTGTGTCGCAGAAGGTCAGGCAATTCCATTTCCAGTGCCTCTGCCAGAGCTTCCATGTTGTCCACGGAGATGTTTCTTTCCCCGCGTTCAACTTCGCTCAGGTAGGTGCGACTGATGTCTGCCCGGAAGGCAAGCTCTTCTTGCGACATCTCTTTAAGCCGGCGAACTCTGCGAACGTTTTGTCCAAAGATGAGCCGGGCGCTCGGTGGAGTCTCTGTGGTTTTCATGAGCGCAAGGATCAGGCGGCTAGTAACGACGGTCGATTAGCTACAATTACTAAGGCACCTACTATCGGTGACATGATAGTTATACTCGCGAATCTCTCTGTATTTAATCGAAATTTATCGAGAATAACTTCAGTCTTTGAGCGAGTCATTTATCGAAATATTTTCAGTATGTGCTCGATAAATTTGGGAAATTCCACCGAGATTGAATCGGTAGTTCTCGTAGAGCGAGTGAAATTTTTGTTTCTGATTCTTTTCTGATTCTCATGGACAAGCAAGACGCACTTCGTCGGACCAAGAGGCTCGCATTCAGCTGTCTGCTCGCGGCAGCCGCCCTCTTCATCGTCGCCTCGCTGGCCCCGCCGTCCTGGTGGAGCGGGTTGCTGCGCGCCATGGCTGAGGCCGCCATGGTGGGGGCGCTGGCGGACTGGTTCGCTGTGAGTGCATTGTTCCGTCGCATTCCCCTGCCCTTGCTGTCGCGCCATACCGACATCATTGCTCGCAACAAGGAGCGTATCGCCGACAACCTCGCCCTCTTCGTGGAAGAAAAATTCCTCAGCCCGCAGTCGCTGGTCACGCTGATACGCCGGCATGATCCGGCGCAGCACCTGGCCCGATGGATGGCGCTGCCGGACAACGCCGCACGCCTGGGCGGCTACATGGCGCGCGCGGTGGGCGGCGTGCTCATGCTCACCGACGATCGTCGCATCCAGTCTTTTCTGCGCCAGGGCTTGTATGCGGCGGTAGGCAAGCTGGACCTGTCGCATTCCCTGGCCGCCGTGCTCGATACGCTGACCCTGGACGGCCGGCACCAGCAACTGCTCGACCGCGCCATCATCGAACTGGCCGCCTTGCTGAACCGTGAGCAGACCCGGATTTTTATCGCCGAGCGCATGGTGGATTGGCTGCGCCAGGAATATCCCAAGATCGAGAAGATCCTTCCCTCGCAGTGGATAGGCGAGAAATCCGCGCAGACCCTGGCCGACATCCTCGACAAGCTGCTGACCGGCATCGCTGAGGACCCCCAGCATTCACTGCGCCGCGCCTTCGACGAGCAGGTCGCGCGATTCATCGTCCGCCTCAAGGAAGACCCTGCCCTGCGCGAGCGTGCCGAAACGTTCAAGCGCGAGTTGCTGGAAGGCGAAGCGGTCCATGCCTACGTGGGCGGGCTGTGGGACAGTCTGCGGCAATGGCTGCGCGCCGACCTGGAGCGTAGCGACTCGGTCTTGCGTCGCCACGCCCAAGACGCCACCCAATGGATAGGCCAGGCGCTGCAGGATGATGCCGCGTTGCGGGCCTCGCTCAACACCCATCTCGAGCACGCCGTCGCCAGCTTGAGTCCCGAGCTGGCGCAACTGCTCTCGCGTCACATCAGCGACACCATCCGCCAATGGGACACGGTCGAGCTGTCGCGCCAGGTCGAACTCAATATCGGCCGCGACCTGCAGTTCATCCGCATCAATGGCACCCTCGTGGGCGCACTGATCGGCGCCGTGCTGTTTGGCCTCTCAGCGCTGATGCAATGGCTGGTGCACGGCGCTTGAACACGTCTGCACTGGCGGCCTACTGATCCATCTCCTTGAGGGTCTTGCGCATGATCTTGCCGGTCGCCGTGGTGGGCAAGGCCTCCACGAAACTGATCAGACGCGGATACTCGTGCGCCGCCAGTTGCGACCGTACGTGCTGCTGCAACTCGGCCGTCATGGTCTCGTCTGGCGTGATGCCATCCTTGAGCACCACGAAGGCCTTCACCACTTCGGTCCGCAAGGCGTCCTTGACGCCCACCACCGCGGCGATGCGCACGGCCGGATGGCGCATCAGGCATTCCTCGATGGGGGCCGGGCCGATGCGGTAGCCGGCGCTGGTGATGACGTCGTCGTTGCGGCCCAGGTAGCGGATATAGCCTTGTTCGTCCATGCTGCCCAGGTCACCCGTGAGCAGGAAGTCGCCGGCGAATTTCTCGCGCGTGGCTTCCTCGTTGCGCCAGTAGCGCAGGAACATCACCGGATCAGGAGCGCGGATGGCGATATTGCCGACCGCGCCGTGCGGCAGCACCTGGCTTTGCTCATCGACGATCTGCACCACATGGCCCGGCACAGCGCGCCCCATGCTGCCGGAGACCGATGGATAGCAATGCGAGGAAGACGAGACCACCAGGTTGCATTCGGTCTGGCCGTAGAATTCGTTGATGGTGACGCCCAGTGCTTCTCGCCCCCAGGCGATCAGGTCATCGCCCAGCGTCTCGCCACCGCTGGCCACGCTGCGCAGCGAGAAGTCCCCCTGCGCGCGCGCAGGGTTGGCGCTGCGCAGCATCTTCAGCGCCGTCGGTGGGAAGAATACGTTGCGGATCTGATGCCGCGCCAGCAGTCCGAATACCTCCGCGGCATCGAATTTTTCCAGACGCCGCGCTACCACGGCCACGCCGTGATACAGCGACGGCAGCAGCACATCGAGCAAGCCGCCGATCCAGGCCCAGTCGGCGGGCGTCCAGAAGCGGTCGCCCTCTTGCGGGAAGCTGTCGTGCGACACCTCCACACCCGGCAGATGGCCCAGCAGCACGCGGTGTGCATGCAGCGCGCCCTTGGCCTTGCCGGTGGTGCCGGAGGTGTAGATGATCATGGCAGGATCATCGGCTAGCGTCAGCACGGGTTCCAGCTCGGCAGGGGCGGCCTGCAGGCGGTCCCAGAAGTCGGTGGTCTGCGGCAGCACCAGGTCCGATGATTCCACGCAGAACACCAGCTTGAGCGCCGGCAGTTCCCCCGCCAGCGTGGCCTTTTCCATCCCGCTGGCATCGGTCACCAACGCGACCGCGCCGCTGTTGTCGAGCCGGTAGGCGATGGCGTCCGGCCCGAACAGGTAGAACAGCGGCACCGTGATGGCGCCCAGCTTGTAGGCGGCGAGATGGGTGATGACCGTTTCGATGCGTTGCGACAGGTAGATGCCGATCCGGTCACCGCGCTCGACGCCAGCTGCACGCAGGGCATTGGCGAATTTGTCGCTGAGGATCTTGAGCTGGTCGTAGCTGTAGGTCGTGACGCTGCCATCGGCGTCTTCGCAGATGATGGCCGTGCGCCCGCTGCCATCGGCCCAGCGGTCGCAGGCGGCCTGGGCGATGTTGAAGTGGGTGGGGATGTCCCATGGATAGGGCGCCGGCTGTGTCGGGTGGTAATGCGCGGCCGTGATCGGGCTGCGTGATGGCGTGGGCATGCTCACGTGCTGGTCTCCTGTGAATGTTCTGGTGGCGGTGCCTGCAGGGGGGATCGCTTGTGTGCATATCATAGCCTCCTTGGCGTCCAGAGCGGCGCGCGGGGGCAGCTATAACGCTGACGTCCGTTCAGCCCGGTTCGCCGCTGGAAATTGCAACCATGCCGGCCTCCATCTTTCTCGTCGTCATTTTTGGAGCCGCGCGCAGCATATTGTTGCTTGTGTTGATGGGGCGTGAGGTCCTCTATATCGTCTGACCGCTTGAGAGCGATATCAGAACAGGATGCCGAATGACCGATCAACATGCCGAACTCAATACCGTCAGGGAGAGAGCGAAGAGAAAGCTGGAGCGCGACATGGGGCCGCGCTTACTGGCTCACCTCAATGACTCCCGCACCGTTGAGATCATGCTCAATGCCGATGGCAGGTTGTGGCTCGAGCGGCTGGGTGAACCCATGTCGTGCATTGGCTCGATGAGAACTGCCCAGGCCCAGGCCATCATCGAAACCATAGCTGGTTTCCATGGCAAGGAAGTTACCCGCAGTCGCCCCATTCTGGAAGGTGAGCTTCCGCTCGATGGCAGTCGCTTCGCTGGTCAGCTTCCCCCCGTCGTTCCCGCACCGACCTTCGCTATCCGGAAAAAGGCCGTGGCGATCTTCACGCTCGATCAATACGTGGAACGCGGGATCATGACAGCCGCGCAACGCGACGTATTGGTAGCGGCCGTGCGCGCGCACCGCAACGTCCTGGTGATCGGCGGAACCGGTTCCGGCAAGACTACGCTGGTCAATGCCATCATCAACGAGATGGTGATGCATCGGCCTTGTTGGGGGCCTTCTCAAAAGCAGGTCAGAGTATGTCGGCGGGTACCGCCGCCATGTCGTCGTTCCCTGGCAGTGGTAGCGGGGGTAATGACGCTGGTGCATTTTCCGAGGCAGCCGGTTTTGGCCCGACCAATGCGGAACCCGGAGTCGCATCATCGCAAGCTGGCTCGAGTAAGAAACCCGACGACTCATCATCTGCTGCTGGCAGCGAGGATGATGGCAGCGGCGGAGCCTCGGGAGGTGGCGATAGCGATGGGGAGCAGTTCTCCTCCGACGAGGAGGGCAACTCTTCAGCGTCTGAATCTGGCAGTAATGCTGATGATGCTTCCAGCGATGACGGTAATGACGCTGGCGCATTTTCCGAGGCTGCCGGTTTTGGCCAGGCGCACGCGGAACCCGGAGAAGGGTCTTCACAAGGCGGTGCGCAGAAGGAACCCGACGAATCATCATCTGATGCCGGCCGTCAGGATGACCGCGGCGAACGGCCTGCCGCCGGCGGTACTAATGGTGGAGAGCAGTCCTCCTCCGACGAGGAAGGCAGCTCTTCAGCGTCTGAATCCGGTAGTAACGCAGCTGATGCCTCCAGCAGCGACGCCAGTGGTGCTGGCGCACTTTCCGAGGCCGGCGGTTCTGGCCAAACTCATGTGGAACCTGGACAGGTGTCATCGCAAAGTGGCACGCGGGGGCGCGACGATTCGTCATCTGGTGCCGTTAGCCAGGGTAAAAGTGGAGGACAGAGCGCAGCGGGAGTGAGCAGGGACTCGCAGCAGTCGTCCTCCGACGCTGATGCCAAGCGCTCAGCAGCTGTGTCTGTGGGTAATGCTGCTGATGCTTCCGATGTTGCCGCTCGTACTGCAGATAGAGGAAAGGCTGAAGCCCCCAGCCTTCCAGATGCAGAATCTTCTGTTGACTCGAATAATGAAGTCGAGGCTTTTGCAAAGCGGGACCACGATGCTCCCGAAGAGAAATCCAGACCTGGAGGCGACACCAAATGAACAGATCCTTTATCGTGGCCAGCCTATCTTTGGCTTTCGGCTCAATCAGCACCTCGGCCGCCGCGCAGGACGTGCTGACCGGCGACACCAGGCTAGCCTGTGAGGCAATCCTGTGCCTCTCTTCCGGTACACGCCCGACCGAGTGCCTGCCCTCTCTGAATCGCTATTTCTCAATCAATCTGCGCAAGTTCTCCGACACCATCCGAGAGCGGGCAAATTTCCTGCGCCTGTGTCCGGTCTCGAATCAGACACCAGAGATGCAGTCCTTGGTCGCTGCCATCTCGGACGGCGCCGGTCGCTGCGATCCTGGATCACTTAACAAAACGCTCGTCATGTGGCGCCTCAACTCGAAAGGTGTATACGAGACCTATATCAGCGATCAAATGCCCGGTCATTGTACGTCTTATGTCGGCCACGCCTATACCGACTTCAAAAGTAGTGGCACGTTGCCGCGCTACGTGGGTCTTCCTGAACGTGGAGGTTCCTGGGTCCAGGAAAGTGAATATGCCCAAGCGCTGGCGGCATATACCGAACGTGTGCGCCGCGAAGATGAGAGACGGCGTTATCGATATTATGGAAACTGAGCGAAAGTCTCTCCATGCTATTTCTTGCCGATCTACCGCTTCCAATTCAGGAACGCGTCACATGTTCTGTCATCGCAAGCGTGAAATACCATGTGCCGACCAACATCATGCTGGCCGTCGCGGAGAAGGAGGCGGGTAAGCCGGGTCTTTGGAGCCGTAATTCAAATGGAAGCTACGACGTCGGTTCCATGCAGTTCAATACGGCCTATCTGAACGACTTGGCAAGATACCGTATTACGGCAGCCGATGTGGCTGCCCCTGGTTGTTATTCGTATGAGCTTGCCGCCTGGCGCTTGCGGCAGCACATCAGCAAGGATCGTGGGGATATCTGGACCAGGGCTGCAAACTACCACTTGGGCGTCTTCTGGCACAGCACTTCGAATTCCTGCTGCAGCGTCTGCCATGCCGTGTCGACCGCCGTCGGCGGGTTTTCCCACGAACCCTGATCGCGGCCACGATGGTGACGGGTATTGCAACGGCTGTGCCAGGTCTTGTGGGAAACCTGGAGTCTGCTTTCAAGTAATTGAATTGAAAGGATAAAATTGTGAATTTCCGTGTTTTGGATGATTTGCTCCTTTCCATGGAAAGGGAGATAATTTATCTATATAGATAAAAACTTATAAATTTATATGGCAAAGAAAACGGTCGTCATCGGCTTCGTAGGGACCCAGCTCGATCACGGACGTGGCGCTCCCCGCTGGGGAAAGTGGCGTCCCACCATCGCCCTCACGCAGTATCCGGACGTGGTCATCGATCGTCTCGAACTGCTCTACATCGGTGAGCGTGGCGAGGGACTGGTCGGCCAGATCGTGCGCGATATTGCCACCGTCTCTCCCCAGACCACGGTGCGGCCGCATGACTTGCCGATCCAGGACCCCTGGGATTTCGGCGAGGTCTACGCCAATCTGCTCGACTTCGCCCGCAGCTATCGTTTCGATACCGACAACGAGCAATACTGGATCCACATCACCACCGGCACACACGTGGCGCAGATCTGCCTGTTCCTGATGACCGAGGCACGCTATCTGCCCGGGATCCTGCTGCAGACCTCGCCTCCGCGGCGGCAGGTAGTGGGTTCGCCGGGCAGCTATGCCCTGATCGACCTGGACTTGTCGCGCTACGACCTGATCGCGCAGCGCTTCTCCAGCGAGCAGCGGGACGCGCTGGCCTTGCTCAAGTCAGGTATCGCCACTCGCAATGCCGCCTTCAACCACATGATCGAGGAGATCGAGCGGGTGGCCATCCGCTCCCGCGCACCCATGCTGCTGATGGGGCCGACTGGTGCGGGCAAGTCCTTCCTGGCCCGACGCATCTACGAGTTGAAAAAATCACGTCGTCAGGTCGAGGGCCGTTTCGTTGACATCAACTGCGCCACGTTGCGAGGCGACGGCGCTGCATCGACCCTGTTCGGGCATGTGCGTGGTTCTTTCACGGGGGCGGCGCATGACCGCCCGGGCTTGCTGCGCTCGGCGCACAAGGGATTGCTGTTCTTGGACGAAATTGGTGAGCTGGGGCTGGATGAGCAGGCGATGTTGCTCAAGGCCATCGAAGAAAAGCGTTTCCTGCCGGTTGGCGCCGACGTGGAAGCGGAGAGTGACTTCCAGCTCATTGCTGGCACCCATCGCGATCTCGCATGCGAAGTTGCAGCCGGTCGCTTCCGCGAAGACCTGTTCGCACGTATCAACCTGTGGAGCTATGCCTTGCCGGGGCTGGCCCAGCGCCGCGAGGACATCGAGCCCAACCTTGACTACCTGCTTGAGCGATTCAGCGCCGAACACGGCCAGGTGGTGCGTTTCAACAAGGAGGCGCGGATGCGCTACCTCAGTTTCGCCGCCTCCGCCGCTGCCGTCTGGCCCGGCAATTTCCGCGACCTCTCGGCCTCGGTGATGCGCATGGCCACCCTGGCGGACGCCGGGCGCATCAATGATGCCCTGGTGGAAGAAGAAATGCAGCGCCTGCAGCGCCAGTGGCGCAGCAGCGCGGCGCATCCGGCGCACGGTACGGACGAAGTCGATCTCGACGCCCTGCTGGGTGCCCGCGCAGACGAACTCGACCTGTTCGACGCGGTGCAGTTGCGTTCGGTCGTCGCCATCTGTCGCCAGTCGGATTCGCTGTCGGAGGCCGGGCGCAGACTCTTCGCGATCTCACGCGAGGCCAAGGCCAAGCCCAACGATGCCGACCGGCTCAAGAAATACCTGGCGCGTTTCGGGCTGGCCTGGGATGAGGTTCGATAGTTCGCGTCACTTGCCTGTCCGTTCTGGCCATCTACAGCGCCAGCACGGACAACTTCACAGCACGCTGACCCTGCAACGTCACGCCAGCCCACAACCCGAACACAACTGTATCAGGCGTAGCTCAGTCGAGGCCTCGCCGGTGCTGCCACGCGCCTGGGTTCCGGCGCGGCGTCCTCCAGCTTGAATATCGATACCATCCGCGCCAGTTGCGCTGCCTGGTCCTGCAGCGCTTGCGCCGCAGCCGCTGCCTGCTCCACCAGTGCGGCATTCTGTTGCGTCACCTGGTCCATCTGCACGATGGCCAGGTTGACCTGTTCGATGCCCGCGCTCTGCTCTTGGCCAGCGCTGCTGATATCGTTGACCACTTCCCCGACCCGCTGCACGCTCTGCACCACTTCGTGCATGGTCCGCCCGGCCTGCTCCACCAGTTTGCTGCCATTGCCTACCCGCGCCACCGAGTCGGCAATCAGGGCCTTGATTTCGTGCGCGGCGGTGGCCGAGCGTTGGGCCAGCGCCCGCACTTCAGCGGCCACTACCGCAAAGCCGCGTCCCTGTTCGCCTGCGCGGGCTGCTTCCACGGCCGCGTTCAGGGCCAGGATGTTGGTCTGGAAAGCGATACCGTCAATGACCCCGATGATGTCGACGATCTTCTTGGAGGAGGCGTCGATGGCGCCCATGGTCTCGACCACATGGCTGACCACCTCTCCCCCTTGGCGCGCAATGTCCGAAGCGGAGCCGGCCAGCTGGCTGGCCTGGCCGGCATGGCTGGCGTTCTGCTTGACGGTCGCGGTGAGCTGCTCCATCGAGGAAGCCGTTTCCTCCAGCGATGCCGCCTGCTCTTCGGTGCGCGAGGACAGATCGAGATTGCCGCGCGCGATTTCGCTGCTGGCCGTGGCGATGGTATCGGTCGAGATGCGTACCTGGCTGACGATGTCCAGCAGGCGGTCATTCATCTTCTTGAGCGCACGCAGCAGCATGCTGGTTTCATCGCGGCCGTGCGCATCGATGGCCGAGGTCAGGTCGCCGGCCGCTACCGTCTCGGCTACCCGCACGGCGCGATCCAGAGGGGCAGTGATGCTGCGTGTGATCATCCAGGCAATCACGGCGGCGGCGGCCAGGCCGGCGGCGGCCAACAGCAGCAACAACGTGCGCGCCTGCGCGTAGTTGCTTTCGACTTCGTCACCGGCGGTTTTCATCATCTCGTGCTGCTGCTTGATGAGGGCCTCGGCCGCGTTCATGGTGGCGCTTTGCACGGGTCGCACTTCGTCGATGAGCATATCGATCGCCCCCTCTTTGCCGCCTTGCTGCACCATCGCCAGCACCTTGTCGCGTTTCTCGAAATAGGCATTCTGGGCCGTCACCAGTGTGGTGAGGGCAGCGCGGCTGTCCCCATCTGTGAGCAGCTTGTCCAGCTGCGCCAGGTCCTCGCGGATGGCGCGGTCGGCACCGCTGATGCGTTCATACTCGCTTTTGATCTGCGGTTCGCGTTTCAGCAGCAGGATGTTGCGTACGGAGCGGGCGATCAGGTTGAGCTGGTCGACGATATCGCCGGCCACGACGGTCTTGGGATACTTGTCGTGGATCACATCCTTCATCTGCGCGTTGAGCTGCCCCAGTCGGGCGATGCCGCTGGCGGCCATGGCCAGCATCAGCACCATCAGCAGTCCGAAGCCCAGCCACAGGCGTACACGAATGGTCACGTTGGATAGTTGCATGGAATTCCCCCAGTTATCGTTGGTTGTCAGCAGGCAAGCTGGTGGCGGTAACCGAAAAACAACCCAAGCGTGGCGCAAGGTTGCATCCCGCCCGTTTCAGCATAGGTGACGGACGGGAGGAAACCAAGCGCGGCTGCGCACGCGAAGGCGAGCTGCCCGTGCACGCAACACGAGGAATCTGGATGCGAGGAAAGATGGGGTGAGGTCAGATGCCGCAGCCCATGCGGCAACGGCTTCGAAGACTGCCGCTCAGTCCCCGAGATCGATAGTCCCGGCCAGCCTGATAGCTTGCGGCGCTTCATACATGGCCACCACCCACGCCTGCCGCGCATCCTCAGCATGTGCATCCAGCGTGGCCGCAACGAAGTTGATGGAAGCGCGATCCAGGCTGGCATAGGGATCGTCCAGCAAGGTCAGCATGGCCTGCGCGGCGAAGGCGGCGGCCAGGTAGACCTTGCGCTTGCTGCCGGTGGAGAGCATGAAGAGCTTCTTCTCCAGATGCGGCGTGAGTGACAGGCCTTCCGTCAGCGCCGGCAAGCGCCCGTGATCAAAATGCGGATAGCGTTCGGCCAGGGCGGCGAAGACTTCCGGTGGCGTCATCTGCTCATACGCCTCGGTACGGGGATCGATGAAGAAGACCTGGCGCCGGTAATTCTCGGGTTCGCTGTCCAGGCGCAGACCATCCAGTTCCAGCACGCCATCGCGTACCGGCATGAGCCCGGCCAGCAGGTTGAGCAGCGTGGTCTTGCCACGACCATCGCCGCCGCGCACCAAGGTCACGCCGGGAACGACGCGGGCCGAGAAATCCTGGAACAGGTCCAGGCCGGGATAGGAGAAATTCAGGCGGGATACCAGCAGCAGCGCGGCGCGATTGGAGGCTTGGGTCATCGGGGCAAGGCGTGGCGATTCGGGGAGGCCGGCTCAGCGCTGACGCACTGGGCCTGGCGGCGTAGTCAGCGGCCCTGGCGGCGTGCAGCCTGACGTTGGGCTTGCTCGGCGGCCTGCTTTTCCTTGCGGGCATCGGCCAGCATGGCCAAGGCCAGCGCCACCGGGGGATAGAGCAGGATCAGGCCGCTCCAGTCATGATCCGACAGGAACATCAGCGTGGCAATGCACAGGTCGATGGCCATCAGGAACATCAACGGCCAGCCCACGGGGGCGCCCAGGAAAGTCTTGTGTCGCTTGTTCTTGAAATACAGTGCCATGCCGTTCACCGTGCGTTGCTCGCTGCATCGTCGCCGCGTACCGTGCCGGATCGGCGCGATATCTGTCTGGCAACTGCTGGCGATGGGTTGTCTCCTGGCGACGATTATAGAAGATGTGACCGTAACGTTGGGTGTTGCACGTGATGTTCCCCGGCAGAAAACCTGCGGATCAGCTTGGCTTGTGGACCATCAGCCAGTACACCACCAGCAGTCCACCAAAAGCGGGGAAACCCAGTGCCGTCCATATCTTCTCGTAGCGCCAGTACCGGGCAGGCAATGCCTGATTCTCGCGCGCAGCCGCATTGGCCATGTCGCGCATCTGCAGTTGCAGCCAGACGACTGGCAGCCAGCAGAGCCCGGCCAGCGCATACAAGGCCAGGGACCAGCGCACCCAGTTCGCCTGCAAAGGGTAGCCGGCCACATACATCATCCAGAAGCCAGACAGCGGCTGGATGATCACCGAGGGCGTGGTGAACCACCAGTCGGCGCGCGCCACCCAGCGGGTGACCACAGCGATGGCCTGCACGTTGTGGCTGCGGTTGACGAAGAACATGTAGAAGGCCGTGCCGAATCCGGTGCCGAACATGAAGGTGGCCGAGAGGATGTGCAGCCATTTGATGCTGAGGTAGTCCATTTTCTTTCCTTTCAACGCAGGCGCCACATGACGCAAAAGAGCAGCAGCAGGGGCAGGTTCTTGGACAAGGGGCCGAAGGGATGTGCCCAGAATTGCGGCAGCCACAGGCTCATCATGAGCGTGTAGGCCGCCACCAGCGCCGCCTGCAGCGGCCACAACCACCTCAGCCAGCGGGCTGAGCGAACCAGGCCTACCAGCAGTGCGATGCCGATGGCGGCGTCGAGCATGCTCGCGCCCAGCAGGACGGGCTCTTGCAAGGCAGCTGGAATACCGCACGCCGCCAGCCAGATCTGGCTCACGGCGTGCGGCCAGGCGAACCACGATACATAGGCCGTGCTCAGCCAGAGCAGGGCAATGACCAGCGTCAAGGCTGGGTATCCCCAGCCCAGCGTGGCCCCGGCACGCATGTCGGGCGTACAGAAATGCGCTGGATCGCGGCTGGGCCGGGGCAAGAGCTGGTTCATCACCGGGGTGTCGGGGCACAGCCGCCCGTCTGCACTGGCGGCCAGCATGGAAAGCGGTTCGGCTGCCAGCAAGGGCAGCCTCAACCCTGTCGTCATCCTTGCCAGGGGCTGCGTCAGCGCGAATGGCAGGCTGCCCAGCCAGCCCGAGGGCGCTTGCATCCCTTGGCGCAACAGCGCGATATAGTGCGACAGGGAAATGGTGCGCGGGCCAGCCACCTCAATGCGGCGCGGCCAGGCCTGATCGTCGCCCCTCATCTTCACCAGTCTCACCACCAGCGCCGCTACATCGTCCACATGCACCGGGCGTACCGGCACCTGTGCACCCGGGATGAACATCAGCGGCAGCGTCGCCAGCCGCATCATCAGCTGGCTGCTGGCGCCTTGCGGGCTGAACACCAGCGAGGGCCGCAGGATGGTGCAGTGCAGGTCTTGCCGCGCCAGTGCTTCTTCGCCCAAGCCTTTGCTGCGCCAGTAGCCCGCCTCGGAACGGCTGTCGCTGCCCAGCGCGGATACATGGATGAGCGCACAGTCGGCCCGCACGCAGGAGGCTGCCAGCGCCTGCGGGACGCGGTGATGTACGAGGTCGAATTGCCCAGCTTGTTCTTCAGTGATCAGCCCCACGCAATTGACCACGACATCGATGCCGACGAGCTCGCGGTCCCACTGTGCTGAGCTCTGCAGGTCGGCAAAATCGATGCGCCTGCCCTCAGAGGGTCCCCGGCGCTGGCGGGAGCCGGCGATGGCCTCGTGCCCCGCATCGGTGAGTGCGCGCAGGACCGACGCACCAATGGCGCCGGTGGCGCCGAGAACCAGGATTTTCATGGCAACTCCAGGAGGAATATTGTCTGTAATTTCTGAATAAACAGAAATAGGTGTCCAAAAAAACACCCGGAATGCCAAGCAATCCGGGTGCAGAGCGCACTGCCTAGTTTTTCTCGTCACTGCTCAACAGCCGCGCCACCTTGCCGCCCATCTTGAGGAAGCGCTTGAGTGTTGTGGGCGGCAGGTGCTTGTAGTCTTCATAGCTGGAGGTGAGCATTTCCAGAAAATCCAGCGCCTGATCCATCCTCGCCTGGGCTGCGCGGCTCAGGGTCTGGTCGTCTGATGCCCCGGCGGCGCAGTCGCGCAGCACAGTGAGGGTAGGGTCGATTTCGCGCCGCTTGCGCTCTTCCACGATCACGCGGAATATTTCCCACACATCTTGCAAGGCCACGAAATGGTCGCGCCGGTCACCTGCAATATGGGTGATGCGCACCAGTCCCCAGCTCTGCAGCTCCTTGAGACTGTTGCTGACGTTGGAGCGCGCTACCTGGAGGGTTTCCGAGATTTCCTCGGCGTGCAAGGGCTGGTCGGCCAGGAACAACAGCGCTTGTATCTGCGCTACCGTGCGGTTGACGCCCCAGCGCGTCCCCATCTCGCCCCAGTGAAGCACATATTGCTGCGCGGTCGGTCCTAGTTCCATGATGAGAGATTTCTCTAATTTCTGTCGTGACAGAAATAATAAAGAGGAAAGCCTGTGCCGTCAATGCGTAGCGCGGGGCTCCCCCACCCTGGCCTTACCAGTCCAGCTGCACCGACAACAACACCGTGCGCGGCGCAGTCACCGTGACGTAGGGTTTGTCCAGCAGCCAGGCGCTGCGATTGAAGAGGTTCTCGACATTGAGTCGCCAGACCATCGGGTGTTCGCCCTGGCCGCTGGCATAGCGCACGCCCAGGTCCCAGCGCGTCCAGCCGGGCAGGCGCAGGGTGTTGGCGGCGTCGTAGTAGACCGGGCCGGTGTGGATCATGCGGCCCGAGAAGGCCAGCCCGGGTAGCCACCGGGCGTCCCAGTCCAGGCCCAGGTTGGCGGTATGCAGCGGCACACCAGGGGCGACGCGGCCATCGTTGAGACCATTTTCGGTGCGCAGCAGCCGGGCGTCATAGAACGTGGCGCTAGCCAGAAGGCGCAGGCCACGCCCGGCCTCGCCATAGGCCGACAGTTCCAGCCCGCGATTGCGCTGGCGGCCATCATAGCCGTAGGAGCTGCCGGCGGGTGTGCCGGCCTGGGTGGTGATGACGGCGCTGGGGTTGTCGATCTGGAACAGCGCTACTTGCGTCATCACCTTGCCCCAGTCCAGCTTGGCCCCCGCCTCCAGCTGGCGCGAGCGATAGGGCGCCAGCACCTGGCCGGCATTGACCATGCCGGTGGGAACGATGGTGCCGCGCGTGAGCCCGGAGGTGGTGTTGGCATAGAGCGAGAGCCCCGCCACGGGCTTGAGCACCAAGCCCAGCAGGGGGGAGATGGCGCTGGCCTCATAGGAAGAGACCTGCGCACCGCTGACAGTATCGAAGCTGTCATAACGCACTGACTGGCGACGCGCGCCCACCAGAACCTGCAGATGATCATCCAGCAGCCGCAGCGTATCGGTCAGCGACAGGCTGTCCAGCGTCATGTCATAGGCCTTGCGCGGTTCAGTGCGCGCCCCGCTGATGACGGGCAGCATGGCCGGGGCATACAGGCTGTAGGCACTGCTGTCGGCTGAGACCAGGTAGGCATTGCCGGCCTGCTGCCTGAGCCGTGTGACACCCAGCGACACGCCGTGCCGCACCGCTCCGGTGGCCGCTTGCAGGCGCAGCCCGGCGTCGGCGCTGAGCGTGCGGCTGGCGGTGTCGTAATAGGCATTGCGCACGCTCCCAGCGCCGCTGGCGTCCACCGAGCCGGTGGGCAGGTTCTGCTGGGTGGCGCTGCGTCGCTGGCCCACAGCGGCGTAGGCGCTGAGCTGCTCGCTGAGATCGGCGTCCACCCGCATGAGCAGTGCATCGTCCTGGAAGCTCAGCTGGTTGCCTGAAAAGAAATCCAGGTCCCCCGCAGGCGGGGCCGGCAGCGCCGTCACACCCGGCAAGAAGCCGACCTGCGGACGGAAGTCGCTGCTGTTCTCGCGCTGCCGGTAGGCATCCAATGACCAGCGCCATCCGCGGCCCCGGTAGTCCAGCGCCAGCGCGCCGGCACCGACGTCCTGGCGGCCGCCGGCAATGCTGGCCTCGCCCCGGCGCAAGACGGTGTTGAAGCGGATGCCCCAGGCGTCCTGCGCACCGAAGCGACGGCCCAGATCCGCCTGCACGCCCGGCTGGCGGCGGCTCTGATAGAGCACAGTCAAACGGGTCAGCGGCTCGTCCTCGGCACGCTTGGTCACCAGGTTGATGCTGCCGCCGATGCTGCCCTCGGGGCTGATGCCATGCAACAGCGTACCCGGCCCCTTGAGCACTTCCACCCGTTCGATCATTACCGCCGGCATGCGGTTGCCGGAGGCCAGTCCGAACAGCCCATTGACGCCCACATCACCGCTGGTGAGCCCGTAGCCACGGATCTGGTAGGTCTCGCCAAAGCCGCCCGTGGAGGTGAGCATGCGAATGGACGCATCGTTGAGCACGGCGTCGGCCACGGTGCGGGCCTGCTGGTCCTGCAAGAGTTCACTGGTGTAGTTCAGGGTCGCCAGCGGGATATCCATCACCGCCGTATTGCCCAGTACGCCCAGCGCGCCGCCGCGGGCCAGGTAACCCCCCGCATACGCCGAGGTATCGGCCGTCGCCCGGATCGTCACAGTCGGCAGGGGCGTGCTGGCCACCGTGTCGACCGGCCTGAGCAGATAGCTGCCATTGGCTTGACGTATCGCTTGCAGGCCGGTGCCGGCCAGCAGCGCAGCCAGGCCCTGCTCGCTCTCATACTGCCCCGCCAGTCCTTCACTGTGCATGCCGGCCGTCTGCTCGGGCCGGAACGACAACAACAACCCGGCTTCCTGGCCGAAGCGGGCAAGCGCGTCTTCCAGCTTGCCTGCCGGGATGGCGTAGCTGCGCCATGTCGCCTGGGCCTGCGCCGTGACGCTGCCCGACAGCGCCAGCAGCAGCGCTGCTGTGCGCCGCCACTGTCCTGCCTTGCTTGCCTGCCTCATGTCGATACGCTGGTTCCAGGTCGGGTCAGAAAGCATCGGGCGACGGCGCCAGGTACCACTGGCGGCCCCCCCAGAAGCGCTGACGCAGTTGGGCCTGCAGCCCCAGCGCGGCGGCCAGGGTGGCGATGACGGCGTCGCTGTCGGCCACCGGATAGGAGCCCGAGATCCGCACGCCGCCCACGGACGGCGCGCAGTTGAGCCGGTCGGTGGTATAGCGGCCCAGTTCGGCCAGGAAGGCGTCCAGCCGCATGCCGCGCGCCACGATCACGCCATCGGTCCAGGCCATGCGGGTCTCATCGGCTGTCGTGACATCGCCCACGCCTTGCGCGCTGAAGGCGGCCTGCTGGCCGGCCTGCAACACCAGCACTTCTTGCGCTGCCTGGCGCGGGACCAGGCGTACCGCACCTTCCCAGACGCTGACCTCGGTGCGGCCCTCGCGCTGGCGCACCGCGTAACGGGTGCCGAGGGCGTAGGCCAGGCCTTGCGCCGTCTCCACCAGGAAAGGCCGGCCGCCGCCGGCCTTGCCGGTCGTCACCAGCAGCTCGCCGCTGATGAGGCGCAGGCGGCGCTCCTCGGCGCTGAAGGCCAGGTTGACGGTGGTGTCGGTGTTGAGCGCCAACTGGCTGCCGTCTTCCAGCACCAGGCGGCGTTGCTGGCCGATACCGGTGCGCAGGTCGGCGCGCCATTGCTGCCAGGGTTCGGTGCGACTGAGTCCCCAGGCCACGCTGCCGCCAACGACCAGCAGCGCCAGCGTCTTGATGGCCTGGCGGCGGTTTCCGGAGGGCGCGGGTGTGAGCGCGGCCTGGGCGATGGCGGCATTGACCGGCGAGGCGAGCCCTTGCAGCCGACCACGTACCGATTCGATGCGTCGCCAGGCGCGCTCATGGTCGGGATGCGCGCGCCGCCAGGCCTCCCAGGCTTCCAGGGTGGCGGGCGCAAGCGGCTGGGTTTGCAGCTCCAGCAGCCATTCCACCGCCCGCTCGGCCACCTGCGGCGGCACCCCGGCGGCGTCGGCGGTGGGCTGGTACCAGGATGAATGCGCCAACGCCTGCCCCGGCTCTTCAGGCGCTGAAGGAGATGTCGGCGAAATAGCAGCGCTGCAAGGCCTTGACCAGGTAGCGTTTCACCGTCGGGATGGAAATGCCCAGGGCGGCTGCGACCTGGGCGTGGGTCAGGCCGTCGAGCTGCGAGAGCAGGAAAGCGCGGCGCACGATGGAAGGCAGTTCGTCGAGCAACTGGTCCAGCTCCAGCAGGGTTTCCAGCAGGATGGCCTGCTCCTGCGGCGAGGGCGCCAGCGCCACCGGGGCCTGCGCCAGCGCCTCCAGGTAGGCCTGCTCCAGTTTCTCGCGTCGCCACAGGTTCGATACCAGCCGTTGCGCCACCGTGGTCAGGTAGGCGCGCGGCTCATGGATCACGCTGGGCACCCGCTCGCTGCCCAGCAGGCGCAGGAAGGTGTCCTGCGCCAGGTCCGCCGCCTGCTCGCTATTGCCGAGACGACGCTGCAGCCATCCCTTGAGCCAGGAATGGTGGTCGCAATAGAGGGCTTCGATAGACATGGGAACCGGCATCCCTGGACAGGTGGGCAGAAGGGCAAGCAAAGGCTGCAAAGTGTCCAGTATAAATGATAGTGATTACCATTAACAATGCCGTTACCGCCGGCCTGCCCTTCCTCAGCCGTCACTGTCGAGCTGCAGCGCCTCGTGGACCTGGTGGATGCGCACGACCCGGTAGTGTTCTGGTTGCTCGACCAGCACGCAGGTCTTGCCGGTGCGCTTGCAATGGTCTTGCACGCGCCAGTAGTCGCCGTGGCTCAAGCACCCGGTCTGGCAGATCACCAGGTCGGCCGCGACGATGCCGGCCTCCAGTTCCGACAGGTCGGGCTCGGCCGCCGAGGGTAGGCTGGCCGAGATCGGCATCTGCAATTTCTCGCGCATCAGGTCTTGCAGCCGTGCATGCAGCTCCTTGACCTTGCGCGCCAGCCGCACGCGCGGCGCCAGGTCCGGCGCGGCCGCTTCCAGCGCGGCGCGGTCGGCCTGCGCCCAGGCCAGGGCGCTGTCCCGGGCAATGATCTGGGCGCGCAATTGCATGGTCTGGCCGCGCAGGCGGGCGATTTCCTGCGCCTGCTGCGTCAGCAGTTCACTGCAGCGCTTCTGCACGGCGGCCAGGTGGCGCAGCAGAATAGCGTGTTCCATCGACGCAGGGTCGGGGGCTGGTGTGGGCTGTGTGGGCTGTGTTTCTTCGTTCATGTCTTGTCTCCCTTGCGGTCACGTCGGGCCGCAGGAGCTGCGTCACGACGAACGGTCACCGATTATAGATGAGAATGATTGTCATTTGATGATTTCATCAGCAGGGTTATTTCCCCGCCCGCTGGAAAAATATAAAAAAAAAACGGCCTCGACAAAGTCGAGACCGTTGCTTGCTGCATCTTCACCGCCGTAGCGGTCCCCGCATCAGCGGGCTTGCGCAGCGCCCGGCCAGAGGCGCACCACCAGCGCCAAGCCAGCTGCCAACGTTGCCAGCGCCACCACGGCAATCCAGCCCCATTGCGCCAGCACCAGGCTGCCTAGCGCTGCACCAGCGGCCATGCCGATGAACATGCCGACGAAGAGGATGGCGTTGAGGCGGCTGCGAGCGCCGGGCTCGATGCTGTAGACGATGGTCTGGTGCGCCACCAGGGTAGCCTGCACGCCCAGATCAAAGCCCACCGCAGCCACCGCCAGCAGCACCAGCTGCCCCTGGGTCGAGAACCACGGCGACAGCGCCATGGCGCCGAAGGACACGATGGCCAGGCCCACGCCCAGACGGGTCACCAGTTCCGGGCCCTTCTTGTCCGAGATGCGCCCTGCCAACGGTGCGGCCAGTGCACCAGCTGCGCCTGCCAGGCCGAATGCACCGGCCGCTGCGCTGCCGAGGTGGAACGGCGCACCGTGCAGCATCACCGCCAGGGTCGACCAGAAGGCCGAGAAACCGATCGAGAGCAAGCCTTGCGCCAGCGCGGCACGGCGCAGCGCCCCATGCTTCTTGAACAAGGTCGCCAGCGAAGCCATCAACGCGCCATACGACAGGTGCGTCGTCGGATGGAAGCGCGGCAGCCCGCGCCACGCCGCCACCCCGATCAGGGCGATGCTGGCCGCCGCCGCCACGAACATGGTGCGCCAGCCAAAGTGCTCGGCCACGAATCCGCTGACCACCCGTGAGAGCAGGATGCCCAGCAGCAAGCCCGTCATGACGGTGCCCACGACGCGGCCCCGGCTTTGTTCCGGCGCCAGGCTGGCCGCCGCCGGGACGATATCCTGGGCCAATGTGGCTGTCAGCCCCACCGCCAGGCTGGCCGCCAGCAGCGCACCCACGCCCGAGGCCGCGCCAGCCAGCAGCAGCGCCGCCGTCAGGATGGCAGCCTTGATCAGGATGATGCGGCGACGGTCATACCGGTCGCCCAGCGGCGCCAGCAACAGGATGCCCAGCGCATAGCCGAGCTGCGTGGACATGGGCACCATGCCGACGGCGCGTTCGGAGGCACCGATGTCATCGGCCAGCACTCCCAGCATGGGTTGCGAGTAATACAGCGAGGCCACGGCCAGGCCGGCCCCCGAGGCCAGCAACAGGATCAGCGAAGAAGACAGCCCATGGGCCGGTGCGCCCGACTGTGCGCCGGTGTGGCCTGTATGCGTCTTTTGAATGGTATTCATGGTGGAAACTCCGTTCAGGTAGTCGTGCTGCCGGCCCGGGAAATCCCCTCTCTGCCAGCGTTGGAACGGATTTTCCGCTACCCGGCGGGGTTGCGGTAGTAGCGCCGGCGGCAGAATTGTTATACGTTAGCCGTATGACCAAGCCCTCTGCCCCAGCCTCCCCCGCCTTCTCGGCCACCGGCCTGACCGACCGCATCGAGCTCATGCAGACCTTCGTGCGCATCGTCGAAGCCGGCAGCCTCTCGGCCGCCGCCGCGCAACTGGCCACCACCCAGCCCACCATCAGCCGCCGCCTGCAGACGCTGGAGCGCTCGCTCGGCGTGCGCCTGCTGCAACGCTCCACCCACGCGATGAAGATGACCGAGGACGGCGAGCGCTGCTACGAGCGCGCCAAGGAATTGCTGGCCGGCTGGGATGATTTCGAAAACGAGCTGCGCGGTGCGCGCCAGCATGCCGAGGGTTCGCTGCGCGTGGTGGTGCCGCATGCCTTCGGGCAGAAGCAGCTGATCGGACCGTTGGCGCAGTTCATGCGCCAGCATCCGCGCATCACGGTGGAATGGCTGCTGCATGACCGCGCCGCCGATTTCATCAGCCAGGGCATCGACTGCGCCATCCAGGTCGGCGAGGTCAACGATCCCTCGGTGGTGGCCATCCACCTGGCCGAAGTGCCGCGCATGACCGTGGCGGCGCCCTCGGTGCTGGCTGGCCGCCCCATGCCGCGCCAACCCGCCGACCTGGCCGAGTTGCCCTGGATTGCCATTCCCGCCTTCTACCGCCGCGAAGTCACCCTCACCCACGCCCACACGGGCGAGCAGCGCCAGGTCTCCTTCCGTCCGCAATTGGTCACCGACAGCCTGTACGCCCTGCGCAATACCGCCGTCGAGGGACTGGGCGTGGCCGTCGGTTCGTCCTGGGTGCTCAATGAAGATGTGGCCGCGGGCCGACTGGTGCAGTTGCTGCCGGACTGGCAGCCGGCCCCGCTGCCAGTCTGCCTGCTCTATCCCTATGCCCGCTTCCAGCCCGCGCGGCTGCGCCACTTCATCGACACCATGAAAGAGGCCATGCCGTCCGTGGTGCATCAGGCTGTGGGCTGGGGGGCCTTGCGGCCCTGATCGTCCTGCGCTGCGTCTAGCCGGCGCGCTGGTCCAGTCGCATGGTGCGATGCTGGGCATAGTGCTGGTGCCACGAGAAGGCCTCGCCCAGCAGGTGCGGGGTGTGGCCGCCAGCCTGGCAGGCGCGCTCGAAGTAGTCGCGCAGCTGGGCGCGATAGTCAGGATGGCAGCACTGTTCGATGACCTTCACCGCCCGCTCGCGCGGCGCCAGACCGCGCAGGTCGGCCAGGCCCCATTCAGTGACCAGCACATCCACATCATGCTCGCTGTGGTCCACGTGCGAGACCATCGGCACCACGCTGGAAATGGCGCCATCCTTGGCCACCGACTTGGACACGAAGATCGAGATCTGTCCATTGCGCGCAAAGTCGCCCGAGCCGCCAATGCCGTTCATCATGTGGGTGCCGCCCACGTGGGTGGAATTGACATTACCGTAGAGGTCGAACTCCAGCGCCGTATTCAAGCCGATGATGCCCAGCCGGCGCACCAGTTCAGGATGGTTGCTGATCTCTTGCGGACGCAGCACCACCTTGTCGCGGTAACGGTCGATGTTGGCCAGGAAATGCGCATACTTGTCCTGCGACAGCGTGATCGACGAGGCCGACGCAAAAGCCAGCTGGCCCGAATCGAGCAGGTCGATGGCGCTGTCCTGCAAGACTTCCGAATACATCACCAGGTTGCGGAAGGGCGACTCCACCAGTCCATGCAGCACCGCATTGGCAATGGTGCCGATACCCGCCTGCAGCGGCGCCAGCGTATGCGGCAGGCGACCCGCTTCCACTTCGCATTCGAGGAAATGGATGACGTGACCGGCGATGGCGCGGGTCTCGTCATCGGGCGGCAAGACCGACGAGGGGCTGTCGGGCGTCTGCGTGAGCACGATGGCCACCACCTTGGCCGGATCGAAGGGGATGGTGGTGCTGCCGATGCGCTGGTCCGCCACCGTCAACGGGATCGGTTCACGCGCCGGACGGGCCGCCGGCAGGTAGATGTCGTGCAAGCCTTCCAGCGCCAGCGGCACGCTGGTGTTGAGTTCGATGACGATCTGCCGGGCCTGCTCCACGAAGCTGGCCGAATTGCCCACCGACATGGTCGGCACGATGCCCTCCTCGGTGATGGCGGCGGCTTCGATGACGGCGATGTCGATGCGCGAGGGCGTCCCGCTGCGCAGCTGTTCGGCGGTCTCCGAGAGATGCTGGTCGATGAACATCACCTCACCCGCATTGATCTTGCGGCGCAGGGTCGGATCGACCTGGAAAGGCAGGCGTCGCGCCAGCAGGCCCGCTTCGGCCATGAGGCCATCGCTGCCATTGCCCAGCGAGGCGCCGGTGATGACGGTGAAATGCAGTTCTTCCTGCGCCGCCCGGTCGGCCAGCGCGCGCGGCATGGCCTTGGCGTCGCCGGCGCGGGTGAACCCGCTCAGGCCAATGGTCATGCCGTTGTGGAAGAAGGTGGCCGCCTCGGCGGCGGACATGACTTTGCCGGCCAAGGCGGGCTGGCGGATGCGCTGGCTATCCATGAGAGTGTGCTCCTGCTCGGGTTCTTTAGGGGGTGAGAAGTGCATCCTTGACGGACTTCTTGCATTCTTTTTTGTCCCAGTATAGGAGCCGCGTACTATGCGCTGTATGATTAAAATTCCCGATTTCCAGTCATAAAACGCATAGCTCTCCACTCCGCCGAAAGTCCCTCGCCATGGATATCCGCGCCCTGCGCTACTTCACCGAAACGGTACGCCACAACAGCTTCAGCCGCGCCGCCGACGCCCTGCATGTCACCCAGTCCACCGTCAGCAAGATGGTGCGCCAGCTCGAGGAAGAAGTGGATGCGCCTCTGCTCATCCGCGATGGCCGCCGCCTGCAGCTCACCGATACCGGCCGCGTGGTCTACGAGCAGGGCCAGCAGATCCTGGCCGCGATGCAGCGCCTGCACGCCGAGGTGCGCGATACCAAGGCGCTGCGCTCGGGCCGCCTGGAGATCGGCATCCCGCCCATGATCAACATCCTCTGCACCCCCGTGCTCAAGGCCTTCCGCGAACGTCATCCCGACATTGCCGTGGTCTTGCAGGAAGACACCGGACCGCAGATCGAGCAGCGCGTGGCCAATGGCGAACTGGAGATCGGCATGACGGTGCTCCCAGCCGATCCCGAACTGGGGCTGGAGACATTGCCGGTGGCCAGCTATCCGATGTGGGCCGTGGCCCAGGCCGGCAGCTTCCAGAAGAACCGCGCCAGCCTGCGCTGCGCCCAGCTCGATGGCATGCCCCTGGTCCTGCTCAACAATGAATTCGGCCTCACCCGCAGCCTGCGCGGCGTCTTCCGCGAACATGGCATCAAGCCCGAGATCGTGGCCCAGAGCGCCCAATGGGACTGGCTGGTGGCCATGGCTTTGGCCGGCATGGGGACGGCCCTGCTGCCCGAGCCCTTCATCCACCGCCTGGCCACCCAGCAGTTACAGGCCGTGCGCCTGGTCGAGCCCGAGGTGCAGTGGAAGGTCGCCTACGTCACCCGGGGCGGCTATCTCTCGCACGCGGCGCATGCCTGGATGGCGGTCTCGGCGCAACTCTTCGCGGGCGGCAAGCTGCGCAAGAGCACGAGCTGAAGCATCCATGCACAGAGGGAATGCAATATCGGAACTTAAGTCATACCGTGCATGCAGCGGATTCCTATACTGATCAGGCCGATACCTGCCTCCCCTCTTCATCCGCGCCGGCGGAACCGGAATGACGTCGTTGCGGCCATGAGCGCGCAGGTGTCGGCACCCCACGCCAGCCGCCTCCCTCCGCCCACGTGATCATGCCGCCGCTCCTGACGCCGCGTTTTTCCCAGTATTTCTCGCTGTACCGCCTGCTCCTGCTCTCCCATTGCCACCGCTGCCGCACCCGCGTGGAACGCTGGCGCGCGCAATTCCCCCTGCGTCACGCCAATCTCTCCGAAGGCCTGCGCGCCGCCTGCAGCGCGGCGGCCATGCTGCTGTTGGGCGAATGGCTGGGCAATCCCCTGTTTTCCTGGGCGGCCATCGGCGCCTTCCTCACCTGCCTGGCCGACAGCGCCGGTTCCAACCGCGCCCGCCTCGCCTCCATGGGCGGCTTCGCGCTGGCCTCCACGCTGGGCGGAATGGTCGCCGCCAGCGCCGCTTCCCTGAGCGTGGAACTGGGCTGGCTGACCATCATGGCCTGCGCTGGCGTGGCGGGCTTTTCGCGCATCTATGGCGCCGCTGCCGGGCTGGTGCTGATGCTGGCCGCGGGCGTCTCGGCCATCATGGCCGATGCCCCGGTGATCCTGTGGCCGCTGCGCCAGAGCCACGTGCTGATCTACTTTGGCGGTTGCCTGTGGGCCCTGCTGTTGGGGTTGACGGTGTGGCGCATCCATCCCTTCGGACCGGCGCGGCAAGCCGTGGCGCGCGCCTATGGCACGCTGGCCGAGCTGGCCTCCATCGCCGCAGCCAGCGGCCTGGACGAGCCGGCCTATGCCAGCCACGCCGCCGACCTGGCTGCGCATGCGCGCCGTCATGCGCGTTTCGACATCGCGGCCGCGCGCCGCGCCCTGCAAGCCGTGGCCGTGGAGCGCACCGAATCGCGCCGCCTCTACGACAACCTGCTGGTGCGCCTGGCCCGCGCTGACGATCTGCTCGATGGCATCACGTTGCTGGTGGACCTGCAACTGACGCATTACCAGGAACCCCGCGCACGCCAGCGCACGACGCGGGTGCTGGCCGGCATTGCCCGCCAGCTGCAGGCCATGCAGGCTGCCATGAGCCAGGGCGAAGCCATTGCCGCCGACGAGGATGCGCGCATCATGGCGCGGCTGCGCCAGCTGGTGGCGCGCCTGCCCAGCGGCACAGGCCGCTTGTTGCAACAGGTGCATACGCCCTTGGCCGTGGGCAGCGACGACCCGGCCGGACTCAAGCAGATGGCCCGCACCGCTGCGCCCGCACGTGCCATGCCGGCGATCCTGCTGCATCGCTTGCGGGCCTTGTGGCGCAAGGCCGCCTCGCATGCGGCCACCGGCTCGGCCGAGTGGCATCACGCCTGGCGTTGCGCGGCAGCGGCCGGCGCCACCTACCTCATCGTGCATCTGCTGGAACTGCCCTTCGGTTACTGGGCCACCATGGCGACCATGCTGGTGATGCAGCCGAGCATTGCCGAGAGCTGGTCGCGCAGCATGGAGCGCGCCGTCGGCAGCGTGGTGGGCGGCGTGCTGGCCGTGGGGCTCTGCCTGGTGGTGCATTCGCCGCTGGCGCTGGCCTTGCTGGTGTTCCCCCTCACGGTGCTGACCATGGCCCTGAAGCCGGTCAGCTATGGGCTGTACGCCACCTTCCTCACACCGGTGTTCGTGCTGGTGGCCGATGTGGGCGGCGATCCTGCGCACGAACTGGCCAATGCGGCCCTGCGCGCCGGCAACAATGTCATCGGCGCAGTGGTGGCGGTGCTGGCCAGCTACCTGTTCTGGCCGCGCCGTCATCCCGAGGATCCGCAGGCGCAATTGCAGCGCATGGCCCAGCTCAACCTGGCCTATCTGATCGAGGCCCTGGCCACGCAGGCCGCGCCGCAAATGGCCATGCTGCACGCCCACCGCCGCGCCGCCTGCGTGGCCAATGTGGAAGCCGGCCTGCTGCTGCAACGGGTGGCGCGCGAGCGCGGCTGGCCCGAACGCGATCATGGACGCGGACGCACCGCCGTGGCCTTGTCGCGGCGGCTGGCGGCGGCGGCCAGCCACATCTGGGCGCACCCGCAGGCGGCGTCACCGGAATTGCTGGCCTGGTTGCGCGCGCTGGCTGCGGCCTTGTCGGCGCATCAGAGCAGCGCCCTGCACCACTTGCTGCGCCATCGTCCCGCCCCCATGCACCTGGCTCAGGCCGCTGCCGTGGAGACCGCCTGCCTGCTGGTGGCCACGCTCGAGGCAGACCGTGCGATGCCTGCAGGAAAATAAGCGGAAACAAAATCGCCCTTCCCTGTTCGAACCGGAAAAACGCTTCGGCGTGCCGCTTCGACAACATGCCAATGGAAGGGAATGGATGAGCTTCGACCTGGATTTTCTCTACAACATGAACGAGGGCCCGCTGCGCTCCGGCCTCATCGTGCTGGGCGTGGCCCTGGTGGCCGTGGTGGTGGCGGTGTTCCTGCACCGGGTGGGCATCGCGGTGGTGCGGCGGCTGGCGCGTGGGCGCCCCTTCACCACGACCGCCACCGAGGTTACCTTCAGCGCCAGCCGCACCTGCGTGATTCTGTTCATGCTGCGCCTGGTGCTCACTGGCGCGCCGGACAATACCCCCGGGCTGACCAGCATTTCCTACCTCACCTCCATCGCCCTGATCCTGGCGCTGACCTGGTTCCTGATCCGCTGCGTCAAGTCGGTCAGCCTGACCGTCATCAATCTCAATCCCTATGACGTGGCCGACAACCTCAAGGCGCGCCGCATCCTCACCCAGACCCGCGTGCTCTCGCGCAGCGCCTATTTCATCATCGCCATGCTGGGCCTGTCCTTCGTGCTGTTGACGCTGCCAGGCGCGCGCCAGTTCGGCGCCAGCCTGCTGGCCTCGGCCGGGGTGGCCGGCATTGTCGCCGGTATTGCGGCCAAGCCGGTGCTGGGCAATTTCTTTGCGGGGTTGCAGATCGCGTTTTCGCAGCCGATCCGCATCGATGACGTACTCATCGTCAAGGGCGAATGGGGCCGCGTGGAAGAGATCACCGGCACCTTCGTGGTGGTGCGCATCTGGGACGAGCGGCGCATGATCGTGCCGCTGCAATGGTTCATCGAGAACCCCTTCGAGAACTGGACCCACACCTCTTCCACCATCCTCGGTACGGTGTTCCTGTGGCTGGATTTCTCGGTGCCCACGCAGGCCATCCGCGACGAATTCGAACGCGTCTGCAAGACCCTGCCGTTGTGGGACAAGCGCGTCTGCGTCATGCATGTCACCGATGTCAGCGAGCGCACGATGCAGGTGCGCCTGCTGGTCTCGGCCAAGGATTCGGGCAGCGCCTTCGACCTGCGCTGCCAGATCCGCGAACACATGATCGGCTTCATCGCCAGCAACTATCCGGGGGCGTTGCCGCGTCTGCGCGCCGAGGTCGAGGCGCGCAACGATCCCGAGGCGATCGACAGCATCATCGACGGACCGCCCACGCAGAAGGCCTGAGCGCGCTTGCCGCCGCGCAGGCGCTGGATGTGACAAGGGCCTCGGATCACGAGGCCCTTGTCATGTCTGGCCTGCGGCAACTGTCGTGCAGCGTGCCGCAGGCGCAAGGCGCTTACTGGTCGGTGACCTTCATCTCGCCATTGGCGCGGGCTTGCGCCAGTTCGGCACGCACTTGCTCGCGCGTCTTGCCGTTCTGTGCCACGGCGCGGGTGTCGGCGCCATTGAGGCCCTGGTCGCGGTCCGTGACCAGCAACTGACCCTGGCTGCGGGCTTGTTGCAGTTCAGCGATCACGTCGGCGCGGGTCTTGGTGGAGACGAACTTGCTTTCCACGGGATACGGGGCTTCGGCCATGGCGGCGCCAACGGTAGTGCTCAGCAGCAGGGCTGCGAAGAGATGCTTGGTGTTCATGATCTTTCCTTTCTGGTATGGGGCTGATGAGCGCCGCGCAGGGCGGCGGCACGCTCATCGGCAACGATTCGATTCAACAGGGATGACTGGATTACAGGGCGCGGTCCTGGGCGTTGCTCACGGCAGTGCCCTGGTTGCGGGCCTGTTGCAATTCCTGCTGCACTTGCTGGCGGGTCAGGGTCGAGTGGAAGGGCTTGTCGACCGGGTACTGGTCGGTGACCAGCAGTTCGCCATTGGCGCGGGCTTGCTTCAGTTCTGCGACCACTTCAGCGCGGGTACGGGTGGAGACCACGGGCTGGTCCATCGGATATTGGTCGGTGACGAGGATCTCGCCATTGGCGCGTGCCTGTTGCAGTTCGGCAATCACATCGGCGCGGGTCTTGGTGGCGACGAACTTGCTTTCCACGGGATACGGGGCTTCGGCCATGGCGGCGCCCACGGCGGTAGTCAGCAGCAGGCCGGCGAAGAGGTTCTTGGCAATATTCTTGGTGTTCATGATCGTTCCTTGTGAGAGATAAGGATGAGCACTTCAACCCGGCCCGACGCTTGTGGATCAGTCGTTGTGTGCTGTCATCGTGGAACCAAGTGTAGGGATCGGGCTGGCCGAGAAAAAGCCGACAAACCGGAATACATCATTCCAGAAACGCGAACAATCAGTTTTTTCGATGTTGTACTTGGTTTTTTTCGCTGCAACTGCACATGCTGGAAGAGCCAGGCACCAAGGCGTTATTAAAGATAAGCTGTTGATTATTATAGGAAGTAGGCGATATCTCGCTGTGGTATCGGCCACCGCACCCCGCATCGACTTTGCGATGCCGCAAAGCGAATTCTATCGGGTCGATACAAAATGCCAATGACTTGTTCAAACTATTTGATCAAGTTTTTCAGGGCTTCGTTGTATACGATAAGATATAGCGAAGCGGGCCGCCCCGCCCTGCTCCTTCCTCCCACGAACCTATCGTCGCCCATGAACAAGACCGCCCTCGCCCTGCGCCATGTCGTTTCCGAAGATCTGGGCCAATTGGCGCCGCTGCTGGCGCGCAATGGCTACCAGGTGCGCCATTTCGACGTCGGCGTAGACAGTTTCGACCAGCTCTCGCCGCTGGATGCGGACCTGCTCATCGTGCTGGGCGGTCCCATTGCGGTCTATGACACCGAGGCCTATCCCTGGCTGCGCGCCGAGATCGCCTGGTTGCGTGCGCGCCTGCTGGAAGACCTGCCCACGCTGGGTCTGGGCCTGGGTGCGCAGCTCATGGCGGCGGCGCTGCATGCCCGCGTCTATCCCGGCAGTTGTGGCAAGGAAATCGGCTGGAGCCGCCTGCAGGCCGGCCCGCATCTGGACGAGCATGCCTGGCTGCGCCAGCTGGTGGACCCGGAAACCCGCGTGCTGCACTGGCATGGCGACACCTTCGACCTGCCGCGCGGGGCGCGCCACCTCGCTTCTTCCGACATGTATCCCCACCAGGCCTTCGCCTGGGGTCGCCATTGCCTGGCGCTGCAATTCCACCCCGAAGTGGACGTGCGCACGGTCGAGCAATGGATGCTGGGCCATGCCCATGAGATCGCCCATACCCGCAATATCAGCCTGGCGCGGCTGCGCGCAGACGCCCAGCAATATGGACGCCGCTTCGAGGAGGCAGCGCGACGCTTCTGGCAGGACTGGCTGCATAGCCTGGAGGGCCTGGACGGCAGCGAGGAACACAGGCGCAGCGCCTAGGCCGTTTTTCCAGCCCGCATTTTCAGCCCTCCCCCTTTTTCCACCCCCTGGGCAAGCTTAGGGTGGTAGTTCCATCCTGTTACCAATGCTTTCAAGCGCTCACGTTCGCTTGCATTTTTGCTCGAACCACCCACGCAATCGACGTTCAGACTACAGGCAAGCACGGCCAACGCCGACGTTGCAATGCAGCGCGGCAATTTCCGTGATCCGGGAAGCTCAGAATCAGTCCTTGTCTGACACGGAAACGGCGCCACGATCGCTTACAGTGCTTGCACGGATTGTTAGTTTCAACAATCGCGTTTCTAACTCGAAAAGTGTAAGGAGGTAACAAAATGAAGGCACGCCATATTCTGATTTCGTCCCTGTTCATGGCCCTGGCTGGCGGTGCAATGGCGCAGAGCAGCGCACCGGTTGCACCTTCTTCCACCGCAACCAATGGCGCTCCCTCGAACGATCCCTTCGTGCAGAAGCGTCAGGCCGATGCCGATGCGAAGGCGCAGTACAAGGCCGAGAAGAAGGCCGCCAAGCAAGAGTACAAGCAGGATCGCGCCCAAGCCAAGGCGCAGCTGAAACAGGAGCGCCAGGAATCGACCGCGCAGCGCAATGAGGCGCTGGCGACAACCCCTGCTGCACCGGTCGACAAGTCGCACTGATCTTCAAACGCAGCGTTACTCCGTGATGAAAGCCCCGGTCCTGCTGGATCGGGGCTTTTTTTCATCTGCTCGCCGCGCGTTCATTTTGTTATAAATGAAGAAAAGCAATGTTAGTGCCGTCAAAAAAAACTATAACAACATTGACCAGCAGAAAAGTTGCCGAAAGACCATCGGAAAACGCTTCGTCAATCTCATTTTCGACGTCATCGGAACGGTAAACGACTCACGTTTTCTGAGCCGTTTTTTATCCGAAACAGGTGCCGCGCAACACCATAAAACAGCTTCAATTACGCCCCTGCCGCCACAGGCAACGCGCCGCCCAGGCCGCACCCATCACTTGCAGCAGCATGAAGCCGGCCACGGCATTCCATCCTGAATGCTCCCAGAACCATCCCCCCACCGAGCCCAGGATGCTGCCGCCCAGGTAGTACGCCAGCAGGTAGAGCGAGGCCGCGTGCCCCTTGCCCTGGCGGGCCATGCGCCCGACCCAGCTGCTGGCGGCGGAATGGGTGGTGAAGAAGCCGATGGTCAGCAGCACGATGCCGCCGATCACCAGCACCAGCGATGAGGTGCAGGTCAGCAGCAGGCCCAGGCAGGAGATGCCGATGCCGACGGCCACCAGGGGGGCGCGGCCATAGCGGTCGGCCAGCGCACCGGCCCAGGACGAGGACAGCATGCCGAACAGATAGGCGCTGAAGATCAGGCCGGTGACCGTGGCCGAGAGCGAGAACGGCGGGCTCATCAGGCGAAATCCGGCATAGTTGTACGAAGTCACGAACACGCCCATGTTCAGCGCGGCGATGGCAAAGCACAGCGGCAGGCGGGCGTGGCGCAGATGGCCGCGCCAGAGCGCGAAGTGGTCGGCCAGCCGCATGCTGCTATTGCGCACGAAGTGGCGTGAGGCCGGCAGCATCATCACGAAGGCCACCGCCAGCGCCAGGTCCAGCGCACCGATGATGAGCATGCCGGCGCGCCAGCCCAGATGTTCGGCCAGCACGCTCATGGCTACCCGTCCGGCCATGCCGCCGAAGGCGTTGCCGCCCACATAGAGGCCCATGGCAAAGCCCAGTCCGGTCGCATCGATTTCCTCGGCCAGGTAGGCCATGGCCACCGCCGGCACCCCGCCCAGGGCGATGCCTTCGAGGGTGCGCGCCACCAGCAGCAGATGCCAGTCCGGCGCCACGCCAGCGGCCAGGTTGCAGCAGGCCGCCGTGGCCAGGGAGGCGAACATCAGTTCGCGGCGGCCATAGCGTTCGGACAGCATGCCCGCCAGCACGATGGACACGGCCAGAAAGCCCGTGGACAACGACAGGGCCAGGGAAGCGCTGGCTGCGCCAATGCCGAATTCCTGCGCGAAGATGGGCAGCAAGGGTTGCACGCAATACAGCAGCGAGAAGGTGGCGAAGCCTGAGAAGAACAGCGCCAGCACGATGCGGGCATAGGCGGCGCTGCCGCGGGTCGCGCCACGGGGCGCGGCTTCTGGCGCGCTCGGCGCCGGGGGCACCGGAGCGTCGGCGTTGGCCGCGCGGGCGGCCGGGTCGGACAGGGACTGCATGGAGGATTCCTTGCGACGGAGGGCGCCGGGCCTGCCGTCACCGTAGAGTGGATGAGTGGGTGAACAGGCAGTCTGGAAGAAATCCGTTATATTGTCCAATATATGGGACAGGGGTGGCCCATCTACAAAACAGATGGGGACACATCAGACGCCCTGTCACCGTCAACTCATCAGGACTGTTCATGGAACTCCGCCATCTTCGCTATTTCCTCGCCGTCGCCGAGCAACGCAGCTTTACGCGTGCCGCAGAAAAGGTGGGCATCGGCCAGCCGCCGCTGTCGATGCAGATCAAGGCGCTGGAAGAGGAAGTCGGCGCAGCGCTGTTCCTGCGCACTTCGCAAGGGGTGGAATTGTCGGAGGTCGGACGCGTGCTGCTGCCGCATGCGCAGCGCGCCGTGGACCAGGCCGAGCAGGCTCTGCGGGCCGCGCGCCAGGCCGCCAGCGGCGAGACTGGATTGCTGCGCATGGGCTTCACTTCCTCGGCGGTATTCCATCCGCTGGTCTCGCATGCCTTGCAGCAGTTCCGCGAACGGCATCGCAAGCTGGAAATTTCGCTGAGCGAAGGCATCACCGAACAGTTGCTGGCCGATATCGCGGCCTCGCAGCTGGACGCCGCGTTCGTGCGCATCGTCACCACGCCGTCGGCGGCGCTGGGCGTGGTGGAATTGCCGGCGGAAAAACTGAAGGTGGCGCTGCCACGTTCGCATCCCCTGGCGCGACGCAAGTCGCTGCGCTTGCAGGATCTGGCCAGCGAGAATTTCATCATGGTGCCGCGTGGCAAAGGTTCGGCCTTGTACGACAGCATCTTCAGCGCCTGCCAGGCTGCCGGCTTCGATCCGCAGGTGATCCAGCTGGCCCCGCAGCTGACTTCGGCCATCAACCTGGTGGCCTCAGGCCTGGGCATCTCCATCGTACCCGAAGCCATCGAACAGGTGCAGCTGGCGCAGGTGCGCTACGTCGAGATCGTCGAGCCGGCGCCGCGTGCGCAATTGTCGCTGGCCTATCATCGCCAGTCGATTGCAGCCTCGCGCTTTGCCGCCCATCTGCAGCGTTCGCTGCGGCGGGCGGCCTGAGAGGCCAGCCGTTCAAGTCTGTCGATGAAATCAGTGTTGGTTGGGATTGAAGCGACGCAGCAGCGAGTTGGCCTGTTGCAGGAAAGCCTCTGGGTATTGTTCCACCAGTGTTTCCAGCGCGGGCAGCATGCGTTCCAGTGCGATGGTCAGGGCGATGTCGCTGATTTCCTCGCCCCAGAGCACCTTCTGCACGAAGGCGACCGGACCGATATCGGCAATCAGGCTCATGCTCATCTGACGCTCCAGCGTGTCAGTGCGCGGTCCGAAGGACTCATCGAAGATGCGCATGATCGCTGCTTCCAGTTCTCTACGCAGGCTTCTGCCAGGGGCGTCCGGCGCAGGTGGCGACGGTTGGCGCGGTGCTTTGGCCGGCGCATTCCCGATCAGTGCGCTGGCCTCCCCCGCCATACGACTGAGTTGCTGCACATGCAGGGTCAGCGCGCTGATCTCGGCGAGCAAGGAGCGCAGTGGCATCTGTTCCGGCATGTCCGATCCGGCTGGGCCGGCTGGTAGTGGATTCATGTTGTTCTTGTTGCTCAGGCAATTTGGGAGCTGCTCAGACCGCCTGCGTGAATCGATCGGACCGACAGGGCCGCCCCCACGCGGATGAACCGTCGGCTTGCGTGCTTGCCTTTGCCCTGCGAATCGCGGGAAGCAATGGGCGTAAATTTCCCTACGGAAACAGTGCAAAGTATAGTGCGGTGCAAAAATTTACGCATGACAATTTCGACCGCGTTCAACGTAGACGCCACAGTGTTCTCCGGAAATATTGTTCAGATAATAAAAGAAAAGGCAGATGTTGCGTTTCATTCATGTCTTTGTTTTTTTTTACTTCTCGCTCCAACGTCCTTCATTCAAAGGTTTTCGTGCGGCAAATCGTCGCAGCAGGCCCTGCTTGTCAGGAATCGGTCAGCTTTGCGCGAAGGTGAAGCAATATAATGAGAATGCTTATCGATTCCCTTATCTTTTCCCAAGAAGCTCATGCGCCTGACCGAACTCGCCAAGGGCGTGGCCGCCATCGTCGACCACGTGACTGATCAACATAGCGCCGACGCCGTTGCGGCGCGCCTGCGTGACCTGGGTTTCGTGCCTGGCGAGCCGGTGCGGGTGGTGGCGGCCGCGCCCTGGGGCGGCGATCCCATCGTCGTGCAGATCGGCTCCACGCGCTTTGCCCTGCGCCGCGCCGAGGCGCAGCGGGTCACGCTGCAGGCGGCTCAGGGAGGTGCAGCATGAGCGCGGCCGGTTTGAACATCGCCCTGGTGGGCAATCCCAATTGCGGCAAGACGGCGCTGTTCAACCAGCTCACCGGAGCGCGCCAGAAGGTGGCCAACTATGCCGGCGTGACGGTGGAGCGCAAGTCCGGCAGCTTCACCGCTCCGTCTGGTCGCCAGGTGCGCGTGGTCGATCTGCCCGGGGCGTACAGCCTGCAATCGGTCAGCCCCGATGAGCGCGTCACCCAGGCGGTGCTGCAGGGGCGCTATCCGGGCGAGGCCGTGCCGGACCTGATCGTCTGCGTGGCCGACGCCACCAACCTGCGGCTGCACCTACGCTTCGTGCTGGAGGTGCGGCGTCTGGGCCGGCCCATGGTGCTGGCGCTGAACATGATGGACGCGGCTGCGCGGCGTGGCATCCGCATCGATGTGGACGCCTTGTCGCAGCGCCTGGGCATGCCCGTCATCGAAACCGTGGCGGTCAAGCGCGGTGGTGCGCGCGCGCTGGTGGCGGCCATCGACGGCGGCGAGCCGGTGGCCGCACCCGCCGTGCCGGATATCGATGATCTGCACGTCGAAGTGCGCGCCCTGCTGGCCGATACCGTCGTCATGCCCGCCCCCACCGACCGCCGCGATGACGCAATCGATCGCATCGCTCTGCATCCGGTATTGGGCGTGCTGTTGCTGGCGCTGACCATGTTCCTGGTATTCCAGGCGGTCTACGCCATCGGCAAGCCCATGACCGACGCCATCGCCGATGGTTTCGGTACGCTGGGCGGCGTGGTCGGCGAGTGGCTGCCGGAGGGACCGCTGCGCGGGCTGGTCACCGATGGCCTCGTGGCCGGACTGGGGACGGTGCTGGGCTTCCTGCCGCAGATCCTGGTGCTGTTCTTCTTCATTCTCTTGCTGGAGGAATCGGGCTACCTGCCGCGCGCAGCCTTCGTGCTGGACAAGCTGATGGTCTCGGTGGGGCTGTCGGGACGCTCCTTCATTCCCCTGCTCTCCAGCTTCGCCTGCGCCATTCCCGGCATCATGGGCACGCGCAGCATCACCGATCCGCGTGACCGGCTCGCTACCATCCTGGTAGCACCGCTGATGACCTGTTCGGCCCGCCTGCCGGTCTATGCGTTGCTGATCGGCGCCTTCATTCCGCACCGGCCGGTGCTGGGCGTGTTCAACCTGCAGGGACTGGCGCTGTTCTGCCTGTACGTGGCCGGCATCGCGGCGGCCATGCTGGTGGCCTGGGTCGCCAAGCGCATCGGCAATGCGCGCCAGGAACGCTCGCTGCTGATGGAGCTGCCCTCCTACCGCTTGCCGAACTGGCGCGACATCGCACTGGGCCTGTGGGAGCGCGGTGCGATCTTCCTCAAGCGGCTCACTGGCGTGATGCTGGCGCTGACGGTGCTGATGTGGGCCATCTGCACCTTCCCTGCCCCGCCGGCGGAGGCCACGCGCGCGGCCATCGACTATTCCATCGCAGGCTATATCGGCCATAGCCTGCAATACCTGTTTGCACCGCTGGGCTTCAACTGGCAGATCAGCCTGTCGCTGATCCCCGCCTTTGCCGCCCGCGAGACGGCGGTGGCGACGCTGGCCACGGTCTATGCGGTCGGTGGCGAAGAAGGCGCGGCCTTGCAGAGTGCGCTGGCCTCGCATATCTCGCTGGCCAGCGCCTTGTCCTTGATGGTGTGGTTCGCCTTCGCGCCGCAGTGCATGTCGACGCTAGCCATCATCCGCCGCGAGACGCAGTCCTGGCGCATGGTGGCGTTGTCCTTCGGCTACATGTTCGTGCTGGCCTATGCGGCGTCCTTCCTGACCTACAACATCGCAAGGTGGCTGGCATGAATCACGCGCTGTGGTGGCAATACGCGGTCATTGCCGCGCTGGTGACGGTGAGCACCCTCTACATGCTGCGCAAGCTGGCGCCTGCGGCGAGCTGGCGCTGGCAGGCCCGCGTGGCCAGCTGGTTGATAGGGCGTCGTGCGGGAATGTGGCAGGCGCTGGGCCGGCGCTGGTTGCCGCCCGCCAAGGGCGGGGGCTGTGGCGGCGGCGCCTGTGATGGTTGTGGCGACAGCGGCGACGCGCTGCCGCCGCTGGAACAGAAGATCCAGTTCCACCGCCGCCGCTGATCTAGAGCAGCGCTGCCGATCAGTGCAGCTCTTCGGCCTCGAAGCCCGCCGCCCGCAGGGCTTGCAGCACCTGGGCCAGATGCGGACGGCCACGGGTCTGCAGCACCAGTTCGATATCCACGTTCTGCGCCGCCAGCAGTGTAAAGGCGCGCTGGTGATGCACCTCGTCAACGTTGGCGCCCGCCTCGGCGACGATGCCAGTGATGCGCGCCAGCGTGCCCGGCACATCGCGCGAGCTGACCTTGACCCGCGCCAGACGTCCGGCGCGCACCATGCCGCGCTCGATGATGGCCGTCAGCAGCAGCGGATCGATGTTGCCGCCTGAGAGCACCAGCCCCACCCGCTTGCCGCGGAAGCGGTCCGGGTAGCGCACCAGCGCCGCCAGTCCGGCTGCGCCCGCGCCTTCCACCAGGGTCTTCTCGATTTCCAGCAGCATCAGCACGGCCTGTTCGATATCGCCTTCATCGACCAGCAGCAGCTCATCGGCTTCGCGGGCGATGATGGCGCGGGTCAGCGTGCCGGGTGTGCCGACCGCGATACCTTCGGCGATGGTGCTCGCGCCCACCGGGTGCTCGGTCCCCTTGACGGCATTGAACATGGTCGGGAAGCGTCGCGTCTGCACGCCCACGATCTCGATCTCCGGCTTGACGGCGCGCGCGGCCACGGCCATGCCGGCCAACAGCCCGCCGCCGCCGATGGAGACCACCAGGCAATCCAGGTCCGGCACCGCCTTCATCATCTCCAGCGCGACCGTGCCCTGGCCGGCGATGATGGCTTCGTCGTCGTAGGGGTGGACGAAGGTCAGCCCTTCCTTTTCGGCCAGTTCGTAGGCATGGGTGCGCGCGGCTTCCAGGGTGTCGCCATGCAGCACGACATTGGCGCCGAAACCGCGTGTGCGTTCGATCTTCACGCCGGGCGTGAAGCGCGGCATGACGATGGTGGCTGGCAAGCCCAGCCGTTGCGCGTGATAGGCCACGCCTTGCGCATGGTTGCCGGCCGACATGGCCACCACGCCGCGCGCCCCGCCCTCGCTGGCAGCGACGTCCACCAGCTTGTTGCAGGCGCCGCGCTCCTTGAAGGACGCGGTGAATTGCAGGTTCTCGAACTTGAGGAAGACCTGGGCGCCGACGATCTGGGACAGCGTGCGCGATTCCACGCAGGGCGTCTCCAGAATCTGGCCTTGCAGCCGGCGGGCGGCTGCTTCGATATCGTTGAGCGTTGTCATGCTGCGATTGTAGAGCGAATGCACCGCTTTGTAGCACTTCATGCAAGCAGGTCGCGAGGATGGCGATAAATCGAATGTGGATGCTGACGAACTTGGAAAAATGAAAAAATCGGGGCCACCGATGTTGTTGCAGCGCTCGGCAGGGTAGCCTGGATTGCCAGGTCATCAACATCAAATTTCTTTTGTTTCCACCATTGCACTCGGTGGATGTGGCGACTAGAGTGAAGACTCGTCGCGCCACCGCCTGAGACTCTTGCCCCAGTGGAAGCGACACCTGCAAGGGCCGTGCGCCCTCGCCCCTCGCGCAGCTACCTCAGCCTCAGCCGTTCTCATCAAGGAGACACCATGAGCATCGCCACCCGGCCCCCGGATGTCAGGCCATCCCCGTTACCGCCCTTGAGCCCTTCCTCGCGTCTGCCCGAACGCCCGCGCTACGAGCAGCGCACCACCCCCTTGCTGTTGACGCTGGTCGAACTGGATCCGCGTGAAGTGATCGACGGCATCATGACGCCCGGCGGATATCTCACCGCCGACGTGATCCCGGTCGGTCCCATGCGCGAGGCCTGCCCGCACTGCGAAGGCGTGGCGCTGCAACTGGTGTTGCGGCACCGGCATGTCAGGCGCAGCCATCTGTTCTGCCGGGTGTGCACCCGGGTCTATGATGCGCTCAATGACAGTGGGTATTCGGTGTTGACGGTGTGATGCAGTTCCTTATTTTGACGCGGGCGCCGATAACTTCTCGGCGCCTTTTTTATTCTCGGCATTGACCGCATCCCGTCCGTCCCATTCCGTGCGTAAGGTTTGCTGATAATCAACGTCGGCGCGGGGAATGGATTTCCAAAGCCCGAATGGGTCCAACGCTAGCGTGTCGCGATATGGGGCTGGCCGAGAGGTATGGTCCATGAGTGTTTTATGCAGGGCATTGCAAAGTGTCGATGATCTCGCGACACTGCCCTCAACGAAATAGAAGTTTCTGGAACAGGCTTGACGACTTGAACCGCTAACGCAGTAGAATCGGCCCCCTCAACGCAACAAAAGAGATGCCAATGGAATATGCCTACAAGCGGATGGCCTCCCCGGCCGGTGTGCTCAAGCTGGTGGCCAAGGGGGATCACCTGGCTGCGATCCTGTGGGAAGACGATGACGCCCTGCGCGTGCGGCTGGGTGAGATGGTGGAAGATGAAGACCGTGCGGTCCTGATCGAGACCGAACATCAGCTGCGCGAATACTTTGCCGGTGAACGCGACAGCTTCGACATCCCCTTGCATTTCGAAGGCACCGAGTTCCAGCGCCAGGTGTGGTCGGCGCTGCTCGACATTCCCTATGGACAGACCCGCACCTATCTCGACATCGCCCGCCAGCTCGGCAACGAAAAGGCAGTGCGCGCCGTGGGCGCGGCCAATGGACGCAATCCCATTTCCATCATCGCACCCTGCCATCGCGTCATCGGCGCCGGCGGCGAACTGACCGGCTTTGCCGGCGGGCTGCACGTCAAGAAACTGCTGCTGGCCATCGAGGGCATCGCTACCGAAGGCCGCGATATCGGCCAGATCATCGATCCGCGCCGCAAGGCGCAGTCGCGGCGGCGGGAAGATCCCAATCAGCTGTCACTGCTGTAAATGATATAAATCATTTTCTCAGCGCTGCATGCCCCACTTCTTCACGGTCACGCGTTCCAGCGTATTGAAGACCAGGTTTTCCACCAGCAGGCCGATCAGGATCACCATGGCTAATCGGGCCAATACCTCGGTCCAGGAGACCTGGCGCGCAATATCCGCCAAGGGATGGCTTAGAACCACTTTGCTAGAAAGGCACAGCTCTTTATTCTTCGGAAGTATATAAAGGGCAGTGGAAAAAGAAAAATGCGATCACTGCAAAACCGGATGGCGGCTGCGAATAGCGTGCGAAGCTGTGACTGTAAAGGGTTTGCGGCGGAAAAGGTAGTCTGGTGCGAAATGGATTCCCAACCGCGACATTGCCCGGCTGTCAAGTTCGGCGAGGTGAGGAAGAGGCAGCGGCGCAACGTCAGGGGTGCGTCAGCGGCAATTTGAGCGCACTGCGGGTAGAGTGCGATAAAGTACGCCTCCTGCCCGGACAGACGGCTGATCACCCCCCTTGGTGATCTCTTCTGTTGCCAGAGCCCTGTCCGCCGGCACTCATTTGAAGAAGCAAAGGGAGCAAGATGAGTTCATCTCACACCAATCCAAGCCTTTCCCTCCGATCGAGCAAATTCCACTTCATTACCCTGGCGGCGCTGGGCGTGGTGTTCGGCGATATCGGAACCAGCCCGCTGTACGCATTGAAGGAATGTTTCAGCCCCGACCACGGCATCGCCTTTTCCCCGGGCGCGGTGCTGGGCATCATCTCGATGCTGTTCTGGTCCATCTCCATCGTGGTGACCATCAAGTATGTGATGTTCGTGCTGCGCGCCGACAACAATGGCGAAGGCGGCGTGCTGGCGCTGATGGCCTTGTCGCTGCGTTCGGCGCTATCGGGCTCGCCGCGCGCCAAGCTGCTGATGATGCTGGGCGTCTTTGGCGCCTGCATGTTCTATGGCGACGTGGTGATCACGCCGGCCATCTCGGTGCTCTCGGCGGTGGAAGGGCTGGAGATCGCTGCCCCCCAGACGGCCCATGCGGTCATTCCGTTGACGCTGGTGATCGTGGTGATCCTGTTCCTGATCCAGCGGCATGGCACCAGCGTGGTGGGCCGTTTCTTCGGGCCGGTGATGTTCCTGTGGTTCTTCTCGCTGGCCTTGCTGGGGCTCTACAACATCGTCAAGGCTCCCGAAGTGCTGGTGGCCATCAATCCCTACTACGCCGTGCACTTCATGGCCGAGCATTCGCTGCAGGCCTTTATCGTCCTGGGCTCGGTGGTGCTGGTGCTGACCGGGGCCGAGGCGCTGTATGCCGACATGGGCCACTTCGGCATCAAGCCGATCCGCTATGCCTGGCTCTTCACGGTCATGCCCTCGCTGCTGATCAACTACTTCGGCCAGGGCGCCAACCTGATCGCCAATCCGGATGCGATCAAGAACCCCTTCTACCTGATGATCCCCGATCCGCTGGTGCTGCCCATGGTGGTGCTGGCCACCTGCGCTACGGTGATTGCCTCGCAGGCGGTGATCTCGGGCGCCTTCTCGCTGACCAGCCAGGCCATCCTGCTGGGCTTCGTGCCGCGCATGCGCATCCTGCACACCTCGGAGGACGAGCAGGGTCAGATCTACATTCCGCTGATCAACTGGATGCTGCTGGTGGTGGTGGTGGCCGTGGTGCTGGCCTTCAAGAAATCCGATAACCTGGCTGCGGCCTATGGCGTGGCCGTGACCACCACCATGGTGATCACCACCATGCTGCTGGGCGTGGTCATGCGCCATATCTGGAAGTGGCGCATGCCGGCCGTGGTGGCCGCCATCAGCTGCTTCCTGGTGGTGGACGTGGCCTTCTTCGCGGCCAACCTGTTGAAGCTCACCGAGGGCGGCTGGTTCCCGTTGGTCATCGGCGGCGCGGCCTTCTTCCTGTTGATGACCTGGTACTCGGGCCGCATGCTGCTGCGCATGCGCATCAAGGATGACGGTATTCCCATCGAGCCCTTCATCGAAGGCCTGCTGGCCCATCCTCCCCATCGCGTGGGCGGCACGGCTGTCTTCATGACCGGCAATATCGCTACCGTGCCGGTAGCGCTGCTGCACAACCTGAAGCACAACCGCATCCTGCATGAGCGCGTGTTCTTCCTCAAGATCAGCATCTGGGACGTGCCTTACGTGGCCGACAGCGAGCGCCTGACCATGAAGGAGCTGGGCGGCGACGTCTACCTGCTGCGCGCGGCCTTCGGCTTCAAGGAAGCGCCGGAAGTGCAGAAGGTCATGACCTTGACCGAGCAACAGTTCGGCCATCACTTCGACCTGATGGATACTTCCTTCTTCCTGGCGCGCGACACGGTGGTGCCGAGCAAGCTGCTGGGCATGTCGCTGTGGCGCGAGCGCCTGTTTGCGTGGATGTACCAGAACGGCGCCAAGCCCTCGGACTTCTTCCACATCCCCGCCAACCGGGTGGTGGAGCTGGGGACCAAGGTCGAGATCTGATCGCGACGAGGTCCTCTGCCAGTCCCGCATGAGGATGCCGTCCAGCCGTACGCTGGACGGCATTTTTCTTTTCCGCCACGATGTGCGGCAGTGCGGCGGGCATTCTGCCGGGCTTGGGGATAAGATAGCCCCATCCGCATTGACAGCAGAGGCAGCCTCACGAGGGCTGGCACATCATGGTCAAGTACATCGGTACCCGCGATCTGCAGGCCTATCTGGCCACCCATCCCTTGCCGCAGGTCATCGGCGGCATGCTCGCCTACCTGCAACACGACTACCTGCGCTGGCGCGAGTTCGACAAGACTGCCCGTGTGGCCAGCCACTCGGCGCAGGGAGTGATCGAGCTCATGCCCATTTCCGATGGGCGGCAGTATTGCTTCAAGTATGTCAATGGACATCCCGCCAACACTGCCCAGGGTTTGCTGACGGTGACGGCCTTCGGTGTGCTGGCCGACGTGGCTAACGGCTATCCGCGCCTGCTCTCGGAGCTGACCCTGACGACGGCCTTGCGCACGGCGGCCACCTCGGTGCTGGCGGCGCGGCAGATGGCGCGCTCCGACAGCCGCGTCATGGCCGTGATCGGCAACGGGGCGCAGTCCGAATTCCAGGTGCTGGCCTTCCATCACCAGATGGGCATCGAGGTAGTGCGCCTGTTCGATACCGACGCCACCGCCACCGCCAGGCTCATGCGCAATCTGGGCGGCTGCAGCAGTCTGCAGCTGATCCCTTGCGCCAGCGCGGCCGAGGCCGTGCGCGGCGCCGATATCGTCACCACCATTACCGCCGACAAGCGGCGCGCCTGCATCATCACGCCGGCCATGCTGGAAGCGGGCATGCATCTCAATGCGGTGGGCGGGGATTGCCCCGGCAAGACCGAGCTGCATGCCGATGTGCTCAAGGCAGCGCGGGTGGTTGTGGAATTCGAGGCACAATCACGCATCGAAGGGGAGGTGCAGCAGATGCCGGCGGATTTTCCCGTGACCGAACTGTGGCAGGTACTGGCGGGGCACGCGCCCGGTCGCAGCAGCGCTGCCGAGGTGACGGTCTTTGATTCGGTCGGCTTTGCGCTGGAGGATTTCGCGGCGCTGCGCTATCTCGACGAGCAGGTCGATGCTCGCTTTACGCGGCAGCTCGACCTGATTCCTGCCATGGACGACCCCAAGGACCTCTACGGTCTGGCCGTCCCGGCCACCCTCTGGAAGGAGCAGGCGAACGCATGAACAAGCAAGCGATGAACAGGATCAGGATGATGGGCGCGCCCACCGACGTGGGCGCCAGCCGGCGTGGTGCATCGATGGCCCCGGCGGCCCTGCGCGTGGCCGAATTGCAGCGCGGCCTGCAGCAGCATGGGCTGGATGTCATCGATGGCGGTGACCTGGCGGGACCGGCCAATCCGCAGCAGCCGCCGGTGCAGGGATTGCGCCACCTCGAACAGGTGGTGCAATGGAACCGGACGGTCCATGAGGCCGTGGCGCAATGCCTGGCCGAGGGCGAGCTGCCGCTGCTCATGGGCGGCGACCATGCGCTGGCGGTCGGTTCGATTGCCGCCGTGGCGGCGCATTGCCGCAACCAGGGCAAGGAGCTGCGCGTCCTGTGGCTGGACGCTCACGCCGACGCCAACACCAGCCAGTCCACCCCGACCGGCAATATCCATGGCATGCCGGTGGCCTGCCTGCTGGGGGTAGGACCGGCGGCGCTGACGGCCATCGGCGGCCAGACGCCAGCCTTGCAGCCGCAGCAGATCTGCCAGGTCGGCATTCGCAGCGTCGACCGCGAAGAGAAGCGCCATCTGCGCGAACTGGGCGTGCGGGTGTTCGACATGCGCCACATCGACGAGTACGGCATGCGCCAGACCATGGAAGAGGCGCTGGCCGGGGTGGGTCCGCAGACCCATCTGCATGTGAGTTTCGATGTGGATTTCCTCGACGCCGCGCTGGCCCCGGGTGTGGGCACTGCGGTGCCGGGCGGTCCCACCTACCGGGAAGCGCAGCTGTGCATGGAAATGATCGCCGACACCGGCGCGCTGGCCTCGCTGGACGTGATGGAACTCAATCCCGCCTGCGATGTGCGTAACCAGACCGCCGAACTGGTGGTGGACCTGGTGGAAAGCCTGTTCGGGAAATCCACACTGATTCGCTGAAGCCTGCAATTCGAGGTTGAAGGATTGCGGACAATGCCGGATCATTCAGGGTTTTTCCGCGTGCGGCGGGATGGGGTAGGGCAAGCGCCGGCCATTCTCGCCAGCCAGGAACGGTTTCCCTGCGGGAGCGCAGCGACGGTGCGCACGCATCTTGCTCTCCTGCTTCATCCTCCATCAGAAAGAAGACATCATGTCCCTCAAGAAATTGTTGACCACCGCCGCCAGCGCGCTGGCCCTGTCCTGCGCCGCCGGCACTGCCCTGGCGGCTGACCAGACCTATGTGGTGGGCGCCGGCGGCACCTACCGTCCCTTCGAATTCGAAACCCCGAAGAAGGAACTGGTGGGCTTCGACATCGACCTGATCAAGGCCATCTCGCAGGCGTCCAACTTCAAGATCCAGCTGGTGAGCACACCCTGGGAAGGCATCTTCGCCACCCTCGGCCAGGGTGATCGCGACATCATCATCTCCGGCATCACCATCACCGACAAGCGCGCCCAGATGGTGGACTTCTCGCTGCCTTACTTCCCGGCCGAGCAGGTCATCATCACCAACGCCGACGCCAAGATCACCGCGCTGTCGGACCTGAAGAAGAGCCAGGTGGCCGTGGTCAATTCCACCGCCGGTGACATCGTGGTCTCCGAAGAACTGGGCAAGGCCAGCACCGCCATCCACCGCTTCGACAATACCGTGCTGATGCTGGAAGAACTGTATCGCGGCGGCGTCGATGCGGCCGTGGGGGATGTGGGCGTCATCAAGTTCTACATCAAGAGCCATCCCGAGAAGAAGTTCAAGGTGGTCGGCGACAGCAAGTTCGTGCGCCAGTACTTCGGCATCGCCGTCAAGAAGGGCAACAAGGAACTGCTGGACAAGATCAACGCCGGCCTCAAGAAGATCGTGGCCGATGGCACCTATGCCAAGATCTACAAGACCTGGTTCGACGGCGACGTGCCGACCCTGCCGCTGAAGTAATCCTTCCGGCCCCGGCCCCTGGTGGCCGGGCGCCTGCCTGAGCGCCGCTCCGCCGGGGTGCGAGGCGCGCTGCCTGTCCTGCTTGTTTCGCGTTTTCCGCGTTCCCTGCTTTTCTTAACCTCTCCGTTTGAACGGATTCATCATGCATTCCTTCTTCCAATGGGAAATCATCGGCGAATACGCGCCGCTGTTCGTCGAAGGCACCTGGATGACCTTGAAGGCCGCGATCATCTGCGTCATCGCCGGCACCTGCTGGGGCCTGGTGCTGGGCGTCGGCCGCCTGGCCGAAGCGCGCCATGGTTTCTGGAAATATTTCCTCTGCTACTGCGTGCAGTGGCCGATCCGCTTCTATGTCAGCTTCCTGCGCGGCACGCCCTTGTTCGTGCAGATCCTGCTGATCCACTTCGCCCTCATGCCCATGCTGATCAATCCCAGCGGCGGCCTGATCCTGTCGGGCGACCTGGCGCGCGAGATCCGCTCGCACTACGGTGCCTTCGCTTCGGCGGTGCTGGCCATCACCCTCAACTCGGGCGCCTATGTCTCGGAAATCTTCCGCGCCGGCATCCAGTCCATCGATCGCGGCCAGAGCGAGGCTTCGCGTTCGCTGGGCATGAGCTACCTGGCCACCCTACGCCGCGTGGTGCTGCCGCAGGCCTTCCGCCGCATGCTGCCGCCGCTGGGTAACAATGCGATTGCCATCGTCAAGGATTCCTCGCTGGCCTCGGCCATCGGGCTGGCCGAACTGGCCTATGCGGCGCGCACGGTCTCTGGCGCCTATGCGCGCTACTGGGAACCTTACCTCACCATCTCGGTGATCTACTGGCTCATCACGCTGGCGCTGTCGGCGCTGGTGCGCCATCTGGAAGCGCGTTACGGCAAGGGAGATGCACGATGAGCACGATGATCAAGGTCCATCAACTACAGAAACGCTTCGGCCAGGCCCACATCCTGCGCGGCATCGATTGCGAGATCCGCGCCCGCGAAGTGGTGTGCGTGATCGGCCCCTCGGGCTCGGGCAAGAGCACGTTCCTGCGCTGCCTCAATGGCCTGGAAGAAGTCAGCGATGGCGACATCTTCATCGAAGGCGTCAAGCTCAATGACCCCAAGGTCAACCTCAATGCGCTGCGTGCCGAGTTGGGCATGGTGTTCCAGCGCTTCAACCTGTTCCCGCACATGACGGTGCTGGAAAACCTGATCATGGCGCCCATGCAGGTTAAGAAGCTGTCCCGCCGCGAGGCCGTGCTGGTGGCCGAGAAGCTGTTGCAGAAGGTGGGCCTGCTGGACAAGATCGATGCCTTCCCCAACCAGCTCTCGGGCGGCCAGCAGCAGCGTGTGGCCATTGCGCGGGCGCTGGCGATGGAACCCAAGGTGATGCTGTTCGATGAACCTACCTCGGCGCTGGATCCGGAACTGGTGGGCGAGGTGCTCACCGTCATGAAGCAATTGGCTGAAGAAGGCATGACCATGGTCGTGGTCACGCACGAGATGGGTTTTGCCCGCGAGGTGTCGGACCGCGTCTTGTTCATCGACCAAGGCGTCATCATGGAAGAAGGGCCGCCGCAGCAGGTGCTGGGGGACCCGCATCATGAACGCACGCGCGATTTCCTGCGCAAGGTGCTGTAAGCGTCAGCGCCGATGAGAAACGCCGGGATCACTCCCGGCGTTTTTCATGGTGCTTGCGGCTCAGTGGTGCGTACCCAGCACGATGGTCCCGGCCACGATGACCACGCCGGACAGCACGCGCCGCAGCGTGAGCCGTTCACCCAGGAACAGTGCGCCGATCAGCAGGGCAAACAGCACCGAGGTTTCCCGCAGCGCCGAGACCATGCCCATGGGCGCCAGCGTCACGGCCCAGATCACGATCCCGTAGGCCAGCAGCGACATCACGCCCCCGCCCAGTCCGATCCAGGTTTCGCGCCTTTCCAGCGCGACCGGCCAGCGGCCATGCCGGCGCTGGTAGATCACGGCCAGCGCAATGCTGTCCAGCACGAACAGCCAGCCGGCATAGCTCATGGCATCGCCCGCCAGGCGCGCTCCGATGCCATCGGTGATGGTGTAGGCGGCGATGAAGGCGCCGGTGGCGAAGGCGGCCAGCGGGCCGGCAAGATGTTCACGGCTGCGCATGGCGCGCAGGTCGGCCAGGCTGACGATGCCCAGCGAGACCAGCAGGATGCCGATGACCGTGTACAGTCCCAGCTGCTCGCCGGCGAACACGGCCGCACCCAGCGCCACCAGCAGCGGCGAGGAACCGCGCGCAATCGGATAGGACTGGCCGAAGTCGCCGATCCGGTAGGCACGGATCAGGAACAGGTTGTAGCCGGTGTGCAGCAGGCCGGAGAGGACGATGTAGAACCAGCTGGCCGGTTCCGGCAAGGGCCGCCACAGGAGCAGCGGAATCGCGCCGATGCCCGCCCCCAGGGTCATCAGCGCCAGCGAGGCCAGGCGGTCATGGCTGCTCTTGAGCAAGGCGTTCCAGGACGCGTGCAGCAGGGCTGCCGCCAGCACCAGGGCGATGACGGCGATAGTCATGCGGTGCGCACCGCATCCAGATCGGCCTGGCAGCGCCAGAGCGCGTGACCGGAGGCCAGGTACTTGCGTTCGAAGGGGGTGATGGGGCTCTCGGGCATCCACGCCTCGGCCTGGATGCGCTGTTCGCTCAGCTGGCTCAGGGCGGCAGCGAATTCCTCGACATAGATACGCCAGTTGCTGCGGCATTCGATCTGGCCGCCCAGCGCGACGATGGCGGGAAAGACTGCGTGACCCTGCCAGCGCCGCGCCAGGTGGCCGATCTTCGGCCACGGATTGGGATAGAGCAGGTAATGCCGGGCCGGACGTACGCCCGCCTGCAAGGCCAGCCGCCAGTAATCGACCAGGTCGGCGCGCACGAAGCAGAGGTTCTCCGGTTCCGGGCCGTCCCATTGGGTATTGCGCGCCAGGCGGTCGGCGGACTGGTCGATGCCGATGACGAAGTGATCCGGATACTGGCTCGCCAGATGCAAGGTGGACAGTCCTACGCCGCAGCCGGTGTCCAGGATCAGCGGCGCCTGGCCGGCCGCGCGCCAGGCGGCCATGCTGGCCTCGAAGGCGCGCAGGTTGTAGTCGGTGACGGGCTTCCTGAAAGGATGGGCGGCGTGGCGCGCTACCAGGCCGGCCAGCTGTTCATGCACGCCGGTCTGGGCGCTGCTGATGGGAGACGAATTCACGGAGCGGAGGATGGACGGCAAACCGCCATTTTAACGGACGATGCCGACAGCTTGCCGTCATCCTGCTGACGCCCAAAAAAAACGCCGCGCTGTGGGCGCGGCGTGCCTGACGAAGACGTGCTGGCGTGTCAATGCAGCGTCATCGGATGGCGCATCATCACATCGTAGCGGCTCAGGAAGTTGTCGATGTCATCCATGGTTGGCTCGGAGGCAATCAGTTCCTGGACGTCCTTGCGGAACAGCTCGGCTGCCGGGCCGTCGATGTAGATCTCGCGCTGGCCGGACTTGTCCATGATCTCGTAGCCGCCGAAACGCAGGGCTTCGTGGTCGGTATCGGCACCGAATTCGACGACGCTGTACTGCTCGCTGTTGTAAATCAGGTTCATAGTGACTCCTTATGCTGGAATACTGCTTCGAAAAGGAAGTGGCGCCTTCACCAAGAATTTCAAGACCCTGAAGGGCCGCGCCGCATGTGCATCTCTGCTACCTCGATACAGCTCCCGCTTCGAGCGCCCACGTGGCGGACGCTCCTGATACTGGTTACGGCAGGGCCGGACGGAACTTTTGGGCGGCCTGCCATTTCCTTTGCTGCCATGTCACCTGCCAAGAGTAGATGAAATCCTTTCCTGGAAGTTCATCGACCTCCCCGCCGGCCAGGCTGCGCATTGCAGCAGGGCAAGCTGGCATGTGTCCAGAATGCCGCGATGGGCGCCGGATGACTATCAGGAAATTTCTGACGGATGACATGCAGGCCAAAAACAAACGGGACCTTGAAGGTCCCGTGAGTCTTTATGACGATGCTGTCGCGCTCAGTGATTCTTGCGCGCCAGCTTGCCCGGTTCCACGCCGAGCTGCTTGAGCTTGCGGTAGAGGTGGGTGCGTTCCAGGCCGGTCCGTTCGGCCACGCGGGTCATGCTGCCGTTTTCGCGCACCAGGTGGTACTCGAAATAGGCGCGCTCGAAGGCGTCGCGCGCTTCCCGCAACGGCAGGTCGAAGGAGATGTTGGCGGCATTGTCGGCGACCTGGCCGAAGGGCGTGCTGGCCGTGGTCCCATGGTGCAGCGGTTCGCCGCCCAGGGCCGGGGCGTAGGCCGCCACCGGGGCCGCATGTTCCGGGGTGTGCAGGCTGTCGACCGTGCCATTGACCACGGCGGCCACGGGAGCCGGCCGGTAACCCGCCGGGCGCACCGCTTCGCGGCTGTGCGACAGGCCTTGCTGCACGGCCTTGAGCAGCTTCTGCAGGGCGATCGGCTTTTCCAGGAAATTGAGCGCCCCGATGCGGGTGGCTTCGACGGCGGTGTCGATGGTGGCGTGGCCGGACATCATGATGACCGGCATGGTCAACAGGCCATCGCGCTGCCACTCCTTCAACAGCGTCACGCCGTCGGTGTCGGGCATCCAGATATCGAGCAGCACGAGGTCGGGGACGCCGGCCTGGCGAAGCTCACGTGCCTGCTGCGCGTTTTCCGCAGTGGTCACGACATGTCCCTCATCGCCCAGAATTTCTGAGAGCAATTCGCGGATACCCATTTCGTCATCGACGACCAGGATGTTAGCCATGTGCTGCTTTCCTCGCTGCTAGTTCATTGTCCAAGTGTTCGATCCCTTCCGGCCGCTCTGCCCGATACTGTGAGCGTCTTGATGAACTGCCGGTTCCCCCGCCTAGCGCCTTCGAATCTTGAGTCGTGTCGCATTTAATCAACAGATGCTAACTTTACCAGCAAAATTACAATTTTTGCGCCTCTCCCATCGGTACGGTTCTGGATATCGATGCGACCGCCGTGTTCTTCGACGATTTTCTTCACCATCGCCAGCCCCAGACCCGTCCCTTTGCTCTTGGAAGTGACATAGGGTTCGAAGGCGCGCGCCAGGATCTTGGCCGAAAAACCGGGGCCATTGTCCATGATCGACAGGCGCACCGCCGGCTGGCGCTGGCCGTCGGGGCCGGCAATGTCGATCTGTTCGGTCAGCACGTCGATGCGCGGCGCCACCTCGCCTTCGTCGGCGACGGCGTCCTGGGCGTTCTGCAGCAGGTTGTGGATGACCTGGCGCAACTGGGTGGCGTCGCCCATGACCTTGGCCATGGAGGGCGCCAGGCGGGCGTGGATGGCGTCGCGGCCGTCGCCGGCCAGGTAGAGGTTGAGGATTTCCTCGATCAGCGCATTGAGGTCCAGCGCCACCGGCTTGACCGGCGGTGTGCGGGCATAGTCGCGGAAATCGTCCACCATGCGCTTCATGGCCGTGACCTGGTTGACGATGGTGGTGGTGCCTTTGTCCAGGATGGCGGCGTCGGCCGGCATGAGCTTGTCCGAGAGGCGGTGTTGCAGGCGCTCGGCGGAGAGCTGGATGGGCGTGAGCGGGTTCTTGATCTCGTGCGCCAGGCGGCGCGCCACTTCGCCCCAGGCAATGGAGCGCTGGGCCGAGATGACATTGCTGATGTCATCGAACACCACCACATAGCCCACGCCGTTTTCCACCGGCAGGTGCGAGCCGCGCGCCAGCAGGGTCAGCTTGTCGTGGTCCGGCTTGCCGCCTTGCTCGTCACCGTCGTCGAACATCGCGCCGGGCTGGCGCGAGAGTTCGAACTGGCGCTGCCAGTGCAGCCCGTCCGGGGTGGTATCGCTGCTGTGCTGGGCCAGTTGTTCGGAGAAGGCGCGGATGACCGCCTGGGCGAACGGCGCCTGGGCCTCGATGGTCTGCAGCGGCGTGCCGATCTCGGCCGAGAAGTCATGGCCCAGGATGCGGCGTACCGAGTCGTTGGCGCTGAGGATGTTGAATTGTCCATCCAGCACCATCACCCCGGCTGACATATTGGCCAGCACCGACTCCAGGTAGGCCTTGGCGTTTTCCAGCTCGGCCCGGTTCTTTTCCACCGAGGTGCGAGCCTCCAGTAGCTGGCGCGTCATGATGTTGAAGGACTGGGTCAGCGTGCCCAGTTCATCGGAGGTGCTCACGATGGGCCGGGGCGAGAGGTTGCCTTCGGCCACCGCCTTGGTCCCTTCGGCCAGCAGCAGCAGCGGCTTGGCCAGGTCGCTGGCGATCAGGAAGGCGCTGGCGATGGCCGCGAAGATGGCCAGCAGCAGCGTGAGGGTCAGCGTGACCAGGTAGATCTTGCGCAGGCCCGAGCGCGACACCGAACGTTGCTGGTACTCGTTGTAGGCCAGGCGCAGGGTCTCGGCGTTGCTGGCCAGGTAGTCCGGCACCGGTTGCAGGATCTGCAGGTAGCGCGTCTCGCCTTGCAGCGCCAGGGCCCGGCTGGGGGCCGGCACCAGCACCACCACATGCAGGCGCAGGTTGCCCTCGGCGTCGGACCCGCCGCTGGGCGGCCGGCTGTCATCGCTTTCCACCGCCGAGAAGGCGCGCGAGACCCGCGCCTGGCGCATCGCCTGGGTGCTCGGCAGGATGGGCGTGAGCGAGCCGATGGAGCCGCCCACCGTGCTCATGACCTGGCCGCTGCCGTTGACGATGGTGATTTCCATGTTCTGGTCGCGCTGGCGCGACAGATAGGTCACCTGTTCGGAGTCGCTCATGTCGGAGAGCTCCTGGGCCATGCCGCGCGCCCGCGAGACCAGGTCCGAGAGCGAGGAGTCGAGCGCATTGCGGCCCAGGTTCAGGCCCGATTCCAGCGCCGCTTCCATGCGCACGTCGAACCACGACTCGATGGAGCGGGAGACGAACTGCACCGACATCAGGTAGATCACCGCCCCCGGCAGGATGCCCACCAGCGCAAACATGAGCACCAGCCGCGCCAGCAGTCGGGAGCCGAACTTGCCGCGCCGGTAGCGCTTGTAGAGCCGGCCCAGCAGCAGCAGCACCAGCCCCAGCAGCGAGATGGCGGCCAGGCCGTTCAGGAACAGCAGCCAGGGGTAGTGCTGCTCGAAGAGGGCGGAATTTTCGGAGGCCGAGGCCAGCAGGAACAGCAGGATGCTGATGACGCCCCCGCCGACCACCAGCAGATAGCGTAAGGTGCGGCTCATTCGGGTTTGTAGGTGAATTCGATCCAGTCGGAGGAGAGCCGCCAGTCGCTGTTGTTGAGCGCGTTGACCTGGAAGGGCTTGGGCAGTTGCGCCACGTCCAGCCGCATGCGCAGGCCGACGTTGTAGTTGTCGCCGGTCTTGAGGGTATTGTTGTCGGCGATGAGCCAGCGCGGCGGACGGCGGATCAGCGTGAGGGCGTCATCCAGGTTGGTGAAGCTCTGCTGCAGCTGGCCGCTGATGGCGGTGTGGTACTGGCGCGTGAGCACGTTATAGGACAGGCGCACCGTACGCGTGGCCGACACGCTGCTTTCGTCGAACCAGTACCAGCGGCGCCGGGTCAGTTGCACGTCGGTGGTGAAATAGAGTGGCACCCCGCGCGAGAGGGCGTCTTCCAGGCCGCGGTTCAGATCGAAGTCATAGGACACCGACAGCCGGTAGCCCTCGTCGCTATGCTCGATGCTGGCCTGGCTGACCGTGATTTCGGCGGCCCGGGCAGGATGCCAGGCCAGCGCCAGCAGCAGCGCCAGCAGCGGCAGCAGCCACGCCAGCAGCCGTGATGGAGGGCGGCCCAAGGCCGCAGCGGGCCGTGCGCTTTGCCGGTGGGAAGGGGCGAAGTCCGATTGCGTCAAATTCATGCACCAGGTTTTTGGAACAGCGCATAGAACAGACCATCATGGTCGGCCGTCTCGCTGGCGGTGGGCAGGAGTTGGCCGGGTGCGGGCAACCGGATGGCGTTGTGCTTTTGCGCGAAGGCGACTGCCTGCTGCTCCGATTCCTGGGGCCACAGCGAGCAGGTTACCAGCAGCAATTTACCATCGGGTCGCAGCATCTGCCAAAGCTTGTCCAGAATTTGAGCGGAAAGTGTTGCAAGCTGCGCGGTGTCGGTCTTGCGGCGCAGCCAGCGGATGTCCGGGTGGCGGCGCACGATGCCCGAGGCGGTGCAGGGCACGTCGGCCAGGATGCGGTCGAAGGGCTGGCCATCCCACCAGTCGTCGGCACGGGCGTCGCCGGTGGTCAGGCGCGCCTTGAGCTGGAGTCGATCAAGGTTCTCGGCGATGCGTTGCAGGCGGCGGGCGTCGTGGTCCAGCGCCTGCAGGTCCAGATCGGCCAGTTCCAGCAGATGGCCGGTCTTGCCGCCTGGGGCGGCGCAGGCGTCCAGCACCCGCATGCCATCGGCCACGTCCAGCAGCGGCGCGGCCAGCTGGGCGGCGGCGTCCTGCACCGACACCACGCCTTCGGCAAAACCGGGCAGCTGCTGCACCGGCACCGGCCGTTGCAGCCGCACCGCCGCCGGGCCGACCTGGCGCGCGGCCATGCCAGCCTGTTGCAGGGCGTCGAGGTATTGCGCCACCGTGGCGCGACGGCGGTTCACCCGCAGGGTCAGCGGCGGGGCCTGGTTGCCGGCGTGCAGGATGGCTTGCCATTGTTCGGGATAGGCCGCCTTGAGACGGTCGATCCACCAGGTCGGGTAGTTCCAGGTGCCGGGCGGGGTCTTGGTCGCCTGCGGCATCAGGGTGGCGCGTTCGCGCAGCAAGCGCCGCAGGATGGCATTGACCACGCCCTTGGCGAAACTCATCTCGGTGCTGATGGCGGCGGCCTGCACGGCCTGGTCCACCACGGTGAAGCTGTCGTAGCCGGCTTCCTCTTCGTTGACCAGCAGCGCCAGCGCCGTCACCAGCAGCCCATGCAGCACTTCCGGCTGGGGCGGCTGGTTGGCCAGCAGGCCCAGTAGGCTCTCGGTCAGTCCCAGGCTGCGCATGGCGCGGTAGCTGAGATCCTGGATGGCGCCGCGCGCCGGTGCTGGCGCATCGCTGCGGCTGAAGATCTGCGCCAGCGCCTGCGGTAGCGCGTGGCCGGCCCGCACGGCGGCCACCGCCTGGGCGGCGTAGGCCAGCTGGTAGGCCAGGGAATCGGCCTTGGCGCCGGGAGGAAGAAGGGAAATCTGGATCACGTCGTTTGCTTGCTCAAGAGGGGGCGCGGGCGGCGTTTCGCGGGGGAAACTTCTGTGGCCACGGGCGCGGGCCGTCAGTGTAACAGCCCGTCCGGGGGGAGCGCCCAGGAAAAACGGCTGTCGCGGTGGATGATCGCGACAGCCGTTTCAGGTGGTGCGTGATGCGGCGATGGCCTTGCCGACGGTATCAGACGCCCCAGAGGATGTCGTAACCGCCCTTCTTGGCTTCGCGCAGCATGTCCAGCAGCGGATAGGCGCGGGCCGAGAAGCTGACGGCCTCGATCTTTTCGTGGTTGTGGTCGTCCACATCGGCGTTGTGATGGGCATTGACATCGCGGGCCAGGGCTTCGGCGGCTTCGTGGGCCTTGCTGGCGTTGATCTGCTGTTCCAGCGCGGCGATGGCTTCGCCGGCTTCGGCAGCGGTGATCACCCCGCGCGCGGGGTCCTTGTGCAACAGGTCCAGGATGGGTTTGGCGTGCGATTCATACATCACCACATCGGCAGCCGCTTTTGATTTGAATGTGATCAGCATATTTCCTCTGGGTCTTTGATTGAAAATGTTCTGGGCGCAGCCGGACGGGCCTGGCCTGGTGGAAATGCGCTGCAAAGCATCCGCATTCCTGCGGGACGCCCGTCTGGAGTCGCGGGCGAGCCCAAGAATACCCCGGTCACGCCGCCTTTGTCATCTTGCAGCGGGACCGTTCACGTTGGTTTGAATGAGCTGAAAAAGGTTTCCAGATTCTCATCAGTGAAGGATTTTTCTTCACCTACCATCAGGATCTGGTAGACCCGCCGGTCCCGGCTGGCCAGCCGCGCGGCCAGCCGCAGGGGCCGCCCGCGCGCCACGCCACGGGCCTCGAGGTCCACGCTGTGGTCCAGGCCCGCCGGCTTGCCCGGCCAGGCTGGCGCACCCTGGGCCTGCCCGGCGATATTGTTGAGCAGGGCGGTGCGCATAGCTGTGAGCGCCCGCTCGGCGGCGGCGGCGTCGGGCAGTTCGGCGGTGCCCACGGCGAAGGTGACGCCATCGACCTCGGCCGCGGTCATGCTCATCTCCACCCGGGGACCGTCCAGGTCGATCTCGCGGGTGACGCTGCTGGGCTTGGCCGGCAGCAGCACCACGAAATGCGCGCCGTTGTCGCTGCTTTCGCGCCAGTTGTAGCGCGGTGAACAGGCTTGCAAGACGATGGCGGCCAGCGCGGCCAGGCAGAGGGAAGCGGACAGGGCGGGTAAGCGGCGCATGGGATAAAGGCGTGGCCAGGGAGGGGCCATCATAACAAAGCCGCCGCAGGCCACAAAAAACGCTGTTGTCTGATGGCTCTCCGGCAATTCTTGCGGTATAAGAAGCCATTCCAACGCATTCCCTGGACTGATCTATGCAAAACGACAACCAAGCCGGCCTGCCGGAACTGACCCTGCGCGGCATGCTGCTGGGGGCCCTGATCACGGTGGTCTTCACGGCCTCCAACGTCTATCTCGGGCTCAAGGTCGGCCTGACCTTTTCCTCGGCCATTCCGGCGGCGGTGATCTCGATGGCGGTCTTGCGCCTGTTCGCCAACGCCAACATCCTCGAAAACAATATGGTCCAGACCCAGGCCTCGGCGGCCGGGACGCTGTCCTCGGTGATCTTCATCCTGCCGGGCCTGTTGATGATGGGCCACTGGCAAGGCTTCCCCTTCTTGCAGACCCTGGGCATCTGCGCCGCTGGCGGCATGCTGGGGGTGATGTTCTCCATCCCGCTGCGCCGGGTGATGGTGGTGCAGGGCGAGCTGCCCTATCCGGAAGGCGTGGCGGCAGCCGAGATCCTGCGCGTGGGCAGCGCCGACACCGACGGCGGTGAAGAGAGCCGCCGTGGCCTGCGCGACATCCTCTTCGGCGGCGCCCTGGCGGCGGGCTTCAGCGTGGTCGCCAGCGGCCTGAAGGTGTTTGCCGAGAGCATGAGCCTGTGGTTCGCCGCGGGCGCCTCGGCGGTGCGGCTGACCATGGGATTTTCGCTGGCGCTGGTGGGCGCGGGCTACATGATCGGCATCGTCTCCGGCATCGCCATCCTGATCGGGCTGGTGCTGGCCTGGGGCGTGGCCGTGCCTTACCTGACCGCTGTCACGCCCCATGCGGCCGACGTCAGCCTGGCTGATTTCGCCAACGGTCTGTGGAAAAGCCAGGTGCGCTTCATCGGTGCGGGCATGATCGGCGTGGCCGCGATCTGGACCCTGGCCACCCTGTTCGGCCCCATGGTGCAGGGCGTGAAGGCGTCGCTGTCCACGCTGGCGCGCCGCCAGCAGGGCAGCACCGAGCGCACCGACCAGGACATGTCGCCGCGCTGGATCGTGATCATCAGCCTGGCCATGATCGGCCTCTTGGCAGTGGTGTTCGCCTCCTTCCTGGCGGGAGCGCCGGTGTCGCCGGCGCTCTTTGCCGGGCTGGTGGTCTATGCGGTGGTGTTTGCCTTCGTGTTCGGCTTCCTGGTGGCGGCCGCCTGCGGCTACATGGCCGGCCTGATCGGCTCGTCCTCCAGCCCGATCTCGGGCATCGGTATCGTCGCGGTGATCCTGGTGTCGCTGCTGCTGCTGGCCTCGGGCATGGTCGATACGCTGCTGGCCACCCCCGAGGGCGGCAAGCTGGCCATCGCCATCGCCCTGTTCGTGACCGCCGCCATCATCGCCGTGGCCGCCATCGCCAACGACAACCTGCAAGACCTCAAGACCGGCCAACTGGTCGGCGCCACGCCCTGGCGTCAGCAGGTCGCCTTGCTGGTGGGTTGCGTGGTGGGCGCATTGGTGATCCCGCCGGTGCTGACCCTGTTGTATAACGCCTATGGCTTCACCGGTGCGCTGCCGCGCGCCGGCATGGACGCGGCCCAGGCCCTGGCCGCGCCGCAGGCCACCCTGATGACGGCCATCGCCACCGGTATCTTCACCCGTGAGCTGAACTGGACCATGCTGACCGTGGGCGTGGTGCTGGGCATCGTGCTGATCGTCATCGACTGGCTGCTGGCGCGGCGCGGCGGCGTGGCGCGCCTGCCGGTGCTGGCGGTGGGGATCGGCATCTATCTGCCGCCCGTGGTGAGTAGTGCCCTGTTTGTGGGGGCGCTGCTGGGCTGGTTCATCGAGCGTGCGCTGCGTCGTCGCGCGCTGGCCGCCGGCGCCGATGTCGCGGCCTATGCCGACAAGCCGCGCCAGCGCGGCATCCTGGTGGCCTCGGGCCTGATCGTCGGCGAGAGCCTGGTGGGCGTGGTGCTGGCTGGAGTGATCGGCTTTACCGGCAAGGATGCGCCGCTGGCGCTGGTGTCGGGCAGTTTCGAGTCCATCGGTCAGTGGCTGGGGCTGGCGGCCTTTGCACTGATCCTGCTGGCGTTTGCGCGCCGGATCATGCCGGCGCGCTGAGATTGCGCCGGCAACTGCGCCTGGCCCACCGGGCCGGGCTCAGGGGACCCACCAATAGCGCAGGATGTGGAAGAAGATGGGCGCGGAAAAGCTGATCGAATCGACCCGGTCCAGCATGCCGCCGTGGCCTTCGATCATCGCGCCCCAGTCCTTGAGTCCGCGATCGCGCTTGATCGCGGACAGCACGAATCCCCCGAAGAACCCCAGGATGTTGATGGTCAACGCCACCAGCGCGGCCTGCCAGACATTGAAGGGCGTGATCCAGTAGAGCGCCGCGCCTACCGCCGTGGAGGTCAGCACTCCCCCCACCAGCCCCTCCAGCGTCTTGGAGGGGGAGATCTGCGGCGCCAGCTTGCGCTTGCCGAACAGCTTGCCCCAGACATACTGGAACACGTCGCTGGACTGCACCGTGAGCACCAGGAACACGATCAATTGCAGGTTGCGTCCCTCGAAGCCGGGGATGGCCAGGGTCAGCAGGGCCGGCACATGCGAGATGCAGTACACGCAGATCATCAAGCCCCATTGCACCTTGGCCGCGCGCTCCAGGAAGTGTTTGGTATCGGCCGACAGCGAGGCCGAGATCGGCAGCAACAGGAAGGCATAGACCGGGATGAGGATGGAGAAGAGCCCATACCAGTCCATCCCGATGAGCACATATTGCAGCGGCAGGAAGACGAAGAAGCACCAGAGCAGCGCACGATGGTCGCCCACGCGGGTATAGGTCACCGAGATGAACTCGCGCAGCGCCTGCAGCGAAATGAAGGCGAACAGCACCACCACGCCGGTCTTGCCCATCCAGAACGCCAGCGCCAGCGCGCCGATCATCCACCACCAGGCCTTGATGCGGGCATTGAGGTTGTCGACGACGTTGCTGTTGCGTCCGGCCAGACGCCAGCGCAGCAGGCCGCCGACCGAGCTGGCCAGCGCGAGGACGGCGAATACACCGGCAAAGAGGGCGATGAGGGTATCTTGGGCAGTCATGGTCGATCCGTGCAGATTCATTCAGCGATGGGCGCCAGGTCGAGCAGCGCCTGGCGGGTGCGCGCCAGGAATTGCTCCTTGCTTTCACCGGCTTGCAGCATCAGGGGTTCGCCGAAGCTCAAGGTACACAGCAGGGGCAGCGGCACCAGATGGCCCTTGGGCATGGCGCGGCCCAGGTTTTCTATCCACACCGGCACCAGCTCCACCTCGGGATGGGCGCAGGCCAGGTGATACAGGCCGGTCTTGAACGGCAGCAGGCCATCGTCCAGATTGCGAGTGCCTTCGGGAAAGAGGATCAGCGACTCTCCACCCGCCAGCACCTGGCCCATTACGCCGATGGGGTCGGCGCTGCGCCCGGCCTGGCGGTCCACCAGCACGCCCCGGAACACCCGGTTGATGACATAGCGACGCAGCGCGCCCTTGAGCCAGTAGTCGGCGCCGGCCACCGGCCGGGTGCGCTTGCGCATGGCGCGTGGCAGCATGCTCCAGACCAGCACGAAATCGCCGTGGCTGCGATGGTTGGGGTAGTAGACGCGCAGCTTGTCCGGATCAGGCGCGGCAAACCAGCGGGCGCGCACGCCGGTGAGTACACGGGCGAATGTGCAGATGGCGGAAGCGAAGAGGCGGTCGATCAGCATAAAAGTCGGCAATCCAGGATCAGAAGATAAACAGCACGCCCAATGCACCCAGCCAGCCCCCGATCTGTCCAGCCAGGCAGCGGCACTGGTAGCGCAACAGCCGGCGCGCTCCGGCGGTACGGTCGGTCAGGGGACGTGTAGGCTCGGGTTGCTGGCCCAGGCCGCTCTCTCGGATGGCCACGTCAAAGGCCGCCAGATCGTCCGCGGGCGGGATGCCCTGCTCCCAGCGGCGCGCCCAGGAAGCGAAAAGGGGCGCATCGAAGGCGCAGCGCAGGGCAAAGACGTATTCGGCGATGCCGAACAGGATGGACATCGTCAGGGGTATCCAGAGCGACGGCGCTTCCGGCTGCGTGGCCAGCAGGATCAGCACCACCAGGGCGGCGATGGTGAGCATCCGGCTGGTGGCGTCCAGCGGACGGCTCAGTCCCAGCAGCGCTGCGGTGAGCTCGGCCTGATGGGCGGCCTGGTATGCGGCTTTCCGTGCGGCCTGTGGGTCTGCATGTGGGACATCGTGATGGGCCGCGTCGTTGGCGGCATCGCCACTGGGGCCCTGGCGCAGGTCGGGCATGGGATTCTCCTTGAGCAGGCGCTGTTCCACCTCCTGCAGACGTTCGCGCAGCGCAGCGTTGATGACCACCGCGGGCCGGCGTTCGGCCAGCAGGGCCAGGGCGGAAGTCATGTCGGGGCAGCGCCGGCTCAGGCACAGCCAGGCGGCCACCGCCCCGGCGCTGCGCGAATAGCCAAGGGCGCAGGCCACCAGCACCGGTCCGTTGCCGCGTAGGGATTCGATGCTGCGCGCAGCGGCCAGCAATTGATCGGCCTCGGGGGTGACCAGGTCCAGCCAGGCATGGCCGGCGTAGCGCCAGTGGCCACGCGGGGCGGGCAATTCAGCGCAGAGGTCGCACAGGGCCGCAAAGCGGCTTGCGCACATGCCAGCGTTGCCGGGCAGTGGGCCCAGCCAGACGTCATCGGTAATGGCGTCCGGCTGAGGATGGCGGCGCGTCCACAGGCGGGCATTGAGCCAGGCGCCCAGTGCATGCGGCGCCAGCAGCCAGGCGGCGGCCAGCGAGCGACGGCCGTCGCGCTTCTGGAAACCGGCGGCGCCGGCATAGGCATAGTTCCACGCCACCATGGCCAGCGCCAAGGCCAGCCAGCCCAGCGGCGCGGTCAGCGGGCGTACGCCGTAGGCCAGTCCCAGCGCCACTACCGCACCCAGGCCATAGGCCAGCGCCAGCCGCGTGCGGCGCGGACTGCCTTGGCCGTCGCGTTGCAGCGGCGTGGGGCCTTCGTCCGGCCACAGCCACAGGCAGAACAGGCCCAGCATGGCGCCGGTGGGAATGTCGATGAAGTGATGTTGCCAGGTGGTCAGCACGGACAGGCCGATCAGCAGCGCCCAGCCATGGATCAGCCAGCGCCAGGGCCAGCTTGCGCGCAACCGGGCGAACTGGACCCAGATCAGCACCAGCAGCGCGATATGCAGAGAAGGGGCCTGGTTATAGGGCAGGTCGAAGGCCGTCAGCGAGGCGAAGAGCGCGCCGAAGAGCCCGTCGGTGGCCGGGCGTTCGAAGGCAAAGCGTAGCGGGAACGCCAGAAAGCAGGCTACGGCGATCACCTGCGTGGTCAGCAGCCGCAGCGCGTGACGATCGGTCTGGCGGGCCGTGCGGCAGCACAGGAAGGAAAAACCGTAGAGCAGGTCGATGGACCAGTAGGGCAGGATGGTCCAGGGCAGGAAGGGGATGTGGCGCTCCCAGCCATAGAAGAAGCTGGGCACGCTGGCGCGTGCGGCGGCGGCATGGTTGGCCCAGCCATAGCTGAGGAAGAACAGCGGCCCCAGCAGCAGGAGCCAGGCCACGCCGCGCTTCCAGGGCAGCGACGTGGCGGGTGCGGCGGGTGCGGCGGGTGCGGCGGGTGCGACGGTCGCCGGCAGGTGCTCGGCCTGGCTCATGAAACCTTGCGCCGGGCCAGCGAGACCGTGAAGATGCCCCACTGGTCGATGCGCTGTTCGATCTTCTCGAAGCCGGCCTCGGCCACCAGCTGGTCCATCTCGGCCTGGGTGCGGCGGCGCATGACCCAGGCCTGGCCGCCGCGATGGCTGGTGAGGGCGCGGGCGATCATTTCCAGCTGCGGATGCCAGGGCTGGCCGGTGTAGATCAGGTAGCCGCCCGGGGCAATCGCATCGGCCATGCCGGCCAACGAGGTGGCCACGGCGTCGTTGTCGGGGAAGAGTTCATACAGCCCCGAGACGATGCCCACCGTCGGGCGCGGCGTGACCGCCGCCAGGCTGGCGCGGTCGAAGGCGTCGCCCTGGACGAAGCGGGCGATCTCGCCCAAGCCCTTTTCGGCGATCAGGGCGCTGCCCTGGCGTACGTTCAGCTCGCTGTAGTCGCGCAGCAGGATGGATTCGGGCCGGGGCCCGCTCTCCAGGGCTTCGAGCACGTAGCGGCCATGGCCGGCTGCGATGTCGAGCACCCGCAGCGGCTGGCCCTCGGCTTGCAGCTGCGCCAGCGCCAGGCGCAGCAATTGCTCGATATGCAGCTTGCGCTGGCGGATCCCCTTCCAGCCGATGGCGTCGAGGTATTGGCGGTCGATGGCGCGTCCCAGCGGCCCTGCGCCTTCGGGGCGATTGCGATAGACGTAGTCCAGCGTGCTGCCCGAATCGAAGCCGGTACGGTGTCCCAGCGCCACCCCCGCCGAGAGCAGGCCGCCCAGCTTGAGGTTGGCGCGATAGCCGGCCCAGTACAGTCCCTTGGGGCTCAAGGCCGGCAACGGCGCGGCCAGCGCCTGGGCTTCGTCGAAGGTGGGGCCGTGGCGGTGCGCCTGGCGCAGGTCCGGGCGCGACCAGGGTTGGGCGAACTGGCGCCGGATGAAGTCGCGGGCGAGGTCGGTGGCGATCTTGCGGTCTTTTTCGCCGAAGGTGTCATGGTAGAAGCCGGGCAGCACGTGCTTTTCCTTGGCCGTCGTTCCCAGGCGGTCGAAGAAGTCGTGCTGGGGACCGTGATGCACCACCCAGTCCGCGCCGGAAATGAGCAACTGGGTCGGGATGGTGATGGCCTGGGCATCGGCCACCACCCGCTCGGCCGCCTCGTACAGCGCCAGCAGGATGTTCACCGAGATCGGCCGGCTGATCAGCGGGTCGCTGTCGTAGGACGCCTGGCGCGCCGGATCGTGGGTGAGGTACTTGGCCTTGACGTAGCTGTTGACGAAGAAATTGCCGCGCAGCTTCTGCTGCAGCGCCAGGCCGGGTCGGGCGAAGGGGACGTAGAGCTTGACCTTGAAGGCCGGCGAGGCCAGCACCAGGCAGCGCACGCGCGGGGCATAGTCATGCGCCCAGGTCGATACCAGCACCGCGCCCACGCTTTGCGCCAGCACTGCCAGGTCTTCCTCGGCCAGTTGCCATTGCTGGCGCAGGTGGCCGATGAAGGTCTGCACGTCGCGCACCGAATCGGCGAAGCTGGGCGAATACCCGCGTGGTCCCGGTGAGCGGCCGTGGCCGCGCGCATCCCAGGCGTAGAAATCGAAGTCGGGGAGGTCGAGTTCATCGACCAGATGGGCCATGCGGCCCCCATGCTCATGGCCGCGATGGAACATCACGACGGCGCCGCGCCGTTCGGTGGCGGTCGCGGGCCAGCGGCGATAGAACAGGGTCTGGTCGTCGTGGGTGGTGAACTGGTGTTCCTGGACAGGTCGGTTCATGGGCGAGGGAGCGCGGCCAGGCCGCTGCGGATACGGTTGACGATATTGAGGAGGATGGCCACTGCCGCCAGCGGCAGCGCCCAGAAGATCCAGTCCGGCAGCGCACCGGCCAGGCCCAGCCAGAGGCCCAGCGCACCGAACAGGAAGGCGCGGTCGCTCTTGCCCATGGGGCCGTCGTATTGGCGCGGCGCGCCCACCATCGGGCCGAGCGCGCCGGTCATCTCGGAGACGGCCGACAGGAAGATCACCGCCCCCACGCTGCCCCAGCCGAACGGGGCCACCAGGGCAAAGGGCAGGTACAGCGCAGCGTCGGAGAAGACATCGGTCAGTTCATTGAGGTAGGCCCCCAGCGCCGATTGCTGGCCGAATTCGCGCGCCAGCATGCCATCCACGGCATTGAAGGCCATGCGCAGGAACATCCACAGCGGCAGCAGCAGGAACAGCGCCGGTCGTTGCGCCCCTTCCAGCCACAACAACCCACCCAGCGCTAGCGACACCAGCATGGCCAGCACGGTGACGGCATTGGCGGTGACGCCCGCGCCGGCCAGGGCGGCCACCATGGGCCGCAGCAGCGCCTGGAAGCGCGGTTTGAGTTGATAGATGCTGATCATGCAGCACCTGTGGCAAGGCGAAGGGAGTGAGGGTGTGGGAAAGGCATGCGATCGTCCGTTGTTATAGGTTTTGCTTTAGGGCCTGGACCTAGTTCTTGTTGTGCGCGGGCGCTCTGCCTTTGTCCACGCCGGCAGCTCTTCTGTTCCCGTTGAGGGTCAAGGTAACATGAAATAACCTGCACATTGTTACTCCATGGATAGACCGCGGCGGTACTGGATGGCTTCGGCCACGTGCTGCCGGTCGATCCGTTCGGAGGCGGCCAGGTCGGCCATGGTGCGGGCCAGCTTGAGTACCCGGTGATAGGCGCGCGCCGACCAGCCCAGCCTGAGCATGGCGGTCTGCAGCAGTTGCGCAGCGTCGGGCCCGGGCTGGCAATGACGGTCGATCTCCGCGCCGGCAAGGGCGCTGTTGGGTTTGCCCTGGCGGCTGATCTGGCGCTCGAAGGCCACGGCCACGCGGGCGGCGATGAGGGCGCTGGATTCGCCGCTGGCCTGGGCGGCCAATTCGCCGGGGCTCAGGGCGGCGACCTGCAATTGCATGTCGATGCGGTCCAGCAGGGGCCCTGACAGGCGCTCCTGATAACGTCGCACCATCTCGGGCGAACAACGGCACTGCCCGCTGGCTTGGCCATGGTAGCCGCAGGGGCAGGGATTCATCGCCGCCAGCAGCTGGAAGCGCGCCGGGAAATCGGCCTGGCGGGCTGCCCGCGAGATGGTGATCTGTCCGGATTCCATGGGCTGGCGCAGCACCTCCAGCACGCTGCGCCGGTATTCGGCGATTTAACTGTTTAATTCACGCTACTGAGTTTATTGTCCAAAAAGGACTCAATGTTGCAATTTTACAACATTTCGGAATTGGCGAATTTTTGTTATTGATACTGAATCGCAGTTTGAAGATTTTGTAACTGATCGACTACGCCATGATTAGAAGTGAAGCCGCATCCAAATTGAGCGCCATCGCTATCCGTTCAATGTTGTAGATAGTTACATTCTTTTCGCCGCGCTCAATCATCCCTATATATGTGCGATGCACGCCAGCAGCTTCCGCAAGCGCCTCCTGTGAAACCCCGAGTTCCAGACGGCGCGTCCGCACGTTATGAGCGAATATTCGGACCAACTTGCAATTTTTTGGCGATACTGGCATGCCGCAAAGTGTCCCGCCAGTGCATACTATAATGCTACATACTATGAATAGCACAACGTGTATGCCGTCCCACTAGAATCTCCGGCACCCGCAAAGCATTCTCAACGTTCTATAAGCGATAACAGCACATGGACACCATCGATATTCGGCCTCACTCAACGTATATGGGCCATGACGGTTACGTGCGAGAAGTAATAGCAGTCCTGATGGCCGTAGACGGATCTATTCATGTTGACTGGCGGCCAACCGAGGTCATCTCATCTGAGGCTTGGTCAAAGAAAAAGAACCATGAGCGGCTAGAAGTATTTGCTGCCTGGGCATGCAAACTCGTTGATACTCGGTCATTAGATTTGCTTCACCACCTTGAACGATGATCCGAAAGCGCATGACACGACTATTTCCAAAAATAATTAGTTTCTTTGGTGAATGACACTCTTTGGGAGATTGCGGGCATTCCATCTGGAAATAGATTGCGCTAGCGATGAACGACAATAAGTTAACTTTAGTTCGAGTCGCTCTTACGGATTGCCACGGCGTCCTTGTGGGCACGAGGAGGCTTTAATTTTCGCAACTGCAAGCCTAAGTTGAAAAATATCAAGCTCTTCAGTTAATCTACTATTACGCTATTTTGAAAATAGGCATGAGTTCAATGTGGCCCGCATAAGCGGGCCTTTTGCCTTTATCTTTAAAGTATGTAGATTCTCAGTGAAAGCGCTCGCAATACTGGGGATCTGTTGTTGTCGAGCGGAACGGCGGTACGGTGAAAATACCCCTGTACGATGGCACCACTTCGTATTTCCGAAAAGGAAAACAGAATGAAAATTACTGACGAAGACTTTTTGCTGTTGCAAACGATCCATAAGTCATCAGACTGGGGCTATCCATGTCCTGCTGAAGTCGTAGCGAAGGCGGCAGACTTCATCAAGAGTGGGATGGTCGCCATGAGGGGCGACGTTCTTAAAAATGGGATGGCTAATTTGTATATTCCAGACGAAGCAAAATGGAAGCTGCTGGCTGGTGGACGTATTCTCAAGACTTAACAAGGAAACCAGCCTGCGACAATGACCAGGTCTGGGAAACATATAACCATGGCCCGCCTTAACGAGTCAGTGGTATTGAAAAAATCCGGCACGGCACTCGCGCTGATAAAAGGGGATACATGTCAAAATTTAGGATACTGGGGGCGATCACCTCGGGCGTAATGTGCGGTTTGATCGTAGGTGGCTGTGGGGGCGAAGGAGGGGCGCCCAAGAACATTCAGGACATCACTTCGGCCATCACAAATGTTGAGCAGTCGGAAGACGGGAAGCAAATCATCATAACGATCAAACAGGACTCGATCTTCCAGGGCGGGAATGCCACAAAAACCGTCCTGCAAGGATTACTTCAAAATTTTAAGTCGCTTCCCTTCGAAAACGTGATGGTAGTGATGAACGAGGTCTTAGTTGATCAATATGGGCGCCAGTCCGTCGAGCCGATTGTTAGTCTTGCTTACCCCCGAACCGAGATCGAGAAAATCGACTTCAAGAACGTCGTGGGCTGGAATATCCTGAATATCTCGCAACCTAAGAGGTTGGGGAGATACTCAGCACACATCATCGGGAAAGAATGCCAAGACGAAAACAACGCAAAGTACGCAAGCGTGTTCTGCCGTGCGGCAATGCGCTAATAGTGCATCCATTGAGATAGATCGGAAATATCATGTCGTGGGAACGTGATTATTACAAAGCAATATGTGACGTCTGTGGCTATGAGGGAACTTGTACGGTCGCCATAGATGACTGGAATCGTTCTAAGACGGAATGGCCAGGTTTTGAACATATAGTCCCTGATCCAACAGCTGTAGGTCGCAAACGCACTGGTTCTCGCGACATGCGCCCGAAATGTCCTGTTTGCGGCGGAACCTCTATTACTCGAGGTGACCGCATTGATTCAGATTGAGATGGAAAAAATGCCGTAGCTTGTGTTCGAGGCTGGCCGGTTGCCGCAGGGCCTGCAGATACCTTCGATGAGTGCAGAGGCTTCAATGAGAATTTGGGAATGGGAATGTGCGATCGATGTGATATCTGGGTGCACAGTTGTAGATTCAGGGCCTCTTCATGGCCCTATTGATCGTGTCAGCCTCACTCGTAACGAGGACCTGAAGCTTGTATTGGAAACCGTTTCCACAGGAGTCAGTAAGCGCAACGTACCTCAAGTTCCGGCAGGAACGGTTAAGCGGTCGATAGAAAAAGTTGTCTTTTCCTGCCATCTGGGGACAACTGCAGTAGCGCAGGGCGTCATTCCTTATCGTTTGGACTCCAGGCATTTTGGTCACGAAACGTCAAACACGGAGCTGTCTCACGTGCACCTGGTTGAATGGCACGGGAAGGATACGGAGTCATCTCAATATACGTTGCAATGGCTTGAAAATATGCCTGATGGTCTGATGTGGCCACATTCAGTAAATCGCAAAGAGACAGATAGCATTTCAATCGAATATCAAAGTGACGATTTGAAGATTCTGTTTGACGATGCCATCGATGAGGCGAGTTTCGGAAAATCATGTGTCCATCTCTCTCTTCTGGGGTTCGAATTCTTTCTAGTAAAAGCTTCCAAGCTAAAAATCGCTCACATTCACTCCCCGGGCTTCATCTTATACAAAGGATGCCCAACAGAGGACGAGCAAGACAAGATCAAAAATATTCTGTCGTTCTGTCTAGGTCAGTTTCTCGTTGACTTGGGATTCGCGTCGTTTGATCGCGATTGGTCCCTGACTCATTTCGTCGCCAGAAGCGCGCATACAATGCGTGGCGCCGCGTTGAAGATTATTACCGCCCCCCCCTCCTTACTCGACAAACGATTTCAACATTCCATTGATAAAGTAATTTTGCAGAACATGGCTACAGCGGTGGCGCTCTGCTATGAGGAATTCGATCTTCGCCATGTGTTTTGGACGTATTGGTATGCACAAGCTGCGCCTGCCCATACTGCGGCAGTTCACTATGGAGCTGCAATTGAATATCTTCAAAGGCGATATGCAGAACGCCGGGGGGATCGTCTCAAGACTACGATTATTAATGACGAGATGTGGGCTGTATTTTCCAGAAAAATGGTGGAATTAATTTCTGAATTGCCAACGACGGATGACGAGAAAGGGATCTTAAAACGAAAGTGTCAGTCGTTGAACAGTGCTCCCCAGAGCGTACTTATGGAAAGATTTTTTGCTGCCTTGGGAATCGATATTGGAAAGGTGGAATCGTCGGCTTGGGGGAAACGAAATAGAGCCGCTCACGGTGGGAAGATCTCAGAGGAAAAATATATCGAAGTTATCCGAGACAACAAGGTTCTCATGATCATGTTAAATCGGATTCTAATAGCTATCAGCGGCTGCTCTGACAACTACCATAACTATTACTCCGTAGGGCATCCCGTATCGAGCCTATCTGTTCCAATACCTGTTGAAGAAAAATAGGCGTCACGAGTCGCGGCAAGTATCAAGTGCAAAATTTCTGCTAAGGCTTCCAAAGAATAAGTACGCAGCTTTTGCGCGATCAAGAATTTAGCCAGGATAATTTACAAAAAAATGTGGATCTATCAAATAGGGCGAATAATCGCCGAGCGAAGACGTGCTCTTGGCTTAGGTGAGTCGCTGTTGTCCAAGCTGACATCGGTTTCTGAGGGCGATGTGGTAGCACTTGAAAATGGCCAATTAGAAGACATAAGTCATCACACTCTTTGTCGCATATTGGCCGTACTAGGTTTAGCATTCGACCTCCCGACATTGCAAGCCAGAAGTGTGAAAAATGGGTTGAAAATGGCTGCACTAAATACAAGCATCAGCTATAAAAATGAGATGGGAGAAGAGGACCTTCGGGAAATACTTAAGAGTGGAGTTGTGCCTGACTATTTCGCCTCGAACATAATTCATTTTCTAGATGAGACTCCTCTACCAATGGTGGTTATGGCAGCTGAGGAGGCGGCGGCTGATATGACTCGACCGGAAATCATTTGGGAAAATTTACAGCGATTGGCTGTCTTGTTCGATTCGCATAGAAAAGAAATTTGGACTTAGCGCAGTTTCAATTTTTCTAGTCATTTTGTTACTCGCGTGTGTTATCCAAATGATGAATCTAAAAAATGAAAAGCTGAGAATAAAAAAAGAAAACGTTGGGGAATACGAATGATCAAACGCTTTCTAACGCGTTGTTTGTTATGTGAACATAACAATACTCTCAGAGTGACGTTAGGTATTAACACTCATCAAAACCACAGCTTTGAATGCCAAGGCTGCGGTGAGGTGGGAGAAATCAATTTGACTCTGGATTTTAACGACAGAGAGAGATTTGATATTCCAGGATTTGGGAGGGTAACGTTCCCTAGAGTGGTCGGTGCAGACCTTAAAAATGCCGAATGGTCGGAAGTCGAGGGAAGCATTACAAATCTAGATCCTACTTTCCTTGTGCAGGAAGATGATCTCCATAAAGATAGGATCTTTCCTTGGATGAGGGCAGCTAGTTCCGTAATCAAGCCAGCTATGTTGGAGAGTGCTCAACCTGGCAAGCTCCAGATTGGCGATATCCTTGATCAAGCGGGATTGACGCGGGGAATAAGAGAAGGAATATCTGCGACTCTCAAGGCTTACGAGCTCCATGAGAGAGGACGGAAGGATCTGGCAGAAATCAAGCTGAAAGAGCTGGAAAGAATTTCTGGAGCGGTTGTCGCGGACTTGCCGAACGCGCTGGCAATGATCTGTGCAGCGATCTTAGGAAGACAATCTAAAGACGATGTAGAGAAAATTAATGGATTAGCGAGACTAGCGCTTCAGAAAAATCCAGGTGAATTTCAAAGGATGCGGAGCCGACTACTGAGTGACATCGCGCCAGATTTCTTAGAAAGGCAACTGGGCGTATTAAAAGACTACCGTAAAGGTTACGATCAATTTGGCCAGGCTTGGTTTTACGCAGCAGAAAAACAGTCTCTTTCTGACAAATTACATCCTTCGACAAGAGACTTAAATAGCGTCAAATATTTCTACGGAACTGCTTTTGAGCATCTCTCGTCGGGGTTGGTGTTGCCTGCGCTGTTGAATAATATACTCAACGGGCGTCCATTTGATCAATTCGAACATATCGAACTAAAAACTTATCTCAGCCTAGATAAATCAAGAAGGGCTCAATGTATTCAGAATGTTGCAGACTTTGGTCCTTTGTGGGACGAATTTAATAGTACGTTAAGAAACGGTTCGCATCATCAAGGGCTTAGGTTAAAGCCAGATTCTCGGTACATCATCCAGTATAGAACTGGCGATTCCAAAACATGGAACGATATCTCGTACTCAGAATATTTGGTCAAATGCAATCGTATTCAAATTTGTCTCATGAAGTTGCTTTCACTGCAGTTCTTTGTATTTGGCGTATCAGCGTTCTCTCCAAAGGCCGTTGTTTAAACAGAGAGATTTCCTTGATTTGAGCACGGCTACACGCTAACGCTCAGCGTCTAAAAGATACAATTTCTGACGGCGGTCGTGATTGAGTAGCTAGCTGCAGTCTGGTACGACGGAATGGAACAACCCGGGAAGGTATCGAGCGCGGAGATTTTTCTGTCCCCCCATACCAATTAGCAATGGGAACGCAAAAATACCCTGCGCATCGGACGATTGCACCCGGGGAAATTAATGGCTAATAAGGTTTTGAGACCGATAGCTGAGTAACTAACGTTTAGAATCACGTGCGGTAAGAGGCTACAGTTTATGACCCCAGATGAAATCTTTTCTGAGTCGTGCGTACCGGACACGCACGAAACCGTATTCGTTCTCGGTAGCTTCGAGAAGAGAGTGACTGTCTATTCGCAGCAGGTTCGTGCGCTCAATTTGGTCGACGCCATTTTAGCAAAAGGGTTGCGCGCTAACGCGAGAGTAGCGATCGTAGGCGGCGGTGTGGCTGGAATGACAGCTGCAGTTGCTTTCGCAAAGGCGGCACCAAGATTAGCTCAACTTGATCTCTTCGAGCGCAGAGCCAGGGTTTTAGAGCTTCAACATGGCAGTAGACGATATCTTCATCCGCATTTTTATGAGTGGCCAGCGGCAGATTCCGACGCCATTGACGCTGGATTACCAATTATGAATTGGCAAGCCGGATCTGCAGGTGATGTGACCAATGTCCTCCGCAGCGAATTTGACAGGACAATACAAAGCTCAGTTTTGAAGCAGCATCTTTCCGTATCAGTAGTCGCCGTCAATCCCAGCCGCTTTGGGCACGTTCGAGTGGTGACGGCAGATGGCGTCGCGACCAGCAAAATTTTTGATGTGGTGATTCTTGCTATAGGTTTCGGCCTTGAACGATGCATAGAGGGCGAAACGCCTTCGTATTGGACTCCATCTGGGTTAGCTGGCGCGATTCTTTCTACAACGCCAAATCCCATTATTTTTATTTCTGGGAATGGTGACGGCGGTTTAGTTGACTTTCAGATGGCTGCTTTTAATGCCCTCGAGCACAGCGCAATATGCGAGCTCATTGCACGCTTGGACTTGGGGCGTGCTCGTGCCATACTTGAAACCATCGAGCGAGAGGCGTGGGCTGACGGAGCTGATTTGGATCTGCTCGAGGAATACCGTAATCGGGTGCTGGCGCATGTCCCGCCCGGTGCGTGGGCAGAAATTCGCGACAATTTGCGTCCAAATATCCGTATTTTTCTTCACACGAACGAAGCGAAATTACTTCGTAAGACAACGGCCCTTCATAACCGTCTAGCGACGTTCCTCCTCATTGAACTCGACCGGGAAATTGGGGCAAATGCAATCACCTTAAAAGTTGGAGTCAATTTTGATGGGCCCCCTCCATCGGTGGGTGAGATCAAACTTCAGGGTGAAGCCCCATTTCATCCATTCCGTAGGTATCTACGTATTGGTCCCGACTCAGCTTCTAACCTTGCTCCTTTCCATGCTTTGTTGGACCGGCTTGCCAGTACGAGAGCCGCCCAAGCGCGTCCCGTCACTCCAATATTAAGTGCATCGGCGTCCGAAAGATTTGAACCTTTCAGGGCTGCTCGGATACCTCCCATGGTTGCGGCGCCTGCTCCTATTGCTAACGCGCAGCAAATATTATCAGTCTCTGTGACATTGTCGGTGAACGAGAATGTTATCTGGGCTGGCGATTTTGGCCCAGCCAACGTCTCGAATTTATGGGCGGAGGGGATCAAGGTCGAGCTCTACTGCGATATCAAAGCAGCGGATGCGGGAAATCTTATGACAGCGTTTGCGCGACTCGGCGCACAAGCAGAAAACCTAACTTTGTATGCTCGTGATGCGGCAGGATGGCAAGCGGTAACCACAGGCCTATGTGCCGAATATTCCTTTCCGAATCCTGATTTGGGATGTAAATGTTCAATCAAAGAATGGCGGGAACCCCCACATGATCTCCCAACGGTTGTTGAGCATTCACTAGATGATATCGTCACGATAATTCATGATCGACTTGATGCGGATCTCCTTGAGCGATTACATACGTCGATTTTTGAAGTTCTCGGACCTCGTGAAGCAGCTACTGGGTGGCCAATAGAAGCTACCTTACGGCGAACGCTCTGGGAGCTTTGGCAGCAGTGGCATAACTCGCTGAGGGCTAATCTCGTATCGAGGAGGCGATTCCTTCGATTGCTTGCAAGTGTTGAGGACCACATCAACGTCGAAGATAGTTTTCTGGTTCGATTGGGGCCCAAGATACTTCGTCCGCATTTAACGAAGCCCACCCTTTTTGGATTGGCCTTCTCTGCGTGTTCTGGCCGCGCTATGGTGCCAGTTGGAAGCCATCCAGGGAATATGGCCCTTGACGGGCTAACAGGACATGCTTGCGGTGTTGGTTGGATTGATAAGAGAGAACTTCGTGGGCGCACAGCAGCTTCGCAAGCGTGGACAACAAATGTAGTCCTGCTTTCTCAATTGCAAGAGGTTGTGCGACTGTTGGAAGCGGACGTCAGGTTCGATCGAAACCCAACGGATGTAGCGAGACTCGGCCTGACGTCAATTGCTGATATGCCGATAATCATTGGTGCTGATGATGACTTTTTAATGGCGTTACAGTCGGGAACTCTCGCCACGAAGAAGTATTTCCAAGATATCTTTGACCAGCGCGCCATTTTGTCGCAAAAATCTTTAGAGGAGGCATGAAATGACAATCGGAGGTCAACCTGATTTGTTGGTCATGTTGCGAGATGCGGCAATAGGTATTGGTGCCTCTGTAGCTGACGCATCACCGCACTTACTAGGATCTAGATTCAATTCAGAAGTTTTAAGCGACGCGATTTTGGGGAGCTCGCTCAGAAAACGGGACGACGATCTTCCGCCATACGTTCGAGCAATTCAGCTTGACGGATTCCCTGTCCTCATTGGAGTTCTAATAGGCTCTGCAGAGGTGTCAAATATTGGGCCCCAACTAAGGCGTTATCGGAATCAGGCGACAATTGCACGGTCTTGGCTCGGTCCAGAGGCGCCGAATCTGCACCTCTTTTTGATCGGACCGATTGGGGCCTTGTTGGATGCTGACTGGCGCCAGCTAGCGGCCGAAATTGAATCTGATGACAGAGTATGTCGGAAGCAGGTCTGGTTGCCGGCTGTCCAATATTCACCAGATGACGCCCGCGAATTTTTAGCACGGACATTTATCGCCCGCCCTTGGCCGGCCGTACAAAGAACCGGGCGGTTAGACACTATGGCTAATCTCTCCTTACCGAATGGATGGGAAGAAGTACTCCAAGACCAAGACTTAGATTTCAACGGACTTGTGGAGCAACTGATAGCCCTTGAAGATGGGGAAGTGGTATGACGGACATTTACCTTCGCAGCGTCGAGTTCTCAAATTTCCGCGTCTACGGAGATAGTTATGCTTACGAGTTGTCGCCGGGGCCGGGAGTAACCCTCATAACAGGAGGAAACGGGCTTGGGAAAACCAGCTTTTTCGACGGAGTTGAGTGGGCATTGACCGGGAAAATAGGCCGTTTTAGTGACATTCCTTATGATGGTCGGCGAAAAGGAAAAGATCATCTTACTAGAATTGGTGCCCCAGAGAATTCGCATCGGGTTAGCCTGCAGTTTTCTGAAGGCTTGCCAATTGATCGTGGCGCTGGCTTCGATCCAGATATAGCCGAGATAATTCAGCTGCTAAAGAGACCTGAGTGGGCCGAGATAGCCGATCTGCAGGGCTACCTATCAATTACTCATTTCTTTGGGCAGGCATCCGCTCAGCGCTTCTCGCTGAAAAAACCCAATGAACAGTGGGAGGCCCTAAAGGGGCCGGCCGGTATCGATAGAATAAACGTCTTACACGACCGCATGAGCAGCATCGGTGTTCGACGTGCCTTCACACGCGCGATTGATGAGCGTACGAAGCGGCTTACGGCTGCTTCCGACGCTTTGGTAGCATGGGATAAGCTTCTTCATGAGAGAGATCGTGCTCAGCAGCTTGCATCGTCGGAGAACGCTGTGGATCCGTCGCATATGAGGCGATCTGCGGAAAATTTAGCGAATGAGAGCATTTCCATCTGTCCTGCCATCGTTTGGACATCAATTGACGAGAGTGAGAGCCCCGAGTCCATGCTCGAACGGCTTTCTGCACTTTTGCGAGAGGTTAATGATCAAAATGAAAAGGATCTTTTAAAGTCCAATTTTCTTGGTCAGTTAGTTGCAAAATTTGATGCTGCTACCGCGGATGCTTCCGCGGTAGCCAGCCAACTTGAATTGGGAAAGCAGAGACATAAAGGAGCGCGCGATAACCTGGAGGTTGCCAATTCAAATCTAATCGAAGCCACGTCAATCCTTTCGAGCTGTGAAGCGCGGGAGCGGCAGGTGGTAAATCGAATGGTGGGCCTAGATCGAGTCTCAGCAGCTTCAAATCAATTTGCAGATGTTCAAGCACGCAAGCTCGCTGCTGAAAACGAGCTGAGATTGGCGCTAGCTGCTACCACCGTGACCGAGTCGCATATTGATCGACTTCGTGAGCAACTGGCATCGGCCATTGCTCGACGTGCTGAGCGACGCGCGCTCGCCGACCAGGTCGGAAAGACTCGAAAGCTGGTTCAGATATCTAATGCACTTGCAGACCTACAGATCGAGCTAGATCGAGTTACCCAAATACTGAGCTCAAAAAGTACCGACGAACTTAGTACGAAACGTTCTAAGTTGGATGCCGATAGACTAGCTGTACAAGAGAAAATTCAAGTTTATATGTCGGAACTCCGCCGGCATGATGATCGCATTCAAGCCATCAAAGAGGCCGTGTCTCTAATTGCACATCGACTTACGCACGATGACAGTTGCTGCCCCGTTTGTGCTACTGAATTCTCATCAGGTCGCCTTGTGGAGCTTGCTCGCGAACAAGCAGAGTTGCGTACAACGCCAGCCACACAATTGGCAGAGGCACTTTCTAAGGCTCAAATCGAGTTCGAGAACTTGACGCGGGAGCTTATCCAAGTAGATATAGAATTGAGTGCGATACTGCAACTTGAAGCTAGCCGTCAGGAAATTCATGATCGAAAGATCAGTTTTCGTCAACAGCTGGTGGACGAAGGTGGTGCTGCAGACATAACCTACGATGATAGTAGTGTTGATGAAGTTGCGAAAGAGCTTGACTTGCTCGATGAGCAGATTATGCAGGTTGCGTCTCCCGAAGATCTAAAAATTCAGATTGAAGCGGCTGAGATCGAATTAGAGGCCGAGGCTGCAAAGCGCTCCTCCTTGTATCAGCAGATAGCAACTGCTAACGAAGCACTTCATTCTGCTCGATCAATATTGCTGCAGTCCCCAGAGCTTTGGAATGCAGAGCAAGGATTTTTAGTTGATCTCACGTATGAACGTATAGCGTTAGAGGGTCAGTTAAAAGAGATCGGCGCACAGATAGACGTGACGAAAAAAAATGTTGCTGCAGCACAGGCCGCGTATAGTTCCCTCGCGGAGGTGCACGCACGTGAGTCAGAATCGCTCGCATCCCTCTCGACGAGGCAAGTTGCGCTTTCCAAAATTCGCCAAGAACATATTCGCCAGTGGAACGAAGCAGGCCATTCGCAAGAGCCAAGTGAATCTGTGGTCGCTACGCTTCGTGCTCACCTAATCGACAACTCTGTGCGGCTAGAGACTCTTGGGGAGTCTCTACGCCGGCTAGTTACCGGATACCGCACCTGGATCGGAAACGAACAGCTTCGCAAGCTAAGAGATGAAATAGCAATGAAATTGGGCATTGAGTCCATCCAGTCTGAAGACCAAATGAGAACGCTCTTAATAAGGCGCGTGGAAAAAGCTCGTGAAGACATAAATATCGCTCAGAATGCCAAACTGAGAGTTGATTTAGTGCGGGGCAACATACAACAACTCGCGAGTACATACGCAGATGATGTTCTGGTCCCACTAAACAGCACCATCAAGAGTTTTGCTCGTACGTTGATGACATGGTCTGATGAATCTATTAGCTACCAAGCTGAACACACCGCAACACGGTCAGAACTGAGACCTGGTATCGTCAAGCGTGCAGCAGATGGGTCCGTGGTGCAAATGGCGATGAATCCAAATCTTTATTTTAGCGAAGGGCAACTTTCAGCTCTAAGTGTGGCCGCTCTTTTTGCTGCAAGCACAACTTTTGGCTGGTCTCGTTGGAAGGGGTTGTTACTAGATGACCCTCTTCAACACAATGATGTAATCCATGCGAGCGCCTTCATGGATCTGCTCCGTCAGTTAGTAAATGGACTTGGCTACCAGATTATTCTGTCTACGCACGATAGTTCGGAGGCAGAATTTCTGAGTCGTAAGTGTCGGAGTTCTAACATTCCATACCAAGTACATGAGTTAGCACCACGTGGAGAAAATGGTTTGGTAGACACACGCGAGCGCCTATCCAATATTAGGCTCGGCTAGTATAAATGCCGGAGACTGAGAGGAGCTTTCAGTAAATATTCTTAGATTGAAGATTCTAGATTTTGCAGAAAATAGAATTTTTCTTGGAGCATATTCTTGGGTGGAAGGCGAATCCGACGCAATGTGAAAAATTTTCTAAATGCATAATGAGGAACTAAGACCGGCTGCGGGTGGCCTCAAGATCAGTCTCCAGTGATCTTAAGAGGTCTCTGAGACGAGAAACAATCTGCTCAGCGCTTGCTTCTCCAGATGCCAGGTCTCCCTCTATTTGGCTCAGATAACTTTTGGCAGAGCCGATAGCTGAATCTGCTTGTACCAAATCACATGTCTTTGAGAAATCTGCTGCCTCTCCAAACGCCAAATTAATATACCGATCAGTGGATTCTCTGCTCAAATGTCCCGCCCATTCTTGGACTACTTGCTTCATTCCCTCCGTGTCTATTAGTGCCTGACGAAACTGGTCCGGATTCGACAGCTGGTGGTGCTCGACAAGAGAGATAAATATCTTGGTGATAAAGCGATGGCGAAACATATGTGCACACACTTGCCCGTCAATTTGAGCTGCCCTACGCAGTAATGCAATTTCTTGAGTAATGGTGTTGGTTGCCAGCTTCTCGCCGGTGGTTGAGCTGATCAGCAATGGCCCTCTATCGACGGCACCATGGCCAATTTTTTTTACCAATATTCGTCGATTAACGTCAATAAATTCAACTAAAAAATTTATGTCTGCACGCGAAATTGGTATGAAACGGTAAGCGCTATCTCCACGTTTTGCGGTAAAAACTTTAAGACGTGGCCTGTCCATGGCGGCGGCCTGTAGCACGCTTTCGACTGTCAGAGCTGCGATTTCAAATCGTCGTGCTCCAGTAATTTCAAGAAGTCGTAGTAGCACATAGCGGCGCTTGCGAAGATAAATGCTGCTACTAGCTGCTAAGATCGACGACTTAAGTCGTGCTATGTTGGCAGTACTGATGGGCAACCGCTTCTTCAAAGTTGATGGCTTGGGAAACGCACTGTGATACCAATGGTTGAAGATGCGTTGGCCTGAGTCGTTACGTCGCCCCCTTAGCGTGTACTGCCTTTCTTCCGCCTTGATCCGCCCTTTTGGGCCTATAAAGTTAGGCTCATTATATAAATCAGCAACAGTCGCCAAGAACGCTAAGCAGACGCGGCCAATAGAGATAGCAGTATTCGGGGTGCGCACAGGAATACCGGTTACTGGATCCTTCTCTCCAACAAGCGATCTCATAAATAGAGAAAATTGGCTGTCACTGAGCTCAATAAAATCTACATTATTTTTAGCGCAGAAACGAACTAAATGGGATAAATTTACTGCGTAAATTAGTAGTGAGCCACCACGATCTCTTCGGGAAAGTCCGCGCGAATAAAGCTTTTGCAAATAGATATTCGCCGGTAGGCACCAGTGCCCATCTGGCCAGCAAAGCATTGGAACATTTTGCGCAGGAATGAGGCATGGCTTTCCCGCAGCATCAATATGTGAGAAAGTTTCAAATGTGTCCCCTGCTAATTGGTATAGCTTGTGGTCGTCGTGCATATTATTTTTCCGGCTCTACGAACGGCCTGGCTAAGAGAGAGAACAACTTAAGTAATTCTTGCTGTTCTCGTCTACACAATTCAATGACTGATGAGTCGTTTGTTTTTTCTGCGTAGTAGCGTCCTTGCTGAAGCGATCTTTGGAAGGCCATTGTCAATTGCCAGTTGTTTCGCTGGGACGTGAGCAGCAGATTTTCAAGTTCGCGGAGTTTGAGGCGAAGGCCCTCTTTGGTAGTCTTGTTTGCTTTGTTACGCCGAGCGAGATGTTCCTGAACTGACTCTAGTGCGGCGAGCCTTGCAGAGTCGAAAGCAGAAAATCCACCTTCGATTTCCTTTGAACATACACGCTTGAGGGTATTTATTGAGCTAGGTTCGATTTTATGAACAAGGCTTGAATATTTTGAGAGCTTGCCTTGTGTCTTTAACGCAGAAATAAAATCATTATCGTCTACATATGCTGAGGGGTTACGTACGGCATCCTTTAACATTTCAAAAAGGCGCTCCGTTGATTCGGAATAGCGCGGGCGGCGGCCTCGTATATTCATTTCCGATTCTCCCGAACTATGATTGCGACCTTATAACTTCTTCCGTTTTTGGTCGTATAGAACTGAGGTTCGATGGAAACACAACTCTCGGTCAGAAGTTCTACAATATATTCCTCGAGCTCATCATGATCTAGAACAGAAAAGCTCCTAGTGCCAAAATGCCTTTCAAGTAAATCGGCCAATTCAGTTGACTCGAGACTTTCTTTGACTACGAGATCTGCCGCATAAGCGGCCTTAACTGATGTTAGAGCGGCCCCTGGAATGCTCTCTGTAATATAGCGATATAGATGTTCAGGATCGGCGTGACCTAGAAACCACTGTAGCGTCTCTACACCGCCAAATGAACTACCCCAAAAGAACATCATCGCGAAGTAGCGCCGAAGTTGATGCTGCCGTATGTAGTAACGCCGGTCTTCATGATCAAGCTGAACTTGGAAGTAATCACAGAAACGGTTCAACGAGTAGTCTGAAGAAATTGTCTTGCGCAAATAAATCGAGCCAGCATGTGGCATCGCAAAGAGCGGTCCCAAGTTATCAATCGCTCGAAGTTCTAGGAGCTCATTCTGGAGACTCTGGAGCATACCAATGAGTCTGGCTGCTATATTAGGTAACGGGCGTGCCGCTTCGATTCGTCTCCCCAGGATACCGGTCTTGCGATTGCGGAAGATTAAGTATTGCCTCGACTCATCAAGCGCGTCCGCTGCCATAACCTCGTTGAGCTCGCCTTGACGACGTGCCATTAATGCACCGACACAGATTTGCACAGAACCGTACAAAACGCAGAGCAGCTCATACAAACCTTCGTTAAGGCGAAACCTCTTAAAGAATTCGTTGCTTGAAGGCCGACGACTTTCGGCACTTTTGGCGGTATCACTCTCCACCGCGAGCATTTGATGCTCCAAGCTCCAATACTTGACTCCCAATTGCCTGATGGATGGGAGTAGAAATGTGCTGATGTCGTTTTTCTTCGAGAAGTATGTCAGCGACACCAGTTTTGCATTTTGTGTCGCACGGACCAAATTCAGATAGGAAGCGACCAAGTCGTCACCAAATTCTAACGAGAATTCAATGGCAAAACGAAGCGAAGTTGAAACAACGTTTTGAGGTAATGTGCGGAAACGTCTGGTATTCCTTAGATCCAAGGAATGAAGAAAGGCCTTGTCTGCGGTTGCGTTAAGCGCTGTGTGAGGTATTGGTATGTTGAGCGCCGACAGTAGACCTAAAGTACGGACTATAGTGACACTTCTTGAGAAATTTTGATCTGTGAGCCCGTCCTCATAATTTCTGATCGGTGCACTTAGTCGCTCGCGTTGGTATTGTGCAAGTGGGATTAGGCAAAGTTCTTCTGGTACTTCTCTACTCTTCTTTCCCCATAGAGTATCTGTATATATGGCTGTAGTCAGTAGTCTCGAATTTGGTCGATAGCGATAGTTGGAATCTGATCTCGTATGAAGAAGATACATTTGATGTTTCCAAAGATACGCGCGTGCTCGAATTAGCTGCTCATCGGACAAGTCGAGCATTCGTTCAACAGTATCCTCAATTTCGGAAATCCACGGTGCCTCGGACAACGTTGCAGTGAAGTCTTCTTGAGAAAGTTGCTTCCCGATTAGCTTGCAGTATTCGGCTAACTTCTTGTCCCATTGGTAGACCGAATATATAAGCGATGGGCTATCAGCTAGTGACCTAAGTAACCCCTTAAGGTGGCTGGCCGTGATCGCTTGTAGACCGAACCTTGCTATTCCTAACTCTGAACTGTTCAGGAGGAAGTAGTCAATTATCGCTAGCGTTAGGATTACGCGGTAGTAAGCTGTGACGCTAGATTGAATTCGGGTGCCTATAGCTTCCGGGTGACTTTGTAGGCAGAGCCAATATTTAAGCGTTTTTAGAAGAGTGATATTTTTTGCTTCAGTTAAGAGGGTCGAGTCTTCGAGCCGTATTCGAAAATCGATCGTGAATGAGCGTTCTTCAAAAACACAGTTCCATATAGGTTCGTCGAATTCTGTCATTAACCATCTCGCCGTCTTATATCGCGTTTCGCGATCATTCTCGAAATCGTTTAGAAACGCGAATTTGGACGAGGTTTCGTAGTTCTTAGTCATAAAGGACTCTCTCCATTGATTCGGGAGATGCGTTAGCACGGGCCTGCCTAAGATAAAATTTCAAGTCATCACGTTCACAAAAGTCACTATCGATGAAAGAAGTAAGTCTGGAGCTAATGTTGTACCAGTGTGCCGCGGTGTCGTTGAGATTCCGTTTTGAACTTTGCACAGATAGCTGGAGGCTAACGAGTGCCGTCAGTACAGATACGTCTAGACCAAACAATATCTTAGAAGATGACAGGCCTATATTATTTTCGTCGTTTGAGGTCGAAGAGGATGTGAAGGATGAGGGCAGTTTTTTTAACATGTGATTTTCCAAAAACTCATTGAGCTCTGAAATATCTTTGAACCCCGTCGCGGGAAGTAGATAACTACTATCTTTCATCGCATCTATAACGACGCATGTTTGAAAAATTCTGATCCACCTGTCTTGGAAAAATTCAAGAATGGCATCAGGAAGATATCTTGATAGAAGATTTCGGTTGTATGTCGTGTGGCCTAAAGCGTGTGCCATCTTACTGACATCTCTTGTGTGGAGATAAATCAGAACACCTGCGGTAGCACGTAAAGTAGAGAGACTGAAAGTTTTTGTAATTGCTTCACTGTCCTTATAGCTCTTGTCCGTAAACAGACGGATCTCATCTGCAAGATTCTTCAGGCGGGTCGGTTCTGACGTGTCAGTTGCTAGGCGAGATATACGGCGCGGATAGGCGAAGCCTTGCTCACAGGTCAAAAGTAGGAATCTCCAGTTGTCGTCATTGCGAGCTCGTAGATATTTCCGGAGAGGCTCGGTGATGGCTATTACTTGCATCACAATGTTTTCGGTCTCCGGAGTTAATTGGATTTCTTGCCAGCTCGCGTGTGATCCTTTTCGTTTCTTAGCACTCCTAAGTATGGCGTTACCGTCAATGTGAACAATTCCCGTTAGCTGTCCATTCTTGTCATATAGTTCAAGTTGCTCCAAGAAGGCCGGCGTGATGGCGGGATGAATTGCAATAAGGATCGCGCAGTGCGGCAAAAGAGAGCCAGAAATAGGAAGACCCAGGGCCCGTGCGGTTGTACACAGAGGCCGCGGATAAACTATGCCCACTGTGGTATCTCGACTGCATAAATGCCCATGTGCTTCGTAAGTCGCGCAGGAATTTGATAGCTGCTGAGGGTTGTTTCTAGCGGTGAGCCACCTACTTCCGTTGTTTTGACTTCCACCTTTTGGAAGAGGGCGTACGGTACCTTCCTTAGCGGCGATTAGCCTGCGGTTTCGACGCTCCCATAGATCAGCAGCCGCCTCTCGAGCCCAGAGAAGAATTAAATCGAAATGATCGCGAAGCTGCTCAAATATCAGATGCATCGCTTGCGCGTCGGTAATTTTTAGAGGTATATGGACGAGCAGTTTTGCGTGAATTTCAGAACCAGCGTCAGTCTTTTTGATATTTGTTCTGTGCCCCGGACCTCGTCCTGATGGCGGCGCTGGCAGTTTTCCATAGCTCTCTGCCACTACTCCATTTTTTACCAAAAACTCTTCAACAAAGAAGATAAATTCACCGCGCCATTTGGCGGCCATAAAAGTCAGCCCTAAACCCTCATCGTCCCCTGTAGTGATATAGAAAATTAGGAACTTCGGCCAGAATTGAGTCATGAATTCAGATGATCGAAAATCATCTTCGGATATCTGATCTGGGTAATCACCGATAAAACGAGCAAGATACGTCAGTATAGGAACGACGCCTCCCCGTCTGTTTGAGAAGTACCGATCACATTGCTCGTAAAGTCGTTCGACAAAATGCTTACCGACTCTTTTGTAAATCGGATAAAGCCGCAGCCATGTGGTTTTTCCGGATAGATTGGTAGATGGCCATCCTCGCCAGACCCAAATGGCGTGTTCGTCAAATTGTGTCTGCGCTTCAAATTTCTTTTTGCATTGAATTACAAAAGGGGTTGGTCTCTCACGAGCCGCAGAAATGCGAATATCTAACTTGAATTGATCAGGTTGCTCATGTCGATCTTTGCGGCTCCTAGGCGGCGTACAGATCGGAAGTGGAAGAAAAGCGGAAATTGCCAGAAGCGCTTGATGAAAGACGGTGCAGCAATCGAAACGGCGCGGGGGAGAAAGCGCAATGAATTTGTTCGAATGTAGAGCACCTATAAATCCCTCGATGACTTGCTTTAATACTTGTCGGTCAAGCAAATCTCGTTCTTCAAAAGATCGGTACTTATTAATATGGAGATAGCAATCGAATGCCAGCAATATACGTTCTAAGTTCCGCCGCTTATGAGGAAGAAATTGTTCCGCACCGCGCTCAAAATGACTAAGCACTAGGGGGGAAAGAGCAAACCAAGGATGGTCAACATAGGCCAGCGAATCTTGGACAAATGTTACTAATTTCTCGTCGCTATTCATGTGCTCCAAACCTTATGGAATATGGGTTAGGTAGATATGGACAAAAAATAGCAGAAAAGTTAAAGCAATATTTCATCGAGGAACAGCACCCCATGATGGGCCAGCGAGATCTCGCCTGGCCGGGGTGGGCTGCCGCCGCCCACCAGTGCGACCGCCGAGGCGGTGTGGTGGGGCGCGCGGAAGGGGCGTTGGCGCCAGCGCGCGGGGTCGAAGCCGCCGGTGAGGGAGCGCACCGCCGCCGATTCCAGCGCCTCCGCCTCGGTCATCGGCGGCAGGATGCCCGGAAAGCGCGTGGCCAGCATCGACTTGCCCGCTCCGGGTGGACCCACCAGCAGCATGCTGTGCCGTCCTGCCGCCGCCACTTCCATGGCGCGGCGCGCCAGCAATTGCCCCTTGATCTCGCTGAAATCGGGATACACCGGTGCGATGGCGTCCTGCTGCGGCCTGTGCCGCGCCAGGCGGGTGCTCTCGTCGCGGCCGGAGAAGTGGGCGCAGACCTCCAGCAGGGAACGGGCCGGGACGATCTCGGCTTGCGTCACCAGCGCGGCCTCGTCGGCATTGGCAGCGGGCAGGATGAAGGCGCGCCGCCGTTCGTCGGCGCTGGCGCCGTGCTGCATGGCGCAGGTCATCGCCAGGGCGCCGCGGATGGGCAACAGCTGGCCGGACAGTGATAGCTCGCCGGCATACTCATAGTCGTCCAGCCGGTCGCCGGGGATTTGCTGGGAAGCCGCCAGGATGCCCAGCGCGATGGCCAGGTCGAAGCGGCCGGATTCCTTGGGGAGGTCGGCAGGCGCGAGGTTGACGGTGATGCGCCGCGCCGGGAATTCAAAGCGGGCGTTCTGCAATGCCGCCCGGACGCGGTCACGGGCTTCCTTCACCTCGGCCTCGGGCAGGCCGACGATGGCGAAGGAGGGCAGGCCATTGGCCAGATGCACCTCCACCGTGACCGGTGGGGCGTTCATGCCGGCCAGGGCGCGGCTGCGCAGGACCGCCAGGCTCATCGCGATGGGCCTGGCTGCCTGTTACCTATATAGAGAAGAGAGTGTGATCGAAGTGAAAGTAGGTGCGCCAGGATCATGGAGTCTGTTTTTGCTGGGCTTCCAGCTCGGCCACACGGGCCTCCAGGGCTTCCAGGCGGGCGCGGGTCTTGGCCAGCACCTGGGCCTGGATGTCGAATTCCTCGCGCGTGACCAGGTCGAGCTTGGCAAAGCCCTGGCTGAGCATGGCCTTGACGTTCTTTTCGATGTCCTTGGCCGGGGAGTTTTCGATTGCCTTGTTGATCTTGGATTGCAGGTCTTCAAAAAACGGGGGCTTGTCCATGTCGGATCTCCTTGGCAGATAAGCTATAGCTGGAATGCAAGTTTAGCGGTTTCCTGCCCATCCTCAAACCGCCTTGCCTGGGTAAGACCGCTTTTTTACCGCCAAGTGCGCGCTGTGAAGTTTTTTCCTTCAGGAAATGCGCCGTCTTGGTGATCCGGAACGCCCCTGCTGGCCGCGCACCAAAATGTGATTGCCGGAATGGAAGCAGGGTTATCAAAAAACAAGCAATATCGCACCAATCACGTGCATTTTCCCTTGGTCTGCACTATTTTGAACTGAAGTTAGAAAAAAAACGTGACCAATCTCCGGTTTCACCTAAAAACACAAGCCTGCCTTGCCGAAAGAACATGGCACGGCTCCTGCTACAGGGTTTGAGCAAACACAAAAAAACGACTTTTATTGTTCAAACACAAACCAGAGGGAAAGTCATGAAGAAACTGATTCTTGCAACAGCCATCGCCGCATCCTTCGTTTCTACCGTGGCCCGTGCAGAAGACGCCAAACCAGATAATGAGTTCAGCTTCAACGCCGCTGTCGTGAGCGACTACCGCTACCGCGGCCTGACCCAGACCCGCTTCGACCCGGCCCTGCAAGTCGGCGCCGACTACACCCACAACCCCACTGGCCTGTACGCCGGCACCTGGCTGACCAACATCAAGTGGATCAAGGACGCTGGCGCCGTGGCCAGCCCGCCGGTCAACACCAAGGGCGACATCGAGTGGGACATCTATGGCGGCAAGCGCGGCGACATCGGCGGCGGCTTCACCTATGACGTCGGCGGCCTGTACTACTACTACCCGGGCAACACCCTGGCCGACAGCGGCGCCAAGAACGCCAACACCTTCGAACTGTACGGCCAGGTCGGCTACGGTCCGGGCTACTTCAAGTATTCGCAATCGCTGACCAACCTGTTTGGCGCGGCCAACAGCAAGTACAGCCAGTACTTCGACCTGGGCGCCAACATCGAGACCTACTACGGCGTCATCCTGGGCCTGCACGTGGGTCACCAGAACGTGCGCGGCAACCCCAACCAGTTCAGCTACACCGACTGGAAGGTCGGCGTGTCCAAGACCTTCGACGATCTGGCCGGCATCACCCTGGGCCTGGCCTATGTCGGCACCGACCTCAAGGATGGCGTGACCACCACTCCGGCTTCGGATGGCCTGAAGAACGTCGGCAAGAACGGCTTCGTTTTCTCCCTCAGCAAAACTTTCTAACAAGAGGTTCGTATGAAACTGATCACAGCGATCATCAAACCGTTCAAGCTGGACGAGGTGCGTGAAGCCCTCTCCGCGATCGGGGTGCAAGGCATCACCGTGACTGAAGTCAAGGGCTTCGGTCGTCAGAAGGGCCATACCGAGCTGTACCGCGGCGCGGAATACGTGGTCGATTTCCTGCCCAAGACCAAGATCGAGGCGGCGGTGGACGACGCCATCGTCGAACGCGCACTCGAAGCCATCGAGACCGCTGCCCGCACCGGCAAGATCGGCGACGGCAAGATCTTCGTCCAGGACCTGCTGGACGTGATCCGTATCCGCACCGGCGAGACCGGCAAAGACGCTCTGTAAAAAAAGGGGAACTCTAATGAGCATGAAGAAAATGTTTTCCGGCGCGCTCGCCATTGGCGCGCTGCTGTTTGCAGTCAGTTTTACTGCTCCGGCCCAGGCGCAGGATGCGCCCAAGCCTGAAGCCGCAGCCGCTGCTGCAGCGGCCCCGGCTGCGGCTCCCGCTGCACCCAAGGCGGAAGCTGCCGCTCCTGCAGCTGCTGCCCCGGCCGCTCCGGCTGCTGCTGCCGCTCCGGCGCCGGTCCCCAACAAGGGCGATACCGCCTGGATGCTGGTCTGCACCGCCTTCGTCATCCTCATGACCCTGCCGGGCCTGGGCCTGTTCTACGGCGGCCTGGTGCGCAGCAAGAACATGCTGTCGGTGCTGATGCAGTGCTTCATGATCTTCTCGCTGATCTACATCCTGTGGTTCGTCTACGGCTACAGCATCGCGTTCACCGAGGGCAATGCCTTCTTCGGTGGCTTCGATCGCCTGTTCCTGCATGGTCTGACGGGTGACTCCAACACCGGCACCTTCAGCAAGGGCGTGGTCATTCCGGAGCTGGTCTTCGTGGCCTTCCAGGGTGCGTTCGCGGCCATCACCGTGGCGCTGATCATTGGCGCCTTCGCCGAACGCGTGAAGTTCTCGGCCGTGATCCTGTTCTCCATCCTGTGGTTCACCTTCTCCTACCTGCCGATGGCCCACATGGTCTGGTTCTGGCCGGGTCCGGACGCCTTCACCGACGCTGCTGCCGGTGAAAAGGCCACTGCCATCTCGGGCTGGCTGTTCCAGAAGGGCGCGCTGGACTACGCAGGCGGCACGGTGGTGCACATCAACGCCGCTATCGCCGGCCTGGTCGGTTCCTATGTGATTGGCAAGCGTATCGGTTTCGGCAAGGAAGCCTTCAAGCCCCATAGCCTGACCCTGACCATGGTCGGCGCCTCGCTGCTGTGGTTCGGCTGGTTCGGCTTCAACGCCGGCTCGGGTCTGGAAGCCAACGGCACTGCCGCCCTGGCCTTCGTCAACACCATCCTGGCCACGGCGGCTGCTGTGTTGTCCTGGAGCTTCGGCGAATGGATCGGCAAGGGCAAGCCCTCGATGCTGGGTGCAGCTTCCGGCGCGGTGGCAGGTCTGGTGGCGATCACCCCGGCGGCTGGTTTCGTGGGCGTCATCGGCGCCGTGGTCATGGGCCTGATCGCTGGCCTGCTGTGCCTGTGGGGCGTGAGCGGCCTCAAGAAGATCCTGGGTTCCGACGATGCGCTGGACGTGTTCGGCGTGCACGGCGTGGGCGGCATCCTGGGCGCCATCCTGACTGGCGTGTTCGCAGCGCCCAGCCTGGGCGGCACCGGCATCTACGACTACGTGACCAACGCTGTTGCGCCTGACTACTCCATCGGCGGCCAGGTCTGGATCCAGTTCCAGGGCGTGCTGACCACCGTGGTCCTGTCGGGTGTGGTCTCCTTCATCGCCTACAAGATCGTTGACGTCGTCGTCGGCCTGCGTGTGACCGAGGAAGAAGAACGCGAAGGCCTGGATATCTCCAGCCACGGCGAATCGGCTTACCACTAAGGCTCTGCCGTACTGATCGACTGAGTCTGCAGTATTCCTTCGGGGCCGGCAACGGCCTCTTTCAAAGGCGCCTTCGGGCGCCTTTTTTCATTGTCTGGATGCAAGCCGCTTTTCTGTGGCATTCGCGCGTCGGCCCCGGGCTTTGCCGGAATGGCAACAGTGGCTCGTGTCGCGTCGCAACACGATGTCAGGAATCCGCTAAAATCGTTCCTCGCTGCCGGCATTTACATATCGTTAAGGTCTCTTATGGTCCCGCATCTCGTCACCGCTCTGAATGGTCCTCTGCTGGAGCTGGAGAAGAAAATCCTGGGCGCCACGCCGGCCATCGAACGCTGGTTCCGCATGGAGTGGCAGGAGCACACGCCGCCCTTCTATTGCTCGGTCGACCTGCGCAACGCCGGCTTCAAGCTGGCGCCGGTCGATACCAACCTGTTCCCGGGCGGTTTCAACAACCTCTCTCCCGAGATGCTGCCGCTGGCGGTGCAGGCGGCCATGGCCGCCATCGAGAAATACTGTCCCGATGCCCGCAACCTGCTGCTGATCCCGGAAAACCACACCGGCAACACCTTCTACCTGCAAAACATCGCCCGGCTGATGCAGATCTTCCGCCAGACCGGGCTGAACGTGCGCCTGGGTACCCTGGCGCCGGGCGTGAACAAGCCCAAGCCGATCGAATTGCCCGACGGCACCACCATCACCCTGGAGCCGCTGGAACGCTCGGCCAATGGCCGCCGCCTCGGGCTGAAGAATTTCGATCCCTGTACGGTGCTGCTCAACAATGACCTGTCCATCGGCATTCCATCGGTGCTGGAAGGCCTGCATGAGCAGAGCGTGCTGCCGCCGCTGCACGCCGGCTGGGCGATGCGTCGCAAGAGCAACCATTTCGCCGCCTATGATGAGGTGGTCAAGAAGTTTGCCAAGATGGTCGAGGTCGATCCCTGGATGCTCAATCCCCTCTTCGCCAAGGTCGGCGATATCGACTTCCAGGAAAGCACCGGCACCGATGCGCTGGCCGACAGCGTGTCTTCGCTGTTGTCCAAGATCCGCAAGAAGTACAAGGAATATGGCATCAAGGAGCAGCCCTTCGTCTTCGTCAAGGCCAACGCCGGCACCTATGGCATGGGCATCATGACGGTCAAGGACGCCAGCGAGATCAAGGACCTCAACCGCAAGCAGCGCACCGGCATGCTGGCGGCCGGCAAGGAAGGGCTGGAGGTGTCGGAGGTGATCGTGCAGGAAGGCGTGCATTCCTTCGAGCGCATCAACCAGGCCGTGGCCGAGCCGGTGGTCTACATGATCGACCGCTATGTAGTGGGCGGCTTCTATCGCGTCCATGCCGACCGTGACGTCAACGAGAACCTCAACGCACCCGGCGCGCATTTCGTACCACTGGCCTTCGCCCAGCAGCACGCCCTGCCGGACATGCATGCCAAGCCGGGCACGGCAGCGCCCAACCGTTTCTACATGTATGGCGTAGTGGCGCGATTGGCGCTGCTGGCGGCGTCGGTGGAAATGGAAAAGACCGATCCCAACCCGGAAGTTTATTAATATCGGGCCTTCGCCAGGCTCAACAGGACCCTAGCCTCATGAAAATCGCTTTCCTCGCCGATCCACTGGATACGTTCAAGACGTACAAGGATTCCACCTTCGCCATGATGCGCGAAGCCGCGCGCCGTGGCCACGTCCTCTACGCCTTCGAACAGGCCGACCTGGTGCTGGAAAGCGGGCTGGTGACGGCCAACGTCCGCAAGGTCACGCTCACGGGCGAGGCCGATGACTGGTATCGGGCCGACAAGCCGGCGTCCTCTTTCCTGTCTGAATTCGATGCGGTCATCGTGCGCAAGGATCCGCCCTTCGACATGGAGTACATCTACACGACCTACCTGCTGGAGCTGGCCGAGAAGCAGGGGGCGCGGGTGTTCAACAAGCCGGCGGCGATCCGCAGCCACAACGAGAAGCTGGCCATCGCCCAGTTCCCGCAATACACCGCGCCGACCCTGGTCACGCGCGACGCCAAGCGCCTGCGCGCCTTCCACGCCGAGCACCAGGACGTGATCCTCAAGCCCCTCGACGGCATGGGCGGCATGGGCATCTTCCGCGTCAAGGCCGATGGCATGAACCTGGGTTCCATCATCGAGACGCTGACCGACAACGGTCAACGCACGATCATGGCGCAGCGTTTCATTCCTCAGATCAGCGCGGGCGACAAGCGCATCCTGCTCATCGGCGGCAAGGTGGTGCCTAATGTGCTGGCACGCATTCCACAGGGCAATGAAGTGCGCGGCAATCTGGCCGCCGGTGGCCTGGGCCGTGCGCAGCCGGCGTCGGCCCGCGATATCGAGATCGGTGAAGCACTGGGGCCGGTGTTGCATGAACGTGGCCTGTTGCTGGTAGGATTGGACGCCATCGGCGACTATCTCACCGAGATCAACGTGACCAGCCCGACCTGCTTCCAGGAAATCACCCAGCAGACCGGGTTTGACGTGGCGGCGATGTTCGTGGATGCGCTGGAGGCAGCCGCAGGGGCAGCAGAGACAACGGGGTCGGTCGGATAATGGGATCGACGGAGCATGACGGGCTGCTCGGGGAAAAGCGCGTCGCATCAGATGGCAAACATTTCATGGTTGGTATTCTTCTCTTGACGCACGCCCCGCTGGGGCAAGCCTTCGTAGCCGCCGCCACGCACGTCTTCCGTGGCCGGCCCGAAAAAATGGAGGCGATCGACGTGATCGCCGACCAGAACCCGGCGGAAGTGCAAAAACTGGCCATCGAGGCGGTCGAACGCCTCGATGATGGCAGCGGCGTACTGGTCATCACCGACGTCATGGGCGGTACGCCCTCCAACTGTACGGGCTTCCTGTGCGGATTGGGCAACGTTCAGGTGATTGCTGGCATCAGCCTGCCCATGCTGTTGCGGGCGCTGACCTATCGTAACGACACGCTGGATGTGGTGGTAGAAATGGCCCTGGCAGGGGGCCAGAATGGTGCGGTGCGGATCGACAACCGTATCCGCGTGGCGGCCTCGGCCTGAGGCGCCTCACGGAGTCACGACCGGTATCGCGCCAACAAGATAAAAACGAAAGCAGAACATGATTCAAAAAGAACTCGAAATCGTCAACAAGCTGGGCCTGCATGCACGTGCCTCCGCCAAGCTCACCCAGCTGGCCGGCAAGTTCAAGTGCGAAGTCTGGATGACCTTCAACAAGCGCCGCGTCAACGCCAAGTCCATCATGGGCGTGATGATGCTGGCCGCCGGCAAGGGCAGCATCGTCACCCTGGAAACCGATGGCGCCGATGAACAGGAATGCTTCACCGCGCTGGAAGCGCTGATTGCGGACAAGTTCGGCGAAGGCCAGTGATGTTTGCTGAGCTTGACTGAGGGCGCCTGCGGTATTGCGTCGCAACACGGCAGCCTGGCTGGAATGCTTCTTGCGATGTGTCAAAGTCTGCACGCGTCGCGTGCAGACTGAAACAATATTCATATACGCTGCTGGTCTTATAGTCTTCCACGGATGCCCATGGCAATGATTGCCAAACTGTACTTTGTTCGGTAACTTGCTCCTGGCTACCGCGCGCTGGCAACACGGCGGACTATAAAAAGACTAGCAGGAGATACGCGATGGCTTCATTCAGCTTACATGGAATCGCGGTGTCGCAAGGCATCGCCATCGGCCGCGCCCACTTGATGGCGCCGGCGGCACTGGACGTCAAACACTACCTGATCGCCGCCGACCAGGTCGAGGCCGAGATCGAGCGCCTCAAGAGCGCCGTCAAGGCGGTGCATCAGGAACTGCATACGATCCGTTCCGAGTTGCCCAGGGAGGCCCCACCCGAGCTGGGGGCCTTCATCGACGTCCATTCGCTGATCCTGTCCGACCCGATGCTGGCCGAGGTGCCGCAAGACATCATCCGCCACCGTTACTACAACGCGGAATGGGCGCTGGTGACGCAGATCGAGGAATTGTCGGCACAGTTCGACGAGATCGAGGACCCCTATCTGCGCGAGCGCAAGGCCGACATCCAGCAGGTCGGCGAACGCATCCTCAAGGTGCTCACCGGCAGCGCCACCCACCTTCCGCCCAGCGGCGAAGCCGCCGCCAACATCATCATCGTCGCCCACGATATCTCGCCGGCCGACATGCTGCAGTTCCGCGAGAGCGCCTTCGCCGGCTTCGTCACCGACCTGGGCGGCCCCAACTCCCACACCGCCATCGTCGCCCGCAGCCTGGCCATTCCGGCTGCCGTGGGCATGCATAACGCCTCGGTGCTGGTCAAGCACGACGATGTGCTAATCATTGATGGCGATGCCGGCGTGGTCATCGTCGATCCCTCGCCGCTGGTGCTGGCGCAGTATCGTGCCCGCCAGGAGCGTCTGCTGCGCGAGCGCAAGAAGCTCTCGCGCCTGAAGAAGACCCCGGCCATCACCCAGGATGGCGAACCCATCACGCTGCTGGCCAACATCGAATTGCCGGGCGACGCGGTCACCGCCTTCGAAGCAGGTGCGATGGGCATCGGCCTGTTCCGGTCGGAGTTTCTTTTCATGGGCCGCGCTGGCCATCTGGAAAAATTCCCTTCCGAGGATGAGCAGTTCGAGCACTACAAGCAGGCGGTCATTGCCATGAAGGGCCGGTCGGTGACCATCCGTACCTTGGACGTGGGCGCCGACAAGCCGCTGGACGAGGATGAAGAAACCGCCCTGAACCCGGCCCTGGGCTTGCGCGCGATCCGCTACTGCCTGTCCGAGCCGCAGATGTTCCTCACGCAGCTGCGCGCCATCCTGCGGGCCTCGGCCTTCGGTCCGATCAAGCTGCTGGTGCCGATGATGGCGCATGCCTTCGAGATCGACCAGACGCTGGCCATGATCGACCAGGCCAAGCAGCAGCTACGCGAGCGCAAGCAGAAGTTCGATGAAGAGATTCCGGTAGGTGCGATGATCGAGATCCCGGCTGCCGCACTGGCGCTGCCGTTGTTCGTCAAGCGGCTCGACTTCCTCTCCATCGGCACCAATGACCTCATCCAGTACACCCTGGCCATCGACCGCGTCGATCACGAGGTGGCGCACCTCTACGATCCTTTGCATCCGGCGGTGCTGTTCCTGTTGTCGACGGTGATCGCGCAGGGCCGCAAGGCCGGCATTCCGGTCTCGGTCTGCGGCGAGATGGCCGGCGACCTGAAGTGGACGCGCCTGCTGCTGGGCATGGGCCTGCTGGAGTTCTCCATGCATCCTTCGCAGATCCTGTCGGTGAAGAACGAGATCCTCAACAGCGACCTGCGCCTGTTGGAGCCGCAGGTGAAGAAGGTGCTGCGCGCCACCGAACCCGCCGCCATCACTGCGGCCATGACCCAATTGCAGGCACTGCAGGCCGAGCCCGTGGTGACCGAGGCCAAGGTGGCGCGCCGCCGCTGAGGCCGGGCGCAGACGAAGGCGGCAGGGTGGTTTGACGGGCCTGCCCGAGTTGGGTATTCTTACGCCACTGCGCCGATTTGAACGGTTTGACCAACTTCAGCTTGCGGGCGCCGGGATACTGATCCCATCTAAATGCGGCTAAAGCGAGCTTGGATCAGCTGTTCCTCCCAAGACTGCCCCAGCCCCATCGATGAGTGAGCCCGCAAGCATTGCTTCCGGGCTTTTTTCTTGCCCGCGGCATTGAAGCTCCCAGCCGGTTTGCGGCCAGGCCACCGCTGTACGCGGCCCCGAGTCACTTACGCAGGACTATCATGTCGATCGGAATCGTATCGCCCCAGGTCATGCATTTCGCCGAGCCCTTGCCGCTGCAGGGCGGCTCTGCGCTGGCGGACTATTCGCTGACCTATGAAACCTACGGCACCTTGAATGCCGACAAATCCAATGCCGTGCTGGTCTGCCACGCCCTCAATGCTTCGCATCACGTCGTCGGCGTCTATGCCGACGATCCTGACAATGTCGGCTGGTGGGACAACATGGTCGGCCCCGGCAAGTCGCTGGACACCGACCGCTTCTTCGTCATCGGCGTCAACAACCTGGGTTCCTGTTTCGGCTCCACCGGCCCGATGCATGCCAATCCGGCCACCGGCAAGCCCTACGGCGCGGACTTCCCGGTGGTGACGGTGGAAGACTGGGTCAATGCCCAGGCCCGCCTGGCGGACCGCCTGGGCATCACCTGCTTCGCCGCCGTCATGGGCGGCTCGCTGGGCGGCATGCAGGCGCTGGCCTGGAGCATGATGTATCCGGACCGCCTGCGCCACTGTCTGGTGATTGCCTCCACGCCCAAGCTGTCGGCCCAGAACATCGCCTTCAACGACGTGGCGCGGCAGGCCATCCTGACCGACCCGCAGTATCACGGCGGCGACTTCTATGCGCATGGCGTGGTGCCCAAGAATGGCTTGCGGGTGGCGCGCATGGTCGGGCATATCACCTATCTGTCGGATGACGACATGGCCGAGAAATTCGGTCGTGATCTGCGTTCCGGGCAATATCAGTTCGGCTATGGGGTGGATTTCGAGATCGAATCCTATCTGCGCTACCAGGGCGACAAGTTCTCGACCTACTTCGACGCCAATACCTATCTGCTCATCACCAAGGCGCTGGACTACTTCGACCCGGCGCGCGAATTCGGCGGCGACCTGGCCCGCGCCTTTGCGCGCACCAAGGCCAAGTTCCTGCTGGTGTCCTTCACCACCGACTGGCGCTTCTCGCCCGAACGCAGCCGCGAGATGGTGCAGGCGCTGGTGGCCAACAAGCGTCGCGTGAGCTATGCCGAAATCGACGCCCCGCACGGGCATGACGCTTTCTTGCTGGACGATGCGCGCTACATGAAGCTGGTGCGTGAATACTATGGAAGCATCTGGACTGAACTGCAGCAGGAGGGCCGCGCATGACTTTCGAACAATTGAGCGCGCTGCGCCCTGATCTGGCCTTCATCGCCCACTGGGTGCGCGAGAAGTCGCAGGTACTGGACCTGGGTTGCGGCGATGGCGTGATGCTGGATTACCTGCAGAGCGACAAAGGCTGCTCCGGCTATGGTGTGGAAATCGACGATGCGCAGATTCCCAAGTGCGTGGCGCGCAATGTGTCGGTGATCCAGCAGGACTTGAATGGCGGGCTGGCCATGTTCGAGGACAATGCCTTCGATACCGTGCTGTGCCTGTCGGCGCTGCAGATGGTCAAGGATGTCGAAGGAACGCTGCGCGAGATCGCCCGGGTCGGGCGCGAGGTGACGGTGTCCTTCCCCAACTTCGCCTACTGGCCGCACCGCGTGGCGCTGCTGCGGGGACGTATGCCAGTGTCCAGGAGCCTGCCGTACCAGTGGTATGATACGCCCAACCTGCGCTGCGCCACGATCAGGGACTTCGAGGCGCTGGCCAACGAGCTGGGGCTGGAAGTGCTGGAATGCGTGGCCCTGAAGGACGGCAAGCCGGTGCGCTACCTGCCCAACTGGCGCGGCAGCCTGGCGGTGTTCAGGTTGCGCAAGAAGTAGGGCGCCACTGACTTTGCCTCTGCTTACGCCGGTCTGGCCGCGTCTCATCGCTGGCCGCCGGCGTTTTTCATTTCTCCCTCTGTTTTCGATTCGGCCTGCCCATGACCGCACCTGCCGCTTCCTGGCGTCAATACCTGAACCGGCGCATGCTCATCTGCGTCTTCCTTGGCTTCACTTCCGGTCTTCCCTTGTTCATCCTGCTGAGCCTGTTGCAGGCGTGGTTGGCCAAATCGGGCCTGAACGTAAAGACGCTGGGGCTGTTTGCGCTGGTGATGTTCCCATACACCTGGAAGTTCGTCTGGTCGCCGCTGATGGATCGCTTCCACTTCGGTGGCATGGGGCGGCGGCGCGGTTGGATGGTGTCCACCCAGCTGCTGCTGTTTCTCGCCATCGGTGGCATGGGCATGCTTGATCCGCTGTCGGATGTCAGCACGATCGCCTTCATGGCTTCGGTGGTGGCCTTCCTCTCGGCCAGCCAGGATATCGCCATCGATGCCTACCGGCGCGAGATCCTGCCCGAAGCCGAGCTGGGCCTGGGCAGCGCCATTCACGTTAACGCCTACAAGCTCTCCGGCATGGTGCCGGGCGCGTTGTCGCTGGTGCTGGCCGACCAGATGCCGTGGCCGACCGTGTTCTGGATCACTGCGGCCTTCATGCTGCCGGGGCTGCTGTGCTCGCTGGTGGTGAAGGAACCGAAGGTGTACGGGACTCCGCCCAAGAGCATGACCGAAGCCGTAGTGCTGCCTTTCCGCGAATTCATCGCCCGTGGCGGCTGGGGCAATGCGCTGTGGGTGCTGGGCTTCATCTTCCTCTACAAGCTGGGCGACAGCATGGCCACCGCCCTGGCCACCAAGTTCTACATCGACCTCGGCTTCTCGATGACCGAGATCGGCGTGGTCTCCAAGACGACCAGCCTGTGGGCCAGCGTGGCCGGCGGCATCATCGGCGGCATCTGGATGGTGCGGCTGGGCATCAATCGCGGGCTGTGGGTGTTCGGGGTGCTGCAGGCCGTGCCTATCCTCGGGTTTGCCTGGCTGGCCCATGTCGGCGCCAACCTGCCGGTGCTGGCGGTGGTGATCGGGCTGGAAGCCTTTGGTGTGGGGCTGGGGACGACGGCTTTCGTGGCCTACATCATGCGCGAGACCGATCCGCGCTATACCGCCACCCAGTTTGCCTTGTTCACCAGTTTGATGGCCGTGCCTCGAACTTTTGTGAATTCTTCTGTGGGGTATATCGTGGCCGACACCGGCTGGCTAAATTTTTTTCTGATTTGTTTCGTTCTGGCCTTGCCTGGAATGCTGATGTTGCCTAGAATTGCGCCCTGGAATGAAAAGCCGGTTGAGTCGCAGACACAAAAAGCCTGAAGATTCGAAAAAACGTCGCGGGTCGTTCCTCTGAGCAATATCCGGCAGTTGATAAAATATTTTGCCCCGAAGCGAAAATTTGGTTGACAGTCTAGAGATGTTCCTCTATAGTTTTGAGTTCCCTGCACGGAGAGGTGGCCGAGTGGTTAATGGCAGCAGACTGTAAATCTGCCCTCTTACGAGTACGCTGGTTCGAATCCAGCCCTCTCCACCATTAGGCCGGGAGTCAAAGCAGTCCTGCAGTACATACGCGATCGAAAGACGCGGCGGTTGTGAAGTGAAGGTTGTTTCCTCGCGGGTGTAGCTCAATGGTAGAGCTGAAGCCTTCCAAGCTTAAGACGAGGGTTCGATTCCCTTCACCCGCTCCAAGTTTTGGTCCGGTTGCATGTTTGGTTGTTGTGCAGTCGGAAAAATGCCCTTGTAGCTCAGTGGTAGAGCACTCCCTTGGTAAGGGAGAGGCCACGTGTTCAATCCACGTCAAGGGCACCAGTTTCTCGTCGTATCGCTGACAAGTCAGTAATCAGTCGGGCGTGTTGCCTGGACATTCTCATCAAATTTAGGAGTCTAAGATGGCAAAAGGCAAGTTTGAACGGACCAAGCCGCACGTGAACGTCGGCACCATCGGTCACGTTGACCACGGCAAGACCACCCTGACCGCTGCAATCGCAACCGTTCTGTCGAAGAAGTTCGGCGGCG